>Ga0265797_10004478_pt1 | contig 21296 bp, 29 predicted proteins | sample P2T30metagenome_FD_192433 | JGI IMG/M metagenome (GOLD analysis project Ga0265797, IMG submission 192433) | Plant litter microbial communities from East Loma Ridge, Irvine, California - P2 T30 | ecosystem: Environmental > Terrestrial > Plant litter > Unclassified | place: USA: California...
CACTCAGGTCGCAGCGCACCTGATCACCACTTCAAATTCGATCGGCATATTGCGTTATGCAGGAGGAACATCATCAAGCTCCTCTATACCCTCGTGGGCCCCGAATTGGTCAAGCGAGAGCGGCGATTCCCTGACGGCACAATTTACCAGCGCAGTGACGCCAGATACGAGCACAATTTGGGGCTACGTTGCCGAGCGAAAGAGCCTCATGCCAATTTCTTCTCACAATTTACACCACAACCCGCTGACCGACATGCGGTTTGCAACTTCAATGGTCGTGAGCGGCGTCTGTCTTGACACTATTCAATACTTGCTAGACGATGAATTCATGGAGACACGCTGCCACTTCGAGAATGACGAAGGGTTCACGCGAGAAACAAAGCAGAAAGCCTTTCCATGCGATTGCAAACACAGTTTTCTGGCCCGTCTGTTCTCTATTGGACCTGCAGACGACGTGAGCACCGTCTACAGCCACAACCTCGGTGAATGGATCTATCCTGTGCTCTTCAGGACTGGTGCCATCAGTACGTGCGGTCATTGCACAGATTCAAGAGTATTCGGATCGTCAAACTCAAGTGCTGCGGGTAATATATGGGCATCAGAAGACAACGTACCGCTGGCTGAGGCGTTCAATATAAAAGAGATGAATGTGTTCGGGCGACAACGTGAACTGCAAGGAACCAACAAAACCAGCTTCCAAACACACCTTACTCTGGGATTTGGACCCAAGTCGGTGCAGTGCGGTGACACCGTCTGGCGAATACGGGGCTTGGACGTGCCCCTGATCTTGCGGCGTTGTGGTGAGAACTGGCAGGTCGTTGGTGAATGCTACCTCCATGGCGCAGAGAGATTCGTCACCCAGGACCAAGTCGAAGAAAGCATCTCGTTGAGATGATCATAAGCCATAAAAGTACCGAGCATTCAAACCGTACGGCTATTCAACCAACGAATCATTCAAAACTACACAATGAAGAAACAAAACTTCATTTACGCCTTGAGAGCCAGCACAAGCGTTACATACGTATCTGCAACACCATCGCACACAAAGTCAAGTTGTCCATTACCACCAGCGTGACAGTAATTAGGAAGCGTCGCGGTACCAACACAAGTAATGCTACAACAATCATTAGCACTCGTCCATCTTCATCGCAGCCTCAACAACTCACTCATCCGAAACATGCTGCTTCAACAGCAGTCCATCGCGATCGCTGCTCCACGCATAACTCATCACTTGGTTCTCGCTGCACTGGTAGAACGTATTGTCCGCTACGCTATCACCAGACGCCGCGCAGTTGAAGTCGAGCGCTAGGTTTTCCTTCTCGATTTTGCATGTACGTCTTTTGATGCCAATGTCATATACGCTTGCGAGTACATGGTCGGCGAAAATAGCTCTTCGAAAGCCGTCACTCGTGTAATTGGTATCTCTACCTGGTGGGATTACCTAGGCTTTCCGCAGTACAACAAACTCGTTGCGAATCATACGCTAAGGCCTACGAGCCAGATTTGTAAGTGTTTCGGACCTCGAGATTGTGATTTGAGTGACCACATTGTAGTAGATGCAGATAAGTCGTTCCCTGTTCTTTTTTCGGCTGAAGGCATGCTGGATTGTTTGTGAAAACACATGTACATGGCTGGATTGGGCGGATGAACAGTCATGCAAGCGTGTTGCACTGATATCTAGACAACTGGCAATATAAAACCTTCCCCGACGGGCACTCTAGCGGCGTTCGGAGTGCCATGCCCAGATCGGAGCTCAAAGTAAGCGACTCGGAATCAGCTTCACTTCCTTAAGACATCACCTCATAAATGACTGCTGTAAGACGTGGAATACTCAACAAATCGAAAATACATCAAGATGTCGCCAGCAGTAGCCACCAAACCGGCACCCACCGCGACCAAGGCCAATGGCAACACAGCAACATCTAAAGCTTTACAAGAAGCGCAATCGCGCTTCGCCGCAAGAAACGCAAAGAGCTGGAATCTACACGAAGAATCAGCACGCAGTTTACCTGGCGGGAATACTCGAAGCTTGCTCCACACCCCACCATTCCCAGTCTTTCTTCAAAGCGGAAAGGGCTACAAGGTCACTTCAGAAGATGGCCATGAATACGTCGACCTAGTCGGAGAGATGACAGCCGGCCTGTACGGCCACTCGCAGCCAGTGATACAAGAAACGCTCATTTCCACGATCCGGAACGTCGGTTTGAATCTCGGCGGCACCACTGTGCTAGAGTCGAGGCACGCAGCACTGATATGTTCACGCTTCAACCTTGACCGGGTGCGCTTCGCGAACTCAGGCACCGAAGCCAATTTGCACGCTATACAGGGCGCGAGAAGATTCACCGGCAAGCGGAAGGTTGTTGCTTTTACTGGCGGATATCATGGCGGCTGCTTCACGTTTGGCGACACTCCGGTTGAGAACTGTGTTGATTTAGATGAGTGGATCATGGCGGAGTATAACAATATCGAGGACGCAAAGAAGAATATTGAGGAGTCTGATGATGTGGCTGCGGTCATCATAGAAGGCATGCAAGGCCGCGGACCATGCATCGTCGGCAAACATGACTTCCTCCAGCAGGTGCAAGAGTCCGCGAAGAAAGTTGGGGCAGTGTTCATCCTCGATGAGGTACAAACAAGTCGTCTTACACCCGGAGGCCTGCAAGAACTCGAGGGCCTAAAACCAGACATTACCACGCTAGGCAAGTTTCTCGGAGGAGGCATTGCCTTTGGTGCCTGGGGAGGAAGAGAAGATATCATGCGCGTGTACGATCCACGCCAGGCGAACGCACTTGGTCATTCTGGCACGTTCAACAATAACACGTTGGGCATGGCAGCAGGCTACGCTGGTCTGTCAGAGGTCTTCGCGCCACAAGTGTCCCGTGACTTCAATGCCATGGGTGACGAGCTTCGCCTCAGGCTTCAAGAACTGAGTCAAGGGACTAAGATGACTGTGACTGGTCTCGGTTCGATCATGGGCATTCATTTCCTCGAGGATGGTAGAAAGGAACTTCAGACGTACAAGGACCGGAAAGAGGACAGTGAGCTGAGGAGACTGTTCTGGTTCGAGATGATGGAGCAGGGTTTCTGGGTGGCTGAGAGAGGGAGCGTGAATCTCATTCTGGGGACGCCATGGGAGGAATTGTTGAGGTTTGTAGCGTGCGTTGGCGACTTTTTGGGAAGACATGAAGGTTTGACGAAGCTATGATGCCTTACTGTAAAGTTGGAACGAGGCATACTCGCGCAGGCAACGAGAGCCACGCATGATTGCGAGTACCATCTAGAACGTGGCAAGTGCAACATTACCATCAAAGCAGAGCTCAACAGACTCACATATGAGGGCCTGACTGTTATGGTATTCCAACGAACGGCCTCCCTTCTCTTGGTCGGATAGTCTGTAGTCCCGAATACGTACACGCGAGCCCTGAACCCATCATCCGCACGCTCCAAAAGTTCGTCCGACTCAAAAGAGCCTCATCTTTCCAAAAGGGCGTAATGCTGTTCCCACCACGCGAACGTCCCACCAAGTCACCGAACAGTCCCAGATGTGTCATTCACCATCCTTTCCGCCCCCAACCCAGCACACCACATGACCACCCAGCACGCGTAACCACCACACCCACCGTACCTGCATACCATTTCCCACACCCAGAAGCAGACGATACCGCGCCCGCAAATGCGCATTCCGCGCAGGCAGCGATCCCAACAATGCCCGAAAATGCAAGGTACCCGCCCTGTACATCACTGCGCCTTGGTGGCAAGACGTAACACGTAGGATTCCTCAGCTAGCATGACCTTGTGCCCAGTCACATGCGATCGCCGCGAGGTGTAGGGTGTGTGCGTTTAAGCCTCAGGGCGTTCATGCGGTGAGATGGTTCATGCGACGGAGGGTGCCTCGTAGCCAATCAGGAAGATGCAAAGCCACAGCTCAGCCTTAAGGTGGCTCGTGCACCCGCGAGGCGGAGTGGTGTGTGGGTGTGTGTGATGTAGTGGGTGAGTGAATTTGGTAAGGCAGGTGAAACAGTGGGTTGATGGGGTGTATATATGTGACTTGGTGAAGGACTATTGAAGGTTTTTGGTTTGCCCTTTTGTTAGACGTATACTTTGTTGACGACGACGACGAGTATAAATATCTACTGGCGAGCACGTCAAGTCGAGAGAGAGAAGCACCAACAACGAGTATCAAGTCGTCTCATCACATTTCAACTCTACAAGCCCACAACCGCAGCGGTACCCAACCCCACAATGTCCTCCTCCTTCCACCTCCACAGCACCCGCACCCGCCTCCGCGACCGCTCCCCCATCACACCCCCCCACCGCCGCTCCCGCAACATCATCACCCTCTCCGACAACGACGACGACGACAACGCAGACGACTACCCCTACTCGTCCTCGCACCGCCCCTCCCGCGCCCTGACAATCCGTCCCCAGCCCGGCCAACTAGAGCGCTACAACATCTGGTCCGACCGCCACAGATCGCAGGACCGCGAAGAAGAGCGCGAACATGAACACGAGCGCGAGCGCGTATACCGCCACACCACCACGCGCCCAGAGCACGTGCGCTTCTCAACGACAATCACGCGCCCAGCGCACCATCACCACCACAGCCACGACACCGCGCACCACTGGCCGGGAGATATGTTCCGGCGCAAAGAGAAATTCGTAGACGAAGGCTGGGAGACGCGTGAGCGCAGTCGATCGCGGTCGAGGTCGCGCGATGTGGGCAGGCGTGATAGTTTCTGGGGTGAGGGCGGGTTTTGGGGGGAGAGTGGGAGGGAGAGCGAGGATGAGAGGGTTACGAGGTATAGGAAGGTGAAGAAGACGCGGACGGAGGAGTGGAGGCCTTTGACGGGGTGGAGGAGGGTATGAGTGGGGTAGAGGGTGGTTCTTCTGGCAAGGATGGTGTTTTGGCGTTTGTATCTTGGCTGATTGGGTGGTCAAGATGGAGTCGCGGTGCTTTGCTGACTAGACTGCCTTTGTTTTCTTTTCTTCGCGTTGTTAGGATCTGGCATTGGTATAGAGGAGACTGATCTTATTTTCCATGTCTTCTATGTATGGGCTGCATGGCATACTGGCGTTGATATTCTTGCCATTTTCGTTTGATACCCAAGTTGTCTAGATAGTCAGAAATGGAGATAATGGCCGCAAGGCCGCATAAGGTATGCCATTATCCTTGGATTGGGATATCGCATCGTAGTGGTGTCGGTCCTGCTGCTCAGAAAGTCGTATCCCAGGACCAGGGGTGTAGTGATATTATGCATTGATTACGCTCACCTGTGCAAGCTTCGGCGTCCTGAAAGTAGGAGCGAGTAGAAATACAACAAAGTCCGCCCACCATTCCAGCTTGTCACGAGCATTCTCCCATTTCAACTTCATCTGATTGCAGTCCAGAAGAAATAATTTGCATACCAAGAAAGAAACCCAAGCGACCAGATAAACGCCTCGCCAAATGTCAACTGCTAACAACTCGCTCTCTAGTCCAGCGGACCCTAACCAAGAAAATTTTGCGATTGTTGCTGCCCAGGCCGAGGGAAAACACTCGTCGTGGGTACTTGGTCGAGATTCATGCCCCCCATCGTGCCCTGTCCTCCACTCTGTTGCCACCCTTGACCGGTTTGCTGGTTGACAAAAGCGCTTTGTCGGAAGGGATTTGTGCTGCCTGTTGCTTGTACGCTCAGGCCACCCTGAGGTGACGTGGCACTCTGCGGGGATGGCTGCCTTGCAAAAGGATTTGTGCCTGTGGGCGCAGGTTGCAGTGGCTGTAACTGTTGCGGCTGTTGTTGCTGCATTGGTGCAAAGGGTGATGGCTGGTTTGTGGGCTGTGCAAATGGTGACGCGTTGCTTGGTGAAGTAGACGGTTGAAAACCTGTGCTGTGTTTTGCGAAGGGATTAGTTGACGACCTGTTCAGTGAGCTGGCACCGGTAGAATTGTTGAGAGGGTTTGGTTCTGCCATCCCAGTCGCACTGGGAAGCATAGATTGGCGGAAAGGGTTCGTGGTTGTTGGTTGCGACTGTAGTGGCTCAGCGATTGAGGGTATCTGCATTTGCTGCTGTTGTGAAAAGTCGGGTACGCCATTCTGCGGTATGCTGCCCAGTGTGTTCTGTGGACTGAAAGGTTGCGGCGTGTATCCTCCAAAGCCGGCACCGGTGAATTGAGTCTGTATCTGTGGTGGTTGCTGCTGCATGGGCATTTGTGGCACTTGCTGCTGTTGCTGCATCTGGAATGGGTTTGTCCCCTGACCGTTCTGGGGACTGAAAGGCTGTTGCTGCTGACCAAAGCCCATGTTCGCTGTCTGCTGAGGGGCCTGGAACCCTTGCTGCTGGAATCCGGTCTGCTGTGGAAATTGTTGCTGCTGCATCATGGGCTGGGAGCCCAAGGTCTGCTGATTGTCTCCGAGGGAAGCAAAAAGATCGATTAACGGCGCGCTGGGGTTGGCTTTCGGAATTGATGGTGGCTGGGCTGTATTTGAAGATGAGGCCGCGGGCTTCGACTCCACAGGCTTGCTGCTTCCATTTGTGATCTTGCCACCATTCTTCTTCGCTTCCTTTTCTGCGAGATACTGTCGCCGATTGACCTCAAAGTCCTTGTCATTCAAATACTCTTCCAATGACGATGCTAAGCTGGTAGGCGCGTGTTTGATCTTTGGTATCTCAAGCCTCGTGGAATGTTCATGACTTCTCGCTAGACTTAGGTATTGTACGACTGCCTCGGTTTGCCGCACGAACACGCGGTATATGGCCAGCGCACGAGTTGCATCCGGTTTCGATAGTTCGAAGTAGTGTTCTGCGGCATCGTTAGCAATGTAGAAGGTAGTCCTGAAGGATTGCTGACCCAGTATGTTGATGGTGCCTTCGTTTGAGACGTGAAAAAGCACAAGCAGATCCATGGTAAGCAAGCGGAAGGCGGTCAGCGTGATTTCGTTCTCTGGCTCATCGTCGAATGGCTGGAAGATGCTACGTCAGCGCTGGTCTTTATAACGTGTGCGACACGGCCATACCTGGCATTTGAGCAGGTATCTGATCTGCTCTTGCACGCTCTCCGCCTCTCGGAGCAGGCCCTTGTCGACGCTCAGTCGCTTCAGTCGCCCTTCTCCATCGCGCACGTAGTCCACTTTGGTTGTGCCATATTCGATTGCGCGCCGTAGCAGGTATTCGGAGTATGTTCGTATGTTGTGTCCTTGGGTTTGTACTAGTAGAATCAGGTCAGCCACATCTTCTGCAACTGTCTTCCACGCCATATCACAACACAGTTATCATGCTAGAGACGGTTGTACCATGCCTCCACCAAGGCTCCATGAAGAGATACTACACCATCTCTTTAGTAAGGTCTGGGAACGTACCCTCAGTGAAGGAATTGATGGCGAGTTTGCGGTGCGGGTTCTGCGCCAGGTACTTAAGCGTGACTTCAGGCTCGCCCTCTCTTATCATCAGGTGTACGATGATCATGCTCTTGTATACAATGGTCCAGGTCGAGTCGCGCAATCGGTTGGTGAGGGCGCGAAAGATCTCCGCAACGCCGGCTTCGCCCGCGTGGGTCGCGACGAGGATGTGTTCGACATACTTGGACTTTGGGGCGGCGAGCTGCGGGTGAAGTCAGTCGGGTGCGACAATGGAGTCTCGAGGCATGCCGCGGTAGCTGAGGGAGAGGCGCATGTGTCGCGTATGTACCTTGATCTTGGTGCCGCCCTTAACGCTCTTCTCGAAGGAGCTCGCCATGTGTCGGTGACGGGGCTTGTTGGAGGTCTATGTATGTCCGAGTGGGCCGCTGGCGGTGGGCGATGTGTCTGGTTGGTGATGTTCTTGGGCAGCTGTCGCGGAGCTTGGGCTGGAGTGTCTATCGCGGCATGGCGATGGAGCAAAGGATACGGGCAGACGAGGCTACTGACTGCTAGCAATAATGGTGAAGGTGAAAGCTCTCAAGCATGCAGGGTCGCGGCAAATTGTGGGTTATTTGCTAGTACCGGGGTCATGTAATGAGGATAGGCGCATCCATGCATGGAAGCCACGATGACGATGCCAGCGCGCCGGACACCCGATCTACCTACCGATGCGCAGGTTAAACGCGCCCCGCCAAACGACACGCCAACGCCAAACTTTTGGTGACAGTCAAACATCCCCACCAAAACACCCAAACATGTCCGGCTCACCACCACCAGAGGAGCGCAAAAAGGCCGACGCCGAGGCTCGCGAGAAGGAAGAGGCCGAGCAGGCTACCCTGCCGTACAAATGGACGCAGACTATCAAGGATCTCGACATCACCGTCAACATTGAAGCAAAGTACAAGGGCAAGGATCTGGACGTCAAGATCAGCAGGAATGCGCTGAAGGTTGGCATCAAGGGGCAGGAGCCATTCATTGATGTATGTTCTTCTACCTTTCCAATCTACCAACCCTCTCTAACAATATACTACAGGGCGAGCTCCCCCACGGCATCCGCGTCGACGACTCTACCTGGACACTCACCCCCACATCCGCCGGCAAAGACCTCGAGATCCACCTCGACAAGGTGAACCAGATGGAGTGGTGGCCGCACGTCGTCACCTCTGCGCCCAAGATCGACACCAGCAAGATCCAGCCCGAGAACAGCAAGCTCGGCGACCTCGACGGCGAGACGCGCGGCATGGTCGAGAAGATGATGTTCGACCAGCGGCAGAAGGAGGCCGGCAAGCCCACGAGCGACGAGCAGAAGAAGCTGGATATACTCGAGCAGTTCAAGAAGCAGCATCCCGAGATGGACTTTTCGAATGTGAAGATGGGATGATGAGGAGGATGAAAACAAGCGAAGGCTGTGAAGCTGCAAAAACGAAGGCGATAGAGAAGTGCATCCCTGATGGAGATCGCCAGATGCAACAAAGCATTGAAGACGCAATGAGCGCTTCACATCCTCTAGAAGAAGTAGGCTGAGTGTCGATAGTGGACGCTGCAGCTATGATTTGACGGTCAAGGTGGGCAGAGTGCAGAGTGACAGTGTCCCAAACGTCACATATACCAGATCACAGCACGTCAGCCAATTCACGGCATCCAGATCATTTGATCTGCTCCTACTGCATTCGTTCACTGAGAGCCTGTTCAATATCAGTGGTCATGTCTACGGAGATTGACAGGTAGTCATCACATCGCTGTGCTTCACAAATCACGTCTTTGTTAAAGTATACTCGCTCCACGCCATGATTCTCGGCACTTCCTCGCCCTTATTATCCCTTTGCAGCAAACAGCGTCATGAGCCAGACAGCTTTTCTCGTATGTGCTCTTGCACTTTTCCCAGCCTTTGCGTGCTTTGCCCTCTTCTTCACGCTTCTCGCACACACTCGAGGTCAGCAAGCACGGCGAGAGCACACTTACAGGCTCCGAACGCTCGAGATCATCGCTAAGCACCTCTTCGCTCAAGTCGACGACATTATCACTTTAGTCGGACGAATTGCCGACCGTGATCGATCTACGTTGCCCGTGAGACAGGATGACTTGGGAAGTCATCAGGATCTCGGACATTGTGTCAATACCCTTTCGAGCACTGGTCTACGCCAAGGAGGTCCCAATCGCCTACGATCATCTGCAGACGCTTGCCACCCTAACCGCGACCGAGCTTTCGGATTGGACGATATACCAGTACTGACAATTTCGAGGCCGTGTCAAAACCCTACCCGCACTAACCGTCGCTCCCATGGACAACCTCGCAACAATAATAACAATGTTCGACATGATCCTGAACCCTCAACAAACGACTTCACATCTTTCCCTAACAGGATCATCCTTCGCAGCAGCGCCAGAGTCGACAACGCAAATGGCTACGCACAAGCATCTTCCAGCACCAGCGTCCGTTCTCGCCAAACCAACGACACTACGCCGCCTCACCCCACGACGAACCCACCACCTCCTTCACCTCTTACAGCCACGCAAGAATCTCGCCTCATCGACGACCTCGTCCTTAACCTACGCAGCTCCCAAATAAACCTCTCGCCTCCAGGAATCAGCGCCATCCTAACACTCTTCACGAACCGTCTCCACGCCTTCATTGATGGCATGGATACTAGTGCCACGCTCAATCACTCCGAATTCAGCGTCATGGGTGCATACCTAGAGCATGGCTTGTACCAGTGGTTGTACTTGGGCGAGGTGGTGCCCGTGACGCGGGAACGAGCGATGCTTGTGCTGGAGAGTTTCAGGCGGGATTGGGCAAGGCTGTGGCAGGGAGAACGTGGAGCTGCAACAGTCGACGTTGTTGCGAACGACATGTCAAACACCACGCCTCCACTCTCCAGATCCACCTCACCCACACACTCATCCCACTCCTCATCCACATCTTCCAACCTCAGCGGCACAACGCTCGTAGAAAGTATCGACCTCAGCCTCAGCGGCGCCACACTAGTCGACAGCAACGAACCAAGTCTCAGAGGTACCGACTCGTCAACTGGCTCGAACAATCCCTTGCTCGTGGGCCGACACTACAGTCCGGCGCCTGCGCGGTTCATATTCGATAGCGCGGAGGACCTGGAAGGGATGGCGAATGATGAGGTTATGGGTGAGTTGCGGAGAGACTTGGGGGATGGTGGGGAGGAGATCGAGCAGGAGAGGCGTGATGTTGAGCAGGTGAGTGGGGTACAGATGCATGAGGATGGGAGGGTCAGTGGAGGTGGGAATGGGAATCTGGACGGGCAGGTGTGGATGTATGGGGCCGGGTTGTTGGAATATGCGGCAAGACAGGCGAGGGAGCGTGAATCGTAGTTGTATGATCTTTTTGGTTTACTCTGACGTTGCTGCGGTTTAGTGTGCTTGACGTGATCTTTCCCGTAACGCCACGGCATCAGTCTAACCTCGAGTCGTATACTCACAAACACCCGGATCTAACACACAAAGACTGCTCCACCGTAACACCGCTCTTCAGCTGTTAACGCCGACGACCAACTGTATTCCTCCTAACTCCATGCCAATCAGAAGTTCGTAGGGAAGAACATCAGGCCTTGTTTTCAGAACGATCAACTGATCAGGAAATCAAGAATGCGTGCTATTGGTTGATTTGCCATGGGTTTGCACGCTGCATCATTGGCGTCACTGGGCCAGGTTACGTTCAGCCTCCAAGTTCTAAAAAGGGTAGATATTGTGCAAAAAGAGAAAATGCAGTCTGAAGTGGAGGAGCAAGCTGCCCCGACAGACGACACAGCCGCGAAGAACAAGACAATGTCGTTGAAAGAAGATATAAAGCATCGCAATCGCTACACAGAGAGACACACCAAAACACCATCTTCCCAAACCCCCAACCACCAAAATCATGTCTTCCCCCAACCAAATAATCACCCTCATAACGGGCGGTACACCATACCCCCCCATACGCCCCCAAACCATCCCCCAAACTAACATCTCCATACAGCCAACAGCGGCATCGGCCTCGAACTCGCAGCCCAGCTCCTAGCCACCGCATCCAACACCGTCCTCCTCGCGTGCCGCTCCCCCACAAAAGGCGCCGCGGCCCTCGAAAGTTTACGCGCCCGCAACTTACCCGGTACAATCGATCTCGTTGCACTGGACATCACTTCCGAAACGAGCATCGGAGAGGCCGCGCAGACCGTTGAAAAGAAATACGGCCGGTATATCCATTCCCCCTACATCCACCAGTACCCTTATCTAATTGTCCGTCCACTAGCATCGACGCCCTCGTCAACAACGCCGGCATAACAAGCGAAGGCCCAGAGCCCCTCTCCGAACGCCTGACCACAGCATTCACCACAAACGCCACCGGCCCAGCCCTCGTCTTCGAAGCTTTCGCGCCCCTGCTGTCCAAATCGACCACAACGCCGCGCGTAATCAACGTCTCCTCGGGCGCGGGATCGATTGGCATGCGGCTGGATTACACCAACGAGCACCAGAAGATGATTGTGGTACGTAATGTGTTCAAGCCGCTTGTGTGAACAAGATACTAATGATATCTCGAGCTTCCCTACCGCATCTCCAAGGCGGCGCTGAATATGTTGACGGTATGTCAGGCGTACGAGTATGGGCCTAGGGGATGGATGATTTTTGCGTTTTGTCCCGGGTTTACGGAGAGTAATCTGGGGCCGATGAATAGGGTTGAGTATGGGGCGAAGCCGACGAGTGAGGGGGCTAGACCTATGGTTGCTATTCTTGCGGGGGAACGGGATGCTGAGCACGGTGGGTATTTAAAGGCGGAGGGACAGTGGACTTGGTAGAGATGTCAGACGCAAGAGAAAGCCGTCAGAATTCGAGAATGTAGGAGAGGATGTAGTTAGAGAATGAAGGACGCTCGTTCAAGCGAAACAATGTTTGATTGCAGATATGCCTATAGCAAAAACGCCTGCAATGCACGTCCAAATCAGACTAGTCGCTTTTGCAATCTCTGCAGCTCTGAGTTAAAGAAAATGATACTCTTACAATGCCCCTAGAAGGCGCTTCAATGGTAGCCTGGATCCTCCCCACTCGGAGCTGGCGTCGCTGGTTCGCCCCATGCGCCTGGCGTCGGTGCAGCGGCTGGCGTAGCTCCATACTTGTAGCTGGTATCTCCAGGTGTAGGAGCAGAAAAGTTACCAGGCGTCGGTGCGTCCATGGGTGGGCCGCCTGGCGTGGGTGCTGAGTACCCGCCATACGCTCCAGGAGTCGGAGCCGCGTAAGCACCTGGCGTGGGCGCGTTGTATGCACCTGGAGTAGGAGCAGAAAGACCACCTGACTTCGAGGGCGCATTGCCCGATGCGCCTCCCCATCCAGGTGTACGGCTGCCAGAGTTGAAACCTCCATATGCGGTGCGTGAACCATCATTGCCGCCGTAGGCTGTTGCTCCGCCATATGATGTCGCTCCCCCATATGCCGTTGCACCGCCATAGGCAGTCCGGCCTCCGTCGCCGCCGCCACCATAAGCAGTACGATTGCCATCATTGCCTCCATAGGCCGTGCGTCCGCCACCTCCACCCCAACCTGGAGTTTGACCGCCACCGCCACCTCCCCAGCCAGGCGTACGACCACCAGCCTGCGCATTGCCCCACGAAGGGCCGCGTGCTGAAGCGCCGCCCCACCCAGGTGTGCGTCCGCCGGCTCCATTGTAGCTTGGAGTGCTTCCAGTGAGCCCGCCTCGCGAACGGTTGGGAAAGTCACCGCCAACCTTCATACTATTTCCAGTGATAGGGTCTTTGATATTCAAGAGCTCCTTCTTGACGGAGATCTGCTTGTTCTTGGTGTGAAGCTCGATACGTGCTTCGTCGTTCATGGTGTCTTTGACGATACCAAGCAGACCCTTGTAAGCGCCCTTACGAATGACGACGGTCTTACCAATCAGCTTGTCGCGACCAAAGGCTCGTGGAGGAGGCATGGCAGCGCCAGCATTGCCGTTCGCAGCGTTCAGTGCAGGATTCAGACCGCTGAGATCCGGACCCTGCGCTTGCGCACGGCCACTCTTTGCGGCCATGGTGACCACATTGGAGCTGCGCACCACAAAGATACCCTGGTTCTCAACCAACTCGCGGTTCCGTACAAAAAGTGTGCCGCGATGGATGTAAATGACCTTGCCTTGCCGGCCTTCGCCACCGAATTCTTTCACGTCGTCCTCATGTCGAATCTCGGAACCGTCGCGGTCTGTCGCAACAGCGTGCTTGTTGCGGTTCGTCATCTGTGAGACTTGGGTGTGTAGAAGTGTTCGAACATCGCCTTGCTGATCGACAACGCGGAGGACTTCACGGTCAACACGGACGACGCATCCGATGGTTGATGCACTGTCATTTGTTAGTATATATGTCTTCACTCGTTGTACAGTCAAACTTACTCAATCTGTATCAGGTCGTACAGATCGAAATTGGAATCGGCACCAAGCATCGCCGAGTCGGCAGCGCGCTTCAAGTCCTTGCTGAAGACGGTGATCTCTGTCTGCGTGGAGTCGCTGAGCAGGGTAATCTTGTCGTCCCTAATCTTCGTGACCAGACCGACTTCGTCAACGTATTTGCTGCCGCCAATGACCTTGACGTGGTCACCCTCGCGGAAGAGCTTGCGCAGGGTCTTGACAGGTGCGTCAATCCTCCTACCACGGAGTTCGCCATCGCTGACTCGCAATGTCAAAATCTCACCGCTGACAGCAACAGTAGTACCTCGGATGCCTTTCTGTTCGCCGGTGTAGATCTCCACGTTGTCCCCTTGAGCGAAGGCTGAGCCGCCGTCTGTGGCTTTCTGAGCAGCTTGTACCGCGAGTAGGTCGAGTGTCTCGGTTCCGTCCGCGTTCTGAATAGAGAAGAATTGTAGTTCCTCCATCTTTGGGTTCACGCGCTCAGTGGTGACCCAGTTGACCTTCACGTCCTTGATGAGGAAGCCATTCTGATAGTCGTCGCCCTTGTATGTATAGCTCCTTTGATTGCCCGAGCCTGTCATGGTCAGGTGCTTCATGTGTCGCTTCTTCGCCTCGGATTCGTTGAAGAGCTTCGCGGGTGGGCGCTCGGTGTTGCGGCCGAAGAAACCGCCGCGCTTGCGCTTGTTATCGCCAGCGGCAGCATTTGCATCCTCGTTCAGGCCGTAGTCGAGACGGGGGACCAGTTGCACAGAGCAGTCCAGGCCGTTAGTAGAGACCTCGACAACCTTTGCCAAATCGCCCTTGTAGACAGGGGGCCTCTGCATGCGCACAAACTTCCCGACCTCGAGAGGAGCCCTCTTCTTCTTTCGCAGCAGGTCTGGACGCTCCTTCACGCTGATGGCCGTCTGCCCGGAGCCCATCCAGACGTTTGTGATGCCTTCGATGATGTCGGTCATGGCCTGCTGCGTGTCGGCCTCGACGTAGAGGTAGCCAGCCTGTGGGCCGGAGGGACCTCGCTCGAAGGCGGAGTAGACGTTGATGGGCTGGTTGGTGCGCAGCTTGTCGTCGATGCGCTTCTGTATGCCCATGATGATCTCTTTTTCCTTGCCCGGCCGGCATTTGCACATCCAGATCATGGGGTCGTTGACGGTGGGGAGAGCCAGGGGCACCGCGCCGGCACCTCCACGGCGGGCGCTCTGCATCTCGCGCCGCCGGTACTTCTCGTCGAACTCCTTTGCCAGCTCCTCGACGTCCTTTTGTGCGTTGACTTCGCGGCGCATGTCCAGCTCGCGATGGTGACGGTCGTCGAGCTCGGCGCCCGTGGGCTCGAGGAGGTCGTCGGGATGGACGTCTTCAACGACATCGTCGTCGCCCTCTTCCTCCTCCTCGTCCTCCTCGTCGACTTCGGCTTCGACATCAATGAACATGTTGCGCTTCGCCTTCTTCCGTCGCTTGGCGGGTCGTGCCTGCAAAAGTCAATAGTCAGTATTGTTCCTGGCAGACCTCAGTCAAGGGATGTTAAGCGTACGACAACGTCATCTTCGTCCTCATCCTCCTCGTCCTCGTCATCATCGTCGTTGTCCAGATCGACGCCTTCACCCTCTTCATCCTCGTCGGGGTTGCCTGTCAAGCCCGCATTGTCGTCCTCGTCGTCCTCGTCTTCCTCAACCACCTGTCTGTGAAGAGCTGGTCGGCTCGACGTGTCGTCGTCGTCATCTATTTCAGGCGCGGGATTGAAGACCTCGGACTCGGCTGAGCCCTCGCGGTCGTAGTCGGCCATTGTTGGGAGATGTGGTATTAATGATGGTTTTCGGAGACGGGAGCTTTCGCGCAGCGTCTGGGCGCGGTCGCAGAGGGAGCGCAAATGCGAGGTCGCAGAGACTTCGGCAGCTGTGTGGAGATGGTTTGCCGAGAAGGAGGGCGCGAGGAGAAGAGAGGAAGCAGTGGTCGAGTACGGTGGGCGGCGGGCTTTGTTTAAGTAATTGAGGACAAGGTGAGCGTCTTTGGAACGCCCATACCGCGCTAGTGAGATGAGGGCCGTGCACCGCCCGCTAGCGTCTGAGGCTTGAGCGCGTTGCCTGCACGACTCTCAGAATCTCACAGAATTCACGTGCTGAAGAGGGAAGACGGTTCAGCTGTTGAATCTCATTGAAGCTAGCTCATCACAGCCTCGCTTTCTGCCGCTCTCTCTCGGCCTCCTCATCGATCCTCAGCACCGCTCTCCCCCATGCCTTGTGTGTCTTCGCGTCCTCCAACGCCTTCGGTACGCTCTGCAGGCCCAAGTAATCCTCTTTGTATATCACAGGCTCTATCTTGCCCTCCACCACAAGCTTCATGAAGCCATCCCACACATCCTTGGTCCTTTGTGGATCCCTTCTGCCATCCTCACCAAACCTGTAGCCGTGAACCATGACCGACTTGAGCAATATTCTGTTTGCACGAACGTTCTCAATGTTACCACCTCTTGCAGCGAAGCCCACGATGACCAGCCGACCTCTGTACTTCAAGCACTTGATGCCGCTCTCAATAGCGCCGATACCGTCATACACCACGTCCACACCTTCTCCATCGCCAGTAAGCTCTTTGACCTTGTCCTCCCACTTCTCATCGTGATAATCTACGACACTGTCTGCACCGATTCTGCGGACTACCCCAGCCTTCTCTTCACTGCCAACGACCGCAATGACCTTCGCTCCCAGTGCCTTGGCGATCTGAATAGCCATCACACCGAGGCCTCCACTCGCACCCAACACCAGTACCGTCTCGCCCTTCTTGACTTGAGCAATGCTCACAAGCGCTCCGTAACTCACAGCACCCGATGCCCCGACTGCACACGCTTGCGCCAGCGACCATCGCTCCGGCACGTGTCGCACTGCTGACTCAGGGACGCAGATTGACTCGGCGTACGAGCCCAGTGCACCGCCAAACACTCTGGACCCCGTCTTGAAGGATGAAGACGGCGGTGTTGATGTGACGATGCCGGCGAACTCGGTTCCTAGGATGAAGGGTGGCTTCACGTGGCGGCGATTGTTTTGGTGTAAGCCTTGGGCGTAGAGTAGGTCGACGTGTGTTACAGCTGCATGTGTGATTTTGATCGTGAGATCGCTATCTGACTTGGATGTTGGACTGACAGTGTCTTTGGGTTGTAAGTCGTTGAGGTTCTGATATTTTGTTAGTGCGATTGAACATGGAAAGCTTAGAGAGACATACTTTGACGAACCGCTCGATTAGTATTCCCTTCATCGTCACTTGCCGAATATAAATCGAATGAATTTCTAGAACAACTCTCTACATAACGGATATGTGCGTATTATAGGCACGCGTCAAGGACGTTGATGTGCAGCGGGAGATCGACAGGTGTGGGGTCTGTCAAACCTCGGTAACCGTCGAGATTGCTTTGAAGCAGCACGGCACTCTTCTTCCTGAAACATCGATGAAATCATTCACGTCTAATACCAGTGAAGTCGAGAAACACTGGAACTGGGTGTGAAATATCCTATCGTTGCGCGAACGACACCAACGCGTTTCCACAATGGCACCTGGTCATAATCAAGACTTGGTGTTTAATCAATAGCCGGCGAAAGGGCAAGAATAATGCAGGAATGCCTGGTGTTTATACGGAAATCACGAGAATACTCATCGCTGGATCATTTGCGAATGTGTACTGTAATGGAACGGATAGACTCGCATGCTCGCATGAAGCCGGTTCAAGAGCAAACCTACTAATATCAAACAACTTCATTGCGCCATCATCCAAGGATTCACTTGATCGAGTAGGAATTCCATTTAGTTACACTCTTTCCACTGTCACAATGTGTCCTCTGCTCGAGATGCTGTGTTGAGGCCGCTCCTTCCCATTGAAGAGCATGTGTGACGCGCCTGCCGCGTGCAATTGCTGCCTGATGCTTCACTTCACTACGCCAGTCTGTGCACTGAAACTTCGAAACTTCGATGCATGACATTCTACCCAATTGTCGCGCATCTCCATACATAGCACCCAGCATGGCCGACCCAGACACTAACACTGACACCTTCCCATGGCCACCAGCTAATCAATTCCCAGGAACCAGGAAACTCAAATTCTTCCGCACAAGCTACGACCTCGAAATCTCAGACCCAGCATCCAAAGACACCGTGATCGTCATCGTTGGCAGGAATGCGAACGCGAGTACCTTCTATCCCCCCAAAGCCGCACTCGAAGCAACTTCCGACTTCTTTGCACGCGCGCTGAAGCCACAATGGTGCTCACCCTCCAAACAAACCATTCACCTCCCCGACATTGAGCCCGCCCTCTTCGACCTCTACGCCCGATGGCTTGCGAGCGGCGCACAAGTGCTGACCGACGAAAAGGACTGGAAGGCGAGCTACACCGAGTACCTGCACTGGCGGCAAGAGCTAGAAGCCGACAAGCAGAAAGAAAGCGACGAAACGACGAAACTGGAATGCCCCTTGACGGTGTGGGACTTCGAATTGAGCACGCGAGCGTGGTTTCTGGGCGACTTCCTGCAGAGCCGAGATTTTCAGAACAATTGCCTCGGATGCATGTACTACATGCATCTTCGATTCGATCACGAGTGTGGAGAGGGAAGCTGCTGGGAGGATCCGGATGAGAGTGCGTGGCGCTGGGGTACGGTGGCGTTTGTGGATCTCAAGGATGTTGTGTATGCTTGGGAGAAGACGGAGCATTTGGAGCAAGAGACGCCCTTCCTGCTCGAGCAGCATCCGCTTCGGCGCTTCTTTGTTGACTGGCTGGGGCAGTTTTGGGATGCGTATAGCATTGCGGACTGGGATCATGAGGCGCAGGATGATGTGGTGCGGTTGATGGAGAAGTGTCCGGATTTGGTGTACAAGGTGCTGCGGTGCATGACAGCGGGAAAGAGTAACAGGCTTCCGCTTCAAGATGTAGGATGGTACTGGGTTGACGTCGTGAAATCTTCGGTGGAAGTACAAGGAAAGATCGAGGCATGAGCTAGAGGCATAGACGATGATGGTTGGAGAGGTTCTTCGCGAATGTGGCGCCGAGGAATGGAGATCCGCATATATATAAAGGGATCCAGGCTGCTTCCTAGATTCCATTACGTTGCAGCAATGCATAAACCTGCCAGCCAGTCCAAAGACAGCAATGGCAATTTGAAGGTCAGCCTGACCCCAGGTGCGGAAAGATCTTGCTCCATTCCGGCTCTTTGTAGACTGCTTCGGGGAGCTGAGCTAGGTTGATGAAACACTCCACCACAAGATAAATTCTAGCCAATGCGTATACGATAGAAAAGAGACCCGCCCCTATGAAGAAGGCACCAGGTGCCACAGACCTAAAGTGTCTCTTTGCCGACGCAGCTACTGCTGTCACCTTCCTTGCAACAGTTCTGATGCAACACATGAGCTTTTCTTCGCTTTCTGACCTAAGCATGGACTTGAAAGTTCTCCGTAGCTTCGACCACACGCGCCAATAGCTCATGCTCTTGACGCAAGCAAGGACCAAGACGGCGACCAAAGTCAAGAGCAAAACAGCGAATGGGACGATTACAACGACGCAGGAGACCCTCCATAGTATCTTTTGACTCTCGTTCGCAAACGGGGCGCTCCATGCGATTGCGTGCAGTGCACCATAGGTGCTTCCCACAACGGCGAGCACCGTCATGAAGATGAAGACCGTGTCGGTAGAACCAAGCCATCGATTGTGGATCTCGGCAGATGTTCCAACAGCTGAGAAGCATAATGGCGCACAGTGCACAAGGAAGTTTTCGTTGGACGCGGTGGGGTACCAGGGTCCACAAGGATCATTTTGCTGGCAGAAAGCAGAGGCCAGTCTAAGGCACTCGATGTCTTCAACTGTCAAGTCAATGCCGCCCTCGTATGGCTTTCAGAAGACATAGCCCAAATATCCATTACATAGACGATAGCCGAACACCTCTTGTCCGAAATGGAGCCTGAATGTACCGAGGGTCGGATGCACATGGCAGTCGGCAGGCTGAATGTTCGGACGGCCTTGTCACCTGCGTTTTGACTGGGCGTATTCGAGCTTCGACTTCCTTATGTCGCTAACAGCTGGAATATCTTCAATCAGTCGGGGGAAAATCTCGGATGACACCCACCACATTCTAAGCGGCTTGATCTTGTGGCATTGGATTCGTGCCAAGACGGTTTCACTATCCATGAGCATCCATGCAGCTAGCTGTTGTAGTTTTGCTGATGACACATCGATTAGTGATGGCTGCTCGATATCAAGAGGCTTGTGCCACCAGGCTGCGTAGATGGCGAAACAGCACAGCGCATGCAAGACAGTGTGCAATTCCAGAAGGCTAATGGGATAGCCAGTAGATAGTCGTCCGATTGTCTGAGCAAGAAACCTGTTGGTGACCACGAAGTTAGTGGTCCAATAATCAAGGTTGCAACGACTTGGGAGACGGGATAACATACGAAAGGGCTTGCACGCAAACCACTATTTTCGTGAATCCATCGGCCTTGCTTTTGTCCTGGATTTGTCCTTTTGAAAGGTCGGGTATCAAGTCCGGTTGAAGCTCAGCGATCTTGAGTAACGCATTCGGCGTCAAGATCAGCCTTGTCCTTCCATCTAGAAAGAATCTGGCCGATGCTCCGCTTGTATCGAACACAAACCCACCCATGAGGGCATAATGACTGTGCACTTGAGTCCGGGGAAAGCGTCGCAAGATGGTATGATCGGTCGCTATCGCATCATCACCCTGGGTCTTCCCTTCAGTCGGGAGATGGCTCTTCATTTCCTGTGCGAACTTCTTCAAAAAGAGCCAATGCTGGAAAGCGATGAATCCAATCTCGAGAGGGTCAGTTTGATGAACCCTAAAGCGCAGCGGCAGACGTACAATCTCCGGAGCGAACAACCCAACGCAGAGCCAGTCTGCTTTCCTCTTTGCTAGCTGGAACGAGTGTGTTTTGCCGTATTCGGGTATATTCAGGTGCAGAGTGCTGTACACGCGAAGCAGAAGTGTGATTAGACAGGTTGTCAGTATGCTCAGCGTGCCTCGTTCATGTGGGCCTGTCTTCTACGAGGCTGTACCATTCGCAGAAGCTGCACCAAAAGGGCTCCACATGTTTCGTTCTGAAGAGATAGGAAGCGACGGTAGAGTGCTGAAAGCGAGGAGAGTAGCATTGAAGGACCAATTAAAGAAATGGCGAACATAATGAGATGTCTAGCACATGATTTTCCATGGTCTCAGACATCGCATTGCGGACTGAGTGAACTGACAATCATGGAAGACAGAAGACTGGAACATGGCCCATCACTGAAAGCGAGTGTCTCAATGCTCAGTGAAGCCAGCTGGTCGTGATAGCACACTTGTCATTTCACCTTCACCGGCGACATGTGGGATCGAAGTACCTCCGGCTGAAGTCTGCCAGCCAGTGTCGCCATCACGGTGACGTTTGTGAGAACGGTGCCAGGGTGAAGGTCGAGTGGTGCGGCCCGCGGACGTTTGCGTGGCTAGCCGGGTACTACGGCGGCGCCAATCTCGCCTCGCGTGTAAGGCCCGCCTCTCCCAAACACGACC
>Ga0265797_10004479_pt1 | contig 21291 bp, 19 predicted proteins | sample P2T30metagenome_FD_192433 | JGI IMG/M metagenome (GOLD analysis project Ga0265797, IMG submission 192433) | Plant litter microbial communities from East Loma Ridge, Irvine, California - P2 T30 | ecosystem: Environmental > Terrestrial > Plant litter > Unclassified | place: USA: California...
TCTGGTCGTTCGGCAGGTGGCCCAGCAGGTTGCGCACCAGCGTGGTCTTGCCGGCGCCGACGTCGCCGGTGATGACGATGAAGCCTTCACCCTGCGACAGGCCGTACTCGAGGTAGGCCATGGCGCGTTTGTGGCCCTTGGAGCCGAAGAAGAAGTGCGGGTCGGGCCGCAGCTGGAAAGGCTTGGCCGAAAGGCCGTAATAGGATTCGTACATCGTGCTGGTTTTCCGATCAGTATTTCATGTTCAGGTAAGCCACCAGCGCGTGTTCAGTGTAGTCGCGCCGGCCGGCAAAGTCGGTGCCGCCGCTGCGGCGGCGCAGTTCCAGGTTGGTCGACAGGTAGCGGCCGACGTCGCGGTTCATGCGCACGTACAGTTCGCGCTTGCGCGTCTCGATGCCGGTCCTGAGCGATTCGTTCAGGCTGTAATCGGCGCCGGTGTTCAGGGTCGAGCGCGCCCCGACGCGGTACGAGAAGTTCAGGTTGGCGCCATGCTGGCGCACGTTGTCGTTGAGCGAACTGAATTGGCTGCCCAGCAGCGCGCTGTCGCTTTGCTGGTCCGACAGGGCGATCCGTTCGCTGCGATAGGCACTAAAGAGCGCCGAGCTGCGCCCACCGCGCCAGGCCATCGAGGCGCGCAATTCCTTTTGGCGCGCCCAGCGATTGCTGAGGAAGTTGATGCTCTCGGCCAAGCTGGGCGGCAAGCCGTTGGCCAGCATGTAGGCCGCCACCAGGCGTTCGCGCTCGAGCGGGTCGGCCACCACGCCGCTGAACATGCGGTCGAGCATCGATGCGGTGTCGATCGAGGCCGGCAGCAGCGACTGGCGGCGCGACGAGGTGATGGTGTCGCTGTATTGCAGGTCCCAGGCGGTGTGGCGGCTGCGCAGCGTGGCCAGCAGCGAACCGGTCTGGCCGTACAGGTGACGTCCGATCGAGGCTTGCACATTGGTGCGCGCGCTCGGGGTCCAGACCCCGCCCACCGACCAGCTGCGGCCGGAACTGTCGCCGCCCGGGCCTTCGAAGTCGTACTTGTCGTAGCCGGCCGTCATGGTCGCGGCCCAGGCGCGCGTAAACTGGTAGCGCAGCGAGCCGCTCAGGTTCTGCGACGACGATTCGCCGACCAGCTGGTTGTCGTTGTCCTGACGTACGTAGTTCAGGCCCCAGCCGAGCGCCTTGGTCGAGGTGCCGCTGGCCAGGTTCAGCAGCACGGTGTCGCCGGTGCTGTTGCCGTACAGGTTGCGCAAACCGGTGTCGACCGAGTCGCGGCTGTAGCGCAGCTGCATGGTGGCGTCGCGCCCGAAGCGCCGCACCAGGTACGGGCTGACGCTCCACGACTTGACCTCGGTCTGGTTCTCGAGCGAGTACGGATTGTCGTCCGCGCCCGGATTGAAGGCATTGATGCTGCGCCGGCTGCGGTTTGCCGAGGCGTCGACGTACAGCATCTGCTCCACCAGCGTGCCCTGCAGGTTGGCGGAATAGGTGCGGCGTCCGTCCGAGGGGCGTTGAATGGCGTCCTTGTCGCTGTAGGCGTAGCGGTTCCAGCTGGCGATGGCGTCGACCTTCAGGCGCCGGCTGTTACCGCTGACCGCCAGCTGCGGACGCAGCTCGGTGATGAACTGCGATTCGGCCAGCTCGTCTTCGCGCAGGTTGACGTTGTCGGTCCAGGTGCCGCTCAGGTTGACACTGGGCGTAACGTCCCATTGCGCGTGCGCCGGCGCCGTCGCCAGCATCGCCGCCGCTGCCAGCGGCAGCAGGCGTGGCAAGGCCGGCTGCCGACGTTTAGCCACACTGTCAGCCATAGTGGTAGTCATACGTCTCTTCGATGCCCGGGATGTCGCGGGTCTTGTTGTAGATGAGATTGACGTTGTCGAAGCCTTCGAGCTTGTGCAGCGCTTCCTTGACCGCGTGCTGGGTCGTGGTCTGGGCTTCCACCACGACCACGATCTGGCCCATGTGGCTGGCCAGCACGCGCGATTCGCTGGTGAGCAGCAGCGGCGGCGAATCGAAGATGATGATGCGGTCCGGATAGCGGTTGGCCAGTTCGTGCAGCGTCTGCGTCATCGTCGAGCTGGCCAGCAGCTCGGTGGCGCGTCCGGTGCTGGTGCCGGCCGGCAGGATCGACAAGGTGTCGACGTTGGTACGCAGCAGCACATCCTGCAGGTCGAGCTGATCGTCGATCAGGCAATCCATCAGGCCGCGATAGGCCGGCAGGCCGAGCGTGCGCAGCACCGAAGGGTCCGCCACGTCGGCGTCGACCAGCAGCACGGTATGGTCCAGTTCCATGGCGATGCTCATCGCCAGGTTGATCGAGCAATAGGTCTTGCCTTCGCCCGGCAACGAGCTGGTGACCATGATCAGGTTGCCCGGATTCTGTTTCGGGCCGCGTTCTTCGAAGGCGCGCTTCAGGAGCGGGCGCTTGATGATACGGAATTCTTCGAGCAGGTTGGTGCGTCCGCCGGCGGCGGTGACCATGCCCAGCTCGCGCATGCGGGTCAGGTCGAGATCGACCTTGCGCGGCACGCTGCTGCGGGCCGGCGCCGGTGTTTCGGCGAAGTCCGGTTCGGCGGCCGGGCTGGCCGGGCTGACAGTGGGTTCGGCAGCCGGCGCCTGGTGCGCCGCAACGACCGGCGTCGCCGCTGGCAGTTCGATCACGGGATGCTGGACCGGCACGGCGTGCAGGCCGGCCTGGTCGCCGCTTGCGTCCGGCTTGGCCGGCGCTGCGGAATTGGCAGCCTGGCGCTGCTGGTCGATGCGGCTGGCCGCTTTTTCAATAATGCTCACATTCGCTCCTTGGCCTGCGGCCTTACATCGGACGGACTAGGATGGCGGCGACACCGGCGCCGTAAGTGCCGAACAACAGCAGCACCGAGGCCGCCAGCGCCACCAGACGGCGCTTGCGGCGCACGGTCTGCTCGCCGGTCCAGTTCATGCTGATCGAGCCCAGGATCGGTACCCCGGTGGTGTCGCGCAGGGCGGCCTGGCTCAGGAAGGTCGGACGCAGTTGGCTCATCAGGAAGGCGCTGGCCAGACCGGCGATCAGCGCGCCGATGAACACGATCGAGAACAGCTGCAGGCGGTTCGGGCCCGACGGCAGGGGCGGCGCGGTCGGCGGGTCGATCACGCGGAAGGTCAGCATGTCGGTGGCCGACGACAGGTCGCCCGACAGCTTGGCCGACTCGCGGCGTTCGACCAGGCGCTGGTAGTTGGCGCGGTTGACTTCATAGTCGCGGTTCAGCTGGGCCAGCTGGGCTTCGATCTCCGGCACTTGCTCGCTCTGCGAGCGCAGGGTCGCCACGCGGTTGCCGTATTCGGCCACGCGCGCCTGCAGCGACGCCACGCGCGCTTCGGCGTCGGACAACTGGACATTGAGCTGCTGCAGCATCGGGCTGTAGCTGGCGCCCGGATCGCCGTTCGGCTTGACGTTCTTGGCTTCTTCTGCCTTGCGCGCCAGCAGCTGCTCGAGCAGGCGGCGGTTGGCGATGATGTCAGGATGCTGCTCGGTGTACTGGGTGCGCAGGTTGTCGAGGTTCTTGTTGGTGGCGGCGATGCGCTCTTCCAGCGCCGGGTCGGTCAGCATCGGCAGCGCGCGCTTGCCCGGACCGCCGCCCGTGTCGCCCGAAATCTGGCGCCGGATCGCATTGCGCGCCTGTTCCGCTTCGCTCAGTTCCAGGCGCGCCTGGTTCAGCGCTTCATTGGTGGTGGCCATGCGCGCGCTGTAGTCGGCGCCTTCGCGCGGCAGCATGCCCATATTGCGCAGCTTGAATTCCTTGAGCGAATTCTCGGCTGCCGCCAGCCGCTCTTCGTAGCCGCGGATCTGGTCGTCGATGAATTCCACCGCTTTTTCGGAATCCTGGCGCTTGCCGGTGAAGCTGCCTTCGACGAAGATGGTCAGGAACGCCTGCACCACGTCCTTGGCCTGCTTGGCGCTGGCGCCGGTATACGTAATGGTATAGATGTCGTCGCGCTGGGTGCCGGCCATCTTGATGCGCGAGGTCATGTCGTCGACGATCTTGTCCAGTTCGCGTGCGTCGCGTGCCTTGACGTCGAGATCGACTTCGCGCACGACGCGCTCGACGTTCGGGCGGCTGAGCAGGGTACGGCGCATGAACTGGACTTGCTGATCCAGGTTCGGCACCGTGGTCATGCCCGACAGCAGCGGCTTGAGGATATTCTGGGTGTCGACGTACACGCGCGCCGACGCCTGGTACTGGTTCGGCAGCTTGAATACGATTGCCCAGCCGGCCAGGGCGACTACCCACGCGATCGCCACCGCATGCCAGCGATACTTGCCAATTGCTTTTAAGAAATTCAGAATCAAGGCTGTAATTTCGGCCATCTTGTCAGTCTCGCCAGTCATGGTCCGGCGGGCGCCGGACTTAATAGATAAACACCCTGCATGATCGCTTGTGGAGTGAGCAATTGCAATTGCGTGCTGGAAAATTACGCAATTCCCTGCTTAGTATACAAACCGCTTACAACACAAATTCTTCATTGCAACGATAAAATCGCAATCGATCGACCGGTGTTGAGCACATAGTGTTGCATTATCGCAAACAAAAGACGATTGTGTGCGTTGTATTTTGCGAAACTTTGTAACGAAAATGAGAGCGGAGTGAGTAATGCAGATCGTATGAAGACAGCACTGTTGATTGTTGCTGAAAATCAAACATGGTTATTGTAATGTTTAATATTGGAAATGGCTTGCACGATTGACGCGAGCCCCTTAACCGGTTTATTCAGGTGTACCGCATGAATGTGAATTGCCCATGAAACGAAGAATCTTCCTCAGCCAGGGCCTTGGCTGTGCGCTGACCGCCGCTGGTCTGGCCGTCCCGGGCAGCGCCCAGGCCGCCTTGCCTGACACCGTAGTGCGGGTCAAGCGCTCGGTGGTTGGCGTCGGCACCCACTTGCAAACGCGCAGCCCGGCGATTGTCTTCGCCGGCACCGGCTTCGTGGTCGGCGACGGTTTAAGCGTGATCACCAACGCCCACGTGGTGCCCGACACCTTGGACGGCGCACGCAAGGAAACCCTGGGGGTGGTGGTTGGCGACGGCGCCGCGGTCGCGTTCCGCCAGGCCACGCTGGTGGCGCTCGACCGCGAGCACGATCTGGCCCACCTGCGCCTGCAAGGCGCGCCATTGCCGGCATTGACCCTGGCCGAACGCGACGATGCGCGCGAAGGGCAGGCGCTGGCATTTACCGGTTTCCCGCTCGGCATGGTGCTGGGTCTGTATCCGGCCACCCACCGCGCGCTGCTGGCGGCGATCACGCCGGTGGTGCGGCCATCGCTCAGTGCGCGCGGACTGGACGCGCGCGCCATCAGCCAGATCCAGCGCGCGCCGTTCATGGTCTATCAGCTGGACGGGACGGCGTATCCGGGCAATAGCGGCAGTCCGGTGTTCGACCCCGAAACCGGTACCGTGCTGGCGGTGGTAAACATGGTTTTCGTCAAAGGACTAAAGGAAACCGCGATCACCAATCCGAGCGGCATCACGTATGCCGTGCCGGCCAGCCATGTGCGGGCTCTGCTGCAGCGGCCGTAGGGGTTGCTGGACACCGCATGGGCGCCTTGAATGGTGTGGCGTTGTAGTCCAATAATTTCATTCGTGCACGGCATTTCCGCAAAGACTCTGATATACAATAACGCTGTTTTGATGGTGAAATAACAATTTTTTAATCGCAAGTCGATGCTGGCACAACCGGCGCAGACCGCAAAGAGTCGAGGTGAGTAAGATGACGCAGTGGATCAAACGTATGATGGCGGCCGGCGCCGCAGGTTGCCTGCTGTTGCTGGGCGGTTGCGCCACGCCACCCGCTCCCAGCGCCGCGGCGCTGGCCCCGGTCAATCCCGACTACCTGATCGGTCCGGGCGATGCGGTCAACATCATTGTCTGGCGTAATCCGGAAGTATCGATGTCGGTACCGGTGCGTCCGGACGGCAAGATCACGACCCCGCTGGTGGAAGACCTGCCGGCGGCCGGCAAGACCTCGACCCAGCTGGCACGTGACATCGAAGCGGCACTGGCCAAGTTCATCCAGCAGCCGGTGGTGACAGTAGTGGTCACCAACTTCATCGGCAATTACGGCGAGCAGATCCGCGTGATCGGCCAGGCCGCCCGTCCGCAGGCGCTGCCGTATCGGCGCGAGATGTCGCTGATGGACGTCTTGATCGCGGTCGGCGGCGTTACCGAATTCGCTGCCGGTAACAAGGCCAGCATCGTGCGCAACGTTGACGGCAAGCAGGAAAAACTGACCGTGCGCCTGGATGACCTGATCCGCGATGGTGACATCTCGGCCAATGTCATGATGCGTCCGGGAGACATCCTGATCATCCCGGAAAGTTTCTTCTAATTTCCTGCCGAGAAATTTTACAGCCGGCAATCATTCCTAATAGCAACGGAATGATTGCCGAGCCAGTTGGTCTGCTACGTTCCTGTTTATAAGGATATTTTTTCAGTTGGCAATTTAAGGGCGTGGTTCTTGCTGTGTTTTTACTGCTGAGCATGATGCTAGTCTGTCATGCCGTCGCCATGGACCTTGCTTGACCCGAGCTTGCGCCGTGGCTCTCCAATTGAGGAACCCGACGTGGCTATCGAATCCCGCTCCGAATCTGCATCCCCATCTTCCCCAGCGCCCCTCGATGGGCACGGCGCCACGCGCCGGCGCCGGCGCCTGGCCAAGGCCGGCCTGGGCGCCGCTGGTGTCCTGATGACCCTGGAAAGCCGCGCCACGCTGCACCCACGGCCCGATCTGCGTGGCGCCATCGACCGCCCTGTTGACCGGCGCCGACAGCACCTATACCAAGGGGCGCGTCACGTGCGGCGCACGCAGCCCCGACTACTGGTGCCGCATGGCGCATTACTGGCCATGCTTGCGCAACATCAAGTTCGGTGAAGTGTTTTTCTGCAAGGGCGGCAATGCCAAGTATGCCAACGTCAAGCTGGTCGATATCCTGGGCGATGACAAGTACGATGCGTTCGTCGGCCGCGATCTGGCCGCAACCTATCTGAATATTCTGACCGGCTAGATCAACTTCCTGAACGAACGCACCCTCGACACCATGTGGAGCGAGTTGCAAAGCACCGGCTTTTACCGGCCGGCGCCAAAGGTCTACTGGCCGGCCCAGGTGGTGCGGCTGTATCTGGAAGCGACCTATCTCGACTGAACTGCGCGGCGTTTGGCGCGTGGTGCCCGGGCAAATCCTGGCGCGGCGCGAACGGGATGGCGAAGCGGTGCTGTTCAATGACCTGACCGGTGCCACCCATCTGTTGTCGGGCACGGCATTGTGGCTGCTCGACCAGTTGCAGGCGGCGCTTGCCGATGCAGCCGGGCTGGCAAGGGAGCTGAACGCGGCGCTGCTGGCGCAATCGGAGGCCGACGCTGCGTCCGGCACGGCCGATCCGGGCGATGCCGTCGCGCCGCAGGACATGCATGCCCTCTTGCACGAGCTGCACAAGATGCACCTGATCCAACCATGCTGACGCTGTCTTCCCTGACGCTGGCGCAATTGCGCGCGCGCCTGAACGGCCCTGGCCTCGATTTGCAGACCGGTCCTTTGTCAGCCGCATCCAGAGCAATATCGCGCGTCTGGCTTATAGCTTGTCGAAGCTGTACGGCGACTATCCGGTGCCCGGGGAGGGCGGCTTTGCCGACTTCCATTTGCGCCTGAGCCAGCCGGGTGGCCTGAGGCGCCTGTTCCGGCCCCAGTCCGCTTCGACCAGGACGGCTTGCAGCCGTTCAAACCGCTACCGGTGGCGCAGGCCTCGGCCATGCTGGAATGGATGATGAACTGGTGCGTGTCGAACCGCGCCCATTCCTGGCTGCTGCTGCACGCGGCGGTGGTCGAGAAGAACGGCTGCGGCATCATCCTGCCGGCGCCGCCCGGCTCGGGCAAGAGCACGCTGTGCGCGGCGCTGGTGTGCCGTGGCTGGCGTCTGCTGTCGGACGAATTGACACTGGTGCGCCACGCGGACGGCATTCTGGCGCCGCTGCCGCGTCCGGTCAGCCTGAAGAACGCCTCGATCGACGTTATCCGCGCATTTGCGCCGGACGCCGTGTTCGGGCCGCTGGCCTACGGCACCGCCAAGGGAACGGTCGGCCACCTGCGAGCGCCCAAGAACAGCATCCAGCGCGCCAATGAGTACGCGGCGCCGCTGGCGATCGTATTTCCGCGCTGGGAAGCTGGCGCCGCCACCGTGCTCACGCCGCTGCCGAAGGCGCGCAGTTTCATGCGCGTGGCCGACAATGCCTTCAATTACATGCTGCTGGGAGAACACGGTTTCCAGACCCTGGGCAAGCTGACCGAGAACTGCGACGGCTACGAGTTCGTCTACAGCCGGCTGGACGAAGCAATGCTTACCTTCGATGCGATGGTCGGGGAGGCCGCATGATGACCTCGTTGCTGAGCGTGTTACGCGAACCCGCAGCGGTGCGCGGCTTGTCCCCTGGCGTCTGGGATCTGTTGCTGCGCCAGGCCGCCAGTGCGGATGTTCTGGCCACGCTGGGGCTGCTGCTGCAGGACGGCGGCCTGTTCGACGCCGTGCCTGCCGCGCCGCGCGCCCACCTGGAATGGGCGTGCACGGCCGGTGTCAGTCACGCGCGCGGCGCGCGCCACGAGGTGGACATGATCGCCGCCGCGTTGCAGGAACTGTCGGTGCCGCTGATCCTGCTCAAGGGCGGTGCCTATGCGATGGCCGGCCTCGATGCCGGACGCGGCCGCCTGTTTTCGGACATCGACATCCTGGTGCCGAAAGAGCGCCTGCACGAGGTCGAGGCGGCACTGATGTTGCATGGCTGGGCCAGCACCCAACATGATGAATACGACCAGCGCTATTACCGCGAGTGGATGCGCCTTGCTGGCGTTGATGGACGCGCTGTTCCTGCGCGCCCTGCAGCCGCCATTGCCGGGCACCGCTGCGCGCCTGGCAGGTGTCGCCAATGTCTTCTTGTATATTGGCGGCAATTGGTTGCGCATGCCACCAATATTGCTGTTTTGCCATCTTTATAACAAGGTTTTCATATCATCAAGGCAAGATTTGGCTGTATAGAGCAGAAAAACACCTTGTAAGCTGTCGGAATTTTTTACATAGATATTGTCTCTAAGTTAATTAATTTTTTTAAGTTGTTGATTTCAAAAGAAATAGAAAAGCTGGCACGGCGCTTGCTAATAGTAGGACGTGTGTGTGCAACCGATTAACCTATAGACGAGGTAGACGAACATGAATTTTCTGAAAAAACTGGGCTGCGCTGCAGCTGTGACCCTGGCAATGGCTGGTACCGCAAACGCAGGCCCGGTGCTGAATAACTGGGTGTTCAACCCAACCGGCGGCGGTTTTGCTAGCGGCCAGACCGTCAATGAATACCTGGATGTTAACGGCAATGCCTTCATCCAGATCAACCCAACTGTCGGCAACAGCTTCTCGTTCCGTGAACACGCTGTGTTCAACATCGGCCAGGCTGACAGCAATGGCAGCTACTTCCCAGGTACTTACCCTGGTGGCAACATCACTGCTACCTTTGAAGCAGAGGGCACCGGTAACTTCAGCGGCGCATTCTCGTTCACCAGCGGCGTCATCCGTATGTACCAGAACCCGACCGGCGGCCAGTATGCCGGCACCCAAGGCATTTACGGCGCCGACCTGGGGAACTTGATCGCCGAATTCGAAGTGCTGCAGGGCGGCGGCGGCCTGGTCGATGCAAGCGGTTCGCCAACCAACAACGGCCAGGTGACCGTGCTGGCAAAAGCCGCCCCTGGTCAGCTGGCAGAAGGCTACTTCTTCCGTCAAAACGGCCAAGATCTGTCGATGGAATCGGTCCTGTCGTTCGCCTTCACCAACGCCAATACCCTCGGCTCGCCGACCGGTAACCAGGTCAGCGAAATCGCTTGCCAATACGCTGGCTTCACCGGTCCTGGCTGCGGCAGTGGCACTTACTCGAACACCCCGGGCCAGTACTTCTTCGTCGGCAACAACGGTCAGTTCAAGCTGGCTGAAGTGCCAGAACCAGGTTCGCTGGCGCTGTTCGGCATCGCCATGCTGGGCGCTGGCGTGATCAGCCGCAAGCGCGCCAAGAAAGCCTAAGCTTTCTGCAGCGCAAGTGAAAAGAGCGGGCATTGCGCTAATGCCGTTCAGTTAAGTAGGTTTTCGTAGAACGCGCGTGGCATAACGCTGTGGTTTGGCCTTGACGGCCCGGTCGAATTTTCGATCGGGCCGTTCGTCATTCAGGAGGCTAACCAGCCTTTCACGGAGATGCTTCATCGAAGCGGGCAGTTTGCCGTACGACCTAGTGGCGGCGGCCCAGTGAAGCTCAAACTGGATCAAGTGGAAGGCGCGGATAAAGCTCACTTCCGTCGGTTCGCATTTGACGACCAAGGCGGCTTTGGCAATCTCCAGCCGAATCAGGTTGTAGGCAATCAAGGTACCCCAAATCTCCTGGTACACGCCGTCAACGGTTTTTGATCTTAGCGTGAGCGCAGTGCCAAGCATGGTCTGCTTGAGCTCTCGGTAGCTTGTTTCGATGCCCCAGCGACGCTTGTAGCAGTTCGCAATATCGACAGGTTTGTAGCGGCGTCGATCACGCAGCGAAGTGAGCAAGATACGTTTGCGTCCCTGCTGATCGATGACGGTGACTGCACGCGCCTCCCAAAACTCCGGCAACTGCGTGCACTTGGCGCGCGCCTGCGGCGACACGCGCATGCGCACGGTGAAGTCGTTGCCATTTTCATCGCCTTCGATCACTTCCCAGCGCGTATTCGATTTAGTCGGGATGACGAAGTGGCGCTCGCTGCCGCTTCGGGTCAGCGCGCACAAAATCTCAGCCGAGAGAAACCCGCGATCGAACACGGTAAGCGAATCGTTGGGGATCCCGTCGATCAACTGTTTGGCATACAGCATTTCGTTCGTGCCGTACTGGCCGAACACTGCGCTGTGAACAAGGTGCGTTGACAATGCGGTCAAGGTCACGCCACGCACCTGGGGATAGCTAGCTACGGCTCCACTTGAATAATTTTGCGCCCCGAAGTGCTCGCGGGTCTCGGCATTGTCATGGGTGCGCAAGGTGGTCCCATCCATCGCAAACAGCACCAGCCCTTTGAAGACATACGCACGGCGATCCTGACTGCACCAATGCTCAGCTGAATGCTCAAACAGCCATTTCAACGGGTCTGAACCGAGGCGCTGGCGCGCCTGGGCCGCCGCGCTCTTGCTGACAAAAGGCGTCTGTGCATCCGGCACAGCCAGGCCGAGAGTATCGAGCACTTCCCCGATCGACTGGTGACGGTAGAGCGCCAATGCCACCATTAGCCAGACTACCTGCTCGGCCGGCAAACGTCGATGACGAATGCTTGTTGCGTCGGTCCGCCGCACGGCTTCCTCGATCCACTCGACCGGCAAATGCTCGCCTAGCCGGTGCCAGTCAGGCGCGTCAAGGTGGTTGGCAAGGAAGTGGAGAGTATCGTCGAACATCGCCAAGCAGGTTAACAGCAGATCTTGGCGTTTACAAGCTCCAAATAAAAATGCCATCCAGTCTTAACTGAACGGCATTAGGGCATTGCCCGCTCTTTTTTTCGTCCATGGTCGCCAGATGCTGGCGCCAACAGACGCAACAAAGGCGGGCGCAAGCCCGCCTTTGTTTCATCCGTACGGACGATTTGCCTCAGTCCAGAAGCAACTCGTTCAATGCACGCCGCTTGGAACGCGCTTTCGGCGCCGGACCATAGCCGAGCCGGCCCATGTACACCGGATGCAGCGCGTCGGTGAATACCAGTTCTGCTGTCTGCCGTTCGAGCTTGCGCGCGAATTCCCACAGGCCCGGCTTGGCGGTGAACTTGTCGTCGTTCTCGCGCACGTACTTCGAGAAGATCAGCGGCGTCATCTCGGGCTGCATGTACAGGCCGAGTTGCGTCATGCTCAGCCAGAAGCGCTGCAGCGCGCGCCCGGCCGCGATGTAATCGTCGATGGTGTCCGGCTTGCTGCGCGCCTTGAGCACGAAGTGGGCGGCGCAGGCCATGCCCGGCACCAGGTCCATCTGCAGGCGCGGCGCCCAGGTGCCCATCAGGGTGTTCACCACCGACATGCGGCCCCAGCTGCCCATTGCCCATTTCATCAGCTTGAGCGTGCCCGGATCGATGCCCAGCGCCCGGTCCGGCACACGGTGCGTGCTTTCCCACGCGCTCCAGTCGATGATTGAGCGGTGCGTCTCGAACGCTTCCGGCATGGTCAGGCGCAAGCGCGCGTTGTTGTACATCAGGCGCGCTGCTTTCCATTTGGGGCCGCTGCCTTCGATCCAGGCCAGTTCGTAGCCGGGGCCAACCGCCGCTTGCAGGATCCGTTTGTGCTCATCCGTCAGCGGCCGGGTGCGCATCGGGCGGCGCTGCACGGTGCGCTTTTCGATGGCGGCAATCAAGGGATCCGTCGCCAGGGCGGGGTCGGGCACGAAATGCGCGTCAAAGACCAGTCGCAGCGGCTCGCCGCCATTGGCCGGCGTTGCTTGTGCCGGCCGCCGCGTGACCTCGGCGCGCAGGCCCAGGCCGGTGGCGGCGATGGCCATCGTTTCGATCAGCGCGCCGAAGGCGATCTGGCTCGGATGGCCGTCGCGGTCGTAGACGCAGTGGTCGCGCGTGTCGACCGCATGCACTTCGAGCCGGTCCGGCGCCGTGATCCTGAAGCGCCAGGTCTGCATATTGTCGCCGCTGGGCGCCCAGCGCGCCAGGTCGGCGATTTTATAAGCGGGGCAGGTGGTGTCGATCATATTGCTCATGCTGCTATTCATACAGTCGCTCCCGCCGCTGCCAGATCCCTGGCGAGCTGGCGCTTGCCGACCGCGATCATCAGGCGGTGCAGCGGATTGCGGTTGCCGCCCGGGCGCCAGGTGCGCACCACCTTGTTGCGGTAGGCGTCGAACTGCACGCCGCAGGGCGCCGCCAGCACCTTGCCGCGTCCGAGCAGGATCTTGAGTGCTTCGGTGCCCATCACGCCGGCGCACAGCTGGCAGGCCATGATGGTCGAAGGACCGCGCCGCTCGACGAAGTTGACCGCTTCCGGCACCGCCAGGTAGGGCCGGTGCAGGCCGGCCGGCGCCAGGCCGACCACGAAGTGGACCGCCTTGTCGGCGTCCGATTGCAGGCCGTCCCAGCGGAAGTATTCCTCGAACGTCATTCTGCCCGGGATGAAGTTGAGCAAGGCCGCGCCCATGCCCAGCGGCGCCACCGTGGTGGCCGGAATCCCGAGCCGGGCGCAGGCGGCGAAGGTGTCCTGGCGCGCCTGGAAGGCGAAGAAGTCGAGCGCGTCGACGTACAGGTCGACGTCTTTCAGGAAGGCGTCCAGATTGCCGGCGTCGATCCCTTGCGGGAAAACCTCGATCTCGACTTCGGGATTGATGTCGCGCGCCATGCGCGCCATTACCTCGACCTTGGGCTGGTCCAGGGTCGACATCATGGCCCCGACCTGGCGGTTGAAATTGGGAACATCGAAGGTGTCGAAGTCGGCGATGCGGAACTTGCTCACGCCCAGGCGCGCCAGGGTCAGCAGGTGGACGCCGCCGACGCCGCCGCCGCCAGCGATGGCGACGCGCTTGCCGCGCAACTGCTGCTGTTCGGCCGGCGTGACCCAGCCGATGTTGCGGGCAAACGCCTGCTCATAGCGAAATGGTTTCGTCATGGTGAAAGTGGATGGTAATGCGAAGAGGTGCTGAGGAGTGACAGCGCGCATGGTGATCGGCATCGACCCGCCAATTGCAAAAACGCCGCGGCTTTTTGGCCGCAGCGCATTCAGACTGCCTGATGTTCGTCGATCCGGCGCAGACGGCTGATAATGCCCTCTTCTTCGCGCGGCGAGAAGAAATACGGATAGAACGAGCGTTCGGTGGTGTCTTCGGCGAAGGTGCCGCCAAATTGCTTGATCTTTTCGGTGACATAATCCAGGCCGATGCGCAGCAGGTACGCTGGCGCATTCACGCGCGGGTTGGTCTTCATATCGCCTTCGCGCTGGAAGCCCAGCATCTGCTGGTAGAAGCGGCGATGGCGCGGATTGACTTCAATGACGATATCGGTGCAGCCGTGAATATCGCGTGCGTAAATCACGGCCAGGTGGAACAGGTTGGCCAGCGAGGCCTTGGAGCGCACTGATGGATCGAATGCCAGCTTGGTGAATTCGCATAATTTGGCGCCGCGTTCGCGGTGCGCGTCGAGTTCTTCGCGGAAGATCTGGTCGGCCATTAGGCCGATCTGGGTATCTACGCCGATCGTCAGGGTGCCCACCACGTCGCCCTTGTCGGTCGCGGTAAGGGTAATGCGGTTCGGATCATCCGTAAGCTGGTGCGTGCCGGCGTAACCGCGCCACGCGTACATCTTGTTTACCAACATGCTGGCCGAACTGCGCCCATTCGGCGTATCGGTAAGCCGGATTCCATACGAATCTTGGTTCACGATAACATCCTCAGTTTCTAAGTCCGCTATCTTATCCCGGTCCTCGGCAATATGAGCGTTCGATAGAGATTCAGAGGCCTCGATTTGCAGCCCCGATTCTATCGGTTTCACTTCGTTGGTCATGGCGGACATCCTTGGTTCTGCCACCGCCGCGAACGCGGTGGAGTTTGCACAACGCCGCGCTTATCACTTCGGTGCGCGGTCCTGTTGATTTCAACTGCAGGAATACTAGTCGCTTACAGCGTTTTTAGCAATGTACGCGCGGCGTCTGCTTGCGAGAACGGCTTGTTCTTCGCGAGCAACGATTCCAGCTCCTTGCGCGCGCCGGTCTTGTCGCCGGACTTGCTCAGCCCCACCGCCAGGTGGTATCGCATTTCCAGCGCATCGGGCGCTGCCGCCACTGCCTTTTGCAGCAGCGGTACGCCGCGCGCGGCGTCGCCTCCTTCCACCAGCAGCCAGCCGTAGGTATCGAGCACCGCCGGGTTGGTGCCGGCCAGCTTGTACGCCTGTTCCGCCGTCGCCAGGGCGCGCGGATTCTTTTCCTGCTGGTAGGCCCAGGCCAGATTGTTCAGTGCCGGCACATTGTCCGGGGCGCGCTTGAGGATATCTTCCAGCAGGCCGATAGCCTGCTTGTTCTGCTTGGCCTCCAAATGCAGCTCGGCCTGGTAGAGCAGGGCGGCGTTATCGGTCGGGTTCTGCTTCAGCCAAGCGGTCAAGCGTTGCTGCGCTTCGGCACTCTTGCCTTGCGTGCGCAGGATACCGATCGAGCGCATCAGCAGCACTGGCGACTTCTGCAGCGCGAATGCCTTGTCATAAGCGGCCAGCGCCGCCGCCGGGTTCTTCAACGCCATATTGACGTCGCCTTCGAGCACCAGGCCCGTTTGCGCATTCGGGAAATCCTTCTGTACCTGGCGCACCATGGCCAGTGCGTCCTGCGGCTGACCGTGGCGCAGCGCCAGTTCGATCTGGGCCACGCGCGCCGGTAGCAGGTCCGGCTGCAGCGCCACCGCGCGCCGCAGATCTTCGGCTGCGGCGGTATCGTTCTTGAGCATGACGTGCGCCTGCGCCAGGCGCAACTGCGCCAGACCGGATTTCGGCAGCACGGCGACCAGTTTGCTGTAGGTCTCGAGCGCGCCGCCGCCGTCCTTGGCAGTCAGCTGGGCCTGGCCCAGCAGGTCGAGCAAATCGGCATTGGTCGGGTGCGAGGCCAGCTGGGTGCGCGCCAGCTTGAGCGCCTTGTCGCCTTGCCTGGTATTGAGGTAATGGCCACCGAGCTTGATCGCGACCACGATCGCGTCCGGATTGTTGGCCAGGGCCTTTTCCAGCAGGCGCGTGGCTTCGTCCGGCTTGTTTTCGAGCATCGCCAGTTCGGCCAGGCCGGCAGTGGCGCCGAAATTCTTGGCGTCCTTGGCCAGCACCGCATCGAAGCGCTTCTTGGCGGCGGGGAGGTTCTTCTCGAGCAGGTCCAGGCGCACCAGCGCGGTCACTGCCGGGAAATACGTTGGGTCCAGCGACAGCGCCTTGTCCCAGGCCGCACGCGCCGGCGCCAGGTCGCCCTTGGCCAGCAGGATGCTCGCCTTCAGGTGCTGTGCCTGGGCGCTGGCCGGCTGCAGTTGTTCGAGACGGTTGACCCCCTCCAGCGCCTTGTCATAGTGCTTCAGTCCAGCCTCGGCCTCGACCAGCGCGGCCAATGCTGCAGGCGACTTCGGATCGAGTTCGGTGGCGCGCTGCAGGTCGGCGATCGCCTGGCCCGGTTGGCCCTGGTTCAGGCGGGAAAGACCAAGCGAGGTGCGTACCACAGCCGCGTCCGGCGCCAGCTTTGCCGCCTGCTCGAAGTAGCCGGAAGCCTTGCCAAAGTCGCGCGCCTGCATGTGGGACTCGCCCGCCAGCGCCAGCAGCTGGGCATCGGCGCCGCCTTTTTCCAGGGCCGGCGCCAGCACCGCCACCGCGTCGCGCGGCTGGGCGCTCTTGAGCAGCGCCTGTGCCAGCAGCTTACGTGCGTACAGGTTGTTCGGGTCGTTATCCAGGTACTTGCGCAGGTGTTGCTCGGACTGTTGCAGCGAACCCAGGTTGAGTTCGACCGCGCCGGCCAGCAGGATGCTCGGCATGTGCTCCGGCGCCGTCTTGAGCACCTTCTGCAGCGAGTCGCGCGCCTGTGCGTGCTTGCCCTGGCTGTAGTCGAGCAGGGCCTGGGCGTAGGTCGCCAGCAGCGAATTCGGGGCCGCCTTGCGGGCGGCGTCGATGTCGGTCTTGGCCAGGTCGTACTTGCCCTGGTTAATGTGCAGGTAGGCCTGCTCGACGCGCGCATTGACGTCGCTCGGACGCAGCGCGATCACCTTGTCGTACGCGGCCAGTGCTCCGTCCGGCTTGTTCATGGCGCGCAGCATGGCGCCGCGGAAGTTCCAGACGTCGGGGTTGCTGGCGTCCTTCTCGGTGGCGGCGATCGCGTACAGTTCGGCTTCTTCGCGATTATTGCTCAGCATTGCGTGGCGCGCCATGCCGATCAGGGCCACGCCGTTGTTCGGCGCCAGCGCCAGCGCGGCCTGGTAGGCTTCTTTCGCCGCATCCGGCTGCTGGGTCGCCAGCAGGGCGTCGCCGCGCAGCGCCATCAGCGGCGCCGACTTGGCCACGGTTTCCGGTTTCAGTTGCTCGAGCGACTCCTTGAACTTGCCCTGGGATTGCAGCGCGCGCGCCAGCGGCGGCAGCACCTGTTCCGGGCTGGCGCCAAGGCTGGCGGCGCGGCGCAGTTCCTTGTCGGCCGAGACCGCGTCGCCGACTTCCAGGTGCAGCAGGCCCAATTGCAGGCGCGCATTGGCGTCGTCCGGGCTCTTCGCGACCGCGTTCTTGAGTTGGATCAGGGCCGCCTTCAGGTCCCCCTTTTCCTGGTATTGCTTGGCTTCGGCCATCAGGGCCGGCGTCGACTGGTCGCTGCTGCAACCTGCCAGTCCAAGGACCAGGGCGCCGGACAACAGGGCGGCGGTGAGAGTAGGGATCGAAACGTGACGCGGCATGGCTTCCTCGGTGTTGGTCTGGCTGTCGTGCGAAAAGTGGACGAGTTTCTTCGGCAACAATAATACCCGAAGGAATTCATGAAGAACCGCACAAAGCGGAACAAGTGTTGCAAATGCGATGCGTTACATGAAAAGGTAATTTCCAGGTGGCAAAATTAACGTTTGCCCGTCGGTTTCATAACGCTTGGTATGCGTTTGGCCGGTCAGGTTGCACCATCGTTGTTGCGCAATCGGCTGAGCAGGGCTTCGACATCGTCGCCCATCGGCAAGCCGTGCCGGCGCAGCAGCTGTACATGCAGCACCAGGTTTTCCAGCACCAGCTTGGCCGACACCGCCAGCAGCGTCATGAGGCGGTCTTCGGTGCTGAAGTTTTCCATCGCCGCCGCCATCTCGCACAGGTGGCCGGCCACCAGGGAGCGCAGTTCGTCTTCGGGAAAGGGCAGGTCGGCGAAGTCGATCGGATCTTCCTGTTCGACTTCGGCCATCAGGGCGGCGAGTTGTTCGGGCTGGATCGGCATGCTGGTCTCGGGTGGACGTGACAGCCTTATTCTACTTGCCTTGCGACGGCGCGCTGCGCCGCAGAAGGGGGATCCGTGCGGCGATGGTGGCGCCGGCTTTTTTCAGCATCTGGCCCAAGTCGCTGAAGAAGGGGCCGGCGTCGTCCAGCGTGAACACGTAATAGCGGCTGCGTGGACGCACGAAGCCGCCCAGATAGCCGAGCAACTCGGGCAGGCGCCGGAAGCGCAGGTTCTTGTCGGCGATTCGATGCTGGGCGAACAGGATGCGCAGCAGGCGCTTGGTTTCCGGGAGCATGTAGCGGCAGCGTACGCCGCTACGGTAGGCCGCGGCCGCCAGCGGCTGGCGCTGTCCCCACAGCGTGTGCATCATGCTCGGGAAGCGCGCGCCGGCATGCCAGGCCAGCGGCAGGCTGCCCCAGAAGCGGCCATTGACTTCCATCAGCGCCGATTCGCCGGTGGCCGGATCGTGGCGGTACTCGACCATCGCGATGCCTTCCCAGCGCAGCTCGCGCAGCAGCGCCACCGATTTCGCCATCTGTTCAGCGTGGGCGTCAGTCGGGAGCGATTCGCACATGCTCGAAAAACCGCCTTCGGGTGGCCACTCGTGCACGCGCCGGTGCTGGAAGGTGTACTGCGGCTGGCCGTCCTTCATCAGCACGAACTGGCCCAGGCCATAGCCGGCACAGTATTCCTGGATCAGCGGGTAGACGCCGGCCCGTTCATACGGGGCCAGGTAGACCAGCAGTTCAGCCGCCGAATGGCAGTAATGGGTCTTGTCGAGCGCCAGGCCGGCCGCGTCCAGGCGCGCCGCCACCTCATGCGGATTGGCCCACTTCAGCACCACCGGGAAGCGCAGCTCGGCGCCCAGGCGTTCGACTTCGCTCAGTGCCGCCGGCTGCTCGGTGCGCGGGGTGCGGATGCCAACCCTGGCCGCGGCGGCGTAGGTCTGGTCCTTGTTCAGCACCGAATCCATGCGCGCCTGGTCGGCGAACATGATGGTGTAGCCGGCCAGGCGCGCGCGGTGGCGGTTGAGCAGGGTGATGTCGCTTTCCGATACCGCGAACAGGCAGGCCGGGCCGAGTTCGGCGCCAAGCTGCACCAGCTGGTCGATGAAAGCTTCAGGGTCGCGTGCGCGCACCAGGCCGCGCGTCAGGTAGCGCGAGCCCATGCCGAGCGCATTGGCGCTGCGGCCGATGCCGAACACGGGTACGCCGGCCTGGCCCAGGTCGCGCACCACGGTCAGGCCGATCGGGGTGTCGATGCCCACCACGACGGCGGGCGGGATGCGTTGGTCGACCGGCGTCGTCATCGGGTCAGCCCTGCGGCGCCATGGCGGCCGGCGCGGCGCTGCTGCCGGTGGCAGGAGCGGTAGCACAGGCCTGCGCGCCATCGCGCACGCGCACGTGCGGCAGCGCTGCGGCCAGGCGCTCCACCGCGATTTCGACGCGCCGGAAGCAGGTCTCGAAATACGCGTCCGACAGCGTGTACGGATCGTGCAGGTGCGGCATCGGCGGCCGGCCCCACAGGCCGAGCAGGCTGACGTGTACGTCCCGGCGGCTGCCGAGCAGGCCGCGCAGCTTGTGCGCCTGGCGCACTTCCATCACCAGGAACAGGTCGCCCGGCTGCACCTCGAAATCCTTGAAGTCGCAGGCGCGGTGCGCGCTCATGTCGACGCCCAGGCTTTTTGCAGCGGCCAGCGCCGGCTTGGGCGAGGCGTTGCCGGTGGTAGTCGACAGGCCGAGCGAAGCCACGTGCATGCCGAGCCGGTTGGCGACCATGTGGGCATAGGCGCTGCGGCAGATATTGCCGTGACAGACGAACACCACGCGCCGCACTGCAGCCAGGTCGCGCAGCTTGAAGGCGGACAAGCGTCCGCCCGCCAGTTCGGCGTAGCCGAGCGCGGTCCGGACCAGGCCACGGAAGGTGCCGAAGCGATGTTTGATGAAGTTGCTCATGATGCCCTGGCAGGCTGCCGGTTCAATGCCCAGCGCCCGTATTTGTCATAGATGACCTGCTCGGCCATGCGCGGCACGCTTTGCAGCAGCGAGACGTCGAGCAGGGTGTTGCGCTCCGAGGTGGTGGCATCCTGGTCCAGCGCGTGCACCAGGCCGCAGGCTTCGAAGCGGTCCTGGTTCTGTTCGAGGAAAGCGCACAGGCGGCGCAGGCGCTGCTGCGTCACGTGGTGGGCGCGGGTGCGCGTCAATCCCTGGTCGCCCCAGTGGATGTATTCGAACGGGTGGGTCAGGATCACCACCGTCGGGATCTGCGCGTTGCGTGCTTTTTCGAGCAGCGTGCGCGTCTCGCCGAAGCTGGTGCCGGCGATGGTGAGCGACTTCATGTGTTTCTTGCTGCCCAGCGACCAGTCCGAGAACGACAGCACCGGGCACTCGATGACGCCGTGGCGCTCGTGATGGCCGCTGTACAGGCGGTAATCGGGGTCGCCGCTGTCGAAGATGGCGGTGCCGATGTTCGAGCTGTAAGGGATGCCGACCCGCGCCAGTGCCTGGTACAGGGTCGCGTCGTGTTGCAGGTTGCCGCTGCGGAAAGCCTTGGGTTTGTCCAGCCCCCAGTCGCTGAAGGTGGCGATGCCTTGCTCGATCAGCGCCACCGAGTCGTTCAGCGGGCGGTCCTTGAAGTCGTCCATGCGCTTGGCGCTGCGCGCCCGCTCGCGCCAGTCCTCATGCCGGAATATGTCCCAGCACGGATGGGTATGCAGTTCGACTTCATGGCCGGCGTCGACGATCTGGCGCGCGATCGGGCGCATCGGATCGTCCTTGAAATAATTGCGCTGGACAGTCTCGACGAAGAAGGTCGCCTGCACGCCGTGACGGCGGAAGGTGTCGAGCATGAAGCCCAGGCCCTCCGAACGGTCCTGGACATTGCAATACACGTTTTGTTCGGCGACAGGATGACGAGCAGGGTCCGCGAAGGCGCCGCCGATCGTGAATTCGGTGTCGATGGTGATGCAGACGCGGGTGCGCATGACTGCCAAAAGATTAAGAAATTGACGCGATGTTACCACGCGTCAAAGTCAAGGGTGCGTTCTTATGGGATTGGCAATCCTGTTGTCGCGAAAGCATGACATTTCTGACGGCGGGGCGTTCCGGCTGCCGTCACGCCCCTGTCATGTCTGGTGCTTACATATTGCGGCGATACTGTCCCCCCACTTCGAATAGCGCGGTCGTGATTTGCCCCAGCGAGCACACGCGCACCGCGTCCATCAGGTGCGCGAACACGTTGTCGTTGTCGATCGCGGCCTGGCGCAGTGCCGCCAGCACGGCCGGGGCGGCGTCGGCGTTGCGGGCGTGGAAGGCATCCAGGCGCGCCAGCTGCGACTGCTTTT
>Ga0265797_10004480_pt1 | contig 21285 bp, 20 predicted proteins | sample P2T30metagenome_FD_192433 | JGI IMG/M metagenome (GOLD analysis project Ga0265797, IMG submission 192433) | Plant litter microbial communities from East Loma Ridge, Irvine, California - P2 T30 | ecosystem: Environmental > Terrestrial > Plant litter > Unclassified | place: USA: California...
TTTAATTCTTCTTCTTTTTCGCTGATGAAACCTTCGCTGCTGTCAATTACAATATGCCATTGGTCCTGGCATTCAACGGATGGCAATGTAAAGTCCACCGCATTTTCGTTGGAATTGAAAATTATAAAAAAGCTGTCATCTGTGATCCTTTCGCCGTTCCAGTCTACGCACCTGATCCCTTTGCCGTTCAGATACACTCCAAAGGTTTTAGCAAATTCGTCCTTCCACTGCTGATCTGTAAAGCTGTTTCCATCCGGCTGTATCCACAAAATATCATTTGCTTTTGTACCGGTGACAGGCAAGCCCTGAAACCAGCGTCGGCGCCGGAAGGAAGGATGGTCCTTACAGAATTGTATCAGCGATTTGGTATATGCCAGCAAATCAGGATCTGCCGACTCCCAATTGATCCATGAAATTTCATTGTCCTGGCAATAAGCATTATTATTTCCATTCTGCGTACGGCCCAGTTCATCACCGGCTACCAGCATAGGTACACCCTGCGATAAGAACATGGTTGTCAGAAGATTTCTTCTTTGTTTATGGCGAAGATGGATAATATCTTCATTGTCAGTAGGTCCTTCTGCACCGCAGTTCCATGAGTTATTGTCATTGGCACCGTCCTTATTGTCCTCGCCATTTGCCTCATTATGTTTCTGATCGTAGGATACCAAGTCATTAATCGTAAAACCATCATGAGCCGTCAGAAAATTAATACTGGCCGTCGGACGCCTGTAATCGCCCTGGTAAAGGTCCGGACTGCCGGTAAATCTGTTGGCAAATTCATAAAGGTTTACATTTTCGCCACGCCAGAAGTCGCGGATGTGATCCCGGAATTTATCATTCCACTCACCCCATCCCACAGGAAATTTTCCTACCATATAACCCTGGTCGCCAATGTCCCATGGCTCGGCAATCAGTTTCACCTGCGAAATGACCGGGTCCTGATAGATGATACTAAAAAACGAACTCAGGGTGTCGGTTTCTTCCAATGTTCTGGCAAGTGAAGCGGCCAGGTCAAATCTGAAACCATCCACATGCATTTCGGTGATCCAGTAACGCAGGCTGTCCATGATCAATGCCAGAACATTGGGAAGCTGTACGTTCAGCGTGTTTCCTGTACCGGTGTAATCCATGTAATGGCGTTCGTCACCGGCACACAGACGGTAATAGGAAGCGTTATCAAATCCTTTGAAGGAAAGCGTAGGACCTAAATGATTCCCTTCGGCTGTATGGTTATAAACAACATCAAGGATAACCTCAATGCCTGCTTTATGCAGTGCCTTGACCATATTCTTAAATTCCTTAACCTGTTCCCCGGCTGTACCACTGCTGCTGTACCGCGCGTCAGGCGCAAAAAAGCCAAGCGTGTTATACCCCCAGTAATTGGTAAGGCCTTTTTCGATCAGGTGCTGGTCATTGACAAAATGATGTATCGGTAAAAGTTCGACAGCTGTTATGCCTAGCGCCTTTAAATATTTAATACTAGCTTCATGTGCCAATCCTGCATACGTACCTCTGATTTCTGTCGGGATATCGTTATGAAGATTAGTGAATCCTTTGACATGCATCTCATAAATAACTGTATCGCTGTAAGGAATGTCCGGCTTTGAATCATCCTCCCATTCGAAATTGTTATCGATCACCACAGATTTTGGTATAAACGGAGCGCTGTCCTGTGCACTGAAACTCAGATCTTCTTCCGGGTTACCAACTTCATAACCAAAAACAGCTTTATCCCATTTGATAATTCCATCCAAAGCTTTGGAGTAAGGATCTATGAGCAGTTTGTTTGGATTAAAACGATGTCCATTTTCGGGTTCGTAACGTCCGGATGCCCTGTATCCATAGCACTGCCCCGGATCAAGGCCGGGGATATATACATGCCAGATGTGGTGCGTTACTTCTTCAATCTTAATTGTTATATTCTCCTCATCATTGTTATCCCCATTAAACAGGCACAGATGCATACCATCTGCATGTTCTGAAAATACAGAAAAATTGACGCCTTTTCCATCCCAGGTTGCACCAAGCGGATATGGTTTTCCGGGATAGACCTTCATCTGCACGGAGTCGGGGGACTCCAGTAATTCATTCTCTATGTGTAGATTCATGATCAATGACTTTTGATTAAATTACTGATATGAATGGCTGGAAACCAAATGCGGTAATACATCTTTTCCAAAGGCATCAATAAACTGATCCTGCTTTGTGTTAACGTTATGCAGATATAAATTGGATACACCTGCTTCTATATCCTGCATGAGCCACTCGGTATGCTGGTCAGTACTATCAGATATCCTTACCGATGGCAAAAGGTCTTCCGGCTTTACCATTTCACCGGCAGCGTCGAATCCCTGTGGTGAGCGGATATCCGAAAGCAGCGCCGATGCAAATACATTGTTTTTCCACTGCTGATGTGCTCCTTCAAGCGCTTTATTATAATCGGTATCGTAAGAAAGCTGAACTTTAAGATAAACGGGTTTACCTTCTCCGCCTCCTGACCGGAAGGCATCTATCATTTTACGCAGCTCATCGGGTTTGCGGGATGTAGTAATCATCCCATCAGCCCAGCTGCCTACCCATTTTGCAGTGTGTTCCGTAATTGCAGCACCAATTACGGAAGGAATATAGTCCGGACGGGTATAAAGTTTAGCCTCACTGACCTGAATTAACCCATTATGCGTAACGGTTTCTCCCCGCCACAGAGCCCGCATGATGTCAACACTTTCTTTTAACCGTTCATTGCGGACTGACTTCAGCGGCCATTTGTTTCCGTCAATATGTTCATTAAGAAATTGCCCGCTGCCGGCAGCGATCCAAAATCTCCCCGGATTCATTTCACATAGTGTAGCTACTGCCTGGGCAATAATAGCCGGATGATAACGCTGTCCGGGTGCATTCACGATTCCAAAACCAAGCGAAGTGGCGTGCATGGCTGCGCCAAGCCAGCTCCATGCAAACCCGCTCTCACCCTGCGTTTCGCTCCATGGAAAATAATGATCTGAACTGAGTGCCTGCGTAAAACCAGCTGTTTGAGCATGTTGCACAAGGTTTAAAAGCGTACTGGGCTTAAATTGTTCGTGCGAGACATGGTAACCTACTTGTACGTTCTCTTTCATTTGGTGTATTTTAAATCACATAATTTGAATAACTACCTGCATGATTGATAAGTGAAAATCAATCGTTGTTTTTGTATTTAAATTTCAAAAAAAGCATAGCGACATTAAGGCATATTGTAAATATGTTGGTTGCAATGATTGGGACGTCTTTTTTGTCAATTCCGTAGTAAACCCATAGCGCATTACCGGTAAGCAACACGATGAACATCAGTGTGGAGACCTCACTGGCTTTTTTCTTTTTTATAGTTGTAACCAGTTGTGGTATCACCGCCGATGATGTGCATATACCTGCAACAAGGCCTAATCCTTCAATAAAATCCATAATTATAATCAGTTTTATACACCGTCAATTTCTGAATTGTTTGATTCACCGTGGCAGTTGGTCTAATGATACCAGCCTGTTTTGGTTTTGGCGGTTTTACATGAAAATTATACCATCGGTATCAGGGAAGGGATTTTTTGTTTTAATGATTGTAAAAGTCAATTAATCCGGATTGTGTCATCAGATTTAGTATTTTTTGTAATATTAAGTGGATATTTTTACGCACTACATGCTATTGAATATGTATACAAATACCTGTTTGCTGACTGTCAGTACATTTTACCATTCAGCGTATTCACTTCCCCATTTTTCGCCTCCGTATACTCATTATTTCATAAATGGCTGCCTGAATAACCTGTAAAGTCCTGCATTTGACGGGATGGAACATTTTTTATATACATCCGGTGTTTTTTCAAATGTATCCGTTTTGGGATGGCTGTTATTCCTTCCATTACAGGGTTTTAGCTTATTAAATAAACATTTAACTTATGCTAGCAATGAATTACCGGGGCCCTTACCGGGTCCGTACACAGCAAAAGGCAATGCCTGAAATACAGCATCCCGGTGATGCGATTGTTCGCGTCACGCGTTCTTGTATCTGTGGATCAGATCTGCATTTGTATCATGGCCTGGTTCCCGATACACGTGTGGGAACGACCTTCGGTCATGAGTTTATCGGCGTGGTTGAAGAGATTGGTACAGATGTTCAAAACCTGAAAGTGGGGGATACTGTTCTGGTTCCCTTCAATATTGCCTGCGGGAAATGTGTTTTTTGTCAGCAGGGACTTTATGGGAACTGTCATGAATCCAATCCTGAGGCCACAGCAGTAGGTGGTATTTTTGGTTATTCCCATACCGCCGGTGGTTTTGATGGCGGTCAGGCTGAATTTGTCAGAGTTCCTTATGCGGATGTCGGGCCGGTTGTGATACCGGATGACCTGGATCACGACGATGCAGTACTCCTTACCGATGTAGTGCCAACCGGCTATCAGGCTGCGGAAATGGGTGCTATCAAACCAGGTGATACCGTTGTGATTTTCGGAGCAGGCCCTATTGGTATTATGGCAGCAAAAAGTGCCTGGCTATTTGGTGCCGGCCGGGTGATCGTGATTGACCACATCGAGTATCGTCTGGAATTCGTCAAGAAATATGCACAGTGTGAAGCCTATAACTTCCGTTCCCTTGAAGACGTGGTTTTGTTTATCAAAAAAACAACGGGTTACATTGGTGCTGATGTGTGTATTGATGCGGTAGGCTGTGAGGCAGCAGGAAATGCGATGCAGACCATAACAGGAAGAAAACTAATGCTGCAGGCAGGATCTGCCACTGCTTTGCATTGGGCGATCAATTCTGTTAAAAAGGGCGGGGTCGTTTCTATTGTAGGTGTTTACGGGCCTACGGACAATTTGGTGCCGATCGGTAATGTGGTAAACAAAGGAATTACGATTCGTGCCAATCAGGCATCGGTTAAACGGCTTTTACCGAGGTTGATCGAACATGTAAGAGAAGGCAGGCTAAATCCAAAGGAAATTATCACGCATCGTGTACCGTTGCAGGAAGTTGCTGATGCCTATCATATTTTTTCGGCTAAGTTGGATAACTGTATCAAAACGGTTTTAATTCCTTAAAACCCATCATACTAAACGTTAAGAATATGAAAAATATGAAAATTGATCCCAAAGATATCAAAGGCTGGGGAATAGATGCAGATCCGCTGGATGTACCGGCATATCCGATGAAGAAGCGCAATGAGGATGATAACAAGAAAGGAATTTTCTGGGAGAGACCTGTGCAGCAGCCAGCCCAGGTTGAAGTTCTTGTTTCCAATGAGAGACCTACTATTACTGCGGTCTTCGGTACACCCAATCCACCAAGCGGACTGAGCGGCAAGATCCGCAGATATGCATTTAAATATAGTGAGTCCAGTTATGGTCATTGGTTGCCGCTGCTTTTGGCCGATCGCGTCAATATGATTGAAGGAATAGTGGATGACATCCGGCAAGGCAGCTTTCCAAATATATTTGCTGAGCTTGGCGGTAAATCTGAATTGAAACACAACCCTGTAGGGCTTGCCAGGAAAGTGGCAGTCGGGCTTGCTATAACTGCGGGGATTGTTATGCTTTGTGCAAGAAAAAGCCGGAGAAATCAGGATTTTGGTTGATCAGGCTGTTTCTGGCATACGGAATAATACGTATTGAAACTCATCATTATTTAAGCCCGGCAGCTTATCACTGATATATTGCCGGGCTTTAATATGATTACGGAATTTGTTTGAGTTCATCCAATAGCGTCTTGGCTGCAAGATCTATTGCCTCGAGTACAATCTGTTCGGGGGCTCCCTCAAATACTTTTCTTACTGCTATCGAACGGTCATTGATCAAAATGTGAATGAACATAGTACCCACCGGTTTTTGCTCCGTTTCACTGCCTCCGGATGTTGTAAGCCCGGTAACGGCAATCTGGATATCGGATTTAATAAAACTGCGCAGGTGTATCGCTACTGCTTCGGTTACTTCGGCAGATTCCGGAGTGAATTCTTCAATGTAGCCGGATTCTATGCCTAATATATCTGTTTTTACTGTTGCATCGTAGCATACCAGGCCACCTTTCAGGATACTTCCGGAATGAGGGGTAAGAGAAAATTCAAAGGCCAGCCGGCCGGCAGTTGCGCTTTCTGCACAAGCCAGTGTTAACGACCGGTCCATAATCGCCTGGCTGCATTCATAGACAATTTGTGAAGGCATAATGCTTATAGTTTAGTTTGTCAGGGCCTTTATCAAAAAGTTTGCCAGTAAAGAAATATAATCATTTGACGCTTAAACGTCCGAAAGTGAGTCAGTGAATTGGAGTTAATTGTGGATCTGGCATGATATTGGCAAAACGATATTGATTAACAATTAAAATTAGATCATGAACACTACATCAAATGCAACCGGAGTAATCAGCGAACTGATTGAGATAAATAACGACCGCGTTGCCGGTTTTGAAAAAGCAATTGCAGATATCAACGAAGAAAATACTGACCTGAAAGAACTGTTTGAGGAATATGCGCAGCAAAGCCGTAAAAATGCACAGGAATTATCAGCAATTGCCGGCTCTGCACCTCATCTGGAAACCGGAAAGAGTGTAAGCGGTACTTTGCACCGCGCCTGGATTGATGTAAAATCTTTGTTTGGTGGCAGTGATCGTGCAAGTATTTTGTCAGAGGCTGAACGTGGTGAAGACGCCATTAAAAAAGCATACAAAGATGCTCTGAACAACAAAGAAATTACTTTGGATGAACAGGAAATCATAAGCAGTCAGGCACAGATGATTGCTGCTGCACATGATAATATTAAAGCACTGCGGGATGCTGTAAAAGCTTAATAGGATTTGATCCTATAAAAGGCTGTTTCCCTACAGCCTTTTATATAACTCTGCTCCGACAATATAAATCGAGCAACAGATAACCTGCGATGAACGATAAACCTTCATACCTTCATTTTAATAAGACGGCATATGCCTGGAAGCCTGATGTGGATTATAGGAAAGATCCGCAGCTTTATCAGGTTGGGAAAGGTGAACAGGGTGTTTTGATCTGTGAACCCTATAAGTCTGAAATCGGGCAATACTGGCGATTTAAAACAGAAGCCATTGCCCGGGAAAGCAGTCATAAAATCTATGCTATTTTTCTGGATTATTTAAACCAGGATGATTTCGTCGGTGCGGATATGGCGCGTAAATATCTGCAGATGGGTTTTACCCGCGCACGTCGTTATGCCAATTATAAAGGGGGCAAAAAATATGATAAGGAACAGGATTATCAGCTTTTTGAAAAAGGTACCGGTCAACAGGAAAAGGCCGATGCAGCAGCCGTATTCTTTGCTAAGTGGAAAGAAGCGGAGGGTAATATAAAATATGCTGAGCTTAAAAATGAGTGGAAAAGTACAAGAGGTTAAACAGTCAGATTGGTAAAAGGCAGTGCGTCAGATGGACCAGTTTATTGAAACATAACCAAATCAAAATAAAAGTAAAACGTTAGTTCAGAAATACAAACAAGCGCAAAGACTTAGCACGCCGGAAGTTTTTTTGTAAAACTAATTATTTTAATTTGGCAGTGCTTTCCTGTGTTAACGGTTAAATTTGAAAACTATAAGCGGATTATTCTTTACATTCTCCATACCCGATCAATAATGAACGGCAATCAACAGTTACATCATTTTACCCCGAGCTTTAATCAACCATCCGAAGTAGACTTTGCCCTGCAGGCTGCCGGTCTGGGCCTATGGGCTGCGGATCTCGTCACAAACGAATTATATGCCGATGACAGATGTTGCCAGTTGTTTGGGTTAGAAAAAGATAGCAGGTTAACATATGAGCTGTTAATTGCACATGTTCATCCTGATGATCGGGATCAGTTAAAAAAACATGTTTTAGAAGTATTAGGCCGGGAGTCAAACGGTTTATTTGATCAGACTTTTCGGATCCTGATTGGGAATGACAGCTTACAACGACAATTGCATTTTCGCGGCAGGGTTTATTTTAACGAAACAGGTGTAGTTTACCGGTTTGCGGGTGTTGTGCATGAAGTTTTGGAACATAAAGAAGTTTCGCAAATTACAGAAACTAATAATTTACTTGCTGAAAGTGAAGTACGTTTCCAAAACATTATTCAGCAGATGCCAGGCCCCATTCTGATTGTGCGGGGTAATGACTTTGTAATTGATCAGATCAATTCATCGATGATGGAGCTGATCGGACAGGGAGCAAATGCTGTTGGACAACCCATGCTTTCTCTAATGCCTGAGCTCGCCAATGAATTCGCCTGGCAACAGGTGCAACGGGTTTATCTGGAAGGTGTTGAGTATGATGGTAAAGAAATACTGGTTACACACAGCAGGGGCGGAGTGATCGGAGAGTATTATTATAATCTTGCATACCGGCCTTTGTACGAAGGAGGTGTCATTACCGGTGTAATCCAGGCTGCTACGGATATTTCAGATCAGGTATTTGCCAGAAAAAAACTGGAAGAAACAGAAACCAAGCTACGTGGTGTTATCGCAGCTGCCCCGGCAGGTATCGGGCTATTTATCGGGCGTGATCTGGTTATTGAAAGTCCAAATCAAACTTTTATTGATATAGTAGGCAAGGGTCCGGGTGTTGAAGGACTGCCACTGCGGGAAGCCATGCCTGAACTGTTGACCGAAGGCCAGCCGTTTTTGAAAATCCTTGATGATGTATTTACAACTGGCGTACCTTTTATCTCACCGGCTTCACTGGTTAAAATTGTTCAGGACGGTGTTCTGAATGACAATTATTACAATATTTCATATACACCGCTTCGTAATTCAGCCGGAGAAATTTACGGAATACTGGATATCGCTATTGATGTGACAGAGCAGGTAAATGCACAGCGGGCCCTTCAGGAAAGTGAATCGACTTTAAGAGGTGCGATTGAAATTGCTGAAATGGGTATATGGGAATTAAACATAAAAACCGGGATTACTACCTATTCGGACCGGCTCAAAGAACTGTTTGAATTTTCCAAAGATTACATACAACTGGATCAATTATACAATCCTATACATGAAAAAGACAGGTTACGGATTGAAAAAGCGGTTGAAAAGGCATCTGTTCCCGGTTCAGATGGTTTTTTAGATGAAGAATATTCAATTGTCACCCAGGTTACGGGTCGGCACCGCGTCGTCAGAGCTCAGGCTAAAATGTATTTTGATAAAGAAGGAAAGCCTGACAAGCTGGTGGGAAGCATGCGGGATATGACCGAAGTACATCATACACAGCTGGCTCTGGAGCAACTCGTTCAGGAACGGACAGAAGAACTGGCAGCAGCCAATGAGGAACTGGCTACAATTAATGAAGAGCTTGCTTCTACCAATGAAGAGCTTGCATCGGGCAACGACGAATATGCCTTCATTAATGAAAAGATGGAAGAAACCAACAGCAGACTGTTGCGTTCTAACAATGACCTGGAAACGTTTGCTTATGTGGCATCCCACGATTTGCAGGAGCCTCTCAGAAAAATACAGCAGTTTGGTAATTTGCTGATGACACGCCACGGAGATGCTATCGGCAGCGGTATAACCTATGTTGAGCGCATGCAATCAGCTGCCAGCAGAATGTCTAACCTGATCAACGATTTACTGAACTTCTCAAGGGTAACAACTCATCCGGACATCATTGATACGGTTCCGCTTGAGGGAGTAATTTCCCAGGTCTTAACAACACTGGAACTTGTCATTCAGGAAACAGGTGCTCAAATTAATGTTTATCCGTTACCCACAATTGCCGGTAACCCTACTCAGCTTATGCAGCTGTTTCAAAATTTACTTTCAAATGCAATCAAATTTAGCCGGGTAAACAGCTCAGGTATGCCAGCGATTCCGATGATTACCATTAAAAGTCAGATCGTAGCATTTGCAGATTTGCCAGCCAACGCAAAACCGAACAGGCTGGCGGCAGCTTACTATCGCATCGATGTGACCGACAACGGTGTAGGTTTTGACGAAAAATATGTAGACCGCATATTTCAGCTTTTTCAACGTCTCCATGGCAGGAGTGAATTTGCCGGAACCGGTATTGGTTTAGCGATCAGTGAAAAGGTTGTAGCTAATCATGGCGGTGCAATTACGGCCAGCAGCGTGCCCGGAAAAGGAGCGACTTTCATGGTTTATATACCCATGTAGTGGTGATCTTAGTTTCTACAAACAGTTGCGATTTATTTAATTGTCAGGTTATGGCTTAACCCATATATTTCTGTTTAAAGAGCCTGATTAATTAATGGGATAACTTTGGTGCCGATCAGTTCAATAGAACGTATCAGCTGCTGATGCGTAAGACCGGCATTATCCATTTGAAAAGTAAACCGGTCAACTCCACCTAATGTTTCACTATGTCGTAGTAGTTTTTCCGCAACGCGTTCGGGTCCGCCAATTACCAATACGCCTTTCGGTGCAATAAGCGCGTCAAATTTAGTTTTTGTAACGGGTGGCCATCCGCGTTCCCTGCCTAATTTGGTCCAGAGTTCAGCATAACCCGGGTAATATTCAGATATTGCCAGCTCATCAGTAGCTGCAACATATCCCGGTGAATGTAATCCGACTTTTAACTGATCCGGACTGAAACCGGATCTTTTTCCTTCCTCTCGGTACAAATCGATCAATGGACGGAATCGTTCTGTTTCACCGCCAATAACCGCAACCATCAATGGCAATCCTAATCTACCGGCTCTGGCAAATGATTCAGGCGTGCCGCCTACACCCAGCCAAACGGGGATTTTTTCCTGCATAGACCGTGGATATACAGGCTGATTTTTTAGTTCCGGCCTGTACCTGCCCGACCAGGTGATAAATTCATGATCGCGGATTTTAAGCAGTAAATCAAGCTTCTCTTTGAAAAGCGCATCATAATCATTCAGGTTAAATCCAAACAATGGATAGGCATCGATGGCAGATCCCCGGCCCACTACCAATTCGGCCCGTCCTTTTGATATCAGGTCCAAAGTTGCAAAGCTCTGGTATACCCGCACCGGATCTGCTGTGCTGAGTACTGTGACAGCACTGGTCAAACGGATTTTTTTTGTTCTGGCCGCGGCGGCGGCTAAAATGACTGCTGGAGCAGAATCCAGAAATTCCTTTTTGTGATGTTCCCCAATACCAAATACATCCAGTCCGGCCTGATCTGCCACAGAGATCCGGTCCAGTAGCTGATCCATGGCATCTACACTGCTGAGAACATCACTGCCATACATGGCTGAAGCAAAACTATCTATCCCGATTTCCATTAATGATATTATTTATCTGCCTGAGGCTGGTTTGTTTTTTTTGCGCAATCCGCGTAGATATGAACTTTACATTGCTGTTGGCTCTACAAATACATATAAATGTGCGGCTTTACCATTTTCAATGATGAAAAAATCCATGCTGCTCATCATATCCGGTTTTTGCTTTGTGCCGATATGTCCATATAAACGAACTCCATTTTGTGTGATATCAATCGGCTTGGCTGCACTAAAATAGAAGTCAGGATCCTGTGTATGGAGTTTTCCTATAAAATCCGAAACTTCTTCCAGATTTTGCAGGATAAAACTCGGATCGTACATTTTTATGTCGTCTGCATAAACCGTTTTCAGGAGGTTGTACCTCTTGTCACGATCTCTCTCGTTCCAGGCTGCAACGTGATTTTCCCGTAATGTATTAATAAATAACGCATCCATATTTAAAATGATTTTTTAGCTTAAAACGTCTTTATACTCTGGTGTTTTTGCAAAAATGGCAGATGCAAAAGGACAAAGAGGTAATATTTTAATTTGTTTTTCCCTTGCAAAAAGCACAGCCCGGTGCACGAGTTGCTTACCGACGTTTTTTCCTTGTAAAGACTTATCCACCATCGTATGATCGATGATTATCTTATCAGGTCCCGCCCAGACATACGTCATTTCTGCCACAACATTCCCATCTGTTTCGATGATGAACTGTCCCTTTTTTCCATCGTCTTTGAGTTGAATATCCATTGCGTATTTTTTCTTGTTGCTTGTCAGCGTTAAGCTTTCTTTACTTTAATTAATTCAATACCTGAAAGTGCACCACCCACATCTTGAAGTCTTCCTGCTTCTTTAAAAGTACCTATATCAATTGTAGAAAATCCCATTTCCTGAGAAATTAGGGCTACCTGCTTCTTTGCTTCTGTATCGTTACCACTGATAGCAATGACTGTCGTGCCTTCTGTACTTTTGGTCGGGCTGGCAAGGGTTGCTGCCGAAAGTGTGTTGAAAGCTTTCACTACCTTTTGTGCCGGAAACAACGCTGAAACAAACTCGCCAGTTGATTTTCCCCCCAAATCGGCCAGCTTAAAAGGACTAACAGATACAATATTGTTTGTAGCATCCACGATAATTTTTCCCTCATAACCTAAGAATTCCTTTGCCAGATCTGTCAGGCTTGTCCATGGGACAGCAATAAAAATGACATCGGATTCCTGTATCGTTTTCTTCAATTCACTCGCTTTCAAAGAACCGCCAATCGCATGCACTACTGCTTCCAATGACTCCGGCCCCCTGCTATTGGAAATCAATACCTGATGGCCGGTTCCGGATAAATGCAGCGCTAACCCGCGTCCAATATTTCCTGAACCTATAATACCGATTGTGTAACTCATAATTTAAAAGTTTAAAGCCGTGAAGGGTCTTGATTCGCTGATATCTTCCTTGCATTAAGGAAATACAAAGTTCGCTTATGCGGTAACGTCAAGCCAATGACATATCATAACAAATAGTGTTGATCTATATCAATGAAATTAGTAATCCAATTTACAATCTGAGTCTTGAACTGTGGATGTAAAAATTTTCAAAAGGTTATATTTGAGTAGTTTTACGAAAATATTATCGATGCTTACTCCCCTGATAAACTATATAAAAGAGCGGTCGGTCAGTCCGCTTTCCAGAGAAGATCTCAACCTGCTAAACGAAGCCTTTATTGCCAGGAAATTAAGGAAACGACAATTTCTTTTGCAGGAAGGGGAAATTTGCAAGTATATAGCGTTTATTGTGAAAGGTGCAACCCGGCAATATACGGTTGATGCCCGTGGGGCCGAACATATTCTTAACCTCGGCATTGAAAACTGGTGGACTTCTGATCGGGAGAGCTATCATAAACAAACACCCAGTATTTACAACATAGATGCCTGGGAAGAGACAGACCTATTGTTACTGCCCAAAACGAATGATTTTTATAATCGGGTCAACAGCATTCCTGCTTTTAAAGAAATGCGAACCGTATTGGACGACAATAATCATATGGCTATTCAAAAGCGCTTGCTTTCATCCAAAAGCCATATTGCCGAGTACCGCTACGAAGAACTGCAAAAGACTTATCCCGAATTTTTTACACGTTTTCCGCAGCATATAATTGCATCCTATCTGGGCGTTACCAAGGAGACGCTAAGCCGTATTCGCCATCAATCACCAAAAGTTTAGCGCTCAATTGTATTTTATAATCAAGCAATTCTGATCAACGGCAATTCGCTGTATTTGAGTGATTTATTGAGAATAAAAACAACTTTTACATTTCGTTAACTTTCTTTTACAGTTCTTTTGGAAACGCAGGGATAAAGAATTTTAGTTTTGCGACTCACCGCAGTGGTCGAAATCCTTGAACAAAAAAGAAAGATGATGAAATTCCTGCACGGATGTGCTTTACTGATGTTTGTTTTTTGCGCTTCCTGTGGAGAAAAAAAACAAACTGACCTGCCAAAAGATACTGCCAGATCTGAAATAAAAGATACAGTGAGTTCCTACGAGCCCAATGCCATGGTTCGTAATATAAAACAAGGAAGAAACGGCACCATCCTGATTGCTGCGTCATTTGCCGGTGTTTTTCGGTACGATCCCGGACGGGCAGTTGGAAAATCGTTTACCAATCTCACAAGTTCAATAGGTTCACGCAGATTCTGGGATGTTTTGGAAGACAGTCGCGGAAACCTTTGGGTCGCTACTACTGATTCAGGTGTCTATTATTATGATCCCAGACGGGCAGTCCCCCGACGGGCAGTCCCCCGACGGGCAGTGGGAAAGTCCTTTCAGCATTTTACAACAAAGGACGGACTTGCCAGTAATACAGTCATTGATATTTATGAAGATAAAAAAGGAAATGTTTGGTTCGGTACTTCTGGTGGAGTAAGCCGTTACGATCCCAGGCGGGCAGATGGAAAATCTTTTGGAAATCTTACAACAAAAGATGGTCTTTCCAGCAATGATGTGCATACTATCCTTGAAGACAAAACCGGGAAATTATGGTTTGGCACCAGTGGCGAGGCGTGTTTTTATGATGGAAAAACATTTACCGTTTTCAAAAATAAAGCAGGCAAAGCCTTCAACAACGTTTGGGGTATAACCGAAGATAAAAAAGGCAATATCTGGTTCGGTGCAACGATAATCGAAAATAGGAAAGGCGATACGCTGGTTGTTACGGCTGGCCTTTGGCGCTATGACCCTTCGTCAGTGCTCAGGACAGGCGGCAATGCATTTACTAAAATTAATCAGAGAGGCACTGCAGCTATCATCGAAGATAAAAAAGGAAATATCTGGACGACCGATGCAGTAAATCCCAATGGGGTTGGGGCCTGGAAACTTCTCCGTTATGATCAAAAGTCTTTGTACGATAAAATACCAGCTGCAACCGAAATAATGTCAATAAACAAAATGCTTTGCGGGATTTTAGAAGCTGATGATGGAAGTATATGGTTTGGATCTATGAACGGCGCGTATCGTTACGATGGAAAGACCATTACGGATTTTAGAAGTAAAGAACATCAAAACTAGTGTATAGCTTTCGGCGCTCAGTCGTCGGTAATCGATTGCATAGCCGAAGTTGAAAACGAAACCATAATCCTGTCTAATTGAATCAATAATATTTCAACCGTATGAACCAGAAGCTATTTATCGCTTACTTAACTTTAATTATTGCTCTGCTGCTCTTTAGTTGCGGTGGACCTGCAAAAGAAGAAAATGAAAATAATTCATCCGCAAGTTCGGTGTCTTTACATGTTGGGAGTGAAAAATATGTTTTAATAGATACGAAAGAGAGTGTTGTGACATGGAGAGGTTACAATCTCAATGGCTTAAACAGTCAGACAGGGTACGTTTATATATCAAAAGGAGAATTGCTGATTGAAGACGGCGAACTGATGGGTGGTATAGTTGAAGTCGATATGAATACAATTGAAGACAAAAAGCATGGGCGTGATAATAAACTCGTCAATCACCTGAAAGATCCTGATTTTTTTGAGGTTGAAAAATTTCCCTTTTCTACCATAGCCATTACAAGTGTTGCGTCAATAAATGATGAGAATAAAAATGTTACAGGGAACTTAACGATTAAAGGTATTACACATCCGGTTACTTTTCCAGTCAAAATGGAAATTAAGGAAGGAACTGTCAAAGCGAATGGCAAGCTGGTTATTGACAGGACACTGTGGAATGTCCGATATAAATCAGGAAAGTTCTATGATAATTTAGCGAATCAGGCAATGTCGGATTCTATTGAATTTCATATGGAGATCGTAGCAAGAAAATAAACATCTGAATCCTTGCAGACATTTAAACTAAAAGAAGGTAGCGGCCATTGAAAGAACGTAATGAGTTTGAAAACCTATTAAATGGTAGTTAATAATTCATCCAATATTACCTGGTAAGGCCTGACATTCACAGTTCCCTTTGTTGGAATCATATTTTTCCAAACCCAGTTATAATGCTCAATCACCTGAACTGCTTTTAAATGCGGCCTTTCCCCGGTTGTATGGCCATCTTCAACCACAGTTATTTTATAATCTTTTGACAATGCCGATTGAACAGTTGCTTCTACACAGAAATCTGTTGCACAGCCGGAAATTATCAGTTCATCAACGGAATATTTTTCCAGTCGTGATTGAAGATCAGACCGGTAAAATACATCATTCGCATATTTGTCCACCAGCACATCACCGGCTTCTACGTTTAATTCGTCCAGCAATTCCCATTCTGTTGTATGTGGTACAAAATTGCCGGAAATAGTGCCGTCGTGCTGAATAAAAAACACCGGTAACAAATTGGTACGAAAAGCCTGAGAGAGCAAATTGATCCTCTTAACTACGCCATGCGTATCGTGCCGGGGAGTTAATGCAGTAAATGAACCTTTCTGCATATCAATAACTAATAATGCTTTTCTGTTTTTCATGAATGTTTGGCAAGCGTACAGATGAATTATTTTGTAAGTATATGCCATTTGTGTGAAAGCAGAATGATGTTTCAATTCACTCTGTCTGAAATTCACCAATGTGCCAAAGGATTCCGGACGGATCATGTAAAAAACATTCCTTTCCCCAATCTTCAATCCGGACCTGTGATAATCTTACTCCTTCATATTTGCTGGTCAGTTCCAGAGCTGATAATTCTTTGTGGTAACCCTCCACATTTTCTACTTCTAAAAAGAGCATGGTATTGTCAATCCAGTCTTTTACATAAGCCCGCTGGAGATAAAAAGCTAACTGGTCAAGCTTAAATACGGAAAGGTCTGGCGAAAGCACAGTTTCCTGAAAACCCCAATCTTGATAAAATCGTCTGGATAATTCAAAATTCTTGGCTCCTAAAAATGGCCGGATGGATTTGGCTGTATGTTCCATAAGTATATTAAGACATCGTAATATAAAACGTAGATAGATATTGATTTTTAAATATCACATAGTTCGATTAATTTCGATATAATTATAAAATAAATTCTAAATAATTATATCACTAATTTTTACTCACGTTATGTATGATGTTATTTTTACTTACACGCTCCCGCGTAAAATTCCTGCTATACGCTTTCACACCAATATTTGTATGTGAATAAATATATTCGTACAGCTCCGGATTCAGGATTAGAAAGTTTAGGTCCCGAAGGCGGGCCATAGTTACTCACGCTACACCTTATTTACTTAAAATCGAATTTTGTGTACAGATACAAGCATTGCAGCGACAGGTAAAATAAAACCTGTCGTGCATGATAACAGGTAACATTCCCTCAGGCCAATCCCATTTTATTATCCAATTACAAAACAATTATTCAATTTTCGAAAATCTATTACATGAAAAAATACTACACATTAAAGAACGTATTTCATTTTTTACTAATTATTCCGGCACTTTTAACAGGAACATCAAATGCCAATGCCGCTTTGCAAAAAGGTGATCTGGCGGTAATTGGGATGAATGCAGTTGCTGATCAAACTTCAGCTACGGCACGCAGTTTTGCAGTAGTTGCACTCAGCAAAATCGCAGCAGATGAGATTATTAAAATAACAGACCGTGGCTGGATCGTTGGTACGCCCAGCAGTTTTACCACTGGTACAGCATTCGACGGAACCCTTCAGTGGGAGCTGTCCAAGGAAGTTCCGGCGGGTACGGTCATCATATTCAAGATTGACATACCTTCTGCCACTTCCAAAACCGTGTCTGCAACCACAGGTAACGGTACTGCACTTCCATCCGGAGATAAGTTAACACTCTCGGGCTGGACTAATTCGGGAGTCGTTTCATTGCCCTGGAATAATGCCACAGGAGATCAATTGTTGATCTATCAGGGTAACGATACTAATCCGTCATTCATATTCGCTTTCAATAATCTCAGAACCACCGCGATGAGTAACCTAGGGGACAATAACTGGTATTATGATCCAACCGGAGTTTCCGGATCAGTTGCACTGACTACCGGTCCAATTTACAGTGAGTTACCCCCGGGGATGGAAGATTATTCGGTTGCAATTGTAACGCACTCTACTCTTAGTAAGCGTTATCCTAATGAAATGTATGATCCTGGTATAGAAGTCGGGACAAAAGCATCCTGGTTGGCTGATATCAGGGAAATTGGCAATTGGATTCATCCGGTAGACGTGAATACACCACACGATTTTGGCCTGGGTTTTGGCGCTGACAATGTAACCCAGTTTGAGATGGAGCAAGTATTGCCGGTTACACTTATATCGTACTCGGTTAAAGCAGATGGTATGGCAGCTAAGCTGGAATGGTCAACGGCCATTGAAAAAGACAACGGTCATTACGAGATTGAACACGCAACCGATGCTAAGAATTTTAAAGTGATCGGGGTTGTTGAAGTAGGCGGATCTTCATCGGTTAAACAAAACTATGTTTGGTATGACCGTTCTCCGGCAAACGCAACAAACTATTACAGGCTCGTGCAGGTAGACGTCGACGGAAAGGTCACCAGATATGCCATGAAATCTCTAAATTTTAGTGTTTTGGTTGCTCCTTATCCTAATCCTTCCATGGAAAAGGTGACGATATCATTCTCTAAAAAAACCGAGGCCCTGGAACTGACAGACGTAAATGGTAAGCTGCTGCGTACAATTGCTATTAAAGAAAATGAAACGACAATCACCATCCCCGTAAGTGAATTGTTGCCAGGCACTTATTTTATTCGTTCGCTCACTGCTAGTGGCTCTGTCTCCAGTAGGTTCATCAAGCTGTAAACAATTCCTGTCATTGTAAAAAGCCGCTTGGATTGTCCATGCGGCTTTTTAGGTAGTAACTGGTTAGCAAATGATGTTTTCTTTGGTTTAAGAACAAAAAGTAGATAAACTCATTATTGATTTAAGGTATAATCTGGGAAGAGACTTCGAAGCTGCTGACGAATTTTACATTATTTTGTGCAATCTGACTTCAACCGGTACACGGATCATGATGCAGAATACCGGGACGCTTTAAAGTTTACGCTGGATTTGATAAAAAGCAGCAAACCGTAAAAAATAACCAATCAGCTATATGTTTGACTTTAAAATTAACGGAAAAATCGCTGTAACGTCTTATTTTTTTTAGAAAAGTGCCGGTATTCTCCAAGACCGAGCACGCCATTGTATTTAGAGGCACAGCCCGGTGGATAACCAGTGGAATGAAGACTATTGGCATGAGATTTTAATTGCATAGCATCAAGTTACTTAAATCATAAAAGTTATGCAAAGTCATGAAAATGAAGGACGGGAAGTAAAGAATCCTGGTGAGCTTGGTAATGAAGACCAGGATGGCACTTATACAAAAGCGGGAAGCGAAGAAGCGGGAGCGCTTCCAAATGATCCGGCAGAAAATGCTAAAAAGACTTCACCCGAAGAGGATGCCGGTGAAAAGGAGGATACCAGATTATCAGCAGATAATTAAGTTAGTAGCATGCCCTGGCATGCTGCTTTTTTTTAAGATTTTGGACAGCCAACGATAGATTTTATTTGTGTGGCTTATGTCTGTATAAAATTGATATGTGAAGACTATTCATTTATCTGAGAGCAAAAACAATTATTGTGATGCTAATGAAGATTTCTCAGCCTTTTTGAGTCTTAAGCGGATAAACATCATTTACATCCATAGCAATCTCGGAAATTCTAAACCCTACCGGCATTCTTCATCTGAACTTTACAAATCCAGCAGAGATATATTTATATTTTGACGCATTATAGAGCGTGTTTTTAAAAGTGTAAAGTTCATCTCGCAGAACGTTCAGAATGGTGATGTGAAGAAACAGGTCCAGAAGAAGGGTAGTTATCAAAATGATATTTTGATTTGTGAGATAACGTATTGATTTAAGATACCTGGTCTCATTTGATCTGGAAAAATAAACTTTTCCAGATTGTAAAGTACCTCAAAATACATTGAGGAATTATTCCCTTTTATTTCCTAAATATCAAAAACTGAATTTTTAATCTGTTTTAATGTGTGGGTTTTACCTGTCCAACTATTTTTTTTCATCAATAAATACGCATCATTAACAGAAGTGACCTTGAACGCCTTCTAAGTGTTGCTGGCCATCTCCACTTAACTCAATTGCGCGAAGAAGAATGGCGATCATTTCCCTTATAAGTTTTGCTTTTTCCAGTTGGTTATTCTGCTTGTATCAATATCCTAATCTCATTAACTAAGATTACCGGATTTTCCTGAAAGAGCTCTTCACCTACGAAGATGGCTTTTCGAAAGCGGCCCTGCTTAACAAGGGGGCGAACTTCGTCACTGTTTTAAAATCGAAAGTTTTATAGTTTGGTCAGTAAAGATTATCATAGTAGAAGTAAATTCATTTTTCCATTGAAAAGTACTGCGGTTGGCTGACAAGCTCCGCAGCAGATTTGGATAATAATATTGATGAGCAAGTATCCTGGATTTCAGTTTTGATACGATTTATATCCACTTCCTGCCATGACATATATTAAAAGAGAGAATGAGCAGGGCCAGTAATTTTACTTTTTGCATACAGATGCAAAAAATGTATTTTTAGATTTGCATATAGTTTAGCTAGTGAAAATTGGATAGAATAGCATTGCAGCCATTCCTGGTGTAATTACTCCCGGATATACTTGGATCTTCTGTCAGCAAAAGGTTCGCAAAGGGATATAATAAGCTCATTGCCAGTCTGTTCGATATCCCACGTGTCGCATCCGATACAATCAACGCTTATGCAATAGCTATTAGTTGGTACTTCTGCCTTCGGTTTTACTTCAAATAGCACCCCATTCAAATAATACGCCCTTGGTGAGCAGCAGGGAGGTAAACCATTTGAATCAAGTATCAAACCATCGAATCTGAAACTGATATAATCGGGTTCTCCGTCAATAGGAACCCAGATTTTCTTACCGTCTACTATCTTTTCGTAAGCAGTGAGTTTCCACCTATGCGCAATAGCAGCAATTTCCGGCTCTGGTTCAGGATCATCCTTTTTGCAAGAAATTAAAACAAGTGAGATCATCAGCGCAAATAACATCTTTTTCATAAGGCAAGGCTTTTTTTTATAAAGATGTCAATTGATCCTTTTTGGTTGGAATGCAGTTTAACATTTGTGATGTTGTTTATACTTTATCGTATTGCCTGGCTTCCTTCCTGCGTCATACCCTTCCTTTTGAAGTCCGGCTCCGGTAAGCTGCTAACTGAAGTTCCTTATGTTTATATCAGCTTGCAGTCAATATGGATATATCTAACTGATTGTCTGTGATCCCGAATTTCAGGTGTTGGATTTAAATCATGTTATTCCGGTCTACTGCAACGTTACAATCATTGTAAAGTCTAATACAGAGCTTTTAGAATGAAAACCTTTAAACTGCATCTCGGTTTCATTATCATTAATTGCTCCTTCGCCCCTCCATGTACCTGCATAACCTTGTACAGAGTAATTTGCTGAAATCTTATTTCTATCCTGTGTCCAGGTACCGGTAATCTTTTGTGGGCTACCATTAAGATTCAAACTTCCTTCCATAGCGCCTCCTGCAAGAAATACCAGATTATAATGATATGTACCACTACCTAGCATATATTTCCCCTTCCATGTGGTTGCGCTGATATTA
>Ga0265797_10004482_pt1 | contig 21279 bp, 26 predicted proteins | sample P2T30metagenome_FD_192433 | JGI IMG/M metagenome (GOLD analysis project Ga0265797, IMG submission 192433) | Plant litter microbial communities from East Loma Ridge, Irvine, California - P2 T30 | ecosystem: Environmental > Terrestrial > Plant litter > Unclassified | place: USA: California...
GGCGAAGGTTACGAGGATTGTGGTTTTGGCGAAGAGGGATGCTGGTGGGGGGGAGTCTTGGGGGTTGCGCGAGGCTTCGTGGTAGGTGATGTCTAGGTGGGGGTGTTTGGAGCGGAGAGAGGTGAGTAGGTTGGTGGGTTCTGGGAGGGGGAGGGCGATGAGGAGGTGTTCTTTTGCTGGTCCGCCGCCCATGGTTGTGGATGTTTTGGTGTGGTGGGTGTTGGTGATTTTGTGGGTTTCTTTCTGTGAATGTACTGGGGAGCCTGGTTTGTCAAGTCAATGGAGTTGCGAACAGATGCAACTATACGGTTGTTCAAGTCAAGCTAAGATAAACCCAATGGATGATTACTAATTGGCAATGATACGTGATGATTGCAAGTCGTTGGCCGAAGGCGTGCGATTACGCGGGCGAGGGATTCGATGATGTGAGAGGCCAATTGCCGAGACTCGACGTCTCGTTTGGCAACAATCAATGATGCCTCCATTGGAGGGATATCAGGATATCTTAGTGAGAGAATACAACATCTTCTGATCATGGGACTACTCGCATACGATGCTGTTGCTCCAGCCAGCTTAATTTTCCGGCTCGTAGCACCATCTCGACGAAGATACAGTACTTATCCAGTACCTGCATAGGTGTACTCAACGAGAGCACAAGGCGTCAAGATGGATTGGAAAGTCTCAAACTTGAACGGTGGGAGGTTTCGAATCTAACAACCACCAATGAACGCACACGTGGTAGAAAAAGCACATTCTTTTGAGCATTCAGTGCAATCGCTAGTATACAAATAGAGAGCAAAACAAAACAGGTGGCCGACCAGCAAGAATCGACACCACAAATCATAAACCGGTCGCTGACCATCCTCCTTGGATATCCATGTACGAACAAGAAAACGCAGCAATTGACTGCTGCTCGAAACTCCCGCCGCTCGTGACTGTCTTCAACTCCGATACTTGAGACTTTGTCTCTCACCAGGGGCTAAATGATATGACTAAGACTGCTCCTCAGGCGCAGTCATCATGCTCACATCGCCTTCGACGTCCTTCTCGTCGCTGGTGGGCTCTGCTGCCTTCTCGGCGGGAGCTTCGGTCTCGGCTGCCTTAGGCTCCTCTGCGCTAGGCTCCTCGGTCTTCTTCTCATCCTTGGACTCGACTGCAAGGTCCTCCATCTTCTGCTCGACCTTCTCGTCGATCTCGTCAGCCTTCTCTGCAGCCTCTTCGACCTTCTCGGCCTCGGCCTTGTTCTCGGTGGGCTCCTCAGACGCAGCCGTTGCGGGGGCAGCCTCGCCGTTAGTTTCCGGCGCCTTCTCGTCCGACTTCTGTGCGGTCTCGCCCTCGCCCTCCATGCGCTTGTTCCAAATCTCGAGAAGCTCAGCACTGCGCCTCTTGAAGCCGAGCTCCTCATCCTTGGGGATGGAAGCTAGTTTGACGATGGCCTTCAGAACCTTGTGGATCTTGGTGGTCCTGATAATCTGGGGCTCGAGGTTATCGTACTTCTCGAGTTGGCCGAAAAACTCGCCCATGGCGGACATCTCCTCTTCCTTGGGAGCCTGATCGCGAGACAAGAAACCCTTCTGAAGACGGTGACGCAGGTAGAGAATTGCCTTCTCGCGCTGGTCAAGACGCTCAGCTTCTGTGAGCTCCTTCTTCTCCTCGGCAGTCTCCTCGTCGACCTTGGGCGCGGTGACCTTCTTCTTTGGTTTGGCGGTCGATGCCTTCTTGGCGGGAGTCGAGTCTCCTCCATTGGGCGTCTTTGGTGCGTTCAGCTTCGTAACCTTGGGAGTCTTCTTAGGCTGTTGCGAGTTAGTCAATGTTGCTGCGTTTGTGAGATCACGTAGACTCCTACCTTGGGCCCTTCGCCGTCGCTGTCGGCATCCTTCTTGCGCTTCTTCGAAGACTTGGGCGCCTCTGCATCCTCCATCTCGACATCATCCTCGTCGGCCGCCTTGCTCTTGCGAGACTTCTTCTTCTTGTCCTTGGCCTCGCTTTCCTTTGCCTTGGCGTCCTTTTCGGCTTTGGCGGCAGCTTTAGCCTCGGCCTCCTCCTGCTTCTTCTGGGCTTCAGCCTCAAGCCTGGCGGACTCCTCTTGGAACTCAGCCAGGACCTGCTTGTAGAAGTCAAGGTCGTGACCCTCAGCTGCAATGGCATACGCTTGCTGAAGGCTCTTGCTCATCTTGCTGGTGGGCTTCGAGTTGCACTCCTCGGGCTCAAGAGGGGTGAGACCGGTGTTCACAAGCCATGTGCTGTGTATCCCGTTAGTGAGACTGCCAATTGCCGGTAGAGAACATGAACGTGTGACTTACAACTCGTTGGTGGCCAAGAACATCACAGGGAAGGTGCGTTCCTTTGCGTTCTTGCCGCCCTCCTTGAAGTCGTCACGGAGGGAGCCGTCGGCTCTAGTCGTGCTGACCGGGCGTGAGGCGAGAAGCGACTCGGGAAGCATCTCCTCGTCGCAGATGATGGCGGGCCATGGGGGGTAACCCTTCAGTCTTGCCCAGTAGTACTGACCGGGCTTGCAGTCGAGCTGGAGGTTGGGCATGGACTTCTTCTTGTTGAGCTTCTTGCCCTTGTGCTCCGGCACGCCGCCGACTGACTTCCTCTTCTTGTCCTTTCCGTTTGTGGTGGGTGTTGCGGCGGCAGCGGGCTCAGACGGTCCCTCCGCGACCTCTGCAGGCTTCTCACCATCAGGCGCGGTCGCCTCAGTGGTGGCCTGCTTGCCGGCAGTCTCCTCGTCTTCCTTTGTGATGGGGGCTTCAGCCTCAGGCTTCGGGCTTGCGGCGGTTTCGCTCTCGGCAGCGGGCTGGGCGCGTCTCAGTATTGATGACGACAAACTACGCGTATCTACGGCATGACTTACAGCTTGCGCTTCCACTGGCGCGTTGGTAGGCGTCTCCTCAGACATGGCAGCGACAATCTCTGACGCGAGTCGAGGTGTTTGCGTGGGTGGTAGTACTTCGCGACGTGGAGCGGTGGGTCGCGACGCGTAGCACCAAAGTGATGATGCGACTAAGAGGTCGGGGTGATTGTGGCAGGAGGTTGTTGTGGGTGCGACGCGCTTTGCGATGCGGTTGCGACGTGTTGTAGTGGGAGTGATGGATGACGGGTTGTGGAGTTGGTGGGAAGAAATGAGAGAGCAGGCGCGGAACTTAACTGAGGAGCTGCGTTTCGCAGCACGGACCCGTCAGTCGGTCGGTGTCACGAGTTGGCAGAACGGCGGGCCCAAGGTGAACTTTGGCCGATTGAAGTGGAAAAAGTGACTGCGGAGTATGTTGCATGCGTTCTGATGGTCCGCCTGTATTTTGTCTCGATATAATCCCCATGTGAAAGGAAAGGCGTCGTTTGACGCCTCTTGGCGGCCGGTTTCGCCATGTCCACTGGGGTCGGACGCGCTTTGCCGCTAATTCCACACGCGCCCGCCGAGCTTGTTGGCTTCGCAACGGCAGAGAATTCCGCGCACCAGATGGTATTACGATGCTCCAACACAGTTGATGAAGCTGCTCCAGTGCATCGCCACGCCCTTCACTTCTCAGCGCGTGCAACATGTGCACATGGGGCTGCTGCCTTCAAACTGGCCACACCTCATTGCTGACGCACCACCCTGGACGCATCACGCCGATCGAGCCGTCGCCCCCGCTCGGCGGCTTGGAAGCTTCCAGATCGAGCAATCGGCCGCGCAAGTTTATCTGGTGCCAGCGCAAGACTGTGTCCGATAGGTTGACAGCTCGGTCGTGTAGCATTCGTCCTCGAGCTGGATCAAGACACGAGATCCAGCGTCCAGCCCAGATGGCAAACATCGTGGTCGTGAGAACGCCATAGCCGGTGCAATGTGCTCTCGCACGCAATAGACATGCGTATAGCTTGTCTGACAGCGCGTCCTTTGTCAACGGTCGGATCTCGATAGTAGATGCTGCAGAGCTTCAGCAAACTCTTCATTTTCCAAAAGACCAGCACCAGTCCACGGAGGTGAGGAAAGAGCCATGTCCAGGGTTTTCGATTCCAGCATATGTCCAGAAGTATTTAGCGGTAGAAAAGAAAAGTGAATTTCGGAGTGATGGCGCAGAGTGTTGAATCGAAACGTTAGGGGCCACGGAACGATGCAAAATCGCCGGATGATAGTTCCTAGCTCTTCTTGTATGATACAGGTGATTGAAGAAAAGTAGAGGTTGTCACGTAAGAAAGACTTACGCTCGGTACGTACCTGTTTATAGGATGCTGCAAACATTTAGCACACTGCGCGTGATCTCGACCGCATGCCCTGGCTGTAAAGGCAACAGTCAATGGAATACTCAAGCACTGCGGCATATGAGAGCTGTGTCCTAGTGTGGTCAACGTTCTGGTGTCCGACGAACACATCGGGTCTCATTATCCAGCGTTCAATGTCGGTCTTTGCCAAACCCAATCGACGTGGGCTATCGCGTCAGTTTCTTCAAGTTCGAAGTCCTGGAGGTTTTGTTGTTGCCCTGCTTAGATTCCGCTTTGGACATGTCGAGAAGTGTGCATCCAGACATTTTTTGAGCGTTATTTCAAGTCAAGGTCCAGACAACCTTCGGACCTGAACATGCACGTCGCATGCGCGTTGTCTTTTGCACTATCCTGACCGTCATACGCAGCAAACCCGCCGCGTGTTGTACTGATCTTTCCATCAATCCCTCTTTCCCCAGAATCGATTATTGCTCGCACGGTCGTAATGAATATCACAGGATTGTCGCCCTGGATACGAAATTGGTATAAAAGAGGATTCATGAGGTCCAGTCATTCAACGCGCGAAACACGTGTGCGCCTTGTCACCGCCATGTACGCGGGCGTTGATTGCGACGGAGGATGTGGTCGGGCATCGTCGGCGACACAGGGTGACTCCAATACTCGAAGCCAGTAGATTTGCAGCAGTCCAGTATCAGGTCCAGCGTGACATTTGGTGATGATCGGGTATGGAGTTGATGTGGCAGGGATCTAAGATGGGAAGACGATGCTCGGAGGAGGATGAGCCACTTGCAAGCGCTTCGCCAAGGATCTCGACGCTGCAGCCAGCGGACTGGCTTTCTGAACCTCACCACTTGCCCGGAGAGACTACATGAACAAATCCAACCACAGGAACATGTGTTAACCCGACACTTGCATGATCCAGTGGGATGCAGGATGCAGTGGACTTGCTAATAACAATCCTTCTAGCTGGGCGGCTTAGCAATCAGATCGAGCGAGACCACATGTATGCAATATCCCGACCCGGATAGTTGGATTCCTCCGCTAAGGTGGACCCGTGCTGCCATGACGATACGATGTACAGCCTCCGAGAGACAGTCGGGATCCTACATGTGCTGGCGACAGGGGAGCAACAACTCTGATGAGTATAAGTACACGTACGTATAGTACATCACTAATCCAAGACATAACATGACATAATCTCCATCACCTGCATTCCCTGCCTTCCCTGCCTTCCCAGCATTGTTTCTTACCACTTTCTATGAACACCGCTCTCAAATCTAGAGCTTTCCACAACATGGCGATTCCAGTAGCACTTTGCGGCAAGAACCCAAACATGGCATCTTCGTTCGCTAGCCATGCATCCATGGGCCCGGAGTATTACGGTACGTCGTGTCATGACCTCTACAGACTCTCATATCTGACATTCGACAGTGGCACATGTCTTCCACACGCCTCTAGCCGTCCAAAATGAGCTACCCTTCCTCCTCAAAGGACAAGACGTCAAACCATCTTCCGGCCTTGGAAGTAATGCCAACACCGACAAGCCTGTGGCGCCGAAAGCCATCATCGTTGGCGCTGGATTTTCGCGGACAGAACTGGACGAAATGCGCCTGCTTGAAGGTTCCAAAGACGTCCCGTGGCTGTATCCTGCCGCCTCAAAGATGGCTCAGACAGGTCTTGGTGCCGTATTTGGCAAAGACTTCATGACTTCGATCATCGAGCGCGCCAAAGGGACCATGAAGAAGAATGGGCTGGTTGAAGGAAAGGAGGGAGAGGTGAAACCTGATGTGTGGGAGTTTTAGCGAGGTCTCCCCATCCATTACGTGATGGTCTCATTTCACTTGAACAATCTTTCTTTGGCAAGATTCTTTGACGAACTGTTGCTGATGTAGCTCCTTAGGGTTGTGACAATTTATCTTTAGAAGTCCAATCACTACAGGCTACAAACGATGCAGTTTGGCCTTCAAGTCTCAGAGCTCATGTCTCAATCAGGATTGATGTTTGATATCAGGCTCACCCTGATTTATCAGCCCCGTCCACGTGAGGCCCACCTACCCAGATTTAGATCCTATCTCATTGACCAAGACAAGTTTGCTTCGCCGGTTTCAACACCCATAAAAGACAAGTAGAACCAAGTTCTTCCACAGCAACAGCAACACCTTCCAAGCTTAACCCCTCCAAACACCAGCTGAAAGTTATGGCACGCGAACGAGGGTCAACTCCACGAAACCGTCAGAGGCGAGCAACATACCCAGGCAGCACTGGTCAGTTTGGGCAAGGAGGGCTCGCTTCGGCTGTTGAATTTGACGAATTTCTATACACCATGCGCACTGGTCAGCCGCCCTTAATCTACCGCGATGAGAGACACGCTGGCGGTGATGCTCACGAAACACATCTGAATGCCATCTTGCCACCGTTTGTCTCGCTGCTTCGAGACCGGGATGATAGAAAGAATGAGGACACGCAGCAGCATGAGCAAGAGCAAAAAGGTGAGCACGAGCAAGAGCACGAGCAAGAGCAAGAGCAAGAACAAGAACATGAGCAAGAACAAGAACATGAGCAGGTGCAGGTGCAAGAACACAGGCACGAGTACGAGGGCAAAGGGAAGGGGAAAGAGAAGTTGAACGAGGAAGAAGCCACAACTCCGCCAGTTGCCGCCCCTCACACACAGCGCGCTTTGCGCAGCGCCTTCAGGGCTCTGCAACTGCCCTCCGAAATCTCCCAGGCAGAGTTCGTCCACTTTGCGGTCCAGTTTGTCTTCACGATCTATGCCAATTTGCAGCGTTTCCAAGACGCCAGCGACCACGATTACGATGAGAGTATCCTAGCTGCATTGTTCTCCGCCGATTTCGCAACTACTCTCCGGGGCGATGACGCTCCACAAGGCGGCGACAGCGCCACTGCATGGCGGAAAACCCTCACGCACTTCTTCACGGTTTTGCGCACAGGGCCTTACATGCGAGGAGGGACTGGCGCCACCTTGAGGGAACTGCTGCTCCGCCTCGTTGGTGCGGAGAGGGTGGAAGCTGGAGATTACCCTTCGGGACATCACGTCGACCACCCTGACGATCCCGTTGAGACGGAACTGACCGATGCCCATCGCAAGCTGTACCTGACCGAAGTGCAGGGCGGAAGCATGCAGGATTTCATCGACCTCGCCGCCGCATACGCCTTTGAGAGGTACGCGCCCTTGGACAACGAGAGTGCCGATTTGCATGGCCTTGGCGACTTGTACGATGCAGAGGAGCTCGCTGTGGAGTTCTATACTTCCTTCCGCATCACTCTCTGGGAGGGTTCCGAGGATGCTGACGATGTGTACCATGCACGGATAGCAGATCTCCGCCGCTTCTTCTTCGCACTGCAGGCCCGCAACTACACGAGAAACCGGGAGAGCACCCCAAGGGACTGTCTGGTGCGACTCGTTGGTCTACAAACAGCAAACGCCATCGAATTCCCAGAGGTCGATCCCAATGAGGGCGGTGGCTCTGTTCCAGAGACCACTGGCTCCAATCCCATCCTCTCCGCACTTTTCGCCAACCTTGACGTCTCCAAGAAATTGCCCCACGATCGACCTATGGAGGATGGATTCCAGCACGCGGTCACCAACATCGCTTTCCGGACCATCAACGCCTCCCGTAGTAAGGTCGAACGCCTCCATACCCACTTCGGGCCCGACGCCCCCTGGGTCTCGCCCGAAAAGATCACACGCATCATCCATGGAGTGGTGAACCGCTACGCGATAAAACTCTGGCCCAAGGTGGTCGGAGTCGATCCCCTTCCCTACTGGCTGCTCATGGCTCTGCAGGAATACATCTTGGCGCTGATCCAGATCCCAGCAGTGCGGGCGCCTAGAGACGAGGAAGACACGATGCGGGTATGCGACAATATCCTGGGATTGAACCAGAGTGAGATACAGGCTGGTCATCCGACCGCCAATAATGGCGAAGATTATGACGACGGAGGAGATGAGGCGGACGACGGCCTCGAGTGTCCGTTGAAGGATCTTGGTACGTCTGAGAGCTGCTCGACGCCTTTCGCGACTGCGTTGGATCTCGGGCGCCATATGGTTGAGATGCACGAATTCATCGAGGAGGATGCACGTGATGTTGTGTGGGAGGCTGAGATGGCACTTAAGGAGAGGGAAAGTCGCAGATCTTGAAGTTTTACGGCTGAGAATTGGCTATTGATGATTGCGTGAGTGGGTGTACTTGAGTTTGGTGGGAATGGTTGCCTTTAGCATCACATCATACATGCATCCAAAGATCATGTGAGGTATTTGCACGACGAGCATGATATATTGGCAAACGTTGCGACCTTCCATGCCTTACGAAAACTACCAATCTTCTATGACTTTATATGTGTTAGGTGTCTACGTTGGAAGAATTGTGTTCATGACCGGTGGGCTTCTTGGACGTCGAATATCGAATCACATACAACGACATACCAGCACCACTGCGACACTCAAATAGGACCAGAAAGATGCCAGATACTCGAACAGCTCGTGACCACATCGTATGAAAATCATACATCATTCAGTGCATGCTGACATGTTATGTAGCGGACTGTGGAAACCATCATAAACCCCAACCCCAACCCTACACATGAAAGACATGTTGACTTTGCAGAAGGAAGTGCACAATGTTGGGCTGTTTGGACGATCAAAGGGATATGCTTGAAACCTCTACAATGTAGAACGCCTCGCCAGATATAGCTCGAGCAAGCGACATAGAAACGACAGGGACTGAAAGAAGATCGAAGTAGGTGATGTACAAGGTGAAATCTAATAGAGTCAACAGGTTCGCCATTACCGACTAACCCCCGATTTTGTAAAAACCCGAACCTTCTATATCGAGGCCGTGATCCCCAGCACCGCATTCGCGTTCGATACCATACACTCATCTTGCAGGGTTCACCAAAGCAAGCTTCGTCAGACCATGCTAGTATTTCCGACGCCGTACATTAAGTCGCGCGGGACCGCCAAAAACGAGAACAGAGGAAAAATGTGCTACTTTACAGAGCTAGACTTGCAGTCAGAGAAAGGGAATGAGAAAAGGAAAAGGAAAGGGACAGTAGAGAGGAAGTCTAGTGGGCATGGTCATGGTCATGACCTTCATGCGAGTCCGTTGACTCGGCGGGCTCACAGCAGGCCTTGCCGGGTCCGCACTGGTCACTGCACTCGAGCAGACATGCGTCAGGCTCGCGGACACTACCCGCTTTGCTGGGAACACGGCTGGCCGGGTGGGAGTGGCGGGCGGCGGACGAGCCCTCGGGGCTGTCGTGTTCGTCGCCTGCATCAGTGCTGCCGCTGTGGTCGTGCTCGGGGTCGAGGCAGAACTCGGGCTGGATTGTGGAAGAGTGGATGCCATAGGCGTGCAGGCAGCGGCGGATGGCGAGCGCGAGTTCCATGTAGCGTGCCGATCCCTCGCCCTTGAAGTCAAATTCGACCTGGACGTGCAGGCTGCCGACGAGCTTGGTGTCGCTGAGCTGCCAGACGTGGACGTGGTGGCAAGACACGATGCCGGGGAGGTCTTCGATGTCAGCCTTGATGTCGTCCACGCTGATGCCGGCGGGAACTGCCTGGAGGAGGATACGAGATGCGGCCTTGCAGAGAGGAATGGCTGAAGCCAGGATGATGGCAGTGATGATGAGAGAGATAGCCGGATCCATGTAGAAGCGCCAGCTGTAGTCGGTAAGCCAGATGAAGAGCGCAGTGGCAATAACGCCAACGTTTCCCAGAGCATCGCCCAAAACGTGAAGGAAGACACCGCGCATGTTGAGGTCGCCGTGGTCGTGACCACCCTTAGATTGCTCCTTTGGCTGAGCGTGTCTGTGCTGCTTGTGGTCGATCGACTTGCGCTTGGTGCTTCCGTAACCAGCGTGTTGGCCCTTAAGGAGTGGCTCGCTTGGAGGGCTGTGGGTGTGAGTGTCGTCCTCGTCATCTTCCGGGCCTTCCTCAGACTGGACATCATCCATACGGCTTGCTGCGATAATAGACTGGCGGAAAGAGGCAGGATTGACATGGATGTCGTCGAATCCTGAGTATCTCGATCCAGAGCGGCTGTGTCTGCGCTTTGCGAATCTCGAGGGCGAGGACACCGCAGCCTGGTCGTCCACGGCGGTTGTGTCGCTAAGGTGGGCCGGTGAGTGCGCTTCTCCATGCGCGTGATCTGCGTGGTCGTGAGAGTGCGCGTGGCCTTCCTCGGCATGCGCGATCTCGTCACCGTGTCCATGGCTGTGTCCTCCGTGGCTGTGTCCGTGTCCGCCGTGTCCATGGTCGTGGAAAAGGAACAATCCCATAATGTTCGAAGCCAGTCCCAAGCATCCAACAATCAAGATGAGCTTCGGTTGCGTAACCTCCTGAGGCTCCACGAAGCGCTGAATGGCCTCGAGGAAGATGCTCACGCACAGCGCCACGAGGAAGACACCGTTGACTAGCGCACCCAATGTTTCCGCGCGCTGCCAGCCGTATGTGTATGATTTAGAATTCGTCTTGGAGTCGGAGATCTTGACGGCCCAGAGACCGACGCAGAGGGAGAGGACATCGTTGAGCATGTGGAAGGCATCGGCGACCAGGGCTAGGGAGTGGACGGCATATCCGACGGAGAGTTCGAGGAGGAAGAAGAGGGTGTCGATGACCAGGAGGATGATGATCTTGGTGGACTTGGAGAAGGCCATGGTGGTAGGTGGTGATGGCCGGATGGGCCTTTGTCGCCGCTGGCGATTGAAGTGAGTCTGTCTGTCTGTCTATCCGTCCGTGTCGTTGGATGGGGTCGGCGAGCTAGTAAAGCGCGGTGGCGTGATGCGAGCGCGCGTCGCTTTCGGTCACGGTCGCGTGAATGTCGTCGGGCGTGTATGAGTGAATGAAAAAGGGAAGGCAGGAAGAGATGGAGTAGGAGTGGAAGAGAATTGCCTGCTCGCTCGTTTGCGTTTGCGTGCAGAGTATCCGGTCCCCGCCTCTGGAGATGAATTTAGAGCGAGGGTTTGAGCCGGCCGCAGCGAGTTGGTGCCTCTCAGAGGCGTAGCGCACCGGCACTCCCAATCCGAACCCTTAGCAGCAAGCCGGTCACTTTTCTAGCACAACGCACGCACGACACTTTTGCTCCGAGTCCATCATTGGCTTGCTGCCGTGAACTTCCTTGTTCCATACTGACACCCGCTCAAATTGTCTCACTCTCCTGTTTCGCCTCCATGACCGGCGAACCTAGACACAGACACCCCGTGCCACGACCTGTATCCCCCCAACATACAGTGCCTGAGCCACAACCAGCGCATACCAGAAGGTCAGACGCAGAAACCGATAGCGACAATGAGCGCGAGGCGACAGAGCTACGGAGTGTACCATCACGTCAACAATCGGGCCGCCAAAACTCTCGGATCCTCAGTAGTCCACCAAGTATCTCGACGACCTCGCACTGGTACGACCCGGTTCGGAAATTTTGGCGACATTGTGTAATTATCTCTGTGCCTCACGACGACTGCCGAGACCATCTAGGTAAGGCATGTGTTTGATGTCGTGCTTGATGATACCGCGGACAATTCCTCGCTGTGCTTGCTCTCTTATCTACCGCAATAGCAACTCACCACTGACATTGTATGGCCATCACTAGCAAACGAGCGCACATTTCTAGGTTACTTGCGAACATCTCTGGCACTTGCAATGATAGGCGTAATCATCGCTCAGCTGTACCGGCTGCAACACGCTCCTCATCCTGACCCGAAATTTGGATACTTCGTTCTCAGCAAACCGATAGCTTGCATCTTCCACGTCTCGGCCGCATGTGTAGCGTTACTCGGTTCTATACGATTTTTTCGTCAGCAGAATGCCATGGCAGCTGGAAAGGTCCGGGCTGGTGGTTGGGAGGTGATGATCATCGGGACTTACGTCCTTCTGGTGAGTAGCGAGGGAGAATCACGAGCCGTATGTTGTTGGTACTCCAGCTGATCTGCGAACAAGCTTCTGATTGTAATGTTTGCGGTCCATGTCGGTGTGACCATTCACAAGACTTAGGCTAATGCTTGCACGAAAACTGACCATGCACCGCTACATGATCCTCTCGCCGTGCGACTGGCCGGCCTTGAATACTACCAAGGAGAACTCCTGGAACCATGGACCTTGACAAATTCGAACAGCAACAAGTGTTGTTGGTTGAGATCATCCTCCAAATCTTGGATAAGAGCCGTGACAAAGGGCACGTAGCGCACGTCTCGTTGGTCGACCGCCCTCGTTTGTGAGACTCATCGCTCTCTTGCCTGCATTCGACGCAACGAATGTGATCGGTAACGCTCGTGTTCACACAACCAGTAGCACTCGTTTTTGGCACGATGCTGGGAATACGAGGATACCAAGTGTTCAATACCTTAGGAGACTCAAGCGGACGCGATGCAATCCTCCGCCAACACTGCGCTGCAGGATATCTGCAGTACCCAATGTGGTTTGACCACTTGAATCACAAAGTGAAGGTGCATCCGTCGGATACGATGTATGCCTGTTTTGGAAAGCATTCGAACGGAACTTCGTCACCTTCAGCTGGTCGGCTAAACTCAACACATTTCATGATCGATATCACGTTTTGAGATACCTGAAATGACGGGCATGGCACACGGGTCTGACGACGGAGAACGCTATTCTCGACCCGAGGATTATGCCAAGATAGACGCTTGATAAACATGCCAGAATCTCAGGGGCCTCAGCCATCCTCGCCCTCGAACGCGTGCTACCTATTACGTAGTTCACGCGTTGGTGATAGTTGAGAAGGATGGACCATACATCGCCAAGCAAGTCCAGAATCTTTTACCCCGGTTAGTCGCATACGCAATCCCAGTAAATGCATGACAACCGGCGAACTACTCATGTGCGGCCACCCTTCGCGAACGACATGACATGATCGACAAGGCAGCCGAGACAAGGCCAGCTCTTCGCGGGAAGTGCACGCTGGAAATGACACATCTGAATTCGCTTGTCGGCAAGACAAGCTGAATACCGCACGTTCTGGACATAGTACGCGAAGACCACATGAAAACGGCAGCAGGAACAGGCGACAGGAATAGTGGCGACGTCGAGAACGACAAGTAGTCGGATTATCATTGGTCGTCGAAGAATGTGCATGGCTTGCGTCCGGGTATAGCGGCTTCCGCATCGATTGGCCGTAGGCCATGAAGCCAAACTTCGCAAGCACTTCTTACTAACGATCGAACGCACCAATTGCACCTCAAGACTCTCAAGACTCGTTCGCTACCTACAACCTATATACACACACGTCAAGCATTACCGTTCGTTCGTTCGTCCACAACCTCAACCACCCGCCTCGCGGAATATTGGCTCTTGTAGACCCGCGCGGCCAACAATTGCACCGAATGCTTACACAGTCTCCGCAACACGACCAACACCACCACCCATGCCCTCAGCACTACCGGCGCGCCCCCAGATTCGTCATTAGTCTGTTCAATAGTTCATCATGATTTTGTTATGATTCCGGACCCCTTTGCTCTTTCAGAGAGCCTTGGCCGGATCCGCGATGTGACTCCACCGTGTCACCCCGGAAGCGGAATTGTTGGTGGGTATTTTTTGGTTTTTAGCTTCTGAGGAATTGACATGGGGCGCAAAACGCTGGCCCACTCGCGCGCTTGTCATCGCTTGACGCTTGAGCGTCTCTAGAGATGCTTGAACTCGGAAGTTCACATTCACTTTGAAAAGTCAGAGAGTCGACAAACTGAACAACTTCATTACTGCAGGCAGCATAAACTCTAACCGGCTGATTCCGCCTCCCAAGAACGTCTCGAACACAACCGAATCTCCACACGCTCCAAACCTTTCCCGCATCAATCAACAAACAACGATCCTCCTCTCGTCTAATAAATAGATAACCGGCCATTGGCTCGCTTCGCGAATGCGCACGCAAGGCAAGGATGTATTCCAATTCCAAATTTCTAACATGACTTCCTCAGCTCTGCGGCAATCAATTAGCAATCAATCAAGCAGTCAATCAACGAAATCCTCCAACAATCTCCCCGTCCATTGCTTGGATTAGGAGGAAATCCCCAAAATGCCTGGACCTACCTGGACCCCTAAATCGACCGAGCGACCGAAGTAATTCATGCGACACATGTGCGCACGCGGGAGACACGCGACATTTGCCATGTTTTCCGCAAGAAATTGTGGGAAACTTTGATATATGAATTGCACGTGAATTGATTGATCATCGAGATGACACGTGGAGATGAACGTACAGTAGTAGTAGGCGACTTCCACTCTTTTTCGTTACATGATTTGGTAGCATTTTCTCGCGGCGTCAGCCTCACCTTGGCCGAGGTGGAGGTGGTGGAGGCTGAGCGTTTTGGGCAGCAAAGCACCGACGCAACCGACGACGCCAGCCAGCCTTGCCGATAGGAGTTTGAGAGGGGGTTTGTGTAGATTATTATTATGATGGAGTTATTACATTCCGTGTGCATTTGCCGTTTGGCGGCGTGAAGATCTGGCCTGGGATCTCGCGTTTTGTTCAATGGTTGTTACTACCACTCCTAGAGGTTGATTGTAACGACCGAAGAGACAATTTTTTCTGGGGCCGTCACTTATGTCGGTTGAGGCCGATTTGGATCAGACCACGTTATTAGTTGTGGAGTTATTGCGTGTGTGCGCTGGCAGCCTGCTGTCGTGTGCTCAACCTGAACTTGCTGTCGATCGAGGGTGGAGAATTTCGGGGCCAATCCACTCTGATCCTAGGATTGCCTCGGGCGACTCGGTCGTTTTGGCGACATTGGACACCTTATAGTTTGTACTGTAGTTAGACATGGTCGCATGTTGCGTAAGAACTCGATGGTGTGGAGTAGTATAGACTACTGTGGTGAAGCAAGGCAACGGAGCTTACTTGCAGCTCGTACCTGACAGTAGGAGCTGCAACGCAGAACATTCTGCAACCAATCTTCCATGTGCCGGCATTCCCGCGTCGACAAGAGCCGTGTGAAAAAGAGGAAGAGAGGGGTAGGTAGTGTCAAACACGTTGTCTGTAAGAATAACTCACGTGAGGGTCAAAAGACTGGGACCGAGTTCCACAACCGTTGTTTCAAGAATCCCTCCGCAACGGTCATAAGGCAGAGTCCAAGATTGACTCCATCTGATTCTGAATCAGGCTGTCGAGCACACGATAAGTTTCGCTAACATCGTAACGAGCGATCGCATTGATGGATTTAGCCAGCTTCCACGTGTTGGACAAGGGAGAGTCCATTTTGACTTTGATTGTTGAACTCGGTTGGAGACTCCCTCTCGCGCGACTTCTGCTCTTGTTCGAGACCCGCCAAAACGCCACAGGGCGTTGGTGTTGTACGCGATGGAACGACGGTGACAAACTCTAACAATGATCTATGGATAGCGTGCACAAGCCGTTTACGCTTGCGCATAATCATTGTCGCAATGGACGATTGCAGATTTGGCCGACTAGACGACTGTCAACTGATTGAACGACCAAAAGTCGAAACGAACGACTGACCATTCCTGACCCACGAGTCAGCGGGATCTATCAGGTTGTTGCGAATCGCGCTCGAGCGCGCAGCAAATAGTAATGTCTACAAGACCACAACCGGAATATGCAAGTGCCGTAGCTTCACGGACCCCGCTCGCGACTTCACACTGGATTCCGACTCGCCAACACCTTTGGCTGAACTGGATGTCGGATTGCCTCGCCGTGAGCCCGGTCCTCGCGTGCACGTGCCGAGACCTTTTAGCGGCCCATACCCTTGTGCTCTGCTTCACCAGGTGGAGGCACGGATGGGAATTGAAGACTCTCGGGCATGGGCTGGCTGCGTGGCTGCGTGGCCTCTGGTGCGACGACCATCGCCGCCGTGCTGACGCTCGTATACGCCAACCTGTCGGACGATGTGCTGCTGGGGTGTGGATGCTTTTTGCGCTATCGAGCCTCCGTGTTGCACATCATGTCGCGAAGACAGGGCATGTTGAGTAGGCACGATCGCCTCTGGATATTGACACGTTTATTACTGTATATGCACTGGTATAGCAGACGCGCAAATGGCGAGACCGATGCAGGTAGACATTCTTCCCATTCGCGGCTTCAACGTGCTGTCACGTCCAGGACTCGCCGGACGAATCCTGTGCCGGAAGCGAGCTGGACGCTCTGCATTGGCGGAAGAGAAACGCAGGGGCAGGTCGAGGTGCATGTGGTAGTCATCCCGTCAGAAGACAGGAACCGGCTTAGCCTTCTTGACTGGACTGGCGCGCTGCAACGGCCTGTGCCATGTGGAGAGCGAGTCTGGCGACAGGCCAACGCTTCTTCACGCCTCACGCGCTTCTGGTGCCCACCAGTATTGGTGCTCGCCGCTCTCACTGGTGCGCCTTTCCGGCAATGTCACGCTGTCACGTTATACGGCGGCCAGCAGGGATCCCTTCACTCCATTCAAGCCATCTCCAGCGACTACTGCCCCGCCGCCCCCAGGCGCGTCCGCACGGTCAACGATGCTGAAATGGCCGTCTGGTGCTGGCCATAGGGCACCGCCTTGGTACATTGGCGGATGCTGTCGAGGAAACGAGTCGTGCTGGTGTCTGGCCCGGCGGCACAGCACAGCACTACTTTCGCCTGTGAAGATGCCATGTCCATGCCCATGCTCGTTCCTTCGCGCCTTGCACCTTCCTCCCAACCGCCGTCAGCTCGAGCACCTTCCCTAATAGCCATTCTGCCCCGGTACCGCGTGCACTCCGTCTTTCTCTCTCACCGGCCGCATATCCTGATACCCACTACCCACGCAGCCTGGCCCTCTGCCACCGACCCTCTCTTCGATCAGTCGTCCTGCATACTCAACCTGCAGTATTCCCACACCACCGCCAGGCCTGCGCAGCACATCCGACAACCTTGCCACTTCCACCATCCTCTGAACCTGTCAACCGCCTATCGATTCGAATCAACCGGACGACATTTCAACCATGGTCTAACGACGATCGTCACACACACAACTCGCCTTCTAATTTCATCGGATCTGACGTGAGAGGTGTGCGCCGTGCACCTTACGGAGGCAAACTGGATCGATCTGTCATACCGTGGGCGTATCCTGCACTTTAATCCCCTACCGCGGACTGGATCGAATGCTTGCTTGAGCCCATCTTTTATATTACTCGACATTTCTTACACACACCATGGCTAATACGACGATATCTCCCTTTTTGGGCAATTGCATTGCACCCTTCATGGATGAAGCCTTGTTTGCCACAGCAGCGCAAGGAGCAGGCGGATGTACGTCAAACTCTCAAGTCATTCCATGCGCTGCCCACACTGACAACTTGTAGTTATCGAAGGACGATTCTGCGCACAAATAGAATTGCTGCCCGGAGCTCCCTCATGTTGCTTGCCTTGTCCGGCAACCGCCTGGGCCTACCCCGATACATTCGCCACATATAACACAGCTGCCGAATGGCTCAACGTTGTCGGACTAACCCTACTGTCCTTCATGCTGGTCAGTTACATGGTATTGCCGACGCAAAAGACTCGGAGTCATTACCTCTCAGTATGTTTGATCATCGCTGTCATGATGATCTGCCTCGGGTTCACGATACCGCTGGGAGCGAGCATCGACCAGTGCTTCGATGAGATCACCCCGAACGACATGTACTCATCGCTAGGCTGTGCATTCAGTGGCGCGTTCATCGTCGCCGGCGGACTATCAGCAGCCATGTGGATCTGCATCCGCGCTCTTTCGATGAACTTGCAGATCTGCTGGGATATTGTGCCTGGAAGAAAGTTCTTCTACATCTCACAGGTCCTCGGTTGGGGTATTCCAGGCGTACTATTCACAGTCACCATGTCACTCACCGGAGTTAGCTTCCGTTTCGGCAGCGCTTGTCACGTCAACCACGCCGATTCCATGGCCGACTTTTGGGGTCCCTTGATGGGAATCGCTGGTGCCGCTGGTATCCTCCAGCTCATAACATTTGCCTACTGCCTGCATGTCTACCTCAAGAACCTCTGGGTCGACAGCCCTGCGAACTCCACCGCCGCGTCAGGGAGCGGACTTCCCAGCTACAGCGGCAGTCTCCATAAGCAGACTGCGCGCGCTGTTTACCAGCGTCTGAAGAAGGTTCTTTGGCTACAATGGCGCGGCATCGTTATCGTCACCATCATTCTGGTCGATGTGATCTTCTTCGCGATTGTGTTCGTCTATCTGGATGGCCTACAAGCGAAGGTCCCAGATGACCTTGAGAAGGTCTTGCCCTGGCTGATGTGCCTGGCCCAACACCCAACGGACAAGAACAAGTGTCTCAAGGAGGCGCAATCCTACCTCGTCAATGAGAAGACCGTCGTCGCAGTCCTCATGCTTCTCTCACTAGCCGGCATTCAGGTCTTCCTCTTCTTGACCCGACCCTCAATCTTCCCGGCCTGGATCGAGTTCTTCCGTCACCACCTCACCTCCCGGCAAGAATTCGTCTCACTTGATGCGAGACAGGAAGTCGGTCGCTCGGCCTCTCAGCGAAATTACCACAGCTATGACCGCGGCTACCTCAACACCACCTTCGAAATGCAGAAGCCCGAATATACTGCCACCATCACAGGTCCGTTGAGTGTAGACCACGACAGAAAATACCCAATGGCGGTACAGAGGTCGGACACTTTCCTTTCAGAGCCCGAAGGAGCCTACCGCAGCCCGCTGCATAGCCCTCCGACCGCATCACCATACGAACAACGGTCACATCTACCACCAGGATATTCAGAGCGTATGTCGGGCGATTCTGCGCATCGCTACGGCTCGCCTGCACGCCTCTCCCCTCGTGAATCTGATGGATCCCTAAATCCGATTCTGCTTCGACAAAACTCGACCCGCACCATCGACGACCCCAATCGAAACATTGACTACTTCACTTCAACACCGCCCGGATCCCGCTCAGGCGGTGAGAGGCGCTATCACGCTCCTAACACCTCGTTCAGCGCACCCAAAGCACCCAGTCGACAAAGCAGCTTGAACTACGCCTACAACAACTCCGCCGGCGGTTACGACCCCCGAACACGCGGCGGACTTGGCTTGAATCCGCCCCAAGAGGAGCAGGACAACACGGACTGGAACCGACGATAACAACGTCCTAATACCCAGCCACGACATGACATTTTTCTTTTTCACGATTTCGGGAGGCAGGGAAGGAGGAACGGAAGGATGGACGGACACAGGATTGACATATCAAAAGTCTCGAAGAAGACCAGAAAGATTGGAACTCCCTCAAGGGCAAACCAACACAACAAGCAAAAACCATCTCTACCTATCGCGAAGAAAAGCAAACCGCAACTTTCCAACACTTGATACCCAGCTGGTCGAAAACGCCATCAAACGCACGATTTACTGGAGACAACGCACACACAAAACACTGGTCTCATCTTTCTGTCGCTGTCGCTGTTGCCGTTATGGCGCGACGTGTATGTACACTTGCATCTGCATCTATTTGCGCTGGAAGAAATTGGGGCGAGAGAGAGGGAGAAGACTAAGCAGCTCGCAAGAGCCCACCTAGAGATCGATCTGCATCTATCTTTCGTATTTTGTTAGCTCACACAGCAGAACCAAACTTTCACTACAAAATCTATGGGGCGAAGTGGGATCTTCGAAAGGGCAAGTGAAAAAAGTGTTTATGGAAGATCGATAGATTGTACATTCCGAACATTCATCATCAATAGACCCCATCGCTGTTCCTCACTTTGAATTGCCACACGACAAGTTTACTAAACTGCCTGTCGATCGATGGAAGAAGCGATGAGCTGCACGACGCAATGCGCTGCTCATCATCACACCGCTGCTGCTGCTGCGGCTTTTATATCATGGCAAGGTTTGAGACATGGGGTCCCCACTCATGTACGCACTTCTCCAATAGGCTAATGCTATAGCATAGGTTCGATTACCACGAAGATGACGGAATGCATTTGCCTTTTTTGGTCTGTTGCATTGCATGCTGCAAACATCTGATGTACGTAATACCGCATCTTTTGTGATTCTATTCACTTTGACGCCGTGCTTTTCCTGCCCACTCTCCAACAATCTTCACTCCATTGAGACAGTTGAGACCGCCATTTTTCACCATGGCTCAAGACGTGAGTTTTCCCTGTCTGCAATCCCATCGTATACCAAGCTCATCGCTAAGCCACTATGCGCATGATCGCACCAGTCCCTGGACTGCACGGTAAAGCAGTGCTCTGATTTGCGCAAAGGCGATTTCTCCCTCACCAACAACAACCCCTGCGAAGTCCTCTCTGCATCTGCCTAAAAAGGAAAGGAGATCTTCTACATGTCATTTGGAAAATTTGTTGCTCCCCCTTAATCGAACTGGACTGTGAGTTCGCAACATGACGTTGGGTGGTACTGGAACAGAGCGCACTTCATTGGAACATGAATTGATGTTGTAATGCTCAGAAGTAACGCGAACGACTCGTCGCAACAGTGCAACAGCGCAGAAGAGAAATAGCTGTACATCAATCCAACCTCAAAATCTGCCTCTTCGTCTCCAAAGGCAACTCCTCCAACCTCGAACCCAGATTCTCCGCTCCAACGTCCAAGTCATCCAAGGCAAGGGCAACAGCGCTCCAATCCACACTCGCACGCTTCTTGATCGGCAGATCGTAGACAAAGCCCACGAACTTGGTCAGCAGGATCCCCAACTTGCTGATCTGCAGATCCGTCAAGCTGCCTTTCTTGGGGTGTGACCCCCCGAGCGCCATCCATTCCCAGCGCCTGGACGGGTCGACGGTGCCATCGCGTGCGAACTGGAGAGAGCGGTCGAGGAGGTGGTGAGCGGGCTGGGACTCGTCAGGCCACAGAGTGGCTCCGTAGCGGTACAGGAAGGCGCCGGCGATCTCGCGGGAGTTTAAGAAGCGCTGCGCTTCGGTGCCTTGGAGTGGGAGGCTGTACTCTGGCGCGATCGCGAAGTGGAGGTTCCAGATCATGTTGAGGAGGGCTGGGGTTCGCGATTCTCCTGCGTCGATGCGCAATTCTCTCTCCATGCATCTGCGGAGGCGTGTGAGGCCGGCGCCGATAAGTCTCTGGAGAGCAATGTTAGTCGTGGGGTAGATGTCTTGGTTGGGAGGACCTGGTATTTACCGCCTC
>Ga0265797_10004483_pt1 | contig 21278 bp, 12 predicted proteins | sample P2T30metagenome_FD_192433 | JGI IMG/M metagenome (GOLD analysis project Ga0265797, IMG submission 192433) | Plant litter microbial communities from East Loma Ridge, Irvine, California - P2 T30 | ecosystem: Environmental > Terrestrial > Plant litter > Unclassified | place: USA: California...
AATGCGAATCAGTGTATGCCAATGGGGCAAGCCCGATAGACGTGATAATGCTATCGTTCGATCCTTCTCCGACACCATCATTCGGGGGTGTGAAGTAGAGATGTAGATCAACCGTTGTTGCTTGTTATTTATGGTTTATGTTTGGCCATGTTGGCGGGGTCGAGACCAAGCTTCTTTTCTATGTGCAGAGGTCTACATATCGATATTGCTACAGTGTGTCAAGATTGATAACGATATCAATTTCTGGAGGAGCTGAAGATGGGCTCCGTGCAGACAGACGCGGTGATCAATACCAAAGTACTTGTATAGAGGCTATTCCAGTGTCCATGATTCATATGTGAGACGTGAGGTCAGACTCGTAATATCAGTCATCATTGATCATTGAGATATCGTACTCACACATATGACTCTTATCAGACGGGCCGAAGCTCGGGCACCAGTGCGCTATCGAGCCTTCCTCGCGCAGCGCGCATGTGAGTCGAAGGGTCCCAAATCGGTGTAGCAAGAATAGTTGCATATACAGCTCCACTTTGCATTATTCCCTTTCCTCCCCTCCATTCGGAATACATGCACACGCTCCTTCGACCTCTCACGCGTCAACTTCCTCTTCTTCGAGCAACAACCTCACCAAAGCCATTCCCTGGCCCGCGATCAAGATTCGCGAAACATCCCGGACGAGCATACACAACCACAAAACCCCTCTCAGCACCCGCAATGGCCTCAGTCCAGCAGGCAGAATGGCGCCCTCCTGCACCGCTAGCCGGATCAGCCCAAGAAGCGCTGCCCAAGCTAAGCATGTACAACTCATTGACCAGGAGCAAGAATGAGTTTGTGCCTCTGGACCGCGAAGGAAAGAAGATTGGCTGGTATGCTTGCGGTCCTACAGTGTATGATGATGCTGTAAGTAGATCTCTTTGCGAATTTCTATACGGACAGATGGGAACAAGTGGTCTTTTGATTATTCACATCCGCCTTTATTTGCTTCCATATATTTTGTGTGAGACAACAACTGATCGACTGATCCCAGCACTTAGGCCATGCCCGCAACTATGTCTCCACCGATATCATTCGCCGCATCCTGCAGGACTACTTCAAGTTTGACGTCAACTTTGTCATGAACATTACCGATGTGGACGACAAGATCATTCTGGCTGCGAGACAACAGCATTTGCTTGCCGAATGGCTAGCAAAACACAAAGAGGTGGACCAGGATGTGCAAGACACTACCAACAAGGCGCTTGCCGCATACCTGCAGAAGAACCTCCCACTCATTCCTTCCGAGACAACACCCGAAGCATACACAAAAGAGGCTGAGCGCGCATATGGTCATGTCTTGAAGGGCAAATCTGTCGCAAACGACAGCACACCGCCTGGCGACAAGGAAGCCAAGGTCAAGATGCACTTGAACACTACCCGCTCGGCCGCCGAGGCTCTGCAGCTGGAACAGAAGGATCTGGATGTATTCGCCTTGAAGGCATCTGGTGTTCTATTGCCATACATCGACTCCTTGCACGGCAGCTCGGTTCAGGGCAATGACCACGAAATCTTTACGAGACTTACGAAGAAATATGAGCAACGATTTTTCGACGACATGAAGTCACTCAACGTGCAATACCCCAGCAAGCTCACTCGCGTTACTGAATATGGACCGCAAATCGTTGACTTTGTCAAGCGCATTGAGGACAATGGATACGCTTACGAGCACGAGGGCTCGGTGTACTACGACACAGGCAACTGGGAGAAGAATGGTGGTGTATACGCACGACTGGAGCCATGGAACAGGAACGACAAGGAGCTGCAGGCTGACGGCGAGGGTTCACTTTCCACAAAGAAGACTGGCTTCAAGCGTTCCGGCGCCGACTTCGCTCTTTGGAAGGGCTCCAAGCCCGGTGAGCCGTCCTGGTCATCGCCTTGGGGCGAGGGCAGGCCAGGTTGGCACATTGAGTGCTCAGCCATGGCATCCGATGTGCTGGGCAAGACATTCGACATTCACTCTGGTGGCATCGATCTTTCTTTCCCACACCACGACAACGAGCTTGCCCAGTCAGAGGCTTACTGGTGCACCAAGGACCATGTCGACCCACACGCGCAATGGGTCAACTACTTCCTGCACATGGGTCACTTGAGCATCCAGGGCAGCAAGATGAGCAAGAGTCTGAAGAACTTCACCACCATTCGTGAAGCTATCTCGCAAGGAGACTGGACACCCAGAGGTCTTCGTATCGTCTTCCTGCTCGGTAACTGGCGTGATGGTCTTGAGATTACTGGCGAGGTTGTCAAGGCTGGTGTCGCTTGGGAGGAGAAGCTTAACAGCTTCTTCATCCGAGTTCGCGACATCCAGCAACGCTCTACTGAAGCTCAGGTCAAGGGTCTTTCCCTCAACGACTCCAACGAAGGCTCTGGCTCCGATCTTCTCCAGCACCTCAGCACAGCCAGCCAGAAGTTCCACGACGCTCTCTGCGACTCATTTGATACCCCGACCGCCATGCGTGTCATCTCCGACCTCATCACTGCCTACAACTCTGCATCCTCCATTCCTGCGACCACCTCCATTGCTATCGCCCAATGGCTTACCGAGCAAGTCCACATGTTTGGTCTTGACAGCCAACCTCTCCAGCCTGCCCAACTCGGCTGGTCCGGTATCGACATTCCCGAAGATGCCAAAGCACACATCTACCCCCTCGCCTCCCTCCGCGACCGCGTTCGTGAGCAGGCCATCGCCGGCAACCTCGACGTCGCTGCCCTTGGATCACTCTCAGGTACCCCGAGCGAGGTCAACAATCCCTACGCTGAGGTCTACGCAGACTTCCAACGCCGCATCCTTGAGCTCTCATCGGCTTCTGCTCCTCCCAAGGAGTACCTCGCCGCCTGCGACCACCTGCGCGACACTGCTCTCTGGAACCTCTCCATCTATCTCGAGGACCGCGAAGGCCAGCCTTCCCTCGTCAGACCGCTCTCTGCCTCCCTCCGTCAGGAACGTGCCGATCGCGAGAAGAACGCTGCTGCAAAGGCAGCCGCCAAGGAGAAGGCCAAGCGTGACGCTGAGGCTGCTGAGAAAGAGCGTCTGGAGAAGGGCAAGCTGAGCCACCTTGAAATGTTCAGGACCAGCGAGTTCTCGGCTTGGGACGCGGAGGGTTTGCCCACGGCTGATGCCGAGGGTAAGGAGGTTGCGAAGAGCAGGGCGAAGAAGTTGAGGAAGGACTGGGAGAGGCAGAAGAAGTTGCACGAGGCGTGGGCTGCTACGCAGGCGAAGTAAAAAGTTTTTGGTTTGTTTGTTTTCTTCTTTGATGAAGCGATTGCATCTTAGTCTATATACAATTGTTCGAGACTTTCTTCGCAATTCTGGACACTGATTCTTCTCATGATCTCCCTTTCAACCCTTCGCTCGAACGACGCTTACCAAGTAATGTATTGAGCTCATGCAAGTTTAGCGGGGCCCATCTTCTTTACCAAAGTCATAGTACGGAGTGAAGTGAACTTGTCACCTCTTGCATTCGGAGGTCCCTTCTTGTGCGAGGCGAAAGCATGACGTATCGCCGGCCCATATATCTGGAATCAGTCTAAACGGTGTAACGATGCCTAGCAGACTTCAACATCTCCAAGACCATCTCCATCCTCTGCCCATACGCAGCGTTCATCGCCGCACATCATGGCATCTCTACCTGACCTGTCTCTGCCGGAACAAACGGTGCCCGAGATGGCGGCGTATCACGACCGGGAAGCCAGCGACGCGCCTTTTGCCATCTACGCGCTTTGCGATGTCGACGAAGACGACATTACAGATATCATCAAAACTTGAGATTCATCCTGCGAGGTCGAGGGACAATTCGTCCGCCCACCGCGCCATCGTTTTCCTGAAAGACGACTCAGAGATGTTGTGGAGTATCACGTTGGGTTGGCCCAGGATGGGCAACTCGATTCAAGATATCTGCTTGTGGTCGCTTGCCCCGAATGGCGAACGAAAGGAGTGGTCATCGTGGCTCTGGACGACGATGAGATGCGGTGTAAACCAGATCGGCTCTGGCTCAAAGCGGAGGATGCAGGTCTGGCTTTGGTGAATCTACAAATGTCGAATGTGGGCTGGGAGGAGTTGAAGGAAGATTCTTTGGACTCTGCGCCGCTGGATGGCGACAACGACTATGGCCAAGATGCGGATCAAGACGAGGATTTTGGCAAAGCTCCCGGTATAGGCTATCATATCGGCGTCTACGTGCGGGACGACCTTGATACTCGCGCCTTGCTGAGGGAAATTGAGCCAGCCGCAGACATCAAACAGCCCTCGGAGATCGTCGGCAAGGCTTTGAAAGCTGTTCCCGAGAATGAAGGGTCGCGAGGAGATCTTTTTCCACGAGCCGCAATTGCGCATCCTCTCGAAGCGAGCCGACAGCCAACACTACACAAGCGCATGTTCTTGGTCGCTGACAAAGTCAGCTACACTCAAGCTGGCCTGACGCTAGTGGACTAAAATTGGGACGGCGAGACTGATGGCAAAGGCGAAGAAGAGCTTAGGAAAGTCGGCAGAACAGCAAACATTGACTTGATCTCCGTGGGCACATACGCCGGCGTAGCTGGAGACTGGGCGGCAGTTTTCATCTTTCCAAGAATTGCAGCGAAGGGCGGTCTTGGAAAGTGGCGACCGAAAAACATTCTGGTCGGTGCATATTCGATACCTTATCCGGATTGTGATATCACAGTCCAGTCAGCTATAGATCCAAGGTGGGACGGAAGAGGATTTGGCAAGGATCGAGTGACCTTCGCTGGATCCATTGAAGGCACGGAGGAGCTTGATACTTTCCAAGTCTATCGGAAGACGTTCCAGGCACATTTGTGGTTCTGCAAAAGTTATAGATTTGCCACCAACCTCTGCAGAGATCACTTCATCTATTGTGATAAGAAAGAGCTGAAGGCTGAGGACGAGGTGGCTGTGATCAAGACGCTGATGCCTGGTTTGGAAGTCCTTGATGGCAATGAGAGCGATCTCCCGGATCTTGAGTGAGGCCAGGTCGAGACGATCAGATGTCAGGCTTCAGATGCCCACAGGCTCATCACTGATGTTGTCAAGGGAAAGAAGAATTGGAGGGGAGTCTCCGTGGAGACCTAGACCAACCAATCCAACTCCTTGGTCCTCGAAGTGATTGATCAAATTGCGTCGTTCCGCGCGACGCAATAGTTATGCTTTGGCGCCTGGTTGTGCGATTGCGTAGTGAAACGATGCAATCGAACGACGCAATACTAGTTATTGCGTCGCCTATTGCATCGATCGCCTGTGTAAGAGGCAACAACTTTTCTTGAAGGACGAACAACCACCACCAATTGTCAATACCTGCCTGCGAACAAAGGAGTCAGCAAACAACACTCAGAACCCGCTCCACCGTTTTACCCAAGTCCGTCTACTATGGTGTCTGAGCACTACCCTGCTGCCAGCCGCCTCTTCGCCGAGAACGCTCAGTCGCATCTTCTCAAGCTTCCTCCGGAACTGCGCAACAGGATCTACGAGTCCGCTCTGACTGCTGACAGCAGCTCTCGGAACAGGGAGCTCCACACGCCTCACAGGCCAGCTCTGCTGCAGGTCTGTCGCCAGCTTCGCGACGAGACTCGCCTCTTCTACTTCTCGCTCAACAGATTCCACATCATTGTCACTGTCAACAACACCAAGGAGGTCCGCCGCTGGGCAGCCGCCATCACCGACGAGGAACTCCGCAGCATTCCGAGCCTGACATTCCAGCTCCGCACCAAGTACGGCCGACTCACTCTTGCCATGGTGTACAGGTATGGAAACCCAGAAGCATTCGTGCGCCACCACACAGACGCTGACGAGCGAACAGACAATTCGACGCCATCAACGCCTTCGACAACATGATCAAGACCTTGGAGAAGAGATGCTGCGCGGGAAAGATTACTGTCGTGCGTGAGAGGACCTTCGAGCCACGCTACGTGGGTGGATCTTACTCGGCATGATTGGATGGTAAATGCCATCGGGTGACTTGTCTGTCTTTTGAGTGTTAGAGACACACGTAGCTTGCCCCAGGGGGAAATGCCACACTTGTCACCACTTCTTACTCTCGTCGGCGGCTGTGAAATAGCCGGCAAAGGCCCAAAAGATAACTTTCCAAATCGCAGTGTCGTGTTGAACCGAGTGGCCTAGTTTTGAACTGCAGATGTTGCCTCTCACTGAAATGTTGTGAAGGGAATAGTGATGTCGAGCGTTGCGATGGAACACAAGGGAACTACTTTGAATTGTTGTTATGTCTATGCACGTTTAGTACTTCTATCAGATTACCATTTGATCTGCAATGTGTTATAAGGTGTATATTGCCAGACTTTGCGTCCTTGGAAACCCCTGACAGATGACTTGCTGGGCTATCAACCAACTGTATCCGCATGAATATGATCCGCGAAGTGCACCAGTCAGCTGTAAGCGCGGCAATGATAGGGCAGCACCGTGAGGAATGTAATAGAACGTATGAAACAGGTGCGAGACATACATGCACTTGCATGTTTATCATCCGCAAAGTCGAATCTTCGGTGAGCGAAAGCACAATGAAGCAATGAGGTTGATGAAAATAAATGCAGATCGTTTTGCAGCGTAAGCTGGGTATCAAAGCTGTAAATCTAATCGTACACATAAAAAGAAAAGAGATGAACACAGAGCCTGGAGCCGCTCATACAGCTCGATTGGTCGTAAACCAGCCCAATCCCAGAACCCAAAGTTGGAGGTAACGCCTTGCCCAATCCCATAGTTCGCTTAATGCAATGCGAGTCCAATGAAGCGCCAAAAAATAGTAGAGAGTAGAAGCCGTGGTAAAAATGGTGTCGCTAAGGTGGAGATGGTCGTACAGAGAAATGCCGGCTCGCAGGAATCATGACAGCGAGCCGGATCTCATTTGTTTGTGTGCTTCGTGATAAAATCGTGATAGATCTCGCACCTAAGATCTGGAAGAGTTCATGGAGAGGTCCGAGTCGACTGAGCCGCGAGACGAGTCGTTCGGCATCGATGAGACGGGGCCCGAAGAGCGTCTGCGCGATGAGGCAGTGGCGTTCTCAAACTGCTTCTGGGTGTGCTGGTGCATTTGCTTCTGATATGAAGACATGGCCTGGTCAGGGCGGTTGAGGTCGAAGTTCTGCTGGAAGTGGCTGGCAGCGACGTTGGGGTCGACGTTCAGGTATTCAATTGAGCCGGCCATTTTGTTGTTGTTTGGTAAAAGTGGTTGTGATTTGATATGGTGTTAAATGGTGGTTGTTGAACGGAAATGATGTGTGCTGATTGAATGGAAATTGGTGTTGTTGTGTACTGAATGGATTGTAGATGTCGAAAGTCAACTTGAGTGGGAAAACAGCGAATCTATATCCCTCTCCTCGCTTACTACTTAGACTACGTCGACCACCAATAAACAGAATGTCAACAAGTCGAAGGTAACCCTGCGTCAGAGGGGCCACAGAAGATCTACACTATGATGTATCTTCCACCCTCCTATCGTCACTCGTGCCGTCAAGCGACCGGGTCCACAGCAGTTTAGACGCACGGCGCACCAATCTGTGAGACTTGGACCCTGCACCAGAAAAGAGGCGGAAGGTGTTAGCGTGTTGGCCACCAACTCAGGGCCGAAAGTGCCTGGAGGAGTCCCGATTCACGAGGCAACTCCACTTTTAACGTGCATCGATGGACAGCGACATGCTCGATGGGCAAGCTCAAGCTGAAAGTTGATGGCCATCGACCACTGCAGGGTCCAGCTAGCGAGCTGCGGAACGCGGCACAATGCCGATCTTTTGTCTCCATAATTGAATGACGGCAAACGACCAACCGAAAGCATGAGAAGCAGGAATTCCATCTGGAGGCCTGGGGCACGATGGCAACTTAACAGTATAAGCGGTTGATTATCAGATGCAAGCCACACGCAGCACCAGCAAGGATATGGGGCTATGCTCTGTATGCGATGCGCGTTAGTGCTATAGCTGCGCGTACAACCCCAACACCGAAGAGATTGGGGGGCTTGCGAGACACCCACCTGTATCAATCATTACGACCTTCGCATGTCTGATTGATGACCTCAGGACCATTCAACAGTTGCACTGTGTACGCAGGTACGGAATCCACTCCTTGAGACAAGACGTGAAGTGAGCGTTTGGCTCCACAAACGATGTCATGCACATCTGATGCAGGGTCTCCTAGCGTCATTTCTGGCAAACTCAAAGGCCTGTGACGACAAGTTCGCCCCTTCGTGTTCCTCCCCCAGGGCCTGGCCTTTTCGTGGTTTTGCGTCAAAAAATTAGCACAATATCTCGAGACACCAAGGGCTCACATCAGCGGGTCCCGAGCATGAGGCTCAAATATGTGGGCATACACTACGGATGACAGCCGGACATTTTCCTCTTCGGAGACAGACCATGACGCCGAGGGCGTATGCTCGCAAGGCTCTGCATGAGGCTCCGTCAGCTAGATTCGTCCGTACCACCACCACGGCGCAAGATGACGCACGAAGGGCCAATGCAGGGATTGGTACCGCATACTGTACTCCTCGAGCTCCTCAACAACAACAACACCTGTGACATCGCCCGTCCTAATCTTCTCTCGTCGAATGTCGATCGCGACAAGGGCGTCACCTTGAGACATGGGTTCATAGCGAGTAGTCTCACAACTCTCGCGTATTATCAGGTAGGGGATGTGTGTGTCGTGCGACCAAGACACGCGATATGTGCGATAGTTTGAGTTTGAAAGTGCCCTTCGACCGCGAGGACCGCAAATCGGTCTTCACATTCGGGAGGACCCCTGCACGCGCTCACACTCTTGCAAGGTTCGGTATCAACCTTCATCGTTAATGTGTACTTCAGATGCGTTTCTGTCAACGTCGGCCTACTTCACACGGGCCACGACAACTGGTTTTGGCACGAATTTGCTCCTGCCACTCGAAGATCTAGGTCTATTTCGACCTGTAACGAACGCGTACTTTCTTCAGAACGACACTTTGTTTCAAGGATTCGGCAAGCTCACGAACTCCCCGACCTGGTGATGCTTGGCAGTGCGATCGGTCGATGAGATCGAAGCATCGCCTATAATCGACTCGACGCTTCAGGGTCTCGGTGCACTCCTTCTGTTGCCTGCCGTCATTCTCACGATCCTACCTGCTGCCACCTAGGAGGTAGCAATAGTCTCAACCTATACTCTACAGATGGATTGGTCTGGCTTGTTGCGATGTCCTGGTCCCCCTTCGCAGTCTAGATTTCCACTCCTCACTGGTCACACAGCAACAGCGCGACGACGCACCTTCTATTTGTGGGTAAAGTTATACAACCCCGGTTTTGCTATTTCTGTATGATGAAGTAAGTTGCTTTGCTTTTTCCTACGCATCTCAGATCCTCACTTCGATCCATCCTATATCATCGATGGAGACATTGCCATCTCACTTCGCGACCAGGATCTCTTTTTCGTTTCCTTTCCATGCGAAGCATTACTCGATCCGATGTTGATCTATCTTTTTTCTGTTTGCCCGGCCGAGCCGACCCCAGTCCCTTCCTTGTCCTTGAAGATGACATAACAATGACCGCAGCCTGCATCGAGACATCGCGAGGCGCTGCCTTCGATTCCGATGGCGCGACGCGCACGATGGCTCGGATCGCTTAGGATGGGAGGAGAAATGGAACAGCTCCAGGCCAGTCTGACGCAAAATTCTTGTGGCTTCTGTATTCGCTGAATCGTACCTCCTATCTCTCCTCCCTTCGTCGACGGTCTGGGTTATGCGGTCTGTTTATGCGCTCGCAGTCTTCGATCGCACTTTTCTCTCGATCTTATCATGGCTCGCTCGAAGACTGCAGCAGATTCACGTTGCTTAAAAACTAAGCTACCTACAGTATCGAACCGTATTTATCTGCCCACGTGACAGACTTCTCATGCAACAAGGCCATCATCGACTGTGATTCCATTGGACTGTGAACGCAATTGACTCCAGACGTGTTGTCCCTCGAAGCCATATTGCCCGGATAATCGGCTCTTCTGCCTTGATACTACCTCGTTGATTCGCACCTATACCTAAGTTCAGGGCCTTCGTTGAAACTCAAAAAGATGATCACCGCAACCGCACGCTTCCGCGCGTGACACCGTCTTGAGCTTCGCCGATCCGTTTAACCTAGCAAATACATACATTCCAGTTGCTTTCACTTCCGCTTCAACCGCGCGAGCAACATATTTACACGTTTCAATTGAACATGAATGCACAATCCAAAAGCTCGTGAGACAACTCGTTAGGGTCAAGGGTTGGGGTGAATGCCAGACTTCGAGAATCTGCTCCGAATTGGCTCTTGCAGCATGCAGATAAATCTATACGCATATAAAGTATATACATATAAATAGGCAGCTTCAAATGCCTAGCCATATTGACGTTTCGTTGCTGCCATAAAGGACATCGCGTTGCGTCGTTGTATCAGGTTCTCGACCTTGAGCAAGCCCATTTTCAGAACTTTGATACACCAGGCTTCAGCACTACTGTCAACAGATCCTTCTATTCATGGATGACGATTAAGGTAGTCAAGACTTTCCCTATATGCACAGTTCAACGCAGGAGACACATCAAGTCACACACGAACACATAGCGCACGCAGATAAACGACCACTAATACCCTAACAAAAGGAAGCCTATGCCCTATCTCAAGATGTCGCTTTTTATCCCCAGCATCCATCCATCCATCAAAACAACCAGAGAAAACCAAGACACAAAGCTATCAAGCCATCGAGAACACTCGTAACGCCACCAGCACGTATCCTCTTTTCTTCTAACCAATGGTTTCTCATGCAAAAAGTGAAAAAAGAAAAAAAAAAAAACTCATCTGTCAAATACAGCATAAAAAACAAGAGCATGATTTGGTCTAGCCTGGGCGTAGCAATGCGTTCTTTGTGTGCTGAGCAGAAGAAAAAGAAGAAGGATGATAATAGCAATAGTAAGGGCCGAGCAACCGATCTGCCACCGAACCATCATCAAATCTCCAAAGCGTGAAAACGATCCATGTACACATTTCCTTCGTGTGCTACGTTTGCCATTCGGGCGATGTCGTGACATCGTTGCCGAACCCTTTGTCGTCGTTTCCTCTATCGGATGTTCAGGCTCTCGTACTTGACCCATTGGCTGCGGTTGCGGTTCGGGTGCTCGAGGCCGAGGTGGTCGTCGTGGCCGAGCTTTTCGGAGAGGATGTCGTCTGCAGTCCTTGTTAGCGCTCATAGTCACAGTGAATACACTCCACATGGAGTTTCCGTGGGTATACGTACCATCCTCGACCCAGACAGGGCGGCTGTAGTTCTGGCCACCCTTCACAATCGCAAAGCGGACCTTTTCGAAGTTCTTGCCCTTGATACCGGTGCGCTTGCTCAAGCGCTCCTTGGTCTCCTTGAACACCTCGCCCTCTTTGATGATGAAGATGAAAGGAATGGAGTGGTGCTTGCTGGGATCCTTCTCGAAGTGGAAGCACCAGAGCGGGCGGTCGCCCTTCTCGACGTCAAGCTGTTGCTCTTCTTCCGGCACGCGCTCAGCGTAGATGGTCAGGAACTCGTTGAGCGCCACGACAGAGTGCGAGAGCGGGAGGACCTTGTAGACTTTGCCGCTGTGTACCTCGTAGAAGCGAATCTGGCCCATGATCTCGTCGGGGATCTGGGCGCGTTTCTGCAGCTGTTCGCGGACCTCGGCGAAGGTGGCTTGCTTGGGGACCAGAATGTCGTAAGGGGTTTCTTGAGTGATACCGTTCGAGAGCCAGTTGATCTTGACGTTCTTGCGCTGCTCGAGATCCTTGAGACTCATTTCAAGAACTTCGTAGTAGAGCTGGTCAGGTGCTTGCGCGGGCTGGTATCCATAGCCATAACCGCTGCCACCTAGGAGGATGTTCTGAACAGTCAAAGTTGCCTGTGGCTTGATGATAGTCCTGGGCTTACCAGACTGCTGTGTGACCGTCGTGAATCGCAAGAAAGACCGATCCACCGCTGTCGCACTCACGCTGGTCAGGTGCTCTGCAACCTTTGAAGCAAGAGTGTCGTACGTGTCCTTCTTAGAAAGATAAAGAGCAAACTTGTCGTCGCCTTCGTTTTTGACCGGCAATCCTTGGGGAGGTGCAGTCTTGGGAGTGAAGTTGACAAGAACACGGTTGATCAAGAAGTCGTAGAAGTCCTTGGCCGTGAGCTGCGCGGCGGGCTTCGTTTGGCGAATGGCACTAGCCTCGTTCTCGCTAAGGTGACGCTGGAAACAGATGATGTCGCCATCTTGAATCTCTGACGAGTGTAAGGTCTGCTTGGGCTTCATCTGTTCGACGTAGTTCTGCTTGATCTCCTCGTAGAGTTCCAATGAAACACCAGGCTCCCAGCCCATGAGCTGGAGGATCTGCGGTGCAAGATCCTGGACTTTGTCCGAAGGATCCATATATATATGTCCCATGCCTTGCAGACTCTGACGTTCGATGTCAAAGTACTTCAAGAAGATGATGATGGGTTTGTGAGTGGGTTGCGGGGCGGCGCCATTGACTGCAGGCGAAGAAGGCACTGAAGGTTGACTGTTTGGCCACATGGGCTCGCCAGCATCATTCCTTGTTGTCTCCTCCATGAACACTCTGAAGCCCGAGTTACGAGTGCTGAATTTGTCAGCAGCCTCTTGCAGAGTCATGTCTTGCCATTGCAGAGGGTGATCAGGGCGGACAGTGCCATTTTGGCGATTAACCATAATCCAAGGCCTGATGAGATCCTCCTCTGAGCCTTGCTCTTGCGCGATGAACTTGGTGAAGTCGGAGATCGTCATGGTTCGCAACAGTCGGTGCATCTTGGGCGCGGCTGGTTCGACCTCAGGATCCGCAGTCCAAGGGATCAAGTCAGTGCCGAGATGAGACCTGTAGCTCTGTTCGGACGCCACAGACACGTTCATGTATAAGTGAGCTTCTTCACGATCTTTCCTGCGCTTTTCAGCCATCAAACGCTCCTCCTGCATCTTTGCGGGCAGATGTGCTGGAGGCTCCATCTCGGCAGGCGGCAACAAGATCTGATCCAATCTGCTTTCGCGGATGTACACGAGCATGTATGCGTTGTTTGAGCGCTTGGTAGACCACTGGCGTGTGTAGGGGTTCTGTCCTTTCACGCCGCCGTTCATGCCATTGAGACCATAGTCTCCACCGAAGTTGTCTTCGATTGCCTCATGCTTGGTCGCACGAGTCACACGGTCATCGTCATACCGGAAGAAATCGCCATTCTTCTCTGGCTTCAAAAAGGCGTAGTAATGTCCTGCATTGAGATCGCCCGAGTGTACAAGCACGCCGTGAAGATGGTAAATGTAGGACTCCGATTTGTCCGCCGAGTCCTCAAGGTAGGGCGCGCAGTCCAAGACTTCCGGAAATTCGTATCGGTCATTAACTTTCATCATGGCGTCGCGCTCGAAATCATACTCGAATCGCTTCAACTGTAGGTGAAGGACTGAAGGGAAACTCTCGAAGATTACGCCCTTCTTGGCGTCTTGCAGACCATAACCTTCGGCAGCGTACTTGTTGTCGCCTTCGAGGGTCTCTTCTTGGATGTATGTCTTGAAACTGTCAGTCACACTCCTGCATCCACCAACGTTCAACTGCAAGTCCCAGTAGTCTTCTATCCGACTGGATTCATATTCCACGTTGATACATCTGAGGTATGTCTTCATCTTGCCGACGAACATATCCGGCAAGGCCTTCTCAGCAATAGTGCCCTTCATGCGAGCTTCAAGTTTCTCCATCAGAATTCTGGATAACTCTTGGACGTCCTGTTGCTCGAAAATCTGCCGACTCTCCCATCCGAAGGAGTGTGTGAGTTCCTGTGTTGATACGGCAACAGGATCGGTTTGAAGGCGGTAGAACAACCTCTGTAACGCGTATGCTGAAGCCGAGTCTGCTTTGTCCTCCTCATTCTCCGTGGGAATTTGATATACAGCCTTCCTGAAGGCGCCAGTAAGATAAAGCGATTGCAGAAGAGAGTTCAGGTAGCATGTTGCACCTTGGTTACGGAGACCGACCATGCCGGTTTCCTTTTTGCTGTCGTAGTTGACGAAGTTGTGCCACAGGACACCTGTGGGATCTTTCAGCACACGGACGTATGCTGTGACTGTGGCGCTGTCGTTCTCCACGAGCGGCCTGTCGGATCCGTCGAATTTGGCCGCAAAGATCCTGTTCTTGTCCGCGAAGCGCGTGAAACCCCAGTCGCCTTCATCCGCGGTGAATCGATGGTTTGCCTCGTGATGAATGTACAAAGACGGATCATTGGGGTTGTGGAGGACAAGCATGAACTGCGCGCACGCATACCAGTCCTCTGGTGGCTTCTCGTCCGCAAAGCCTTGCTCTAGGTAGAATGATGTGCTTTCTGAAGCGGCGTTACCCGCCGGGAAGAAGAGTATGCGCCATGGGTGACCACCGCAATGGAAGACCTCACTGTGCGAACGCTTTGGAAGTTGCCTCCAGTTTGTGATGTTCCATGTGAAGACGGCCTCGGCGTGTGTCTCGTATTCCGGCAACGCAGGCAAAAACCTCTCTTTCATGGCTTCATGGTCGTCGGCCAAGGGCAGCGCCGGCTCGGCTGATGTTTCGGTCTCGTCCGCCATGCTGTCACCGTCGTCGGGGGATATGAGGGCCACGTTGTCTTCCGTCGGGGTGAGGCGCTTCTCATCGTAGTCGGAGTCGAGCAGCATGTCACTGCCAAGCTGATGTGGCCTGCGTCAGCACATGTTCTTTGTAGCAGCGGGCCAGTTGCGGTCACGAAACGCGCACAGACGCATGCACTTGGAGATGTACATGCGCAGTCCACCGCATTCGGACTCTTCCAACAGTGCTTACCTGATCCATAGCGAAGAAGATGTGTGGGGTTCCGCCTCAGTGATTCGGGTAGAACGGATGTGGTGTTGCACTTGGAGCGGAAGCCCGTGGGACAAGGCGAGTCCTGGAGGAATGCGCCTGGGCTGGCAGGCGCGGGGAGGAAGGCGTGTTGGCGGAGGCAGCGATGCTTCCGACGATGGGCGGGGCGCGGGTCGGGGGCGGTGTTGGCGGTGAGGATGCTGCTATGGGAGGTTTGTTGGCAGCAACAGTGGGTTTGGTGCGGTAAGGCAGCGATTCTGTAGCAGCAACTGGAGAACAAGCAGAGAAGCAAAGAGTACGTCACATAGAAGGAAGCCGCCGCGGCGCCGCATTGCCGAGCCACGTGCAGTTTCCATTTGCTATTCACAAACAGCTGCACGTGATATCCCACCTGTCTATTGTTACAGCCTTGAGAACGACCCTCAAAATACTCATAAGCATGCATGTGCCATTAATATGGTAGCTCGTGTATATCAAACAGCTCTTTACGCTGCATCTTCTCAGGTGACTGTTTCGCCCCCACCATTGCTTGGCACGCCAGCGAGCTTCTTCTTCCCCATGTGAACTTTGATACTCCTAGGATGTTATCTTCGTCGAGTACAAAAAGAAACAAAGAAACCACTCCGCAAAGATGGCGATGCCTTGGACCTGAGTTGATCAAGCCGACATGGCGTGAGAACGAGTGTGCTCATCTTGCTGAAGTCGTCCGAGCGTAGCACGACTACTGTGCAAGGAGACCGACAAGCATCTCGCAAAGCTAGCCCAGAACACTATGCTCCTACAAGCAGGGGGAGCCGCGAGGTTGCCATCCCAAATCCTGCGTCTTCCGGCTGCTATCAGAGCCCAAGCCTATGCTACTGCAACTGCCTCGACCGCCTCTCCAGCATCTCCCATCCCGCCACCATGGAGACCAGCATCAATACTGGACGACTGGGTGCAGCGTGAGGCACGACCGATCAGCTTACGCCAGCTCACCTTCTTCGGACGTACCTTGACAGAATCGAGACTGATCAGCTCTGCCAACTATGTTCGCACGGAGCTGCCAACGAGGCTCGCACACCGCCTGCGGAACATGCAGACTTTGCCGTACTCGGCGTTGACGAATCCTCACATCAGCCATGTGTACGAGCTATATTACACTGCCTTCGAACGACTACGCAAAGTGCCAGAAATTACCAGTGTGGACGACAACGATCGATTCTGCGAGGTCGTCCAGTCAACCTTGAGGGAGCATCTCAGCGTCATCCCGAGACTGGCTATGGGTGTCATTGAGATTCAGAACGCCATCTCGCCAGAGGAGTGCGATCGCTTCATGACGACACTACTTCGCTCTCGCATCAGCCGTAGAGTGATTGCGGAGCAGCATCTGGCCTTGACGGAGACATTCCATGCACCCTGGCATTTTCCCAATTCCAGCAAGTCACTCACCGCACCAGAAGATGACTTTGTGGGAGAGATCTTCTTGCGATGTAATGCAAAAGAGATTGTCGAACAGTGCGCAGCTACCGCGCGCAGCTTGATGTCCCAGGCCTATGGTCCTGAAGTCACAATCCCAGAGGTCGTTGTCAAAGGCCACCTGGACACCACATTCCCTTACATCCCTTCACACATCGAATACATGATCGGCGAACTGCTGCGAAACAGCATGCAGGCCATTGTCGAGCGACCAGGCTCGCAGAGCCCACCGATCGAAGTCCTCATCTGCGAAGCTGCTCAGCACGTTATCATTCGCGTTTCAGATCAAGGCGGTGGAATTGAGCGCGACATCCTCCCATACCTGTGGTCCTTCGCCAAAGGCCCTCGCCGCCAGACTCGTCTCGAGAATCTGGAGCGCGTGCCTAAATTGGCAGGCACCATGCAGGAGCTGCGCTTCGCCGACCCGAACCTCGCCACCGAAGTCGAGCGTACAGTCAACGGCAACGACCCAAAACATCGCCATACCTCTTCCCTCACAGCTCTCTCCGGCCGGCAGCCCGATCTGCGTCTCGGCATGGGGTTGCCTATGAGCAGAATCTACGCCGAGTACTGGGCCGGCACGTTGGAGATTCATAGCCTGGAGGGCTACGGCGTCGATGCGTTTTTGCAAATTTCGAAACTCGGAAACAGGAACGAGGTTTTAAGTACAAGGGCGGCTATGGATGCGGTATGATCCTGGAGGTCAGGGCATTCAACTGTTACATCGTTATTTGCGATTTTTGCGTACAGCACTTATGGCTCTGATGTCCTTTTAGAGCGCACTGTATGGTTTGGCGCCAACAGAAGAGAAGGATGCGTTGCACTGGGGTTTGCTAAGTAGAGGTCGGATTATTATTTATAGTTTCAGCAGAACGTCGTTAGTTTCATGTTTAACTCTCGAGAAGATGTCATTGATCGTGTTGTATCGTGTACTCAAGTTGCCCCCAGGCAGAAAGGGAACGACTTTCCATTACACAATCGACCCGCACTCATCGATGCGGTGCTACGAACCTCTTCCAATACGACCTTCTCAACCATGCCTCCGGCCATGGCAGGCAAGCGGGACAGCGGTTTCGAAGGCAAGTCCAAGCGCAGCCACATTTTGGTGGAGAAGCGCTTATGCACGACTTTTCGGGCGACTTTTGGCGCCATCCTCCCAGCGCGTCGACTTGCTCTTTGAGAACCTCCCGCTTCCACTTCCACCCTTTGCCGGAGACGACAGCACCATGCATGCGGCAGGTGAATGCACTGCAAGCACGGCGCGCGTATGGTTAAGTAGGGCGATGGCGCCTGCGAGTGACCATCCTCATAGTCCATCTCTGCATATTCACGCCCTCACATCTTCTTCCTTTCTCAAGGAGTGCGTTTGTCCGGACAGTCTTTCTTGTGCTTCCAGACGCCCATCATGACTGCTGCAAACGACGTGACCAACGGTGTCTCTCACCCTGTTGAAGCGAAGAGTACGGACTACGGCCATGAAGCGGCCGACAAGATTTTGGAGAAGACCGTCGGCAATGATGCGAAGAGCAAACATCCTCTCGTCCTTCAAAGCTTCCGGTTGTTGATCGCGGACTTGTGCCAACAGTTTGGTGGCGGCCACCCTGGGTAAGTTTTGCAAGGAAAACGTAGCTATCGAATCCTGACTGACATCCCACAGTGGTGCCATTGGCATGGCTGCCATCGGCGTTGCTCTGTGGAAATACACAATGCGCTATGCTCCTCACTCGCCGGACTTCTTCAACCGAGACCGCTTCATTCTCTCCAACGGCCACACTTGCTTGTTCCAATACACATTCCTGCACTTGACCGGATATAAGGACATGACTTTTGACCAGCTCAAGTCATACCATTCAAAGAGATACGACGCTCTCTGCCCTGGCCACCCCGAGATCGAGCATGAGGGCATCGAAGTCACCACTGGGCCTCTCGGCCAAGGAATTTCTAACGCTGTCGGTATTGCGGCGGCTGGCAAGCACCTTGGCGCCACTTACAACCGTGAGAATTTCCCTGTGGTGTCAAATCACATCTGGTGCATGGTTGGCGACGCTTGCTTGCAAGAGGGCGTGGCTCTCGAAGCGATTTCTCTTGCTGGACACTGGCAGCTCAACAACCTCACAGTCATCTACGACAACAACCAGATCACTTGTGATGGAACGGTAGATATCACCAACACCGAAGATATCAACAAGAAGATGGAGGCCTGCGGGTGGCGAGTGATTGATGTTGAAGACGGCTGCTACGATGTTCCTGCAATCGTGCGTGCTCTGCATGAAGCGAAGACCAGCACTGATCGCCCGACTTTCATCAATGTGCGCACTATCATTGGACTTGGAAGTGCTGTTGCTGGGCAAGCCGTGGCTCATGGAGCTGCATTTGGTGTTGCTGATGTGGCGAAGATGAAGGAAGCCTACGGCTTCAACCCTGAAGAGCACTTTGTTATTCCCGACGAAGTCCGCGAATTTTTCAGCGATCTACCCGAGAAGGGCGAGAAGGCCGTCAAGGAGTGGAAAAGTCTGCTAGAGTCATACAAGAAGCAGCACCCAGAGCTCGCTGCACACTTCCAGGCTCGCCTCAATGGAGAAATCCCAGAAGACTGGGAGTCGATGATCCCGACAAGCTTCCCCGAGAAGGCCACAGCCAGTCGTGCAGCCTCAGGGCTTGTCTTCAACCCTATTGCTGAGAAGGTTCCCAGCTTCATGGTCGGTACCGCCGACCTCACACCCTCCGTTAACATGTCCTGGAAATCGAAGCAGACTTTCCAAGCAGATGGCAAGGCAAACGGAAGCTACGCAGGCCGCTATGTCCACTACGGCATCCGCGAGCACGCAATGGCAGCCATCGCGAACGGCCTCGCAGCGTACCACCCCAATATGATCATCCCCATCACATCAACCTTCTTCATGTTCTACCTATGGGCTGCACCAAGCGTCCGCATGGGCGCCCTCCAACGCCTCCAAGTCATCCACGTCGCAACCCACGATTCCATCGGCACAGGTGAAGACGGACCCACACACCAGCCTATCGAACTAGCGAATCTCTTCCGGGCGATGCCTAACGTCCTTTACATCCGCCCCGGCGACAGCGAGGAAACCGCAGGCGCCTGGACCGTCGCCATCAAAGCCAAAAACACCCCCAGCATCATCTCCACATCTCGCCACGCCCTCCCCCAACTATCACCCCTGACAAACCGCGCCAGTGTCGCAAAGGGCGCCTACGTCCTGCGTGAAAACGCCTCCGCAACCCTCACCCTCATCGGCGTCGGCGCTGAGCTCAGCCTCGCCGTTAAAGTCGCCGACGCCCTCGAAGCATCCGGCCAAGCTCAAGTCCGCATCGTCTCTTTCCCCTGTCAGCGCCTCTTCGACGCCCAGGACATCGAGTACAAACGCTCCGTCCTACAGCGCCGCGCAGACAGACCGATCGTCGTCATCGAGCCTTACACCCCGAACGGCTGGGAGAGGCACGCGAATGCTGCTTTCTGCATGGCGACTTCGAGGTTCGGACAGTCGCTTCCGGGCGCTGTTGCTTACGAGTACTTTGGGTTTACGCCGGAGAAGATCTCGGAGAAGTTGGGAGGGTATTTGGAGACTGTGAGGCGGGAGCCGGAGGCTATGAGTGAGTTTTATGAGTTTACGGAGGCGGATGGTGTGGCGAGTGTGAGGATTCATTGAGAGGTTGGAGTATGGTGGTGGCATTTGTTTGCGTTGGCGTGCTGCTCGGATGCTCGAGTTGGGATGAATACATACATACGTAATCGATGATTTACAAATCAACTTGACTGCATGTCCCCAGACCATGCTTGTTCAGAGTATGACATGACCTGCGACGAAGCAGTCCTGCGATGGCTTGTTCAAGGAGATTTTGCGATTGCTCCTCCGAACTAACGTCAATCTTGCAGCTAATTTACGCCAGTCTCAAAAGATCGACGGCATACGAGCAGCCAAAGCCTCATCATAACATATATGACGAGCACAACAAGTAGTGACGCAATAAGGCCGATATACCAAAATATCTGCAACAATATCAGCGTCGCGCATGGCACATCGTCAGTGGAAACAGGAACCGAAAACGATAAAGATAAAATCTCATTACATAAGTGCCTACACAGCCGCAGTATGCCCACCATCAACTCTAAGATCAGTGCCAGTCATAAAACTGCTTCCGCGCGAAAGCAAGAACACAGCAGGCGCTTTGAAGTCCTCCGGCGCTCCGAGACGTCCCAGTAGTGCGCCGGCCATCCAGGTCTTCTCGACTTCTGGTTCAGCGGCGAGGAGAGCATCGGTCATTGCTGTGCGGATGTACTACAAAGTGGTGTCAGTCTGAGTGAGATGGAGGGAAAGAGAGTGGATCTGGGAAAGGAGAAGGATGAGGAGGCGACTTACGCCGGGTGATAGGGTGTTGATGCGGATGCCGTGGACGCCGATTTCTTGCGCCATGGATCTGCAGAGTTGGTGGACGGCGGCTTTGCTTGTGTTATAGGCGCTGCATGTTAGGCCCTGGGGATTGGTGTTAGCCACCAGACCGACTGAAAAGGTGAGGGGCGGTTTTGGATGCTGGGGCTTACTCTGTTGGCTATGCTGCCTGACATCGAGGCGATGAGGACGATGCTTCCTTGGACCTTGTTTGCCACCATGTCGTTTGCTACGGCTTTGGCTGTGATGAAGGATCCTGGGGGTCTTATTAGTAAGACGCTCCAGTTGCAGGATAGTTGGCAGATGCAGCATACCAATCGTGTTCACTTTCAGCATGCGCTCAAAGTCCGCAACAGGATAGTCCAGAGTCGGGATCTTCTGTTGAATACCAGCACATGCGATCGCACCTTGGAGAGGAGCATTGAGGCTTCTGCCTCGCGCAGAGATGTCCGCAACAGCAGATTTGAAGTCTTCCTCGTCTGTGATGTCGGCTTTGCGGTAGGTTACAGTCACATTGCGTTGCTTTGCAGTCTTTTGGAGATGTGCCCACTCATCGGAGGGGGTGTCTAGGATGTCAAGAGCGGC
>Ga0265797_10004484_pt1 | contig 21277 bp, 30 predicted proteins | sample P2T30metagenome_FD_192433 | JGI IMG/M metagenome (GOLD analysis project Ga0265797, IMG submission 192433) | Plant litter microbial communities from East Loma Ridge, Irvine, California - P2 T30 | ecosystem: Environmental > Terrestrial > Plant litter > Unclassified | place: USA: California...
ATGTCGAGGCTCGCCCGAAGGAAGCCCGCCAAGCCGACGTCCATCAGTGAAGCGCAACAACAACCGCGCGACTTGCTTTCGCGACCACCCACTTCACTTCCACCCGCGCACCACACCACACCGCATCGCTATCTGGCTGGCAACTAGACTTAACTACTGTATCCGCATATTGACATCCGCCGTAACACGTCTGCATCGGTACAGTGCTTGCTCTACGCCAACATGTCCGACCCTCCTCCTGCGAAGAAGCCGAGCGGCCTCTCTCTGTACGGCGACTTAATCGTACCCAAGGAGGGCGGTATAATCAGCGCCGGGCCTGTCAAGTATGACATGAAGGCGAAAGAGCCAGAGCCCGAAGCTCAAAAGAAAAAGAACGGTAGAGTTGCATCTTTTTATCTCGCATCGTTATAGGCCTTCTAGCTCACTAGGCGTTCAAGCTGCTTATCAGTTCACACCCGCTATCAAGCGTCCAGTACAAAAGAAAGGCAAGTCAAAACCATCCTCATCATCCTTCGGAGCGAGGCCTTCAGTGGTGGGCGGAGCGGCAGGCACAGCAGCGGCAGTGGCACCAGGATCAAGTTCGTCGGACAAGCAATTCTCAAGCGGCACCTCTCAGCAACCGCCGGTCGGTCGAGCCTTGACGTATCAGGACATTGTGGACAACGTGGACGAGGATGAGGACGAGGAGCTCTACATGAATCACAAGCCCAAGTGGCAGGGACGCGGAGGTAAGAAGCACAAGAATAAGAAGAAGAGATATGAGGAAGAAGACGAAGTCGATTGGGACGCAATTTACGATCCTGCGAAGCCTTCGAACCTGGCGCGCTATCAAGGCTCTACTGAGCAAGACGCAGAGAGGGCCGAGTGGACGCACTTCTTGCACTGGCACCGGGACAAGGCCAATAAACACGCGAAGGTGCAGAAAACCAAGCCAAGAAATAGTAAGTCCGCTCTCATATTTGGTGAAGCCACTCCTAACCGTTCGCAGACCTGTTCGCTCCCCCTGCTGGTCTCAACTTTGCGCCACCTTCATTCAACGATGCCCCACCTGCTGGCAATGATCCTATGGATGTCGACGACGAGTACTACCCGCCACCAGCAGCAGGATCTTCGTCAAACTTCAACAATCGCGCAACGCATCAATCTTCGCCGCCAGCAGCCAATTCACATGCTGCTACTGGCGACAATGCTTACATGCAGCGTCTACGCCTGAGTGGCATGGCGAATCAACCATACTCACAGAGCCCTTCAGCCTCCATACCGCAGCAACCAAGCTCTGTGCAACCTCCTCCTGCAACTCCAGTACCGATTAGAAGCGCCGCAACACCGCCTATCAACCTTGCCGCACAAATGGCAGCAGCGAAAGCCAAGCTGGCAGCCGCTAAGGCTAAGATCGATGCACAGCACGCACAAAACCGCAAGACAGCAGTGCCTTCTCCAACGCCGCCTACAGAAGTTGCTGCTTTGCCACCACCCCCTCCTACCGCACAACCGCAGGACAACTCGACAATTTCCCAGGCTCCCGTGCTTTACAACCTAGCAGATGCGCAAGTCGACGCTCTTGTGGATCGCCAGATGACACAGGCGCAATCAGGAATGGCGTCAACCTCACAGGCACTTGCTCCAATCCAGTCAACCTCCAAGGTATCTGGTCAAAAGGGCTTCGCAGCACGCATGATGGCAAAAATGGGCTACAAGGAAGGCGAAGGTCTAGGTGCCAGGGGCGATGGTATCACTACCGCTATCATCGCACAAGCCACCAAACGCAAAAGGCGCTCAGACAAAGAAGGCGGCGGCTGGATGCCTTCAGTCGGCAAGATCGTCGGTGGCAAAAAGCGCAAAGTGCAGACCACGGATGATGACGAGGGCGAGTTCGGCAACATTAGTAATGTTGTCAAATTAGAGGGCATGCTCGACGAGCTGGACGTCACCTACGAGATCGAGGAGAACAATCTTCTGCAGGAGATCGGCGAGCAGTTCTCGAAGGACTACGGCGCGATCGAGAGACTTTTTATTTGGCGCGAGCAGAACGGCGGCAGCAACGAGGTCTTTGTTAAGTTCACCAATCAGCTTAGTGCGCTGAAGGCTTGTGGAGGGACGAACGAGATGACGTTTGCTGGCAATCCGGTCAAGGCGAGGTTCTTTGATGCTGGGAAGTTCGAGAATGGGGAGTATGCTTGAGTGGTGTAAGACGCGACTGCAGTTGTCATTTGCTGGTCATTCGACGAAAGTCAGGTTCTTCTGCACCGGGAAAGTCGAAAATGGCGAGTATGCTTGGATGGTTCAAGATGAGGCTCAAGATGACGTTTGCTGGCGATTCGGTCAAGGCGAGGGTCTTCGATGCTGGGGAGGTCGAGCATGGCGAGTACGCTTGAGCGGTTCAAGATGGTCCGTTGAAGGAAATCTTCGTTGTACCGAGAATTGAGAATGGCGAGTATGCTTGGGCGGCCAAATGCGACTCGAGATGGCCGGTGGAATGAACGAAACTTGCTTGTACCACAGGGGTTTGGATGGACGCATGACAAACGAGGCTGGTTGCCACAACGATGACTTGTGACAGTAAAACACAGAACGAAGAACGAAGTCTCTCCCGCCTTAGTATTCCTTGTCAAATGGCGGCCGAATTGGAAGCAAAAGTGAAAGTCTCAAAGGTTAGTCGTATCTAAATGCCCGTCACCCATGCAGCTGGCAGCCGATAATTCACTTTGTTGGAGCTGCACGTGCGTGACCCTCCCCCCTCTTCTTTACAAGTCCCTCTTACGCGACACCAGGTCTTTGCTACTTCAGCGCAACCTACCACGACCGCGACAAGAAACAAAGCATTCGAAAGCGCAATCCTCAACACAGCCCTAGAAACACGAATACATTACTGCGAACCACACACCATCATTCGACAAGCCAAGATCAACGATTGTAGCCAAGCTGACGAGAATCGCCAACAATTTTCGCGCCGTTCTGTCCTTGATGTGCCACGGCTTGCCCTCGAGGGATGAGGCTATCGAGGCCGAGGATAACGAGTTGCAGGTTCGGAAAAACATTAGGAACAAGTCTACAAACACGCCAACTCACGCGACGAACACTCTGCTCTCGAGGGATGACAAGAGTGACACCGAGGGCAACAAGTTCCAGAGTCGGAAACGCTTCAGGAACAAGTCTACAGACAAGCAAAGAAGCTACGCGAGGAACACCTTGATGGGCCTCCCAACAGAGCTCCGTGCAATCATCTACCAGTTCGCCCTGCAAGACATCATCGACAATATCGTCAATGACTCAAATTTCGTAGATCGTATCATCACATACGAGGCCGCGCTACGAGGCCGCCCCGTCAGAGTCAATAACGGGCGTTCACCACTGCGACGCAGACCACGACATCTTGGCGGCCTGGCTTTGCCTCTCACCAATCGCACCATCCGCGAAGAAAGCCTCGACGTCTATGGGCCACTGGTGAAAAGACACTCGTACAACCTCTGGCGACGCTACATTGATGTGCTACACATGACACCGGCACTTGATGTTTCTAGGGATGAGATGGTTCGACATGTGGAAGCTTTATTCGAGGCCGGCGATCGCTGGCACGCAGTGGAATGTCTGCAGAGGGTCATCAATTGTATGTATATCAAGGAGTGCTATGTGCGTGGGTATTATGGGGGGTTGCACACGGAGGCTAGGATGTCGGAGTGGCGCGCGAGGGTTTGAGGGTTTGGGCGGTTATAGGCGTTGTGCGATGGCCGTCGGTCTTATATCCACTTCTCAATGGTATCCTTGCAGGACAGACATACGCTTGGAGACCGGTGACAAATGCGAAGATTCGAATGGAGGTTTGAAAATTAGAAAATGGCAGTAGGTAATAATCTGGTATTCGTTGCAACATATCATTGCCTAAAGGATCTGGCTGCGAAAGGCTACATTTTGCTCGCTATCTTCACTGGAGTTAAACGATGCTGTATCGAGCAATACCACACGCTACTCTCTCTGACTTCGTTCGTGTTCCCAACTTTCTGAGCTCGATTCTTCTCTCAGTTGACGCTCGTCTTCTCGTCGCCAATACGAGCAAGAGCCAACATCTCGCAAACCTTCTCCATATTACTTCTGCTGGCGTTCAAACGCTCGGCAGGGCTCTCTGGTTGCTCTGTATTCCTTCGACGCCTGCGACGCCTCTGCATCATCAGTGAGATGTCACTAGTCAGCCAGTCCATTTCGAGCGCGAGTTTGCAAGCCTGCGCAAGAGGCTCCATGGCGTCAATACTCTCAACGCGGAGAGCACGGCAGGTGTGCAGAAGTGCGAGAGCGCCATGGAACGGCGGGGTTGTCGAGTTGTACGAGTTTGGTGTTGATTTGATGGTGTTCAGCTCGTGTTGGATTGCGAATCGGCAGATCTCGAGGCGCAACTCGGTCGAGAGCTTGAGGAGGTGACAGTTTTGCTGAGGCGAGTCCTGCGTGTTTGGCTGATCTTGCATGTCTGCGGCTGCAGTGTTGTGGGCGGTGGTCTGAAAGAGCATTAGAGACTATACAGGGTGGAGCGGGGAAAGAAGGAGATGCTCGCCTTATTCGACATGTTGATGGCGGTGAACGAATGGTGGATGATTTGTGGTGTGTGGTGTGTGGTTGTGGTTGGACAAAAAGGTGTTAGGAGGAAAGGAAGCTGGTCTCCAGTCGTAAGGTGGATCGAGTTGCTAGTGTCGCTCACAGAGGTCGAATTGCGTCGCATGGAATGTCGTAGATCCGCAAAGTGAACGGGAAGCTCACTAGATGCGCAGGAGGGGCACTACAAAAGCACTCTTCACTTTGACTTGTCTTGTTTCACTTGCTCTCTCGGTTTTCAGTCATGCAGTGACATCAGCGTACGTTTCGGAGTATGACAACGATGGTTCATTGATGTTCAAGATGGCAATGATCGATCAAAAGATACAACTTAGTTAAAGACGGAGGAACCAACGGTACATGACAATCTTTTTGCGCGACCAAAGTAGCCATTCTGCTTCAATCCACACTCATGCGTTGATGGCTCGACTGCTACGCTCGCGCTGATGTCTCAACTCAATCTTGATCCATCTCTCGCCCGACTCTTGTTTTCCCATCAGCTTCGCGAGCCAAAGCCAGCACCGAGCACACCTGGCCAATTTTAACCATGGTTGTTTTGAAATACTTCAAATTCCAGTCCAGTTCTAGCAAAGCAGGTAACGATACATGCAGATCCCTCCTATCCCGAGAAAGCGCCTTCTTTCTGGATTCGATAATATCGATCCAGGACTGTAGAGTCGACTTCGAAGCGTTTGCGAGAGGCTCCATTGCATCAACGCCTTCGACGCGGAGGGTTCGACAGGTATCTAGAAGTGCCAGTGCTCCGGTGCTCAACTCGGCGGCTGACAAGTCTGGCAAAAACGACAAGCTATAGAAGTCTTTTGCTGGAGTGCTGATGATATCGAGGTAATCTTTGAAAGCGAGGCGGAAGATCTCGAGGCGTAGCTCGGTGGGTAGAATGAAAAGGGGACAATCGTGTTTACCCGGGTTTTGCATATCGGGAATGTTCCCAGTAGCAGTGGCGTTGGCGATAACGTTTAAAGCATTAGCGGCGATGTGATGTTCGCTGTTGATGGCAAAGGCGCTCACTTTGTTCAAGGCAGGCTCGGTATCAAGTTGCAGAGTAGACTGCAATTCTCGAGCTTGAATTTGCGGCAACGAAGCCTCGATTAGTTGTGTCGTACCCATAATGTGGAGTTGACGTGCGTGTGGTTATTGTTAGGTTCGCGACAAGATATCGAGGGAGAAGGTAGCTTTATATTGATCGCGGGGATGTGTAAGTCACTGGGGCCATATGACTCGTAAGTCACTTCTTCATTCACTGAGAGTACCTGTACATCGCTCTAGAGCCCATGGCACTAGCCCTTGAGTCCGAGTCAATGCGATCAAATAATATAGGGCATGATTGCAATGATTTCGAGACTTCAGCGAGATAGCGATTAGTGGCAAAGAAGGAGATGGGGGGATTTGATACTCATTTTCTACTACATGGAGCTAAAGCTGGAAATCATTCCTAAGTCGTGCTCCAGTAATCCTTTCCCTGGTCGTCAACTCGTCGTTCGAAGCTGGTATGTACAGCGATGCAGATGCGGAAGGCAAACGCCACTGTTTCGAAAAGTCTGATCGGCCTCTCTGCAATCTGTTGATATGACACACCGCCGTTCCAGGCTGTCTTGCGGCGACTGATATTCAATTAACGGCGATAGTACTCGGAGCGTACAAGTCTTCGCTGCGAGAACGTCATAGTTTCCCAGGCGACGAGGGCGATTGCGTCGCATACCCATTCCATGCGTTGGAGCCGATACAGGGCTTCATCGTAATTTAGACGTCGCAAGCGGTAGGAACTCAGGAACTGCTTGAAATGCCTCAGATTACCGGACTCGTTGTGAACGGGGAGTCGACGTGCTTCAGATGAAACCTTGTGTTTATAAGAGCAGGTGTCTCTGAAAGCTTTTGTGGGAGCTAAGAGAGCGTCGAGACTTTCGCGGCGCAGTTCGCGGCTGACGTGTAAGAAGCTGAGCACGCCGACGAAGACTGGATGGTCCTTCTTGGAGAATGGAAGCCACATCGTTTCTGCCTTTTGGCACTTCATCTTCTTGTTGGCTACATCGGACTCGATCTCGTTGACAACATCTTCGAAGGCGAACTCGTAGATTCTCAAGCGCAGCTCTATTGGCAGTCTCATGAAAGGAGAATTTTGCTGAGCCTGGTCTGGTATGTCTGCGGCAGTGGTCGGGGTGTTGTCGGCCATGACGCTGGATAAGTGTTAGCACTGAAGAGGTTGTGCACTCGAGGACCTCATGCTTACATTTCCCGGGTACTGTAGTGCTGGAGTGAGCAGCAGTGAAGCGATATGTTGTATGTGATCTCGAGCAAGGAAAACAAGATCTGACTGGTGTCTGTTGTTGGCAGTGTCGGGGAATTTGTGAGGATGAATAGACGTGATTTGTGGTTGGTGTTTTGTGGTGAGATGCCGAGTGCAAGAGCAGCTTTATGTTAGTCGCGAGGGCGAGAGTCGCGTCGTGACTGAGTGGCGCAGCTCTCATAAATTTAGCCTGGGTTGAAGTGACGAGGTGAAATTGGAAACGCGCCGCAACGTGAACGGATGGCGCGCTTGTAGGACCAAGATCGAGACACACCTCACTTTTGCTTCACTTGGCTCACTGTCAGCCAATGGGTATTGGAGACTTCTGATTGGAAGACAAATACCAAAAGCACACATGTTCAGGAAGGACAATGTCCATGCACACTCGTTATGAACATTCGTAACTTCCCTGCCATGCGCTCTGCAGTTGTCCCCAAACCCGATCTGGAATAACCATATTGTCTCACCATCCACACTACCCACCCTTCGTCCAACCCATCGTGTAACAAATCCACTTCACTTGCACGGCAGTGTTACCCAACTTAGTGACCTCTCTCGCAATGACTTGAAGAGCTTCGATATCATAAGCATAGCCCCTCGGATCTTTCACCCTCAGCAGCGCGTTGCTGGCAATATCGTGAACCTCGTCCTCCAAGCGGTGGACGTGAGCGAGCAAACGGCTTGCCAGGACGTCGAGGCTTTCGGCGCGGATGATGCGATTGGTGTGTGGGAGAGCGAGAGCGCACGAGTAGAAGGGTCTGCCGGCGCGTGGTTTTGTGACCGGGCGCCATAGTTTTCTGACGGAGGGCGCTTCGGCGTATATTGTGTCTAGGAAGGGTTGCAGTGCGTAGTCGTAGATTATGATGCGCATTTCGGTTGGTAATGTCATGATTGGGCAATGGTGTTGTGGTTGTTCCGATGCTGTGGGGGCGGCGGTGAGGTCGTTCATGCTGCTCGAAGGGATTTAGTCATGTACACATAAAAGGAGCAGCAAGGGCGCAAGACTTACACGTCTGAAATGCAACTAACAATGTCGTCGAGGTGTAGATATTTGAGGCTAGAAGTTCGAAAACAGAAGTGGCAAGTGAGGACAAGCAAACTGCGAGGCTTCTCGGAATTGGAACGTCTGGCAGTAACAGATCCATACTCGCACCTGACGCGTTCCTTCTCACTACCCACTCCCCCTCCACCCCATAACCCGACAAACCCATTCCAACCTCCTCGTACTCCTATTCAACACCATAGCTTCCTCAAAACTCTCCGCCAAAGCCAGCGCAAAAGCATTGAACCCCTCAGCACTCGCAGCATTCAGCCTCATAGCCGCGCTATTGTGGCGGCACGTGGACTGAGCGACGAGCTGGTCGAGCCGAGCGAGTACCAGCTTTTCCAGAGTGTCGAGGCTTTCTGCGCGAAGGGTGCGGTTGACGTGTGGGAGGGCGAAAGCGCCGGAGTGGAAAGGTGTGGTTTTGTGATTTGAGGGCTGGGAGGTGAATGGGTGGAGGTGGGGGTTGGAGGTGGCGAGGTTGTGTATGGTGTGTTGGTGGGCGAAGGCGTAGATTTTGATGCGGAGCTCGGTGAGGAGTTTTAGGAGTGGACAGTCTTGCTGTGGCTGTTCTGGCGCTGGAGCTGGTGTGTTCTGGTCGTCCATTTTGCTTGGAGTGTGTTAGTGATGGTACAGATTGAGTCCGCGTCGAGTGCGAAATGACCCACCTGCCTCAAGCAGTTCGCCTCAAGATGCGACAGTTCCTTGGAATGTTGCGGTCTTGGAAGTATGAGACGTCACTGGTGTGAAGGAAGTTGTGGTTGGGTGTCTGCAGGAGAAGTCCGGTATTGTAGGTCTTCATTGGAGGCGCGAACGAGAGAAGAAAGAATGATAGCCGTCATGATCATGTAGAGCCGCTTGCCGCGAACTGAAAGTGAAGTATCTGGCAGTGACTCGGGCGCTTAATTAATATCGGACGCCGAAGATGGAGGAGCACTGTGAGTTGTATACAGTGAAGGGAATCTACGCCACGCCCCGTCGATAACCGAAGGCGGCCACTTCTTCAGCCACTACCCAGAATGAGCACCATCTTATGGTGAGATCCGAGCAACGCGTTTGGCCCGCTGTCCTCTGCTGTGCTTGCATACATAACTCTCGTCAATGATACCAAAACCACATGCAAGAGCTTGAGCACACAGTGTTGAGCTTCCCACCATGTTACCCTGTGCTTTGCCGGTAGGCCTGGAACGATATGGTATTCTTGGACTGCGTGGCGTAGCGTGAATGTGAGTCGGAGAGGGCCGCACAGCTTGACCCTGTAAACTCACAATGGATACTTCGTGGCTTTTGGTGTATACCACAGGGTCGCTGGGTATGAATCTGTCGCATATACGCAAGCAGATGCCAAACAGGTCGCGATGCAAGGCCTACGACTTAATGCTGTGGTATGTGGATACAGACCCTCAGATAGACTCTAAGGATGGAGATTCCAGCGTTGAATGTACACGTTCCAGCAGGCGCTCAAGAGCACTTCTGCTCGCTGTACCTCGTTAGCACGTAACATCCTCAAGACAGCGACACAAACCACAAACTCACCCAAACTCAGTCCTCAGCGCCTTCACAGACTGCGTCGTCAGATAAGCAGTCATGACCGGCACAGCTCTCTTCTTCATACCACCCTCCTCGCCAGCACCCATAGTCTGGAATGCCTCGTCTTCAGACGCATCGCCGTCTTCAGCAGCAGGAGCGGCGCCCAAACCCTTAGGCCTAGGCTTTCGCTCAATCTCGACAATTTCCGACGACAGAGCGTTGTACTGGAAGACTTTGATGCCCTTGGCCTCGAGATCCCGCTTGGCGATTTCGACGATGCTGATGAGTTTGTTGGCCCAGCGGGATTGCGCGACAAGGATCAGCAGAGCTGGTTTTTGGGTGGTGGATTCTGTTGTTGTGTCTTTGGGTGCGGAGAGTGCGGAGATTATTTTTGTTGCTTTGGCGGATATTTGCGTGTTGGATTGGCAGGAGATGTGGATGATCTCGTGGTGTTCCGCCAGGGTCTTCTCGTCAACGGCCATGGTTTTGTTTGTCGTGTTGGATTGTGTGAAGTGAAGCGAAGCTGGTGTTTGTGATTGGCTGATGGACGATCGCTCACTTCACTACTGCGCTGCACCTAAACCGCGGTATAGCCAGGATCATGTGACGGACACAGAATATTTGCTCGTCATGTGACAAGGCGCCGATTTCGATTAATTGGACGTCTGAGCTTTTCCTGATCGCTAGTTCTCATTCGCGTCGCAGATCACGTTATTTGCGCGACGGGTAGCGGCGGCCGCGGCGGCGGCAGACAGCGGGATGAATAATTTGCACAACGAACAGCTTGCCAAATCAGAGTTCAATCACAGCCAGGATCAGAGTTCAGGTCCCGATGTCGCGCTGCGAGTCAGAGGCACTGGCGGGCGGATCAGGCATTCCGGACACTTGGTGTGGCGGCACCAGGTCGGCACGAACTCCCCAAAGCCGAGACAGGCGCTGTTCCAGATCGCAGGTGCCACGCAATTCCACCAACAGACAAGTGGCAGCTGGGGACCCAGGACGACTGCGAATGGAAGGGCAACGAAACGGGCCCGTTTTGTGACAGGAAAGGGTCAGAAACACTGCTTGTGAGAAGAAACTGCGCTAAAAATCTATTTCTCTTACACTCCCGTAGAGTGTGAGGCGTGCGGCGGAGAAGAAAAAGTTCGAGGTTCGGAAAAGGCTGATGAGCACACCATCATGATCAAATTCAAGGACGAGTCCGCGTTTGGTGTGGGAGGTGTGGCAGAGCTTGCAGAGATAGAGTTGAGGTGCCGGCATGGCGTTTGCGCTACGACGCGCGCTTTACGCTGTACGATGATGGATGCACGATGTCAACGCGGAGAGGACGATGGCGGGTGATAGCTCGAGTGGATACACCCACCTTGCAATATGCCAATATGGTGGCACTATACGGGCGACAGCTCTGGGTGATGATGATGAGCCGTGTCGTGTCATGGAGCTGGCAAACGCGCGCCTTGCGCCGGGCGGCCGGTAACTGTGTACTGTACACATATACAACAAATATACACACAGATGGGGATCCTATCAGGGACGACTTCATTCCAGGGCGAGCACTGGCACTGACACACACTGACACGGGCTGTTGGGCTGGACTCTGGACTGAAGGCGACCCTGAGGGCTATTTGTCGTGTGTGCAGGAGTCAGCGTTGTGGCTTTGCATGGCATCGATGCTCGCAGTGCATGCACGCCTCTCATATCGGGCAGAGGTGTGTCTGAGCGCGATGATAGCACGGCGCTGGCCTGCTGCTGGCCTCAGGGGTGGTGGTGTTTCTGGAAGCTGGAAGCAATCGCGGCGAATATCAAAGCGTCATTTGGCAAGGTAGGAGATCCGCCACGCCAATCGGAACGCAGCAAGCCACAGCAAGCCGCCAGGCGGGCCGCAGCTAGCGCAGAGCTATGCGCCAAACGGGCCCACTCCGCGCAGTTTTGCTGGGTCCGCGCGTTGGAATCGGCCGTCTCGTCTGGTTGGCAACGTCCTCTGTCGCCGCCTACTCTCTCTTTTGCAGCTCGCACCTCTCGCTCTCGCCCCAAGCATCAACCTCCATCCACCACACCAACCCATACCAATCCGCCACGACTGTTTCCTTGTTTCCTTGTTGCCTTGCCATAGACCTGTTTTAGTATCCGCCTAGTCCTTCTTCTGTAATACAACAACAACAAACACTCTTCCCGCCTCACGGCCATCGCACCTGCCTCACCAGCCCCGATCAACGCCCGCCTTATCCCCGCCGCTTACATCCACCCAGCGCGAGAGGAAACACTTCTGCCTCGCCGCCACCACCACCACCACAGCCACCCGCTCCGCTCCGACTAGGCAACTACCGCTGTATTCGACGTCGCGTGACTTCGATTACTCATTCGCCGCCTCACACTCGACCCGCGCACCTGCCGCCGCTCGTTTGCGTCACCAACAAAGCTCCAGCTCCTCCTCTGTCGCATTCACCACAACTCCCGACTCAGTCGTCTTTCGGACCAGCGAACAGCAGTGTCCGACTCTCCATCGCTTTCTGTACCCATCATGCAGAGCATCTTTCGCCTTCCCTGGTGTGGAGACCAGATCGCCTCCAAGATGTCCGAGAAGCCCTCCTTCGACCAAATGCGCTCTTCGCCTGCCGTTGAAATACCCGGCCTGAGCCATTTCAAGAGAAAGCGCACATCGAGTCCTGAACCGCAACCCACGCCTAAGTCTCTCGCGAAGAAGCCACGCGCTGTTGGTGATTTCCCTCAACGCCTGCCTCTGGATATCCCGCAGCTGCCTGCAAAGCTGGACAACGAGCAAACAAATCCCGCTTCTCTGGCTTACGCGACTCCTGGTGCCACGCCGACTACTGTTGCACATCGATCGGACTATCTCTCCACTCAGTCTGACACCTCGGATTCCAAGGTCGATCTCAAGGATATTCCTACCGCTGCTGCGCCCCGCAAGGACTCTGCCGTTCTCCCACCACGCAACGACTCTGTGCAAAGTAGCTCAGCAGATGTCACCATGGAGGAAGCTCCCGCTGTTGTCAAGCCTGAGACTGTTCTGCAGCAAGCTATCGAGAACCAGTTCAACATGCAGATCCTCTTGAAGCACAACGAGCTACGCCTTATCGACCAGGAACTTGCCAAATGTCAGATTGCGCTGGAACAGCTGCGAAGATGCGAGCTACGACCTTTCCCTGGAAACGACAAGCCTACCGAGTCTGTCTCTGCTGGTACTGGTCCCGCGATCAACCCTCAGTCTGGCTTCACGAAACCTTCGCACGCTGCGCCATACGGAGTGGTAGGCGGCCCCTACAGCCGCCACTACAGGAAGTGGCTACTTGGAGATTCCCAGTTCGACTCCGACCCTATCCGCGACCTTAGCTTCGCCGAGAGTGCTGCTTTCGCTGCCAGCCGCCCTACACGTAACAGCGGCTCGGCCAGAAAGTCAGCTGGCAAATCCATCGGCAACATTCCAGGTGAATTCATGCCCAGTATCCCGAACTATCCTGCGCCACCTGCCCGAAAGGAGAAATCAGGCCCGCTCATTCTACGGAGATCTAGTGATGGAAAGCTAGTCAAGCTTGTCTGCAACAACTGCAACCGTGGCGACATGAACAGCATCCAAGGCTTCTTGAACCACTGTCGTATCGCCCACAAGGTTGATTACAAATCTCACGACCAGGCTGCCCTTGACTGTGGACGTCTGCTCGATGATGCGGAGATCGCTAACCTCCCGGCCGACGCTGGCAACATCCCTATCGCGAAGGGTGCACCCAAAGCTGCTGCTGCTCGCGCATCCGTATCTTCGGCACCGCCTGCGCACGCTACAGCAAATGCTGCAGTGCACCCTTTCAACATTCCTGGCGCAGCATTGCCTACCTCGAGCCGCAAGCCGACTAAGAAGCGCTCAGCCACTCCTGCTCGCCCGCTGGCCGCCTCATCCGCCAACAACGCTGCTCCCTCCACCTTCAAGCCTTCGACTCAGGCACCGAGATTGTCCGCTTTATTTGCGAAGAACAACATCGGTGGCGACCTGAACCAAGCTGTCACCAACGCAAAGCTCAAGATTGATCTCAGTGGAGAAGACGACTCATCTTCACCTGATTTCTCAAACCCGAGCTCACCCGCTGCTCCCAAAAAGAGCACAAACTCTTAATTGCCAGTCAACACGTCCACTGTTCCGCGCCCGCCTAGCCGTAAAGGTCACCGCCAGCCGCACCAGCGTTCTCGACCCGCACCACTGGCACCCCAAACCCAACAATTGCCACCGTCAAACTTGGCAACCACCCCTACTCTGCTGCCTGACTCACCGCTTGGCATGTCCGCACACTCGTCGCCTCACACCGGCGACAGCAACCCGGGCATGATTAGCGATCTTGAAGACGACGACCACGGCTCTGCTTCGGAAGAAGAGACCGCGTTGCCGCCTTCTTCACGTGGCTCCATGTTGCCCGTCAACCCTGTCTCCCGCTCCTGCGCAGACAACTCTGCCATGGACCTGGACGTCTCGGTCGACGACGAAATGGACGAGCACGGCGTGATCATCAGGCGCAACAGCATGCTCAGCTCTGATGTTCGCGAGCACCAGAGAAAGTTGACTTCCACGGCTAGCCCGTCGAAGCTTGGCTGATCTAACCGACCAAAACCAAAACCAAACGTAGCTTGCATTTGCATCCGCTACACCCTCCCCTCAACAACAAATTCTTCTCTCTACTCTCGAGTACCCCGCGGCTGCGCCACGACTTACTCACCCTTATAACCTTATTTTAACGAACGAACCTTTTTTGCACCTTTTTCCGAGTTTAGCGCTTCTTTTCGGCATGGAAGGGAAGGAGGGCTTGTTAACGAAAAAAAGCGCTTTTTTACTTGAGCTCCTTGATCGGTACGCTCGTGTGTTGAATAGACGAAAGACGGAACACGGAAATGGGGATACGGCCCTGCTCTTTGCCCCTTGGTGGGTTTAAAGGGACAGGGAGGATACAAGGAAACCAGAAATATACTACCTAAGCGATGGGCTTTAAAAGCTTAAGTGCTCTACTTGCTACTACTACTACTCTACTCTATCAAATCGAAAGATGGGTAATTTGATTGCGCTGCGCTCTGAAAGGGCGTGGGCGTGGTTTGGTTACCTTTTTACGAAGTTTTGAGCTTCTCACCGTCTCACCGTAACATTGTGCTTGAATGTTTGAGGTTTGTTATGCATCATGTAGATTTGGTCCTGAATGTGGAAGACGCGTTTGCGTTTCACGCCTCATACGAAAAGACAACGGATGCTCTCATGAGAATGACTTAGCCCCGTGAGCAAATTGGCTGTATCTGAAGGGTGCTATTTACGAAGCCCGAACTTTCTCACCGTTGACGTTGGCTTCAGTGTTTGAGATTTGGCATGAATTCTGTAAACTTGGTCTTGCATGAACGTGAAGAATGCGTTTGCGGTCACGTCTCATACGGAAAGACGTCGGATAATCTCATGAGAAAACCTTGGCCTCGTAAGCGAATGGGCTGTATCTGAAAGGCGGTGGCGAGGGCGCAGGTGGTCTTAGCCGTTCTAGATGATCTTTTGCCCTGCCTCTGGGTTTTCGACACAAATCAACGTCAAAGCAAGGGAAGGCAAGTTCAGATGACCAGTACATCTCCTCCCACGTGTTATCCCCCGGGTGGTAAGGAGAAAGGCGTCGATATTGCAATGGCCTCTTAGTCCTCCGACTTCGAGACTGCACAGGAGCTGGAATGCGGGAAGGTGGCCGCTTTTTGGGTGTGTTTGGAGAAATCGATGTTGGTAGTGCGGCCTCTGGGCTTAGGCCCTTCAACGCGCGTAATCTGACCTCCGACTGCAGAATCTCGACGATACACTGGTGGCGATGGCTATGCGCTATCTCGATCGCTGTCTGAGACTTGCCGGTCTTGCCACGGTGGTCCATGTTCGCTTTGTAGTCCAGCAGAATTTGGACTTCTGCGCTTCTGCCTCTAAAAACCGCCATTGCCAGTGCAGTCCTACCGCGGGCATCGGTGGCATCTACCTTGGCGCCAACGACAAGCAGGCTTCTGAGCACGTCGGCACAGGGCACCCCGGCGCTTGTCTCGGAGGCGGCAACGTGCAGAGGAGTCATGCCGTTTCGGTCGGGCGTGTTCACGTTCGAGCCGGCGGCGAGCAGCATGGAGAGCAGCTCGGGGAAATTTGGATGGGATTTGTTCGAGGCAATGGCAATGTGCAACGCCGTCGAACCCCTGAAAGAATCCCAGTATGGGTCGAGGCGGCACGGCAGCGTGACATCGGCGCCGCGGTCCAAAAGTTGTCTGACCATAGCGATGTCGTAGTGTTGGCATGCTCCGTGGAGTGCGTTGAACCCATTTTCCGTGCTGAGAGACTTTATGCAAGCTCCGTGGTCGAGTAACAGCTGCACCATAGCAGCCTGTCCATGCTCCATGGCCAGCAAGAGAGGGCTGTTGTATCGTTGGGACACCCTATGCAAGATGACCTCTCCCCGGCAATCGATGTCGGCTCCTCGTTCTAGAAGTAGACGTACAAGGTCTTGCTTCTCGGCGTGCACCGCCGTGTGTAACGGACTCCCCCAGCGCCCACCACAGAGTGTTGACAAGTCCAGTGTAATGAGATTGGCGCGATTTGCACTAGGCGGTGAACGCTGCTCAATGTGGTTTGTAGTGCTAAAGCCCGGTCGAGTGGACTTCCGAAGGACGGCTTCAACTAAAACATAGCATCCATGTTCGATCAGGAGCGAAAGCAGTGCTGCCGAGTGTCCTGGAACAAAGTAATCTTCTTCATACTCGGTTGTTTTGGCGTTGTGGAGAGCAATGTACTCGCGTATGGGAAAATCTGACGGCTCAAAGTCAATTGCTTTGTTAGCATGTGCAACTTCAATGTGCTTGAATGCATAGAGCAAAATGTAGTTGGGGAGCTGGTTCTCGATCTGCATATATACTGGGCCTCGAGTATGGCGTCGGAGGTAGCATTGACAGTCTTCCGCTATCCTAGCGTGATTCTCGACTTCTCGTATCTGTTGCACAACGGGCTTTACACTCGGCTGCCCTTGCAACAGAACATATTCCCTGACAGATTCATGGATGAATTGCACCGCCTGGTGGCCTCCGTGTGTGGTCTGACATTCGATCAGTCCCCGAGAGATGTGCAAAATGTAGCGGTGGATGGATTCAATGTCCATGTCCTCGTCCTCGATATACCAGCGGTTTGAGTCCAGCTGGCTTGAGCCGGCATGGACGATGAGGTAGAGTTCGGTGGGGCTCAGGAGCCTCTCGGCGAACGATACCCATCTCATAGCCACGGCGTAGCCGGCATCTGCTGATTCAGATATCTTTGCGAACAACGCGTCGAGTTCTCTAGGTAGCGAGTTGAGAGTGTCATGTAACTGGGATCGAGTCGCGCCTCTGTCGAAGGACTCCATGAGCTGGTGGACTACTAAGATAACCCAGAGGAAGATACCGGAGCATCGTTCTTCGATTTCGGCTTGCAGCTCCGACCTGAAAGGCGATCTGATTGTGAACTCACTGGCGAGAAACGTTTTAATGTCTGCGGAGTGCTCCGCCAGGGTGTCAAGCTTGACTTCCTCGTGGGACTGCACTGTGATATGCGGGTAGTACCGACTCGAGAAACAGATGGAGAACTGCTTGTTCTCAGCAGTAGCCGAGCGTGACAGACTTTCGAAGAACTCGACGGCCGACCGCACCTGATCTGACTCGCATTCATCCAAGGCGTCAACGTAAACTGCGATCTTCTCATCCGGCGCGAGATGGAGGACTGACTGTCGGATCATGTCTTCCAATATCTCGATAGACCAGACCCGTTTATTCGTGGTAGCAACTCGCCTGGCTGCAACCGCTTTCAAGCGAGGTACTCGCTTGTACAGCTGGTATAGGATCGACCGGTACATGCCTTCGACAGACTTTACAACTTGATACGGACTTCGACCGTTGAAGAAGAAAGCAATGTCTACTTCGTCTTGGTGATGCTCCTGGGCGTGATCGTGAATGTATCTCATGAGAGTCGACTTTCCGGTTCCGGCTTTTCCTTTGATCCACAAGACTCCGTTGTGCGCATGACGTCGAGCAGGATCGCGCCATGAGATATACTCTCGATTATGAAGGAACCAAGTGCAAGTTTCAGCACATGCCGGGCTGATCGCCATTACACGGTCGGTCATGCCTTTGAACGCGAGAGCATCCATTAGCTCCAGCGTAACTTTTGCGTGCTCATGATGAGCGGTATTGTCTGGATAGATATGGTTGTGCACGACATTGCCAAAATGGTTCCTTGAGTTGTCCGCGGTGTGGATCTGACTGAAGTCTTGCCGTCCCATAAGACCTGAGTGCCGACTCCGAAGAGCCGGTTGCTCGCTGACAGAAGCCTCACTTTCAGCAGGCCGCGCTTCCCCCGTTCGGTCTTCATTTTCCATCTTGGAGTGGGTGTACTAGATGCTCCGGCATGACCGGCCACCTTCTCATCGGACCAAGACTTCAGCGCAATACCGCAGAGAATAATCCAGGAAACGTCTGCTCGCTGTAGCACCTGCAAGATAGCTGGCTGGGCGGGCTGGTATATGATGGAAGCTTTACTCCCGAAGATGCCGTGATCTTGGATATTCGCAAGGCTGAGGATACAGCTCATGAGCCAAGAACCCATCGAAAGCGCATCATGCAGGGACTCTTGTGGCGCCTCTAGATGTCGAACTATTGGTCTTCCAAGCGAGATATATTACAGGCATAATGTAAGACGACGGATACCAGTGTCTTCGAGAAGCGATTAATGCTTGATGGTTTTTGAGATGTGGTTACTCCAACACATAGGTTTGAATCCGTATCGATGTCTGATAAAGGTAGATGTACTATTGTTTCGTTAGTATTTATAACGGTAGTCACTTGCAGCAGGACTGTCAATGTGATGCTGCTGCTGCTACTGCCGCGATTGCGCGGTTCTTTCTCCTCGAGAGACGAATGTCTTGGGGAAGGGCGTGCGGCATCTGTCAAGCCCTCGGAGACGCCGAGGGTGTCTATGTGTTGCTGTGGTTCTTTTTGGCATGTTCACAGCGCGCAAGTTGAGTATGTAGGAATCTGTTTCGATGGCAGGTTCTGTTAAACAATGTTGCTTTGGTGGTGGGTGTCCGTTGTGCCAAGACTTTCCTCCCGACGCCGCCACCTATCAACTTCACGTGTATAGACGCCACCCCTCTCGCGACAATGACCATCAACATAGTGGCATGAAGCAATGAACCCCACAAGAGCATTTCTTGCAAACTGTCACGGTCATATCTCGATCTGATCAACGAGTGACGTGGAAAAGTCGAAACCAGTCCAACGTTGACAACGCATTCGACTGAGCGCAACCAAGGGACAAGATCAACTCGGGATTGAAAGAATACTTCATACAAGATGATCTCCTGGGAAACGTAAACATTTCACACCTCTCCAAACCATTCAACATCGTCCTAACAACCCCCACAGAGCCAAATCCCTCCTCTTCTTCCTCGGCCCCTTCCTCCTCCCCAAAGCAATAGCCTACTACCGCTCCTTCGCCGCCGCGCCCTCAAACCGACCCCACGCAGCCTCAAAACCCACAACCCGCGCCCTCACGCTCCTAACAGTCTCCGCGCTCCTCTTCCTCGCCACAACCCTCCCCCTCTTCCACCCCGAAAACGCCTTCGCCGCCTCGCAATCCCGCCTGCAAACCCCCGCCTCCGTGATCCTCACCCGCCTCCGCGCGATCCGGCCCATCACAGCACAGGATGAAGTGCTGCGCAAAGTCTTCGACGCGGGCGGTTTAGAAGCTAGACTCCTGTACGCCAGATATGGGCCTGAAGTCGTGCTTGGCTGTCCGTTTTGCGAGATGGGGAATGCTTGGGGATGGCTTGTTTATGCTCTTCCTGGACTTGTTGGGTGGCATTTGGTTCACCTTGCGATTCTTGGACTTGCTACTTCTGAGGTTCTGTGCGGGCGAGATGCGGCTGGGTGGAGGACTATTGCTCTTATTGGCGGAGCTGGGTTGGCGATGGTTGAGGTTTGGGCTGTGGCTGGGTACGACGATGCTACGAATCTGCGGAGCGCGAGAGTTGGAGAGGTGGACTTTTTGTATTGGAAGGGTTTGGTGTGGCGTGGCGTTGGGTTGGCGACGTTTGATGCGCTGCTTGGCTGGGTGATCTGGTTGCAGGGCACCGGCAGAGGATTCGTGCAGCGCAAGAATCTGGGTGAGAGGGTTGGCGATCAAGTGAGGCTGCTGGAAGCTGTGCTTGGGAAGGCGAGGGGGTTGGGGATTATCAGGAATGGCGTTGGACGCGATAGGGAGATGAGGGGTGTTCTTGAGAGGTACTGGGTCAAAGATGAGGAGGTGATGAGGGATGTCTTTGAAGAGCCTGAAGTTGTGCAGGCGCAGAGGAAGGCGTTGGCTTCAGTTGATATTGGGAGGATTGGAGCGGATGCTGAGAAGTATGTTGATGGTGTTTTGGGAGGAGTTCAAGTTAATAAACGTTTCGTGTAAACGTATTCGACTAATCTTTGACACAAGTATGTCTTCATTTCAGGCTACACAACAAAACCTGGCTTGCAACGAAAAGAACACAAAAAGGGTGGTCAGGACAGCTTGCTCTTCGTATCACTCAATATTCGCTCTTGATATATTCCATTCGTGCATGCATGACTCGCCTACAATATCATTCGCGGCTCACATTTGTCAAACCGCTCCTCGTAAACAAACTCCCAAACACCGTCGCTAAACACAACCCATGCCCTCCCAGACCCCTATCCTCATTGACCCACAAGCAAGCTCACCTAGCAAAACGTCAGCTCCCCCCAAATCCGTGTACATGTAATCATCTTCTCAAACTCACCGCCATAGCCACACAGCACAAGCTCACGTATGGACTCAATCTCTCGCCGACACGTGCAGCTCTCCAGAATGTCCCAAGCGGTCTGTGTGGACTTGTCAGATTCCATGTCTCTTCTCTCTCTCTCTTTCGTGATGTGTTATTTGTTGTCTAAACGGGTCGTGGACGTACCCATTCTTGTTCCTATCCAGGAAAGCCGGGAAGACACCATGCAGGTATGTGCATGTGCAGATGAAGAGGAGGACAACGAGGAGGAGCGTCTGGAACTTGAGGATGCCGAGCTGGATGGATGGTTTATGTGGTCAGTTTGCGAGGATCTCGAATTTTTGGGAGGGTGACGATGGTACCATTGTGATCGTGTGAATTTGAAGTTTGAGTTGAGGGTGTAGGGATCGTTCGGCAAGCAAAATTGTATTCCGTGATGTATTCGTGGTCTTTACTGAAGTGACAAGTTGCTGACTTCCAAGGGTTCCCTCATGTGAAGATGTGAAGCAGCGCCAGGCGGAAGCCGAGCCGCTCGACTTCAAGGTGCTGTCCAACGTCACTTTCACAAGCCATTTCAAGTTCAAGCAGCAAGCAAGCAAGCACCGCATCTGTAAAGAATCGCGTGTCGCATTCCAAAACACACACCACCTTCTCAACCTACCAAACAACTATCAACACCAACAACTCCACAACCATTAAACCATGGCCGAACCACGCGCCCGCGTCCGCCAGAAGGGCCAAGTCTTCAGCTCCGACGACCGTGAGTCCAACCACAACAACCCCAACACCCCAAATAAAACCCCCTCTAACAAATCAACCACAGTATCATCCCTCCTCGTAGCCTTCGGCGACCACCCCCCAACCCTCCCCACCACAATCTCCGCCCTCGACGAAATCCTCACCGACTTCATCATCGAAACCTGCCACTACGCCGCCCTCTCCGCCTCCTACAGTCGACGCCAAAAAATCAAATCCGACGATTTCAAATTCGTTCTCAGGCGTGATGATGTGCTG
>Ga0265797_10004485_pt1 | contig 21273 bp, 12 predicted proteins | sample P2T30metagenome_FD_192433 | JGI IMG/M metagenome (GOLD analysis project Ga0265797, IMG submission 192433) | Plant litter microbial communities from East Loma Ridge, Irvine, California - P2 T30 | ecosystem: Environmental > Terrestrial > Plant litter > Unclassified | place: USA: California...
TGTATAGGTATGTCGGTGCGCAAGAGTTACCAGGCCAGGTAGGTTGAGAAAATAATTGGGTATCATATTTCGTTACTTATACACTTAAAAGCCATACTCGCTTTCTGAACCTGCCGACCCTTGATGGTCATCGGCAGCTGCCGCGCGACTGCGATGCGGCGTTTAATAAAAACGCAACGCGGGTCGCCAGTCATTCAGCTCTCCAGATACTGAGCAGTGGTGGGCCAGTGGCCTTGGAGATCGTGACACTCGCCATCTGTCCTGCAGCGGCATAGCCATCGTTTAGGAGCCGCGGAACAAGAACTGCATGTCCTCTGGTGTCAGCTTCTCCATGGACGTCTTGTCATTGTTGATGGTGCCGTTGATCATGTTGGCCTTCTTTTCCTGCAACATGACCATGCGCGATTCGACAGAGTCCTCAATGCAGAGGCGGGTGATGACGCAGGGGCGCTTCTGGCCAATGCGATGACAGCGGTCTGCGGACTGCCATTCGGCGGCAGGATTCCACCATCTGTAAAGCGTGTTAGTTGAGTGAAATTTAATGAGGTAAAGGTATACTCACGGATCGACGATGAAGACTCTGCTCGCCTCTGTCAAATTGAGTGCAACACCACCGGCCTTGAGAGAGACAAGGAAGACTTCGACGTCGGTGTTGTTCATGAAATACTCGATGCTCCTCTGGCGCTGGACAGGCGTCATGGATCCGTCGAGCATCACTGTGTTGAATCCAGCGCGGCGCAATCGCCACTCCACGAGCTGCAACATGGAGGTGAACTGGGAGAAGACAATAGACTTCAGAGTCTGTTTCTTGGAACGAAGCTTGTAGAGCTCGTAGATCAGCATCTCAATCTTGGTCGAGGACGTCCAATCTTCCATCTTGATACGATTGACGATTGACGACTTCTTGACGCCTTCTTCGTCCTGCTCCATCTCCGGCTGGTCCAGGTCGATCGCCAGAGGAATGTGGCAACGTGGACAGTCGGGATCACCGCCAGCAGATTCGGTGGTTTGCATGTATATTTTCACACACGAACGGCAGAAATCGTGCTTGCATTGCGATCGGATAGCGTCTTCGGCAACTTCGTCACAAATGTTGCAGACGAGAACGTTCTGACCGCCTTCGGCCGACCTTTTCAGCAGCAGATCGGGGTGGTTGGCAACCTGACGCATTTGCATGATGAGACCGAAAATGTTGGCGTAATTGTTGAGCACAACGTTGCGCGACACGTACGTGTCAAATTGACGTCCAGTGTTCGACATGATACTCGACGAGAAGTCACGCTCGATCAGGCCGAAGAAGTCAGAGCGAACAATCACTTCTTTCGGTGGCAGTTCCATGGAGCTGACGTGGTCACGCTTCACGCGACGGAGCATGATGCGAGCCGTGATCATGTGCAACTTGTCCATCGCCCCAGAGCGGACGGATGCATCTTCGGACTGCGTGATGGGGTTGAGCAGTTCCTGGTTGAAGACAGAGACATGCTCCATCCCTGAGTGCTTGCAGTTGCTGCAACGGTGATCATCGTCCAGCTTCCAATGCAATATGGCACAGGGGCAGCTTTTGCAGAAGTAATCGGCGAACGGGCGGACTTCGAGGAAGCGAAGTAGCGAGAAGAACTCTCCAATGCGGTTTTGGACAGGCGTCCCAGACAGGCACCACTTGTACGTTCCCTTGAGTGCAAAGCAGGCTTTGGCGACCCCGGTGGTGCGGGACTTGATACTGTGAGCTTCGTCAAGGATTAGGCGATGGAAGTGAATCGCATGGATTGGCGAGTCTTCTTTGATGATGTCTTCGCCACGACTCCAGCCCTTGGTCTCCTTGCGGTATAGAGACTCTAGACTGTTGTACGAGATCATGATGACGTCGTACTTCTTGATATCCTTGACAGTCATGACTTTGACCTTTGAGTTTTGTCCGTGATAGACAAGAACCTTGAGCTTCCCGTCGGTATACTCGGTAATCTCGCTTGACCACTGCATCAGAGCCACGGGCGGCACAACGACCAGAGTCGGTTGCTTTTGTGGAAAGTCCGACATGATCAGCGAGACAGCCTGTATAGTCTTGCCCATACCCATCTCATCACCGAGCAGACCTCCGTGGTATTGCGTCTTTTCTTGCCTGGTCATCCAATCCAGACCCTGTAACTGAAACGACTTGAGTGTTCGGGTAATTGACGTCGGCTGGGCGGCGGCAACAGGTTCGATGACGGGAATCTTCTCAAGGTCCGTCCACATGGTCTTGATCTCGGGATGGGACTTCTCAAGCTTCTTCCTTTCACGACGCTTCCTGCCAGTCAGGCCGGCAGGAATCTCCTCGTCGTTGGTCGCAGGAGTGTTCCCAGCCGGCCGACGACGACGACTCTTAGCCGTGGGACGGGTGAGTGTGGGTAGCAATTCAGAGGCAGTCGATTCGGTGTCACTAACACCGGTGGTTGGATCTGACCAATCATACTCACTCGAATCGCTCTTGATGCCAGCTGCTTCAAGTTCTGGTTCGGCATTCTTCGTTGTGCGCTTTTGGTTCGTGGACAAAGAAGCCCGAGCGTTGTTACCAGCGATCCGAGATGGCAGAGATTTTCCAGTCTGGTTGCGGTTTTGAGCGCCAGGACGTTGAGGTCGGCGGAAGACGAGAGGCACGTCGTCAGAGTCAGCGTCGCTAACGTCCGACTGCATCGCGTCATCTGCTTCGAGTTTGATGGTATTCCTGGATCGAGAGGTCTGCTGGGCGCCACGATTGCTTCGCTTGCGACCAGCAGCAAAGGGAGATTCTCCCGCTTTGATAGACAGGGAGCCGATGCTTTCCAGCTCACTAAGCTCGCTCTCATCGTCCTCTGTGTCCGCGACCTGCTCGCTTCTTGACAGTTTGGTGCGTTTGCTGGCACCAGCTACGGCGTTGTATTCTTCCTCTTGTAAATGTCTTGCCAGCTCCTCGTCCATCGACTCTTCCATCTTCACGACGTTGTTGAGGGCGCTGCGTTTGCGCTTGACGGAAGCTGCGGCAATGGAGTGCGCTGGCGTAGTCCCTGGTGTATCGGTTTCGAGCGAGGTGGCTCTAGTGCTGCCGTCCATAGAGGCGGTTGTGGTGTCGGTGGGGCTGTTGGATCCCATGGTTTTGATGGGAGGCTTGTTGCTCGTGTCTACGGGAGACATGGCAGGAATTTCAACAGCTCGCAACTTTCTTGAGACTCTAATCTCGTCTTCAAAATCGCTTTCAATGTCTGAAGAGTCTGCGATGACCTTGTTGGAAATGCCTGACATGCGGGAAGAATTGCGCCTGGTCGTCGGTAAAGTGGAGGCTTTCTGAGTGTTGTTCTGGGCTTATTCAGAGTTAGCGGTGTTCTTGCGACTAACCCTTGACAGTCCTGATGGTTTGACAAGAGGTCGTTTTTGCGGTTCATACAGTTCAGCGCACGCCCAGAAGATCGTGTCGGCCTGGCCATGATTGGTGACTTGTGTCTCACCACGCTCTCCAGACGCGAAAAGAAAAAAGTGAAGAACCCGACCGAGCGCGGAAGCTGGTTGTGCTAAAGGACAAGCAAACGTGGACAACAGGAATGGAGGGACGCAAGAAGTGAATGGAGTGTTCACAATCGACGTACCAGAAGCCGTTGCGCCAGTGGCGAGTGGCGAATAGATCTTAGCGGTTCATCTGCAGGGGTCGCTCGATCTTTGCGGGGCGTTAGAGGGAAACACAAACGCGTGAGTGACACGGACGGGAACGTGAACGTGGACGTGCCGAAGTGGTCGCAGGTCTGTGGAGTGAACTGGTGGATAAGGCTGCGGATTGGCTTGTTGGCTTGATGGTGGTCATTAGGTAAGTGACTGCCAGCTCGTCAAGGAGTGTCGTTAAGGTAGGTAGAGAGCAGACATGAGGCCCGTTTTCGCGACCTCCTGCCATTTTCGCGAACCAGGCAGACGCGCCCGATTGGGAGCCTGAGGCGGAAGTGCGGGAATGCGGGAATCCAAGAGTGGAATTCACTTTGTCCAGGGCAGTTGACAGCATTCTTCCTGATTTCCGATGTTGCCCATGATTCGTCTCAACACGCTTGCAACCCGTGACCCAAAGTGATAATACAACATCATTATCACGAAAGCATGCAGGGTATCCCCAGCCTGCCGTCTTGCAGAGCGGCCGCCGCCATGGGATATCAATCGCATGGAACATCAAGGAGTTCAAGCGCAAAACGACGAGCTTGGGGAGGCGATGTATGGGCCTGTAGATGACGGGCTCCGCTCTTCGTATCACGATGTCCAGAATCTCCGGAGAGTACGAAGTTGACAAAGTTGAAACGCATGCTAGTCACCTCAAGTCGAACTTGGATCCATGGCATTGTCCGGCTCGAAGCTATGGTGGGGCTGTATTCTTGCTCCTGCATCAGAGCGCCACTGTAGAGGTGTCCTTACCACCTAAGAAGTCGTCTCGCCTCTCCTCTCTCCGACGGTGTATAATTGATTGATCGTTCATCCGGAATAGCACACACAGGTATCCTACATCAGTGTTCGGCTCTCCAGATGCTGGTGTTCTGATCGTTTACCATTATTTCTTGCGTGTCGTCTTTGAACTCCAGCAGAGCAACGTCCTTGGTCGAGCCACCAGGGCTGGGAACAATAGTTGAAAGCTGGCGCTATAGGACACCTGTGTGATGCGTCAATGATCCTCAACTCCCGGTTTATTATTAAGAGCATCGTTCCGTATTCGCCGGCATCGCTGCAGCTAAACACATCCTCCACTGCCCTGCACCATCGAAGCTTTGGCAATGCATACATCTCCAAGATAGCGGCTCTCGGCCTCGTGTATGTGGCCTGGCCGTCTTGACTCCATGGCCGATTCGTCCAGTACTGTTGACCGCCTCGAGCGTCTATCCACAGCGGCAAGTGGTGAGTGAGGAAGCACATAAAAGAGAGATCACTCCGTGCATCTTCTGTCCACTTCAATCACACCATCTTCAATCTTCTCTCACAGACTCTACAAATATGTCTGCCCACATCCAGCTCAACAGCAAGGCGGAATTCGACGAGGCCATTCAAGAAAAGGGCAAATATGTCTTCATCTATTGCTACGAGGGAGAGCCCTCCGCACAGGCTGAAGAGTAAGCATTACATCTCAACACCTGGTCACTCAACTTTGCTGACTCTTGAGATCAGATATGCGAAGAAGTTCTCTAGCACCACCAAGTCTTGCATGGTCGACATCTCCAAGCAGGCCAACGCAAGGGTAAGGTTGTCGACGAGCGGTGTTGACAAGCATTGGCTGACCCACGATTCCAGGAGTACTTTGGCATTTCCAAGGCCCCCTCCGCTATCGTCTACCGTGATGGCAAGGAGCTGAAGAAGACCGAGGGTATGGATCCGAATGTTATGAAGGAGATTATGGAAATGCTCCAGAGCGCTTAAATATAAGGAGCCACGAATGAGTATATGTAGTCAAACGATGACAATGATATTGCATGTCTACCATACCATCATATTTCTCAAGCTGGTATCCAAGTGATGTGACCCGAAGTGGCTGAGCATGCCATGGGCTTGCGAAGAAATGATTTTCAAAAGAGAGAACACCTTAAAGTCAGTGTACAATTGATTGACCATGGCATGACTTAGCGCTTGACGTAGAGGCTGTAAAACATCGTGTCATGCATGAGGTCTGTAAGGTGAGGGTGGTGATCATGAGTCGGCGTCTTTGAACTCTCTCACAGAGTTGGGTTTGCTCTCGGAAGATGTCATGCATCTAATTCGAAATTGTGCAACTAAGATTGATCGAACTCGGTATTGATTGAGGAGATCTCAATGCGCTACTCAGATTAGTCCAATCACCCTGTTGTATCCAGAAATGTCAACAATAGGTATGAATGACATGTGCTCCTCTTTTCTTTGTCACTTCCTGGCTTCCTGGCTTCTCATCCGCTGGCCTTGGCGCTGGCGTCGGAGCTGCAACTTAGCGGCCTCTTGCGTCGCTCTCTAACATTCGAACATCCGACCAAACGCGTCCAGCGTACCGCATTTCACTTTTGCGGACCTCGCACCACGACTTCGAACGTGTTGTCGCCTCACACTACATTCCGAGCGCCACCGTCACCCACACGCGACCACGGATCCAGTGGCAGCAATCGGCGACCTTCAATCAGCTCAGGGCCCGCACATGACAGCAACAACGTACGTCTCGTCGCCAGCTCGTCGCTTCTCGATACGCTTCCTCTGCGATGGCTCCCGGCAGCAGCAGTAAGCGTAAGCGACCGGAGCGGCAGTACTCACAGGAAGACGCCACAAACCGACCATCACCGCACCGGCCAGAGAACCTAAATCTAGCGCAGCAAAACCAGCATCAAAGCGCAAGAGGTCGAAGTGGGCGGCGATCTGGCAGACACGATGGACAGTCTCCTTCAGGGCCAGCGAACGGTACTGCGCCTACCACGCCCGCCCGGGCTTCATCGCGCCATGCTCAGCCGGCGAGCACACCCACGGCCGAGCCCTCAAGACCTTCAACTCCTGCCCAACGGGTCACTACACCAGCTCCTCCACCGCAGGATACAGCACCCACAGGGCCACCTGCTCCATATGCATACGAATACATGACGGAGGAGACTGTTGCAAGATGGCAGGAATCCGGCAGGCAAGCGATGCAAGATCTTGCGAAAGGCGATGACTACTTGGTCGCAAGCGCAGTCGTGCAAGAGCTAGTGAGAGCTGGCCTGGACGGAAGGATAGATGCTACAGAAATTGGTGCGACAGTGAAGGATATCATTGTCCAGCAAGACGAAGGATCAGATGTTGAGTCTCTGTTCTTGGATACTATTTCTCTGTTAGATGACGCAGATGCGAGAACCCCTGCTCTGAACCGCCTGGTCGCCGCAACTGCAATCAGTCCGGATACCATGCGACAAGAACTCGATGTGCCACTACTGACTTCGCTGGGTCTGGTCCGCAGCACTTTCGAGCGCATGCGCGCCCGCAAGACCACCAACCAACTATATCGTCAAGCAAACTTCAACTTACTGCGAGAGGAGACTGAAGGCTACGCCAAATTGCTCACCGATTACTACAATGCGGCCACCGAATCGGCACATTCCGACGACGCCGAGATGGCGAAAGACGCCTGTCATAGGATCATGGCGTTGGTCGGCGCTTTTGATCTTGACGTGGGACGAGTACTGGACATCACGCTCGACATCAGCGCCAGTCTGCTGGTCAAGTCCTTCCGTTTCTTCGTAAAGTTTTACAGACGCAGCTCGTGGTGGCCGCAAAAAGTTGTCTTAGATGGCATCAAATTCGAGGACCAGGAATTTGGTGCTCTACCTTCTTGGGCGCTGCCTGATTCTGGAAAATGGGCTACATCGGACCAGGACAGGGCCGAGCTCTCTCAGCTCCGCCTTACAAGAGATCTTGCTTTCTGGGAACGCGTGCGCGAGGTTGGCATGGACGCATACTTCGAGCTGGGTGCGAGGAAGATCATCGATTTTGACAGTGCATTGCCACTGCTAGAAACCGAGGTCCAGGCGCAGCACGACGCGAGAGGTAACGAGATCAACGCAGATCAACGAAAGCGGATCAACGAGACGCGCAAGTACATGCGGGAGACACGAACACTACCTCCTCCAGGGAATCCAGACGCTGCTCAACTCCTAGGATTCAAGTTGCGCTTCTACGCTTCGCATGCCAGAGACGCTAATGATGTCCTTCCTGAGAACCTGATTTACCTAGCAGCTCTGCTCATCAAGATCGGCTTCATCTCAATGCGTGATCTCTACCCACATCTGTATCCGCTGGACCAAGACATGCCCGCCGAGAAGGAAAGATTTGAGAAGGAGAAGGCAGAGAAAGAGCGTAAGGAGCGACCAGGAGGCGGTATGAACGCTCTATTGGCAGCCGGTGCGCTCGCCGATGATACTGTACCTGCAGTTCGTGGTCTCCGTGGTGAAGCTGCGCGGAGCGGCGGCAGCTCTCCCAAGCCGGACAAGAAAGAAGAAGAGGCCAAAGAACAGCTCCCCTCACCAACCAACCAAAAAGTCCTACTCTTGAAGGCACTTCTTGCCATTGGTGCTCTACCTGATGCGCTTTTCATCTTAGGCAAGTTCCCGTGGCTGGCAGAGGTCGACAGCTCTATTCCACCGTATTTGCTGCGGATTGTGAGGAAGATGCTGAGTAAGATGGCGGAAGACACGCAACCGATGCAAGATCGTACGGAGCTACAGGATACGAAAAAGCAACTCGCAAATGCGACATCCGGCACGGACGGCTCGTTGTTCCTGGCATCCCGGTCCAAGACCCGCACTCGAAGGTGGCTTGGTCTTGACGAACCTGACGATGGAGAGGGCGTCTCCCACCTACACTACTATCAAGACTGGGACGACAACATTCCTATCTGCCAAACGGTTGAAGATGTCTTCTTGCTCTGCAGCACTTTCCTGGGCTACCTCGGGGTCAAGATCGGCCAAGATACGTTGGTCTTGACCACGCTCTTGCGTCTGGCGAAGCGCAGCTTGGGAGATGACACTTCCGATTCGAATCGCTCACGTTGGCTGGACCTGATGAAAAGAATGCTGGTACCCGCACTCAGCCTGACAAAGCACAATCCTGCTGTTGCGCAAGAAGTCTGGGAGCTTCTCAAGTTCTTCCCCATTCCCACTCGTTACAACATATATGCCGAGTGGTTCACTGGCAAGACATCCCGTACCCCAGACATGAAGGTGGCGCTGGACCGCAACAAAGCTGAGGCTAAGGACGTACTGCGTCGGATCACCAATGAGAGTGGCAAAAGACAGGCTCGCTCCCTGGCAAAGGTGTCATTCGCGTCTCCAGGCGTCGTTGTCATGACTTTCATCAACCAATTGGAAAGCTACAGCAACATGATCCCAGGCTTGGTGGAAAGCGTTCGCTACTTTTCGCTACTGTCCTTCGACGTCCTCACCTGGTGCTTGATCAATGCCCTTAGCGGCCAGGGACGAAATCGCATGCAGGCCGACGGAATGCTGACCAGTCCCTGGCTACAAGCCTTGTCCTTGTTCGTTGCATCGCTCTTCACTCGTTATCCTATCATCAACCCATCCCCAATTCTGCAGTACGTCGCCTACGAGCTTCGCTCTGGTGATTCTACCGACTTGCAGCTCATCGATTCCGTCCTCGCGGAAATGGCAGGTGTCAAGTCCGAGATGAATTTCAACGAAACTCAAGTCCTCGGCATGACTGGTGGTGAGCTCCTGCAGAGTCAGATCGTCCAGCAGCTCTCTGACCTGCGACACACGAAGAAAACGTCTGCGAAGCGCCTCATGAAAGCTCTGTCGGAACCCGGTCTTGTAGGACAACTCCTGATATCGATTGCTCAGGAGCGCCAAATGTATCCTCACCGCGACGCTTCGAAAGATATGCCGTTGAAGGTTCTCGGGAACAATCTGGACATGATTCAACAAATCTTTGCACAGTATCTCGACGTGCTCCGAACGAACTTGTCTCCGCCAGACTTCGAAGCTGCTGTTCCCGACGTCATTTCTCTCATCGGAGACTATGTATTAGAGCCCGGAACTGCCTTTGCAATCTGCCGTGCTGGGATCTTGTACCGTATGGCCGAGGTCGACGCCGCGAGGAAAGAACAAAAAATGGGAAGGAAAGAGGGTGAACGCAGGAAGAGTCAGAGTCTGGGTGATACCAGCATGAAAGAGGCCACCACCGTCGTGGAAGAGATCGAAAAGCAAGCAGAGACTGAGATTCTCGCTTCGCACCAAGGAGACTCGGCGCTTGCGTTGAAGGCGGAGACTGCCAATTCAGACAATGACTCGCAGATGAAAGATGCTGGTGACGCGAGCTCGCACAAGGAAGAGCCAACGCCTGCACCAGCTCCTCAGCCGTCCGCCTTTGCCACCACAAACGACGATGCCAGCCCTTGGCATCCAGTACTGGAGCCGATCATGAACAAACTGCCTGAAATCAACCCCGGTCTTGCTTCTCGCGTAAGCATTCCATTCTACGTCACATTCTGGACACTTGCGCCTCAGGATGTCATCGTCCCGATGGAAGTCTATCAGTCCGAGATGGAGAAACTTCAAGCTCAGGCCAAGCAGATTGGTGGTGATCGCACAGACATGAGTTCCAACGGGCTCAAGGAACGGGAACGAAAGAAAAAGGCTGTGACTGACGTTGCCGACAAGCTGAGAGCCGAGATGAATGAGCGCATCACTGGCTTCAGAGGGTACAGTCAGGTGAAAATGTGGCTTAACACCCAGAAGAAGCATTGGTTCTCTCTGCTCACTCGGAAGCTTGAGAAGGAAATACGTCACATCGATCTACTCCAGGACTGCTTCTTGCCTCGCGCTATGATGTCGGCCCTTGACGCCCACTACTGTCTTCAGATTATCAAGGTCATGCACAACAATGCTACGCCTGGTTTCAGCACCGGTGGTCTGCTTGCTGAGATTTTCAACCGAGAGCGACTATCCGGTGTTTTGTCGCAATGTACTGCGAGAGAAGCGGAAAATCTCGGTCGTTTCCTTTACGAAATCCTGAAACTTGTTGCACATTGGCACTCAAAAGAAGACATCTACAAGAAGGAAGCACTGGGCAGCCAAGGACAGTTGCATGGTTTCGCTGTGTCGTACAACAAAGAATCGGGTGTCCCAGAGACACACCAGGATTACGAACAATTCCGTCGGTTCGTGAGCAACTGGCACAGCGCGTTGACTTGGGCACTGAAAGCTTGCCTCAACTCTGGCGAGTACATGCAGATTCGCAACAGCATCATTGTTCTGCGAACAATTGTCACCGTCTATCCAGCTCTCGTACACCAGGGAAATCAACTCACCGAGATTGTCAAGTCATTGTCAGAACGCGAATCTCGTAACGACCTCAAGCTCGCTGCTTTATCACTACGTGGCCCGCTCAAGAACCGCGAGAAGACATGGGTCCAGCCCCAGGCCTTCAGGCTCAATCAGAATCCCAATGCAGTCAGCAGTAGGACGCCATCTGCTAGGCCAGAGACGCCACAACCCGGAGCTGGTGTACCGAAGTTGAATGCTGGCGCACAAGAGTTCCAGCCTGCTGGACCGAGGCCCTCCGACGGCCAATCGGGAAAAACTGGAGCTGCGGAAGATGGAGAGATTGAGGATGAGAAGCTCACTTCGACCAAACAGGACGTCAAAATGAACGATGTCCCCGACGACAATCCAAGTCACCAGGCGAAACCCGATCTTCCCAGAAATGCAGGCAGGAACACGCGCAGGGCCGAATCAAAGCCGTCGACCCCTGGTCCAGCATCCAATTCTGGTCAGTTGCCGATTGTCAATGGCTCTGGACGCAACGACGTATCCTTGCAGCCTCCTCCGCGTCCTGTATCCTCGGCGCCTCAATTGTCCAACAGCGGCTTACCGCCTAAGCCACTACCGAGTGCACCAGGTTCCCGTAGTAACCGTGCTGGCCGCGGCGACGATGACCAATTCGGGAGACTCGACCGACCCTCAGAACCAAGAGCTTCCCGCGAAAGATCTCCAGGTCATCGCAGTCGCGCGAGAACCCCTGAGAGGGACCCGCGAGACCAATACGGGCCACCGCGAGCCTATCGAGATGAACAGCGTCAAGGCCCTAGGGGGGCTCACCCCGATTCTCGCTACGCACGCGATGAACCGCGCAATAAGGCACCTCGTGAGCCTCTTGGCCCACCACAGATGCCTGGCACTCAATCCACGAGAGACGAGCCTCGCAATCCACCCAAGCGCGAACCTTTGGGTCCTCAGCAGATGCCTACTCCTCACGGTGCACGGGAAGAGCCTCGAAGTGGTTCCCGACGCGAACCTCTGGGGCCACAGCAGATGCCTGCTTCCCACATCGGTTCTGATAATCGCAGCCGCAACATGGGCCCTCCAGTCCAGTCACCACACCCCGAAAGGCTCGCCCATATACAATCGAACAGCATGCCACCACTCTATCAACATGACGCAAGGTCTTCCCCTAGCGTCGCGCATGGTGCTCAGGGCGCGAGTTCAAACGTTGAGCCGGTGATCAACCCTGCTCGCGCGGCACTGATTTCGGATGGGCCAAAAGGTGACACGGGCCGCAGACGAGACAGAGACACGAGACATGATGAGCGCACTCCCTCACAGGCTGGAGGGCTAGATAACAGGGCCAATGGAAGGCAGGACTCCTCCACGCGGGAAGCAGCCTCCAGACTCGAGCAGGACACACCCACTGGGCCTCGAGCTTCCCGTACGGGCGGCCGTGAGCTTACGAACGAATCTCGTGGCAGGCTCAGCCGTGAAACGGGGTCTTCGGATCCCAATTATGGCCGTTTGAATACGCCTGCCAACGGCCCATCTCAGGATACGCCATCTGGGCCTCGAGGACCACATGCGTCCGCTGGACGCGGCGGTCGAAACTTTACTGCGCCGGGGTCTACTATGAACGCGAGGAACGATCCGTTGACATCTTCGCCTGCTGCAGCACGAACACCACTCAACGAGCCAGCGCAATTTCCCGATCGCCACAACAACTCTTCGCAGCCCTCTACGCCAGCAGCTGAAAGCGGTCCGGCTGGTGGTGTGCATCCCTCACGTATGGCCAAGTTTGCACCACCCTCAATCCATACGAACAACATCCCCAACGGTGGATCTCGTCATCCCTCGTCCCCTACCGGGCCACCGCCATCGGGACCTCGGTCGGACAGGCCACCTGCTGGGACACCCACGGGTCCCTCTCCAGCAGTTGGCCCGCCCTCTGGTCCTGCAGGACCTGAACGCAAGCGCAGTGATCGCCAGCGCGCCAACATCAACGCAACACTGCAAGGCGCTGGTAACGGCCCTGGAGCAAATAGCAACGTGCAGTTCCGCGGTGCGGCACGAGGTACAGGTTTCACCGCACCATCGCCTTCCTCTGCTTCTGCAGCTCCCCCAATCGAGCCAGCTGCACGTCGTGAAGGTATGACTGGTACGCCTGACTCTCGCGCCGACCTCTTCGCTCCACGCAGTGGTGACGACCGCGAGATACGATCTAGGCGCTATGAAGAACGGGTCGACCCAAGGCAACGAGGAAGTAGACATCCGAGTCGCGAGCGCAGAGGAGATGACGAGCCTCCACGCAGAGCTCCGCCGCAGGCTACAGACGATGGGAGAGACAATACACGCGGGGACGACAGGAGAAGCCGTGATGATCGCGGTGGCAGAGATGGAGGACATAGGCGTGGAGCACGAGACCAGGAACAAGGCCGCCGCCCGATGCCAGATGCACCAGGTTCATTCTCTGGTGGTCCACCGCAAGTGCCGCCACCACCACCGCCAGGCCCGCCTCCAGGAAATCCACCCGAGTGGGAGCGTGGTCCGTCGCGACACGATGCTCCATCTTTTGAAAACAGGCGGGGTGGCAGAGGTGGTGATTTCAGGGGTGGAGGTAGTCGACGCGAAGATGACAGGAGCGGAGGTCGTGGACCCGGTCGTCAGGAAGATCTCATGCAGCCGCAAGCATTAGATGGCCGCAAGCGTAGGCACGAGGATAGTGGACATGGGCCGGGTGGGTTCGATGCGAAGAGGAGAAGGAGCGCGAGGTAGTGACTCTCGATCCCTCAACTTTGGAATGACGGACGTCCAGAACAACACAGCATTAGCCAGAGGATTCTCTGGCTCGGATATGCAAAATCGATGGCTTTCTAGGCGCATAGCGACGGCGTTTTCTTTTCTTTTCTTTTTCTCCTCTCTTTTCCTAATTTGATCTTGTCTCCTTGGCAAGCCCGCAAGCATGGCCTGCGCGTTGTCTGCTATGCTACTTTGTTCAGCAGGCAGGCAGGCAGCTCAGTCACTTTGCCCTTTTCATTTCTGTTGGTTCCGTGGAGGCTGTAAAATAGACACGAATGCATGTACGAAAAGTTTCGATATCGCAAGACTACAAACGGTGCTATCTAAGAGAATCACACCAAATCAAACCAAATCAAGCCAAATTTACCCATCTCTCATCAGGCCGTGTTCTTCCGTACGTCCTCTGTTGTCTTCAGTATCGCGCGCTAACACTCTCTCCTTCTGCCATTCCAATCGGTTGGACGTCTTAGCAGGGCTGCCTGCCAGTCGAGCGCGTTGGTTGGTTGGCGGTGGATGTGTTGCCAATGTTGGATGGCTGGTAGCTGAACGGCGGTGTGGGAAGCTGGTTGGAATGGTTTGGGGGGCAATAGTCAGTTTGCTCCATGGCCGGTCCAGGCTGAGTCGATGGCTGTGCTTCCTGTTGGCTCTTGTGGTTTGAAGGATCGAAGTGGTTGGGCTGCTGGATGACAGTGCCGTTCGTCATGGAAGGATAACGGCCGGGCGTGGAATGAGAGAACATCGGTTGAAACACCTGCGGCGGATATGAAACGTGTCGTTGGTTGCTACCTGCTGTTTGTTCTGGGCTGTTGTTGTGTTGGGGCGGTTCCCGTAGTAGTTGAAGGTAATTTGGGACCGGTTCCCGAGCCGGCTGATGGTGATGGTATGGCGGGTGCCCAAAGTTTGCAGGTGCCAGATGTAAAGATGGATCGGGGCCATTGTTTTGGTCCATCCAGTAGCCGTGGTTGACTTGTGACATGGAAGTTGGCGTGGGATGGACGTTCTGAGGCGGTAAATACCACATTGGCATACTACCCGGAGCTACTTGCATTCCCGGTGGTCGGATGCCCGGTTGGGACTGCGCCTGCAGCCGATGCTGTAGATGCATCATAAGCTGCAATTGTTGCCATTGCAATTCGTGTAGTGGATCTCTGGCATCGTCATATTCATCATGAAACCGCGACGAAGACTGCTCTCGTGGACGATCAGGGGATTCTTGGTTCGGTTGGGCCGAACCATGTCTCGTGGGACGATAGGAAGACCTTCCCGCCATTTGAGATATCTGCTGTAGTAAAATGCAGTTTGAAGTTTCGCTACAGATGGTCTTTCCGGAACATCACGCCGTCCTTATGTGATTCAGAGAGCCTGCTGCGGATGCTTCTCGGAGTCAGAGATCGAGAGCATAGTCATACGATACCTTGACAATTTCCTGGTAGCAAACACCATGTCGTTTGTCCTCGTGTCGGAGTCACTATATGTCTCCGCTGGTGAGTCAGTCGATGGCAGCCATTTTGCCATTTGCCATCGGCTCTGGGTCTGGGTATGACACTGTGATCTTATCAGTGGGTTCTCGAATCGCCTGCGATGGCACACATGGCCTGGGCAAACTTTTCAGCTTTGTAACCGGCAATGCTTGCTAGAGAGCCCGTTCATTGCACGTTGGTGCCGGGACTAGGCCTAATCGCAATACACGTTTTCGAGCATCTACATTTGTTGACAAGTAAAGGCAAGCGACACATCTTGGCACTGCTGTAGATTGCTGTCGGAATGATGCCAGAAATGACTCAAAATGCGCAACCGAGTAATGGCGTTTCTGAGGACACTTCATTGATCGTCTTCTAAGCCACTTGAACTTCCAAAAACACAATAAAATGTCTTCTGTTGACATGTATATTGCCAAGACATGTGCCAAGGTAGTAGCCAAGTCTGCCAAGTGAGATGTCGTAAATAAGAATGGTCTCAAAATGCATTTGGATTGTATCCAGAGCACTTCTTCCATGTTGCCTAGTTGTTATATGAAAGGACAGTCTTCCACCTTGGCCTGAACGTGCTGTACTTGTCCTCGAAGTTGCAGCGCCAAGCATATTACCGAGCAGCGAACTAAGGGTCTTGCAGGAGATCTCTTGCCATGGCTACATCCATAACCATGGCGTGCTGCTGAGGCATCACCAGTTGAGTAGGATTTGACTGTGTAACATTCTGTTGTGCGGGTACTGCCTGTGTGGACATCGGCTGCGTCGGCTGCGTGGGGGCTGTTGGTTGCGACGGGTGCTGACCATGCTGCTGGGTGGTGTTATTGCTTGACAACCAGGGCATAGGTTGTCCAGAAGATGCCACAGGCACGTAGTTCAATACGAGATGATTCGATTGTCGACTTCGATGGTGGCGATCTTTTCTTGGTCGGGGAAGCGCATCTGAGTAGATAGTGCCGTGTGATGGGTAAAAGCTCTGTAGCTGTAGCTGATTAGAACGTTGACGTCTTCTTCTGCGCACCCACACGCGTCGCTTTGTGTCCATTTTGATCGATAAGCAATTTCCCATTGTGTCGTACAATACATACCTAGGACTCGAGCGAGCATATGTGTCGCGGAACACAAGCACAAGTTTCGTGACCATAGACTACGAAGTCAATGAGAAGTAGACATGATAACATGTCAACATGGTATGATGGGTTATACCATTGCATGAGCTTCAAATCGAAGCATGCCATGCCGGGCCTTGTTCAATGGGATTGAGGTGCTTAAGGTCGTTGCTTGGACGTTTCGAATTCGTTCTGTCGTTTGTACTCGACTAGATGCGGACCTGTTTGGATCAGAATGCTGATCATATGATGGACATCTGAGGCCAGGATTGGTGGTTTCGACACAGTATGCTCCAATACACAGCATCAGCACCGGGATATTGTCGTCTTGTGTTGTTTTGTCATGTGAGACCCATGTGGGCCAGCAGAGAGGCTGCTTCTTTCATGAGAGCCTTTCATTCTTGATGTCGGTGATTGACGGAAGCGACCAAGCAAGCTGCTCAAGACTGCCAGGTATTGTTGTTTGATTGTTGTTGCTAGTTACTGACTGGACTACTGGAGAACGAGGTGAAGTGGAACGTTGGAGCTCGGGCCGCCACTAAATCACCCTTGCGCGCGTTTCATGTCCGCATGCCCATTGCGAGCGCGTTGGATACAGTTCCCAAGTGTAAGCCATCTCTGTCGCGAATCGCTTCCACATTCCCAACAACACTGTACACATCAAACGTCAAATACCACACTCACGATGTTCTCCCTCCGCTCTGCTCTCCCGCGCGCCGGCGCCCGCGCATTCTCGACCACCACTCCCAGATCGCTTGCGAAGATGCAGCTCATCGGCAGACTTGCAGACACCCCAGCAGTCAACCCTACCTCTACCGGCCGCGATGTGATCAAGTACGCTGTTGGTGTCAGCACTGGCTCGAAAGATGAGAATGGCAACAGGGGCGTTAGCTGGTTCAGAGTTGCAAGCTTCTCGGAGGGTCCACAGAAGGACTTGCTCTTGAGCTTGCCTAAGGGGTGAGTGATGCCTATTGAGAACAGGAGGAATTCCGGATGCATTGGATGAGCTATGGAACAATTTTGGTGTGATTGCGCCTATTGAGAGGCGCATGATGGGTGTTTCGCAGAACATGTAGCTAACACATCGCAGCACCCTCATGTACATTGAAGCAGAGGCAAAGATGGACTCTTTCCAGGCACAGGACGGTACTCAGCGCACTGCTCTGAATCTGCTCCAGCGTAAGTTCTGTAGCGCATCGGAGGTCGATTGGCTATCGCTAACAACACCCCAGGCAACTTCGAGGCACTGTCAAGACCGCGCGTTGAGAACAACAGCGGTGCCGAGAGCGACACTGACCCAGCCAGCGAGCCTCTGTCCGGAGTTGGTGCTTCTTAAAGAAAGCAAACAAGCGGCCCGCTAGTTGTAAAGATTTGTACGATATCATAAACTGCGCTTCGCACAAGAGGCTTGGACAAACAAGGAGTCGGGAGCTCTGTACAGCTCATGGTTGGTGTCAATCTAGTATAGTGTTTTGCCTATACTCTACTCTTACGCTTTCTTTTGTATAAATAACGGACATTACCGGCACGAAGGGCCTTGTGATCTTACAAGCGCGTCTGCGGCTTGCTCATGGTTCTGAAGGATTCCGCAATGCTTCCCTTGACAATCGAGTGATCGCGATTTCTGGTCGGCTGATACATGTACAGCACTGGGGCTTTTTTACTCTTCTCATTGATGAGACTGCTTGAGCCACCAGCAGTGTGAAGAAGAACCATGTCCATGGTGACAGTGCATAAAAGGGGACATCCGCGATGCTACATGTGTATGAGGAACCGCACCTGCTCTGGATGGGAGTAATTAGTGTCTGGCTACCTCTCTGGAGCTCTGCGCGATTTAAGGTCCAAGTCCGGGGCATTATTTGATCGTATCGGCTATCGATCGACTAAACCCGAACCCCGCCCTCCGCCTTTCTAGCACAAAGATCAAACGGCGGTCATCATCATATACAGGAAGACATACATGTTGAGGGTTGAGGACGGGGGATGGAGGCGAGATAGGCGCCAAGTCGTGGGACGATTAGACTTGTCCGAGAGCCCCGAAGGAAAGGAAGCAGCGTGTGATTCTAACCGCCAGGCACACGTGGATGTGAGGGAGCAAGATACATGTACAATACACGGGGCGTGGTGGTGCTTATTTGGAGACACCTGCGTCTCCATGTGCGAGCTGAGGGTGAAGTCGAGGGCGAGATGAGCGGTGTCGATATTTGATAATCGATGTGAAAGACGACGGTGTGAGGACTGAGACGGGCAGACCGGGAGTGGTACAACATGGCTGGACCTGCGTAAAAATGCAATGTACTACTGCACTTCATAGGATGGTAGGTAGTCGCGAGTCGATACAATCCCTGCATCGATCCGCACGTGTGGGCAGTACAGTCATCACAGATGAATGGGAGACGTCTCTAAGTAAAAGAGTCTTAGTCGAACTGGGCTATGCTATCGCTCTGTTATGACCATGTTCTCTCTCTACTACGCGCTCAGGCGCAATATCAATTCACTTACAGTGTTTCGCGCAAAGAGCGGGCCGCAGCTTCCACATGCTTCAATATCTAATTACCGACTTTCGGCAAATCATTTACGTTTGCCTGATTTCCTTTTCCTTCACGCTTTTGCCCGCGGACACCGACCACTTCCCGTTGTGTCTACTTACCACAGCCCAGTCCAGTCAGCAGTGAGTCGTCGTCATGCCTGCTCCTGCAAAACCTAGCCTCCAACCAAGTCTCCTGACAGCTGACTACTGTACGTGCCAGAGCATAGTCTGACAGTGGCAGATCTGCACCGAGGTCACTACCTCAGTGATCTCGCCCGGCTGCCACATGTAAGCAATCGCGCGGCGCACCATCGGAAGTAAATAGTGGACGTCAACGTCACGTCGCGTGGGCATATATGCAGTGAGTGAGAGGCCGCTGAGGCAGCGAAATAATCGCGCACCCGCTCCTCGCAGCCAGCAGAGAGAGGACCCTCAAGACCTCAAGACCCTCACTCACTAGCAGTAAATCGTCCTAGCACGAGCCCGCCCTCAGAGCGCCACCCAATCCGGCACGGCCGCCTTTTCTTCGTCGTGCTCCAGTCAGTTGTGAATTGTTATTCGTTGTCTGTACGAAGGACTTGAAGGACCTCGTAATAAGACGCATATCCGCTGCTCACCACAGGCACATGTAACTCCCAAAAGCCAACACCACCGCCCGTCGCCACCCATCGCCAGTACACCATAGCAGCCTCACTGCGCAGCATATCGCCACGGTAAGCGCGTCGCAAAGGACCTGCCCGTCACTGCCCGTGGTCTTTCGAAATTACCTTCGCCCCTCAGACCCTCGGCTTTGTTACATACAGCGTGCAGCGCCCCCAAGTCCTATCCCAGCCGGCTGCGCGCTGTGTTTTGTCATCAGCCACCCACAGGGCCAGCATCCTAACGCCCGCTTTGCTTTCGCTCACCGCGCCAATTTCCTGGCTGGCCGGTGCCACCGAGAAGCATCTTTTACACGGCTCCGCGACTTCATTTCCCGTCTTCGACACTCCTCTTGCGCGACAAGGTCCAGCTCTGCGATTTTGGTATTTTCATACCATCACGATCCGGGCGCCTGCGCGCGATTCCGCATCTTGCCTGCCTTCGCCAAGACCCCGACGTAATACCTCTCAAACTTGATCGATACCAACCGCGGCGGATCTTTTGAACCCATGGCGGCTCTTGCAACAGACTCGCCCGCCGAGGCGTCCACCACACAGATAAATACGCGTCCGAGCGCTCCGAACTCGCCGACTCACACACCGTCGTCGGCATCGATCGACTCGCGCAAAAGTTCGACCAGCGCTGCACCTGGTTACTCGTCAGAAACACCACACAGTAATGGAGACGTCCGCGACTCGTCAGAACGACAATCACGTCCCACGCCTCAAAAGAAACCTACATTTACAACCCGTCTAAGCCGCATGTTCTCGCACAATAACAGCAATTCAACGGACAGCAGTCGAGAGCGGGACTCGGGCAAAGGCAAGGTCGTCGAGAAGGTTCCGGGTGCACCGGTGGAAGAGCCCGAGGCGGAGGAGGCGCTCGATGCAAAGCCCACGCGCCCTGCACAACCGTCAAGACAATCTTCAAGGGCGGGCACATCTGCTGGGGCAATCACTGGTGCAATCACTGGCTCTCTGAAGAATGGAAGCGAGTCGAAGAAAGAGAAGCGTGAAGAGGCGCAAGCTGCCGCTGCCGCTGCGGCACCCAAGCGCTTTTGGATCGACGAGAACGGCGACCACCAACACTACCTGCGCAGCGCCAAACGACAAGAAAAACTCTCTGACATGTTCCGTGACTTCTTGACGGGCAAGAAGCGCGAGCACCATGAGGATCAGCCGCTGTCTTTGATGTCCAACTGGGTTGATCAGATTAAGAGCGAGAAACACAGGTTGGCGTCCGACCAAAAGGGCGGCCCTAACAACACCGTCACACTCGTGCAGAAGTATGGCAAGTGCCAGGAGGTCGTTGGCAGAGGTGCATTCGGTATCGTGCGGATTGCCCACAAGACAGACCCCGCCGACTCGAAACACGAACAGCTATACGCTGTCAAGGAGTTCCGGAGACGACCGCAGGAGGACCAGAAGAAGTACAGCAAAAGACTGAACTCTGAATTCTGCATTTCTTCCTCCTTACGCCACCCAAACGTCATTCACACGCTCGATCTACTGGCCGACGCCAAGGGTGACTACTGCGAAGTGATGGAGTTCTGCGCTGGTGGTGATCTCTACTCGCTTGTCCTCGCTGCTGGCAAGTTGGATGTGGCAGAAGCCGACTGTTACTTTCTCCAGCTCATGCGTGGTGTTGAGTATATTCATGAGATGGGAGTGGCACATCGTGACCTCAAGCCTGAGAACTTGCTGCTCACCACGCACGGCGCAATCAAAATCACAGACTTTGGTAACGGCGAATGTTTCCGCATGGCTTGGGAGACCGAGGCGCACATGACTGCTGGTCTGTGCGGCAGCGCACCTTACATCGCTCCTGAGGAGTACGTCGAGAGGGAGTTCGACCCTCGCCCGTTGGACGTGTGGGCTTGCGGTGTTATCTACATGGCCATGCGCACAGGTCGCCACCTCTGGCGCGTCGCTAAGAAAGACGAAGACGAGTTTTACGAGGCGTACATCCGCGGCCGCAAGAGCGAA
>Ga0265797_10004486_pt1 | contig 21263 bp, 22 predicted proteins | sample P2T30metagenome_FD_192433 | JGI IMG/M metagenome (GOLD analysis project Ga0265797, IMG submission 192433) | Plant litter microbial communities from East Loma Ridge, Irvine, California - P2 T30 | ecosystem: Environmental > Terrestrial > Plant litter > Unclassified | place: USA: California...
TGTGTTGAGTTTTGAGTATTGTCAGTGGATACTGTGGATGGTAGGTGGTGGCGGTATGGTCAAAGGTGTGCTTGAACGTAGGAAGCAAGCATGCTGGTGGTGTGCAAGGTTGAGTCGGTGAGGATGGCGGTTGTTGTATCATGAGTGAGGGGAGGTAAAGAAATGCTTACAGCTCGCTTCAGTTTGTGCACGAGTTGCTGACATGTGATAGCAGGCTTCAAGTGAAAGAAATGATCACGCAATAGAAGATATCACATGGAATGGGAAGCAGCGCAGAGGACACCTCCAACGAACGATTGTATGGGAAGTGTAGAGGAATCATGATGTTTGAAGGGTACCTACTATCTAGGTATTCAAGCCTTGCAACGAACCTGAGTCGAATCGAGCCGAGTTGAGCGCAATCGCTACTGTCTCGGAACGTGCATGAATGATCACTTGTGGTGGAAGTGCTGTCTCCCGAGGTTACCCACCAGCTCCGTGTTCTCCTTCGATAGCTTCTCGATGATCTTCTGTTGGTCGATTGCCGTAGAACGGTACCCTTCACAGTGCTGCTCCACCCTGCGGAGCTTGTTGAGGAGGTCCGCCTTCTCGCCTTCGGCAGACTCATGGCGGCGAAAGCCATTGATCGTCGTGTTGGCGGCAAGGATATCGCCTTCAAGCTTGCTCGAGCGGGCAGCAGCGGCCTTCACCTGGCCTCTAGCATCCGCAACTTGGCGCTCGAGCTCCTTATCGGTTTTCGTGAACTGAGTGGTCAGTGACGCGAGGCGACCTTCGAGCTGCTGCACCGCTCCGACAAGCACCGCCTTCGCTTCATCCTTCTCCCTCATCTTCAGAGTGAAGTTCTTGTTCTGTCGCTCCTGCTCATCTTTCTCGCGCTGGCACTCGGCTTTCAGCTTCTTAATCTCAGCCGCCTGCTTTGTGATAACAGCAGTGCCTGCATGGTAGAGCTTCACAAGATCGTCCTCGCCGGTGTAGCCACGGCGTGCTTGCTCAAGTTCGTCCTCCAACCTCTGGATCTCTAGCTCACGGTCGGCGCGTGCCTGTGCAAGCTCACTCTTTAGAGCCTTGACGTCCATTGCGTGACTGGTACGCACCTGTGTGAGCTCAAGTGTGTGAGTTTCTGATTGACTAGTAGCGTCGGCTTGAAGCTGTGCGATCTGTCCCTTGCGCTCGGCAAGGTGGGCTTTGAGCTGCGACTTTGCCAACTCGAGTGAGTTAACCAGTGTATGTAGGCGGTGCTCGACGAACTCGGGTATGGCGGCACGTGTAAGCAGGCGTCTGACTTTTTTTGTGGCGTGTTCGCCTGGGCGTTCCTTGAACATTGCGAGTGTCGAATTTTGGTCGGTGGGCTGAAAGTTGCGAAGCTGGGAAGCTGCATTTGTAGTCGCATCCCGTGAAGTTGCTGTCGCGTTTGCGGGAAGGCACGTGAAGCCGAGCGCCGCCATGGTCCATGTGATTCTGTGAAAACGCATGTGAAAGGACAGTTGCGCAGCCTTAGGCACATCGTACCTCATAGATCCATGTCCAGATGCAACCTGTACTTCTTGTTCGCTCTATCCGGCGCCCTCTGCTCGAACATGCTTCCCAGAATTTCGAACTCAAGCGGCCTCTTTCCCTCGTCTTCGAGCGGCAGTTTCAGCCTAAATACCGTATGCTCCTTCGGACAAGTCTTGACGACATTCTCTTTTGTCACAATTTCAAAGGTGAACTTCGTATCCTTCACCACAATCCCAGTCATGCCGACCCTGCTAGAGCACCTGCTCCTCACCACCTCCACCGTCGCACCATGGTAGTCCGCCGAAGCAAGGAAGGACCCAGCATCTTGTGCTTCTACCTTCTTCCGCCTGCCATCTGTGAGGCCAAGGATATCACGCATATACGCGCACCACATCTTGTGCAAAGGCTCGTAGATCGCATATTTCTGCTGTTCCTTCGGGATCTCGTAGATGCTCAATGAGCGCTTCTGTTTTGCGGAAAGAGGCTTAAGTTTCTTGGACTTCTGCTGTGCCCTTTGCTTCTTCATGCGCTCGTACTGGCGCTTTGCTCGTGCATTTTGCGCCGGGTCTGGAGAAGTTGGGCGAAGGAGGAGAGGCCTCTGCTTTACGCGCTCGCGGAAGATGGTGTCTGCTGTATCGGGAGAATGGGCGCGTTGAAGCAGCGACTCCGCTGCATGCTCTTTCGGCTGGGTGGCCATGTTGGTGGTAATATTCACATAGTCGTGATAGAGGCCAGACGAAAGCTCAAGAGTTGCTGAAAGTCAAATTGATGACATGTGAAAGAAGCGGCCCCACCCAGAGTCAAGCTCGAGCCAACGCAGTCATTGGTGGTACGACTTAAATCTATCAAGTCATTGCCATCCACACTCTTCATCCAAACAGTACAAGACCATTTGTATTGTGGACGACATACACGCAGATACTCATCGAAGGGATTTTGGCCTATGAACCGCCTAAGGACATCCGTGAAGCCATCCTACCTCGCCGCTTTCACACCTGTTACCAAAAGAGCCATGTCGGCCGCACCACCAAAGCACATATTTGCCCCAGGAGGCACAAATGACTCCCAGCAAGCTCAGCAATACACCAAAGGCTCTCTTACAATCGACCAACTTGATGCCAGTCCTTTTACGCAATTCGACACCTGGTTCAAGCACGCCAACGAAGAGAAAGTCCACCAGCCTGAGACCGTGACACTGTCGACGGCTGAGCTGCCCTCTGGACGTGTGAGCGCTCGCATGGTCTACCTCAAGGAAATGGATGACAAGGGCTTTGTCATATACAGCAACTGGGGCACTTCCCGCAAGGCGAAAGATGTTGAGTCTAACCCTAATGCCGCTCTGACTTTCTGGTGGCACGAATTGGAGAGGCAGGTCAGGGTGGAAGGACCTTGTGAGAGACTTACCTCTGAGGAGTCACAGGTGTACTATGACACGCGCATTCGTGGGTCAAGACTTGGTGCGTGGGCATCGAGGCAGAGTCAAGTCTTGAAAGATCGCGAGGAGTTGGAAGGGCAGGTGAAGGAGGTGGAGGAGAAGTTCCACGAGCAAGACAAGATCCCTGTGCCAGAATTTTGGGGCGGTTTGAGGGTCAAGCCTGAGATGGTAGAATTTTGGCAAGGCAGGCCAAGTAGACTGCATGACCGATTCAGATACACCAAGGACGAGGGTGGAGAGTGGAAGATTGATCGATTGAGCCCATAGAGTATGAGAGTAAAGATAGTTTGGGACCGGATGGCAATTCTTCTCCACCTTTCCACCGGATGAGACGAGTCCATACCATTTGCTCTGTCGCAGCTTTACGACCCTTGAGTTGGGGAGATCTGGCAATGCTCAGGATGACAGGCCATATCCTGGTGGCGCTGCACTCATCACTGCTCGTCGCATAGCTGATTATCAATAGAACTGCTGGTATATGATCCGCCGGTGTGAAAAGCTCCAACCAATCAGCACTGCTACCATCCACTATCGTCTGAGACGGGCGTAACGGCCCGACGAGATTGTGTACGCACCCGCGCGTTTTTAGTGGACTAGAAGCTAGCACAACTACCACAGTCTTCGGGCTCATCACGCAGTAAAGCTGCCAGAGAAAGCACTAGGCCATCTTTTACCTGTTTATCGCTACTTTACATACTTCTGAGTCAGCAGTGATTCAGATTTGGCCTCTTGCCTTAGAATTGGAAGGCCTCTTTTTCCATCGCGGCCATCATCGACCTCGAAAGCTTTTGCCGCCTTCCTAAGGCCTGGGAGATGTTGAAGCTTGGGGTCCTTCTCGAAAGCATCAAGGATGGCGTGGCGTTGTTTCCAAGTTCGACGAAACTCCATCTGGAGTACGCTGCGCGCCCACTGCGTCTCAGATGTAGTGCCTTGCGAGTGGCGTATGAACGCCGCCCTCAGTAGCGTGGCCCCGTAGAACCCTCTCGAGCTGCGGGTTTTCCGATGGGTAAGTAAACCTCGCAACTGATTCTTCAGCACTCGGAGCGCTGGGCATGGGTCCGGCGAATTCGGATGGTAGAGCATTATGAACGCGAAGCTGCGTTCGTAATCTGGGGGGTTCATTATTCCGCGCATAAAATGGCAGAACTGATCAAAAAGCTCCTTGTCACAGGGAGGGCGTTCCGCTCTCATCAGATGGTGTGATAGAACAATGTATGATCCAGCCCAGGTGAGTGCATAGAGTATCTTCTTCTCTCTAGCAGCTCGATGCATGGCGAGGAGGCATTCCAATCCATCCTTGGTCGTGCCGTCCGTTGACAGCGAGACATGAGCGTCCATTAGCCCGGTGAGTTGACCGTGATTCCGGCGCATCCGATATCCGATGACGCCCTGGTCGTAGTACTGCTGTTTCATGTCACTTGGAGGTCGACGCGAGAAGATAGTAGCCTCGTTCATCAGAAATTCGACGAAAGCGCTCTCTTCGCCTTCCGCTAAGAGGAACCAGCAAAGATCCCACCAGAACTCCTTGGAGATGGCGAGCTGCTGGTCCAGTGCTTCAAGCTGTTTCACCCACTCAAAAACGCGTGTTCCAAGATGTTCACGGGCAGCCAGTATGCGCCTCTCGGCGTCGGACTGACTGAGGTCTTCCACGTCTGAACAGAGGCTCGCAAGTAGCTCAGCTACCTCTGCTGTTTTGGCATCTGCTGGAAAGCTCCAGGGACTGTCCACCGAGGATTGTGTTGTCGTCTGGAGCGTTCTCGCTTGGGTCCTTGGGTAAAGTTGTACAGAGAGAGCTTGTAAACTGGGCGATGCGAGAGTAAGTCTGGAAGAGAGCTTCGGCCCAAGGGCCTTGCCAGTCTCACTCGTGAACGTAGATTGACGGCGGACGATGGCATAGTGGCGGAACGGGGTCACCTGCCACATCTGCGAGCGCCGTAGCATCGCGCTTTGCATTCGCAGAGCCTCCATGATACCAGCGCGCCGTCTGCTCGTTTGGCAACGAAGAAGGGATGCTGTTGTTATGATGAAGCGGGGATATATGTTACATGGCAAGCGCTCTGGCCCGCTCGCTTATATTCGCTACGCATAAATCTACATATATCATTCCAGTTAGTATTATCAAAAGATGTAGTCTTAAACTTAACTTAGATTACCACCGAAATGCCATCTAAACTCTACGACTCCATTTAGTATCTATTGCACTAGTACCATTATACGTATGCGAAATCCACCCATCTTTCCCATTGACATGCTCTTCAAGCTGAACATCTCTGCAGCATTTAGCGTACTAGTACCATCAGGGCTCATAGTGATCATGAACCCGTCTTTACCACCGAGACATCATTGGAGCTTTACTTATAAATCAGAATCTAAAGTGCTAGTAGCATCAGATCTGTTGGAAAGATGCCTATGCTTGCCGCTGAGATACACACGGCTGTTCGGGCGCCTACATAGCTCTGTACGTAGATTAATGCACATGACCTCATCTCGTTCCACGAACCCGCTACCGTGTAACATATCTGCGGCCTGCAAACTAAATGGAACGCCGGACATTCTTTGTATTACTAGACCGATATTGAAAATACCTTAGCAACGGGAAAGAAAGTAAAACTGAACGATATGAATGAACAGAACTTTTGCATGTCCTGCTAGCGATCGTTGGGTATTACATATGATTACAAAACGCGAATGAGGAAGTAGTCTCGTGCACAGGATGTGCCTTATACCATGAGCCACAAACACCTATTCTTGTAGCGGTGCTCGCTCGAGATCCCTAGAGCACCCTGCCCTTGACCTGCTTCCTCTTCCTGGTGTCGATAGCTCGCCAAATCGCGACGGCTGGGAAGCCGAGAACGGTGATTGCCGTGGCAGAAATGAGCATGATCCTTTGGGAGTTGCCGTAAGCGTTCTGGATGCCGATTCTCGTCGGGCTGCCGATAGGGTAGCTCAGCTGCATGGTAAAGTTGCCGGCAATTAGAGATGCATCCGCCACGCTCTCTGGCGGCAGGAATCGTGCAAGATCTTCGGTGAATGTACCTCCCCAGATGGCACCGGCGACGGACGATCCAATGGCTCCGCCGATGGCGTTGAAGATTGACAGCATGGCCAAGACAACGGCGATGTACTGGTGAGTGACCGCCGCCATGGCTCCGACTTGCTGAGTGATGACGAGAGTACCACCACCGAAGGCGATGAAGAGTTGACTAAAGTTCAAGTCAGCATATTGTCACATATGTTAGATTAACTCGTGATCTAGCTTCAAAGTCCGTACTGCTCGCCCTGCCGCTGAGAGGCCAGTACGGAGTCTGAGCCTAGACCGCGAGGTTGAATTGTATTCTCCATTCACGTACCACTATAGCGAAGACTTCAAGTCAGCACAGTGTCTCAATACACGATATTGGGTTGTATTATTCGTTCACGTACCATGACAATGTAGCCGATGTTGACATCTGGCTGGCGGAAGACGATCATGAGCGCAACGCCCAACAAGGTCAGTGGCATACCGAAGCCGAGGGCTTGCCACTTGAAGTCGCCCGTGTATCGCAAGATGAAGCCAGAGACGAAACTCCAGAAGCAGGATCCCATGCTATAGATGTTAAGGACATAGCCACTTTCGACGAGGCTCAAGCCTGGCACGACCTGGAGGAAAGACGAAAAGAAGCTGTTCCAGATGTAGAACTCTATAAAGAGGATACCAGCTATCAGGCAGCAACCTAGGACAGTCCGGTCCCTAAGCAGTCGGAACGGAATGAAAGTAACAGGTGCAAACTTCCATTCCCAGACGACGAAGCCGATGATAATCGCAAAGCCGACAACGAGCATCGAAACCACGAGAGCGGAAGACCATTGCTCGTTCAAGGTAGCTCCCTGGTAGGGGAACAGACTGAATGGCAGCAAGAAGAGAGCGAGACCAGAGATCAGCAGCAGCAGGCCGAAAGCGTCGCATTCAACGAGGTAGAACTTGATCGATTGCAACATCGTGCGGCCAGATTCTCTGATTGGAATGAGACCCATCCTAGATGCCTTACGCTGGTAGTACCACAGCAGGACGATCAGAGGCAAGTTGAGCAGAGGGTGGAGAATGGCGAAGATGCCGAAAGCCCAGCGCCAACCGGGGCCGGTTAGCATCGCATTCGCAAAGAACCCGGATGTAAAAGTGGTGATGAGGTACGGCGAAGCAATGTAGGCCAGGATGAGACCTCTGTTCTTCAGCTGGGAAGTATCGGCCAGGATTACGCTCAGCACGTAGTTTCGGTTGCCGCCACTATTTGCGTATCAATCAGACCACGCTTCGGCCTGACATAAAGGGAACACTTACCCAGTCTGGCTGAAGACCTCAGCGGCTGCATACATCTGGACGCTGTTGGTCGATGCGGTCAAAATCGATCCCAAAGTCATCAAGATGACGCAGAGCACAAGACCTTCTTTGCGGCCCCACACATCGATGAGCTGGGTATTATTGTCAGCCGATAGCAATACATCTATTACAATGTGATAACATACTTTGGCAAGCGGGAGTCTGAAAAGCCCAGCAACTAGTTGGGCAACGACGCCAGTTATCGCCGTAAGTCCATGCAGCGAGAACTCGCTAGTGACATATGGTGCCAAAGCCCAACCAGTCGGTCCCTCAAGCGCGTCGATGAAGTAAATGACCCAGACTCTGTGCACAAGTCAGCTCCTGCAAGTGGTTATATATCTATGATGAGATCTCACAAGGCGTATGTCAGGTACAGTGCCCACCGGGGCCAGACCTGTGCGATAGCTTCGACTTTCTGTACACCATGCTGCACGTCCTTGTGCACCAGCTCATCATCGTTGTCGCTGTCCTCTGATGCGACAGACTTGATGTTGCGCGAATGGTCAGCGTCGATGACGGGCGTGCCACTGACTGCTGCGCCAGACTTCTCGCCTGCGGTGGAGATCTCGGGCGCACCAGAACTGGGCCCGGATGAGATCCTGCTGAGGAAGCCCATGGCTCTGATGGCAAAAGTAATGATAACACAACAAAGATGGATGATGAGATTGATAAGATCATCAGTGAAGAGGCGTCTTTTATATATCTACAAACGCGCCCGCCTCAACGGCTCTCGCAGTTCTCCGTCTGGGCACACCTCGACAAGCACCGCGACCCTTCAAAGTTGCAGGGCGCCCACGCGAGCGATCATGGTTGGCGACTTGGCGTTGGAAGAGAGCACCGAGAAGGAGGGAACGTCCCTTGGTCTCAGCCGTAGCTCGCGCAAAATAGCCAATGATAGATCTTACTGGAGATTAGATCTAACGAGATTAGAGAGCTAGGGTGGCATCCCACGCGGCCATGACTTCTCAATCCGTTCGAGAAGATCTCGGCGCGCGGTCGCCAAGTATTGCCAAGGGAGGCGAGAGAGACAGAGACCGTTCGATCGTCCAAATTTTCTCGCAGGAAGTTCATGGGATTGCTGGGAGCTAGAGGTGGATGTCAGGGTACAGTTATCGCGCGCCATTTTCCGCGCGGGTCTCAGAGAAGAAGTAATGTTAGCCAAGATGACTACTAGCAATAGTCAGTCTTTGGACGGAATGGCCGTCAATCTCGACCGTCAATTTTTGATTTGTCCGACAAGATACCGCAGCGCGTGCTGATTCAGTGCGGGACTCTTCGAGCGAGGTTTGAAGGTGGTGAACAAACAGCCCTCAAATCTGAAGGCTACGGAGATGCAGATGACAGGGTGTGGTGTAATTTGCGCCGGCCAGCTCCGCACTTGCTATTGGCGGGAATAAACCGGAAGACGAGTTACGAGCATGTGTTCGAACTATATCTTGAACAAGCACGTATCATATACTGCTTGCGATTGTGCGACGATAGCAGCATTCATCATATTGAGACACGAATTCTTCAAGACGCTATTCCAGCTTCTCAATGGCAAGTATGGCTGACTTCATGCTCTATCACTATGGTACTAGCACGTTGACTCCAGGTATGACTACATGTTGACAGTTTGTCATGTTTGAAAGTAGCTGGTTTAGGGCTCGCAACTTTTGTTAGAATACCGGCTGCGGATGACAACTTCTCAATGGTTAGCACACGTTATCTGGAGCCTTTAATCGATGATTCAAGCACACTGTCTGCTGACGCGACCATACGTTGTTGAAGCCGTCTCACTGGACAATACACTTGATCAGGAGCCTGGAGTTGATGGTAGTCGCACAATAGAAGGTTCGGGTGAATACAGGAATGAAACTGTCAACTTCGAATTTATTTTTCAAAGAATAGTACTTCAGTTATACTGGCGTGAGCCATCACCGCGTAATCACGCTAAACAAGCAGCCTACTCGTCGTTGTTGACATTGATGCTTGTCTTCTTCCATTTGCGGGCCAGGATCTTGCGCCTGAACATGATGTCGATCTCACAGTACAGGCGGTTCTTCAATTCCGGAAGCTGAAAGGATAATCTCCTCGCTTTGTGTATTGATCGTCTCTATTAGCTCCTTGTTGCAGTCGATGTTCGCCTTGTTGCAGTCTAAGAATGCCTACTTGGCGGACTTATTGAAGGGCCTTCAGGGCATCGCTTGGCCTCACTGCAGTGCTTGAGCGAAATTTTGGCACCCATCTCGCAGGGCACATTCCATGCTGTAAATTCTTCGTATAATAAGGGTACACTAATTGGACATGGTGTGCTAGGCTGCGCCATAACATGACCATGACCTCAGGCATTGGCTAGACTTCTCTTCTGAATGCCGTATGGCAGCTTCCCCCATAACATGGCAAGCTACAACCTAACCCAACCCCCAATTCGAACTCCTCTACTCATCATCTTGAACACCGACTTCAGTCTTGGCCCACTTGCGAGCCGGGACGTGACGCCTGAACAAGATGTCGATCTCTCGGAACGACCTGTCCTTCATCTCAGGAATGAAGAGCCATGACAGGATAGTACAGATAGCAGCGGTACCAGCCCAAATGTAACCGCTCTTACCACCCAAGTCCCACTTGTCGGTGTTGAGCATGTAGCTACCGAGGAAAATGCAGGGAATGTTGACCAAGTAGTAAGCGGCTCGTCCAATACCAGTGGTCAGAGGTCTGAGACGAACGGACGGCGTCTCGGCGATAATGACGTATGAGGCAGGTGCCGGGCCCAAGCAGAAGAGGACAGAGACGATCAAGCCCAGAGATGCTTGTGCGTTGCTAGATGCAGTGCTGATGCCGAATGAAGCCGCAATGCCAAGCGCGACCAAGAATACGCAGTTGATGGCTTGACCATAGACGTAGATGGTTCGGCGGCCGAGGTATGTGGTGAGGACCCAAGAGAAGATAACCATAATCCACTGGAGTCCGGAAGTGGCAAGGCCAAGTGCGAACGCAGTGTCGTCAGCCATACCGGCCTCTGTGCCTTGATTAGCTTTTGGTGAAAGTGAGTAATGGCTGTCAGGACTTACGCTTGAAGAAGAATACTGCTTGGTTGGCGATCAGGTTTCCCGTCAGATTCTGAGATGCATATACACCACACACAATCAAAGTGCGGTAGAGATCGGTTCCTTTCCAGAGTTCGGTAAGGTTAGGCTTCTTGGTCGTCTTCTCGAGCTCAATTGTTCGTTGCATCATAGAGACTTGATCAGCTGGGTTGTTGACTGCATTGCGACGCCCGAGACGTCTGATAGCTTTCTCAGCCTGAGCAAGACGGCCCTTGCGAACGAGCCACCAAGGCGATTCGGGGGCAATGAAAAGCAAAATGGCGATCGGCGTAGGGAACATCCATTGGAGTGCGATAGGCATCCTAATTCAAAGGTTAACGCAGGCCTCCTCTCGCGTAGGCGTACGGAAGACTTACCTGTATGCTGAGGCGTCCTTTTGAGATTGGTAGTGATAAGTGATGCCGCCAACGATGATAGATCCAATAGCCCAGAACATCTGCAACATCTGTGTTGCTGGGGCTCTCAACCTCATGGGCACGATTTCGGCGCAGTATGCAGGTGCGTTGGCGATGAAGATGCCCCACGGAATACCTTCGAGGATTTGCGCTGCGAAGAACAATCCCTGGCTGTTGCCGAAGTAGAAGATGAAGATGGCAGCGTTCAAAAACATGAGACCGCCAATGGTTGCCCACCGATACCCAATCCACGTGGTGATAGGACCTGCAAGGAAGACGCCGACCAGGGCACCGAGCGGTCCACTGCATTGGAAAGCTGATTGCCATGAGGCTTCGATGATATATTTTCCTGTGACGCTGCTGATGACGCCAAAGTCTTCTTGGAATTGCCCGGTGGCCACGAATTGTCCCATCAAGAAAACGCAGTATGACTCCATAATCTTGTCGTAGCGTCAGCTCTGCTGTCACTCACATCGAGATGGAAACTTACGATTGTGCTCGACATGACGAACGCCCACCAACTGGCCGCCGGGTAGGCCTTTACGGCCTCCATGACGGTCATTTGATGCTCGATGTTCTCGGCATCGACGGCGCCGCTTTTGTCATATCCGGTCTTCTCGGTATCATGACCGATCTCATATCGATGATCCTCGAACTCTTTGGCGGACGAGTCCGGCTTCTCGTTGACGTTGTTGCTCATGTTGGAAATGATCTTTGGGAGGGATGAGAAGCTCTGTCGGAAAGGACAGAAGCAGGCATGACTATATATGTAGTCGTCTAGGATATCATCACACTTGCCATGGGGATTGCAGCCTTAGCGCTCGCTAGTAGAGCTTTACAGGGAGCTTGGTCTCCGCACACCCACCTCTACACCCAGAATATCAATTCTTCCGGCGCCTGCGAGCTTAGATGCACGGTTGTCTTTACCCCGGTCCCGATGGTCCTCCACTCCCCAGACGCTGTGCCCCTGGGGTATGGAGGAAACGTGGGCGGTGGGACTTTCACTTAGCCGTGCCACTTGATTCCGAGGCGAGCTCTGGCTCTCACGAAACGCTCGTTGATTCGTTTCTTCCCCGCTGGACTCGTGTTGCCAGCCGCAAAGTATCATCATCGGGCTCAAGCTAGGCCAAGGACGGCGAAGTAAAATCAAGCACGCACGGCACAAGCCTCGGAAGCTTAGGGCCAGATTTGCCTGTTCATCCGATCATAAAGACAAACGACAAGTCATGTGCAGCCACACGTGAGTTTCCGAGGGCATATCTTATCGTGTGATCATTGGTGTAAGCTAACAGTTGATCAAGAGCTCTTGCCGTCGTGTCGATCGACAAGACCAAGAGTTGCGGCTCTTATCAAAGCACTTCTAACCGAGATTGGCGCGTCGCCACCGGAAGACCAAGCGTGCCGAGGGCCAGCTTGAGGAATTGGTGACTCGGGAATGTGGAGGAGAATACCCGCTATGTCGCCAACCATACTTCACAAGTGCCCGATACCACACTCACATGCACAATGTTCGAAAAGTGGAGGAGATCAACGGTAAACACCATGCGGAATAGGGCTCGACATTCGTGATCATAGGGCTGTAGAGACAACAGTTTGGCCTAGATCTTTGGTTTTTGGCCAACGGAGCACGGCAAGCACGTGGAATCCTTGCAAATGCCGCGATTGGTGGATCGTACATGATTCGCGTCCTATCACGCCAGTCGTTTTCACCAAGTAGCTCGTACTGCCTACTATATGCACAAGCGCGTCTCGGTGAGAACAAGGATACGATACTGCTTTCACGAAATCCGATACGAGCTCGGCAGGTATGGAGATGAAAGATTCATAAGCTGGTATAGGCGCATGTTCGCCCTAGAAGATGATGCACCGATATTATGTCAGAGACAGAAGATGCTCACGTGCATACTAGTGCGGGTGGTGCACTTAGTCTCCAGTAAGATCCAGAATCTCCATGCCCGGCGGATTCCCTGATTTGGTGCGTTTCCCACGCGCTGCAGGGTTGACACTGACGACAGTCACATCGTCCTCTCCATCCTCGTCTCGCAGGTCGATAGAACGCCGCCGTTTGATCGATCTCTCCTGCTTGGGCTGGTTCTCAAGCTTCACTTCGGTTGCTTCACGCCCACGCATACGGCGCACGAGCTCACGTGCTTCTTCAGCAGTGAGATCTTGTGGGTCCCGGTCCTCAAGCGGAACTGGCGACGGAGTGCGGGCGAAAATTCCCTCGATTTGAAGATCTCCTGTTCAATGATTAACACCCCTGAACTCGCACCGCTGGGGAACTCTTCATGACATAGGTGGAGCAAACACATACGATGTGAGCGGTATTTGAAAATGTACGTAGCAAGTGGCGTTCTCCCATACGGGTAAGCTGTCTGGACCGAGTGGACTCTTCGGTTGGTCTTCTCCACCTCGCCTAATCTGCCAGAATCCGTCAGCATGTTCGCAGAGACTTTGGAAATGGATGCGCCATGCATGAGACACACTTGATGTGATTTGAGATGGCCTTTCCCTTCAGCGCCTTTTCGGGAATCTCTGCTTCGCCGAGAAGTTTGCGTGAGGAACCAAGCTGAGTCTTTGGCTTCGTGTTCACTTTCTGGCACCTGGTCAGAGTGACCTTTACTTCTCCGAGTTCTTCGAATTTGCTCTTGAGGGAGGGATCAGGCTTCTCATCGGCTGAGGTAAGACGTCAGTGAATAGTACTAGTAGTCTGAGCAGCTACGCATACTCGTCTGGTGTTCAGCGAATAGGAATCGTCGAATGGTGTTTTGGCCGCCGTTTGTCTCGTAAAGTCTGTCAACCTTGGCCTTTTTGACACCGCTACTCAACTCAATGAACTTGAATCGCATTCGAGCGCCATCCATGTAGATGTCGATCTTCAGGTCGCCATTGGAATATTGGAAGGCAGAATCCAGAGTGATATTCACGGCAAACGCGGCACCAGCGACTGCTTCGACATAAGCTAGCGCAGTCACAGCATTGTTGGAGTCGTGGGTTTCAGTCTCATACTCTCGCAGAGCAGAGTCATTCACGCTCAGAAAGACATTTGCGCCGGGAAGGCCGTCGGCACGCATGTTGGTGCCGATCCCTCAATAGTGTGCGTTTTGATGACTGGGGGCGGCTTGGGATACAACCTGCAACGTGCGAAAGCCCCTGTGTTATATGGACAGTGGACAGACACCGATGTTCTGAAGTCGAGAAGGCACAGACTATCGGTCTGATTGTCGCGACATCAAGTCATAGTAAGCAAGTGACAAGACAGGGTGCATTTGATGCAAGGAGGAGGAGGTAGTACAAACGCAGGGCGCCTTGCTGGCAAGTGGGGTCGCAATTGATTGGCTGCTGCCGCGCTTCTGCGGAAGCGTGAAGGCTTCCAAGGTTCTTCTTAATTGACTTCACATCCCACGAGGTACTCTCGAACACGATCTCAAAAGCAGTCTGCCGCGGAACTATCAGAGTCAAAAGTTGAAAATATTCGTACAAAAGGATCTAATCATCAGTGGCCCGCCACTTCCTTCCTGTTGAGCCTCGATCGCCACGGCACAAGCCTGTCAAACAGACGACGAACCAAGCACTTCTGGCGGGACAAAAGAGAACTATCCCCAGTATCTCGCTGACCGCTACGCTGGTACTTTCAAGCGTGGACGTTGCACCTGTCATTCTCGCCCTGTTGAGCGGATGTTATGTAACCTCGTGATGGTAGCGGCAAGGCTGACCGAGTCTGAACATGCCAGCAACACGGACTCGCGGTCAATTTATGTGTCATGACACTGCAGTGGAGCTTCTTGGTACCCTCACCCAAGATCGGGACGCACTCACGCAAGGTACAATGCTCCGACAACAGCCACGCCAGCCGCCAGTATCTCGAAAGCCGGAATGCCCAGTTGCCTAGGAGCCATCGAGGAAGTGGAGTCTGCAGTGGGCAGGGAGCTGGCTACCGCAGCCCTCGCGGTGAGATTCCACTCATTGAAGAACTCCATGAAGACCTTTGTTGCACTGACGTGTGTCTTCTTATCCCCCGTCGGCCACTTGTGGTCCATGTCCGGGATGTAATAGTACTGCACCATACCGAGGCCTGCATCTTTGCCATACGAGTATTGCACCACCTCAGTGTTGTTGACTTTGGACTGGCTACTTTTGTCGGCAAGCCCATTGCGCTGTGCTGCAGCAGTCATGAAGTGCTCGACCGATGGCAGACAAGACTTGCGACGAGATCCACCATCATATGGGATGGTCTTATCTTTGCCGCCAGCAGTAGCGATCAGAGGGATCTTAGCACCATTGTTGTTGCATGTGATCGGCACTTTTTTCGCGTCGCACTTGTCCTTGAGTCCGTTTTGGTAGTAGGCGCCACTGGCGGAGGCGAAGGCTGCGAATTTGGTCGAGGCCGTGGCGTCACAAGCCAGAATATTTGCGACGAAGCCACCTCCGTTGCTAATACCAGAAGCGTAGACCCTGTCTTCATCGATGCAAAAGCTCTTGGTGATGTTGTCGAGTAGCTCCAGGGTGAATTTGACGTCGTCTGTCTGAACGCTGGGATCACCTTGCCACGCTCCCTTCAGCTTGTTTTTGCCACCACTGCTGCTTGGATCGACATCGCCTTGATCGCTCTTGCCGTCGTCGTCGTCATACTCGTCGCCATAGTCCTCTTCCTCGTCCTCCTCGAAGTCGTCGTCATCGTCGTCTTCCTGTTGTCGTCTGGAATTCTTCGAACTGCCTGCATTCTTGCTTGTGCCTTGAGGATACACGACAATGTAGTCCGGGGTAGAACCAGACTTAGAAAATCTTGTGATCTTCTCTTGGTGCTCGGAATTTTTTCCTCGGCCATGGTACGACCAGATCAATCCAGTTGGTGTGTTTGCGTCGTAGGCGTTTGGAATGTGAAGGAGATAGCCCCGTTCTGTGCCATCGGAAGTCTTGAAAGTCAAAGAATTACTTTGACCCTTCTCACCTTTCGTGAGATCTGTTGACAACAGCTGCCCGCAGCCTGTCGAACTTGCGGCATGTGCTGTACTTGCAAGCAAGATCGTCCAGGCAAGTGAGGTATACATCGTGGTGGTGGTGGTATTAGGAAACAAGTGATTGGTGTGAAGGAAAACTTAACTTCATATTTACTCTCAGGGGCCATAGCCATATTAAGTTTCCAATAGTATTGTTGAGACGCATACCGCACCATGGCGCAGCGACCAGACGAATCGTTGTCCGGGTAGCACCGACGATATCTTGATGCCTCCGCTACGATCTCCGCTCGCTGATTGGCCGCACGTACGAGAAAAGCCCAGACCTTCGAAACGAGTATGGCAGCCACGCGGTTCGTATATGTATCTAATCATACACAGGTCGAACTAGACAAGTAGTGTCCCAGACGCGTTACAGAGACAACAACCAGTCTGGGAATTCAATGCTTCACAGGACTCCCAGAAAAGACTCTGTCGAAGCACGATCCCCAAGTGGCGCATTCGCGGGCGCTGGCCAGATCGACGCCGGATAGGGCTGCCAAGTCATTCCACAGGTTTCATTGGATTGAGGCCTCCAATAGTTCAATTAGACCACGGATCGTACTAATATTGTGCCTGGAAGTCAATTAGGCAATGACAGGTCGAAGATATCTTGGCGAACTTGAATACACTCCATTTCAATGTCAAACGAATTGACAGAGACCTTGCGCTCAAGCTTGTGTACGGGCTCTCAATTGCAAGTACTTTGGATGGTAAGCACGGTTCACTTGTCTACAGCCCACGATACTAGCATACTAGCTCTGAGTTTGACAGGCGCTGTGATCGGTATCCCAACGGCAAGTGTGTTTCTGAATGTGCTCACACTCTAGTGCACTAGTGTATGGAAATAGTAACAAAGCCGTTGCTTGGGTAGTACACAAACTTTTGCAGCGATAGTGTGAGCATCTCTATATCAAAGGGTCTGTATGTACATTATGTCTGGTATATTTGGCGATCATGCCATGGCTACTCTGAAGCCGTCTCGAAATACAAAGAAATTACTTTGCCCCATCTCCAAGACTCCAGAATGGCCACTGTGGACGGCATACAGCATTGACCCAAAGTCTTTTCTATAAAATTCGTCGCCCTCTTGCTCAGAATCACAAAAACACATGAGCGCGTCGACAAAGCGTGCTTGTGGGGGCACGTCGGAGCATTTGAGGTCCAGGAGCGTCGTTGGCTGCATCTCTCGAGCTCGCATTTCTTCTTCCGCGACTACATGTTGACAGTATGCAACAAGATATGGCGTGTCGAAAATGCCTCGAAGGTCGAAAGCTTTCAATACTTCGATGCCGCGCCGTCGTATCTTGGAGTCTCGACATTTTTCTATCACAAGGCATATGGTTGACGCCAAATTGTTGCCCAGATTTGACAGGCTCCACAAGCTGCAATGCTCAGAGCCTGCGCTACTGATTGAAGTCGGCTCTTGAAGCATGTACGTCTCTGCGATATCGACAACTCGTCGAAACTCTTCCTCGAGACCATCGCAGATTGTCTGATCAAAGTCGTTGATTATCTGCAGGGAAATCCAGGTTTGTAGGTACTGTGCTTCAAGAAGCAAGACGGAATTTGACCATGGCTGTGAGCCGAGAAGAGCAGCAAATGCTGCACGCCATTGAATAAGGGCTGCAATGGTAGCGTGAAAATCTAGCTGGAAAGCAGATTGGTCGTCAAAACCCAGAGTCCGTGAAGTCGCCATGACCAAGCAGAATTGTTCACATTGGTGCGAAGTCGTATCGTTTTTGTCAAAGTTGAGAACATGATCCGCTTTATCGAAAAGATGCTCTTCATGCCTCGAAGCGTCACTACACAGAACGTCCAAGTGGAGTGAAGCATCTTTCACTGACCGAAACTGACCAGGCATGGGATCTTTGCAGATGGCTTGCAGTGGGGATTCGCAACCACCATAATAGAAAGGTCCCGAAACAATCCAGTCAGATGCTAGCCTCAAGAAGAGATGAACAAGTGCGTCGGTCCGTGGTGCGTTACTAGACCCCAAAACTAGGGTTCCAGGCGCTGAAGTATCGTTCGTATGCTGCCCTGAGTTCTTTGACAGTATCGTGAATGCAGCCATTAGATGCTTGCTGGCATAGTGATAGTTTCCACTTAGCACTTCGAAGCAGAACAACAGCATGATCGCAATGAGAGTGGTCTCACTGGCAACGGCAACGCCGACCTCCGGGGCACGATCAATGTACTTTCGCAATGCCACGACGGACTTATTGTAGAGCTCGTATGGTTCGGCGCCGTAGTCTAACCCAGGCGACAAGCCAGGCAAGCTATTGCCCTGCGCACGATGCATGCTTCCAAGAGCCGCTATGGCATATGATATGACGGGCTCACATGACCCCTCTGGAAAGAGGATGTTTCGCCAAGGGAACTCCAGTTCACTTCCAGGAAGCTGGTCGACCGTGTGAAGACGGAAGAACTCGATGTTCATTGCATCAGGCTGGCCGAGCCCTGCTGGCATACTTGGCAGAATACATTGCAGAAGCCGCACGGGCTTTGGCAAGAGGAGTGCATATTGTGATGCCTTGGCTGGCGGTGGCGTATCGACGTACACACAGGCACGTTTTGACGTCAAGCAACGCCGACACGTGGGCCGACCCTCATCGCATTTAATTCGACGAGCTCTGTAATTGCAAATGCTGTATAAGCAACAGCGGATACTAGGGATGGAGTCTCATAGACACTTACTTGCAGGTCTTGCAGCCCGTCCTGTTTTTCTGGTGGCACGCACGCTGTCGTATCTTCTCGGGAATCATGAGACATTTAGGGCCTTCAGGCTTGAGGCCCAGGTATTTCCTGCAAGGTAGATCATTGTAGCTGGGCTCGTGAAGTATTTCGGCAGCAAAATGTTTGGTCGGTACCCGCGGACACGTCGATTGAGTAATGAGCCAAAGCTTTGGGGCTTGTGTGCCGCGCGGCGAAACAAGAGCTTGGGACGCAGCACGATGATGAGACCAGGGGACCGAGACGGAAATATCATTCGCGCTAATTACGACCGTGCGTCGACAAGGCTGATGACCCTGTGACTTCAAGCCACAAGTTTGAGTGCAGCCTTGTTATCAATGGCGTGCTAACCTGCTTTCCTTGGCTTCCATGGTCCGTATTTCTCTTCCACAAGGACTCCGCTGACTTTTGACTGAGCATTCTGGTATGCTGAAACACTGGCACATGTCAAGTGCGTAACACAAGCCACGTGTACAGGAGATATCGCTTCAAGACATACATAAGTTTATACTTTCACAGCCTAGACTTCAAGCTAGGGGTGGGGCGCTCGTAAACTACACCAATCAACAGTAAGCTGCGGCACGCCTTGACACGATGAGGTGCTCCTCCTATATATCGGCACGGGGACGCCATGAGCATGATTTGATCACCCAAAACGCTCCCAGTAACGTTCAGCTTTGATTGATATCATAGCAAGCTCAGCCAGCGATCAACAATTTTTCACCAACCAAAGGAACAGCGACACCGAAACGACTAGTGTTTGGTCATCCTCGCAATGTCTGGAGAAGCCCCACAATCATCACTTCCCCGACGAACATGGATTGCCAAGTTCACGCCAGAAACGCTTGATGCATACCTAAGCAATCCCGACCCATCAAGTGAGCTACGACGATCAAATACAGTCTGGAGTGATGACTTCGACAACATCATCGGCCCCCTGCCAACTTCAAGCGACGACCACAAGTCCTGGTCACGGAAGCAAGTCTGCCAGAGCAAGTACCCACACGACAGCACGAGCTTGATGGCACAAGGAACCCGATCGTCACATCTACTCTTTACCGACGACTGCTTCCTCGATGGACTGGTGGATGGATTCGGAATTATGGTGGTAGGAGTCGTCCTACTAGGAGCCATTGCAGCATTGCTATGGTTTCTCGGCATGCGATTGAGGTCTTGCCGATCGACACGTCGCCATCGTCGAGGCTCTTCGGCTTTGAGATTGCTCGGTACTGAGACAGAAAGCTTGGAGACGGAGTTTGAGGACAAAATTTTAGGCAGAGAAGGTCTGAGTGGGATTCTAGAGCGTGGTGTGGTGGGAGTGACGGATCTTTCACAATATACCAGCATCGCGCAGAACCGCATGCCAGCGTCAAAGGTCGACGCAATTGTTCATTAATGATCATGCAAAGTATGAGATAGAGATACCAATTGTTTATTACGCATCAAAAAGGCCACCATGATCTTACTGTACCCCATTGCATAACAAACTCCAGTCAAATGGTTGCTTCGTAATCGAATTTTAGGAGACAGTCAGGGTCATTGGGCTGATTGCTTACAACCGGCGTATTTCCACATGCAAATGTGGTGTTATAGTGTGTATGGCCGAAGACCCAATGGGTGGCCTGACCGGCACGTTTTCAATTCTTGAACTGCTTAAGCATGTTGCTGCTGGAACAGTAGCGATACGGACTCTGTCGAAGTCTTGGGTGGTTCGCTTCTTCGAAAGCTGGTGCATAGTGGGTGACTATCACTATACGACGTTGAGGCTGAGACCGCGCAATCTCATCCAGATTTTCCTCAGGCCATTGCACGTCTCGGTGATGTTCTGCGTTGTGGCCTGCGACGATACAGTCCTTGATCTGCTCGAAGTCGTATGTCAGATGATCCCCCTCAGGTGTGAGCGAGTGTAGTGTGCATCCAGAAGTACCATGTCTCCAAGGTCAACTCTCGTCCTATTCATGAAGATGAACGTGTCACAGAGATCTTGGCCCATCGCCTCCGCGATTTTCGACCTTCTTCTCGACTGGAGCCATAGAACTCATGGATTCCAGGAACGAGCAAGACCTTGTCGAACTTCTCACATGATCGTTGCAAACCAATTTGCAGAGCGTTGCAGTCACGGAAACGGCCGAGATCATCAGCCAGAATGATATACGGAGCGCATCTGGGAATATCTGCAGCTTTATACTATTGTCTCGTCTTGTCAAAAAGCGCTCCCAGTGAAGGTCTGACATAAATTGTATGCCTGGGCCGCTGCTATGGCGAAGCTTGGTGATGTCCCGGCTCGAATCATCTCCCAGTAGTAGAAAATTGTAAGTTTCGGTCCGGTGTAGCACGCGTTCGTTGTACGGTTGAGAAGGAAAGGCTCTGGTTTCTTCGCGAAGCATCGGGTGGAGTCCCAAGAGGTTTTAGGCGTTGCCAGATCTTGTCTAAGGCCATATCTGGCCGGTGTGGTTGTAGGATTCCGGTCGCATGTCCGCTCGCATTTAATTCTAGACTTAGAGATGACTCAACTCATTACACAGGACTCCAGGAGTATGAATTTTGTATTGCCATACGTCAAGATACACGAGAAGTAACACAGCAGCACGTGTTGGGTGGTATGTGTCACAGTCAACGCCGCCGTAGGCGGATTTGATCTTTCACGCACAGAAATAGTGACATGGTCCTCGGTTGGGTACTTGATCTGTATAAACTTGTCAAAAGACAACAGATAGTGGTGTTGTTAGACAGGAAGGCGGACAAATTCGGGGCAGTGCA
>Ga0265797_10004487_pt1 | contig 21261 bp, 21 predicted proteins | sample P2T30metagenome_FD_192433 | JGI IMG/M metagenome (GOLD analysis project Ga0265797, IMG submission 192433) | Plant litter microbial communities from East Loma Ridge, Irvine, California - P2 T30 | ecosystem: Environmental > Terrestrial > Plant litter > Unclassified | place: USA: California...
GCTGCCCGCGCACGAGCGTCCCCGCGACGGCGGCACCGACGAGCTCGCCCGCGCGGCGACCCGCGGCGAGACCGCCCACCCAGGGCTGATGCAGCGCGTCCTCGGCGGGCGCGGCGCCGGCCGGGGCCCGGACGGGCGCCAGGGCTCGGGCCGCGGTGGCTCCGGCCGCCTGGCCGCCGGCGCGGCGGGGGCCGCCGCCGGCGTCGGCGTGGGCGCTCTCGGCGGCCTGGCCGTCGCCGTCGCCGGGGGTGCCGCCCTCAGCGCGGTGGCCGCTCCCCTGCTCGGCGAGGCCGTGGCCTCCGGCCTCGACTTCGACGCGCTCGCCGAGGGCTTCGGCGTCGACGGCCTGGCCGAGGGCGTCGAGGGGCTCGGCGGCAGCGTCGAGGGCCTGGCCCAGGGCGGGGAGGAGCACCTCACGGGTCTCGGCGAGCAGTTCGGGGACCTCGGTCAGGGGTTCCAGATCCCCGGCCTCGACGACCTCTTCGGCCGCTGACCCCGACCGTCCCCGGGGTCCCTCCCGGGGACGGGCGCGCGCGAACCTCGTGCCGGCGGTCAGCCCGTTGCCCAGGCGTGGTTCGCCGGCCGACGGGTGGTTCCCGCGAGCGAGCGGACGGGCGAGCGGGCGGGCGGACGGATGTCGCGGAGACGAGGCCCGGCCGAGGCCGACGCCGGGGCCTAGGCCTCGGCCGCCGCCCGCCCGCGCACCGCGTCGACGTGCGCCCGCATGGCCGCCTCCGCCGCGTCGGCGTCGCCGGAGTCGAGCGCGTCGCGCACGGCCTGGTGCTCGCGGATCGCGTGGTCGGCGTCGCTGACCCCGAGGCCGCCGAACATGCGGAACCGCTGCGCCTGCCCGCCGAGCGACTCGAAGGCGCGGCGCAGGAAGGGGTTGCCGGCCTGCTGCGCGATGAGGTCGTGGAACGTCTCGTCGGCCTCCCAGTAGGCGTGGTACTCCGTGAAGGTCGGCCCCTTGGGGGCGTCGGCGAGCCGCTGCACGGTCTCGTCGAGGGCGGCGATGAACGCGTCGCTGCGCCGGGGCGCGGCGAGCCGGGCCACGGCGGGCTCGATGACGCCGCGCGCGTGCATGAGGTCGTCGAGCTCGGCGCCCGTGAGCAGCGGGGCCGCGCGGTAGCCGCGCAGGGCGGCCCGGGTCACCAGCCCCGTGGACTCGAGGCGCGCGAGGGCCTCTCGGATCGGCGTCTGCGAGACGTCGAGGTCGCGGGCGAGCGCGTCGATGTTGAGGGGCGTGCCGGGCGGCAGGGTGTCGTCGAAGAGCCGGCGCAGCAGCTCGTCGTAGACCCCGTCCGACAACGACACCCGGCGCGGGCGTCGCGGCCCGCCAGTGTCCACCATGCGCACAGTGTCCCACACGCCGAGCGGCGTCGTATTTCCTATCGGGTCGCTCACGACGACGGGTCGAGCGCAGGAGTCGCCGGCACGTCCCCGACGGACGCCGCGACCGCGAGCGCCTCGTCGAGCACCGCCCGGACCCCGCCGACGTCATGGGCGCGGCGCCCGAGGAACAGCCCGTCGACCGCGGGGACGGTGCGGGCGAGCAGGCCCGGCCCCGCGCTCCCGCCGTAGACGAGGCGGGCGTCGGCCACGGCCTCCGGCAGCCCCGCGCGGAGCGCCTCGGCCACCGCGACGACGTGCTCGACGGGGGCCGGCTCGGCGGCGCCGATCGCCCAGACGGGCTCGTGCGCGACGACCAACGGGCCGGCCCGCACGGCGGCGGCGACCTGCTCCAGGCAGCGCGCCGCGGCGACGTCGGGGCTCGTGCGGTCCTCCTCGCCCACGCAGAGCCACGGCACGAGGCCGGCCTCGAGCGCGCGCTCCGCCTTCTCGGCGACGACCGCGTCGGTCTCGCCGAGCAGCGACCGTCGCTCGGCGTGCCCGAGCTCGACGTAGCGGACCCCGGTGTCGGCGAGCAGCGACGCGACGTCCTCGCCGGTCACCGCGCCTCCGGCGAACCGGCTGACGTCCTGCGCCATGACCCGCACGCCGGTGCCGTCGAGCAGCCGCACCGCGGCCTCGAGCAGCGGGGTCGACGGCGCGACGACGAGCTCGACGACGCCGTCGCGCACGGCGGCGTGCCCCCGCGCCAGGTCGGCGAGCTCGCCGAGCCAGTCGAGGGTCCGCCGCCGCGAGAGGTACGCCTTGGTGCTGATGCCGACGAGCACGGTCAGGGCTGCTGTCGCGCCGCGCGCTGACCCGCCACCGCGATGGCGACGTCGAGGGCGCGCTGGCTGGAGGTGACGCTCGCGACGCCCGTGCCCGCGATGTCGAAGGCCGTGCCGTGGGCGGGCGTGGCGATGACGACGGGCAGGCCGCCCTGCACCGTGACGCCGCCGTCGAAGCCGAGCAGCTTGATCGCGATCTGGCCCTGGTCGTGGTACATCGTCACGATGCCGTCGTAGCGGTCGCGCGCGCCCACGAAGATCGTGTCGGACGGGAACGGCCCCACGACGTCGATGCCACCGGCTGCCGCCTCGGCGACGCCGGGCGCGATGACGTCGATCTCCTCGCGGCCGAAGATGCCGTTCTCGCCGTTGTGCGGGTTGAGGCCGCACACGCCGAGGCGGGGCCGCTCGATGCCGGAGTCGCGCAGCAGCCCGTCGAGCAGGCGCACCGCGTCGACGACGCCCTGCGTCGTGACCCGGTCGGCCACGTCGCGGATGCCGATGTGCGACGTGACGCGGGCGGTCCACAGCCCGGGGATGATGTTGATCTCGCTCGTGACGCCCTCGTGGTGCAGCTCCTTCGCGAACCAGCGGAGCTCGTCCTCCTCGGTCATGCCGCCGAGGTGCAGGCTCGTCTTGTTGAGGGGCGTGAAGACGATGGCGCCGACCTCGCCCGCGTTGGCCAGGTCGATGGCGCGGCGCAGCTGGTGCAGCACCCGCTCGCCGGCCTCCTTGCTCACCTGGCGGGGCGGGATCGGGGTCGTGGGGGCCGTGCCGTCGTCGAGGACGGTGGCGAAGCCCGGGCGGGGCACGTCGCTGATCGGGATCTCGACCCCGATCACGGCCGCGGCCGCGTCGACCTCGGAGCGGTCGGCGAGGACCACGATGTCGGCGGCCTCGAGGTTGGCGGGGTCGGCGAGCAGCCGCGCGGCGAGCTCGGGGCCGACGCCGGCCGGGTCGCCGAGCGTGAGCGCGACCCGGGGGCGGACGCGGCCGGACGTGCCGTCGCCGGCGGTGGTGGTCGGGGCGGGGGTCGTGGCGGTCATGCTGCGGGTCCTTCCGGGGACTCTTCGTACGAGCGGATCGCGTCGACCTTGGCGGCCGAGGCGGACGTGGGGTCGAAGCGGTGGTCGAGCCACTCCGAGGCGAGGCGGCGCGCGAGCTCGACGCCGATCACGCGCTGGCCGAGGCAGAGCACCTGCGCGTCGTTGGAGAGCACGGAGCGCTCGACCGAGAAGCCGTCGTGCGCGGTGACGGCGCGGACGCCGGGCACCTTGTTCGCGGCGATCGCGACGCCGAGGCCGGTGCCGCAGACGAGCAGCGCCCGGTCGGCACGGCCGTCGGCGACCATGCGGGCCGCCTCGACGGCCACGTGCGGGTAGGCGGTGTGGCCGTCGGGCCCGACGCCGACGTCGACCACGCTGGCCACGCGGGCGTCGCCCTCGAGGTCGGCGCGGAGGCGCTCCTTGTACTCGAAGCCGGCGTCGTCGCAGCCGACGACGATCCTCAGGGGTGCGGGTGCGGGTGCGGGTGCGGGTGCGGTCACGGTCGGTCCTCTCGGGCGAGTGCCGCGGGTGCGGCGGGGGCGGTGGGGGCGGCGCCGGCCGCCTCCCGGGCGACGACGCCGGCGATGCGCGCGAACGACACCGCGCCCGCGTCGGGGTGGCCGAGGCTCTTCTCGGCGAGCGGCCGTGCCCGGCCGAGGCGGGGCCGGAGGCTCGCGGTGCCGTCCGCCGCGGAGGTCGCGGCCTCGGCGGCCCGGCCCCACGCGGTCGCCAGGTCGGCGCCCTCGTCGGCGGCCCGCTCGAGCGCCGCGACGAGCGGGGCGAACGCGTCGACGAGCGTCTTGTCGCCCACCTCCGCGCCGCCCAGCCGCTGGATCGCGGCCAGCCCGGCCGCCGCGGCACGGGCCGATGCGCCGGGGTGCCGGAGGTCCGGCTCGGCCGCGAGGGACGCCCCCGCGCTCGTGAGGCACACGCCCCACAGCGCGCCGGAGGTGCCGCCTGCGTGCTCCGCCCAGCCCTCGCCCGCCTCGGCGAGGACCGTCGAGGCTCCTGCCCCGCGCGCGACGGCCCCGCGGGCCGAGGCGACGGCGGCGGTGATCCCGCGGGCCATGCCGATGCCGTGGTCGCCGTCGCCGGCGATCGCGTCGATGCGGCCGAACTCCTCCTCGCTCGCGACGACGAGCTCGGCGACCCGCTCGAGGCCGGCCAGCAGCACCGGGCCCGCGGCGGCGTGCCGGGGGTCGTCGACGGGGGCGACCGCCGGGGGCGCGTCGCCGTCGTCGGCCCGGCCCGCGACTCCTGCGGTCGCCGGCACGGAGCCCTTGCGGAACGCGGGCGTCGAGGCGGGCGCGCCCCAGAGCTGCTCGAGCTCGTCGTCGACCCAGAAGAACGTCGCCGAGACGCCCGACATGTCGAGGCTCGTCACGAGCTCGCCGACCTCGGGCTGCACGACGGTCACGCCGGCCGCGTCGAGCAGGCGGCGGACGTGGCCGTAGAGGACGAAGAGCTCCTCGTACTTGTAGGTGCCGAGGCCGTTGAGCAGCACGACCACGCGGTCGCCCGCGCCCTCCGGCGCCTCGGCGAGGAGCGAGCGGACCAGCAGCTCGGCGAGCTCGGGCGCGCTCGGCAGGTCGACCTCGTCGATGCCGGGCTCGCCGTGGATGCCGAGGCCGACCGACATGCGGCCCGCGGGCACCGAGAACAGCGGCTCGGTGGCGCCGGGCAGCGTGCAGCCCGAGAACGCGACGCCGAGGGAGCGCGTGCGGGCGTTGGCGCGACGGCCGAGCTCCTCGACGCGGTCGAGGTCGAGGCCGGCCTCGGCGGCGGCGCCGAGCACCTTGAAGACCGTGAGGTCGCCCGCGATGCCGCGGCGCTTCGCGATCTCGTCGCGCGAGCCGCTCGCGATGTCGTCGGTGACGGCGACGACGCGCACGTCGACGCCCTCGCCGCGGAGCCGCTCGGCGGCCTGCCCGAAGTTGAGCACGTCGCCGGCGTAGTTGCCGAAGGCGAGCACCACGCCGCCGCCGCGCTGGGCGGCCCGCGAGACGCGGCACACCTGGCCCGCCGAGGGCGAGGCGAAGATGTTGCCGTAGGCGACGCCCGCGGCCAGGCCCGGACCGACCAGTCCGGCGAACGCCGGGTAGTGGCCGGAGCCGCCGCCCACGACGACCGCGACGGAGCCGTCCGCCAGCGGGTCGCGCCGGACGAGCCCGCCGTCGACGCGGCGCAGCTGCTCGTGGGCCGCCGCGAAGCCGTCGAGGGCCTCGTCGGCGAAGGTGGTCGCGTCGTACTCGAGGATGGTCACGACACCCTCTCCCTTCTCGTGTCGGTGGCGCGGGCGCCGCCGGTGGCGGCCCCGTCGTCGAGGACGGCCATGCGCGCGGCGCTGGGCAGCACGCGGCGCAGGTAGTCCCGGTTGACGGCGGCGACGGAGAGCCCGTCCCCGCCGTAGTGCTCGCAGACGAACGTGCCTCTGAAGCCCGCCTCGACCGCGTCGCGCACGGCGTGCCGGTAGTTGATGAGGCCCAGCTCGAGCGGTGCCGGCAGCGCCGTGTAGGTGCCCGTGACCGGGTCCTCGTCGCGCGCGTAGTTCTTCACGTGCCAGTAGTTGGCGTGCGGCAGGGTCGCCGCGAGCGTCTCGCGCCAGTCGTCGATCGGCCGGTGCAGCCGCACGAGGTTGCCGACGTCGGGGTTGAGGCCGACGTTGTCGAGCCCCACCTCGGTGACGAGGCGCACCGAGCTGGCGGCCGTGCCGAGGTAGGTGTCCTCGTACATCTCGAGCGTGAGCTCGAGGCCGAGGTCGGCGGCGTGCCGACCGAGCTCGGAGACCCGGTCGACGGCGCGGCGCCAGTTCTCGGGGTCGTCGGGGGCGTCGATCTCGCCCTGCGCCGTCCAGAACCAGAGCCGCTCGCGCTGCTCCGCGGTGAGCGGGCGGTGGAACCCGATCGACACGACGCCCGCGCCGAGGCGGGCCGCGGCCTCGAGGGTGCGGTGCGAGTAGTCGAGGTGCTCGAGGCCCCGCTCCGGGTCGATGACGCTCGACCGCACGACGCAGACGCTCGTGAGGTCGACTCCGGCCGCCCGGCCCGCCGCGGCGAGGTCGTCGAGGCGGGAGCCGGCCAGGTCGCCGACGCGCAGCCAGTTGTCGTTGATCTCGACGAGGTCGAAGCCCGTGTCGGCGATCTCCTCGAAGGCGGCCTGCCACGACTCCGGCTCGGCGTCGAGCGTGCTCGTGCCGTCCCGGTCGACCGCGGGGAACTGCAGCATGGCCGCCGCGATGGGCCAGTCGGCGCGCGAGGGGCTCATCGGCCGGCCTCGTCCCGCTCGGGCTGGCGCACCGCGTCGTCGGCGGCCACGGTGCCCCGGGGGGCGCGGCGGACGGCGAAGCGGGCGGCGATCTTCGGGCCGGCCATGAGCAGGACCGCGAAGAGCAGGATCCCCACGCTGATCGGGCTCTGCAGCAGCACGAGGAAGCTGCCCTGGCCGATGGCCGAGGTCTGCACGAGCGCCTTCTCGAACAGCGGGCCGAGCACGAGGCCCAGCACGAGCGGCGCCATGGGCAGGTCGAGCTCCTTCATGAGCCAGCCGACCACTCCGAAGACGAAGACCAGCACGACGCTGAACATGTTGTTGCTCACCGAGTAGGCCCCGACGAAGCTCGTCAGCAGGATGATCGGGTACAGGTAGCCGTAGGGGATCCGCAGCATCTGGGCGAAGACCGGAGCCAGCGGCAGGTTGAGCACGAGCAGCATGACGTTGCCGATGAAGAACGACACGAGCAGGCCCCAGATCAGGGTCGGCTGCGTCTCGAACAGGCGCGGGCCGGGCTGCAGGCCGTAGACGGTGAAGGCACCGAGCAGGACGGCCGTGGTGCCGCCGCCGGGGATGCCGAGGGCGAGCGTCGGCACGAAGTTGGCGTTCGCGGCGGCGTTGTTGGCGCTCTCGGGCGCCGCGACGCCCTCGATGGCGCCCTTGCCGAACATCGCCTTGCGGGGCGAGACCCGCTTCTCGATGCCGTAGGCCATGAACGACGCGAGCGTCGACCCGGCACCGGGCAGGATGCCCAGGACGAAGCCGATGCCGCTGCCGCGGAGGATCGGGCCGGCGCTGCGCTTGAGCTCGCCGCGGCTGATGACCATGTCGCGGAACCGGGTGCGGATGGGGGCGTCGGCGCCGATGCGGATCTGGTGCAGCACCTCGCCCACCGCGAAGAGGCCGATCATGACCTCGACGAAGGGGATCCCGCTGAGCAGGTTGATGCTGCCGAAGGTGAAGCGCGCGTCGCTGAAGCCCGTGGCCACGCCGACGGTCGAGATGAGCAGGCCCGCTGCGGCCATCATGAGGCCGCGTGAGAGCGAGCCGCCCGCGAAGGCCACGACGATGACGAGGCCGAGGATCATGATCGCGAGGTTCTGCACCGGGCCGAAGTTGAGGGCCAGGTCGGCCAGCGGCGGCGCGAGCCACATGAGCAGCGCGAGCGAGATGATCGCCGCGACGAACGAGCCGATGGCGCTGATCGCCAGGGCCGAGCCGGCCTTGCCGTTCTTGGCCATCTGGTAGCCGTCGAGCGTGGTGACCACGCTCGCGGCCTCGCCGGGCGTCGAGATGAGCACGCTCGTGATCGTGCCGCCGTACTGCGCGCCGTAGTAGATGCCGGCGAGCATGATGAGCGCCGTGACCGGCTCGAGCGTGAGGGTCAGGGGGATGAGGATCGCGACGCCGGTGGTCGAGCCGAGGCCGGGCATGAGCCCGATCACGGTGCCGAGCAGCACGCCGATGAAGCACCAGAGGAGGTTCTCGGGCGTGAAGGCCGTCGAGAAGCCGAGGACGAGGTTGTCGATCATGGGTCAGGTCCCTAGATCAGGCCGAGCAGGCCCGTGGGCAGCGGCACTCGGAGGAGGAGGACGAAGATGCCGTAGGTGACGGCGCCCGCGGCGACCGCGACGACCGCCGAGGGCAGCACGCGGCGGTGCTCGACGAAGACGGCGATCACGAAGAGCAGGAGCACGAAGGCGAGGAGGAACCCGACGACCTGCACCATGACGAGCGTGGCGACGACGAGGCCGAGCACGATCGCGAGCATCCTGTTGCGCTGGCGCTGGGTGCGGCCGAAGATGTCGACCTCCTCGGCGTCGGCGTCGAGGGGGCTGTGGATCGACTGCGTGCTCGTCGTGGCCGCGCCGGGGTCGGCCGGGTCGGCGAGGGCGACCCCGTCCTCCGGCCGCGACGTCGTGGCGGTGATGAGCTCGGCCTGGCTGGGGGCGTCCCGGCGGTTCCGGAGGCGCCCCACCGCGTCGAGGACGGCGAACACGGCGACGAGGCCGCCGGCCATGGTGGGCAGGAAGCCCGGGCCGATCTCGCCGCCCTCGACCGTCACGCCGTAGCCGAGCCCGCCCAGCACGGCGGCCACGCCGACGACGGCGAGCACGACGCTCGCGGCGAGGCCGCCGCGCTGGGCCGCGGTCACTGGCCGAACACCGCCTCGAGGTCGGCGGTGTTCTCGCCGAGGTACGCGGCGAACTCGTCGCCGTACTGCGCGTTGGGCTGCAGGTAGTTGCTCTCGACGTACTCGGTGTACGCGTCGCTGTCGGCGTAGGCCTCGCCGGCGTCGAGCCAGAACTGCTCGGCCTCGGCGCTGATGCCGCCGGGGGCGATGAAGCCGCGGAACTGGGCGAACGACACGTCGATGCCCTGCTCGCCGGCCGTGGGGATGTCGGCGAGCTCGTCGTACTCGTAGCGCTCCTCGGCGACGGCGCAGAGCGCCTTGAGGTCGCCGGCCTCGAGCTGCGCCACGACCTCGGCCGGGTTCAGCGAGGCGACGTCGACCTGGCCGCCGAGCAGGCCGGTGAGGACCTCGCTGCCCGACTCGAAGGGCACGCGGTCGAACTCGACGTCCTGGTCCTGCTCGATGAGCGTGAACACGATCTCGTCGAGCGAGGTCGAGCCCGACACGGCGGCGACGACGCGCTCGTCGGCGGCGGTCTCGACGACGTCGGTGCAGGTGTCGAAGTCGCTGTCGGCGGGGACGACGATGAGCGTGAAGTCGTCGCCGACCTTCATGATCGGCGTGAAGTCCTCGTAGGTGAACTGGACGTCCTGCGTGACGGGCAGGGCCAGCATCGCGGTCTCGGCGGCGAGGAGCAGGTCGTTGCGACCCTCCTGCCCGAGGAGGTACGAGTAGCCGATGGCACCCGAGCCGCCCTCGCGGTTCTCGACGCTCACGTTGAGGCCGGTGCCCTGTTCCAGGCCGGAGGCGATGGCGCGGCCCGACAGGTCGCTCCCGCCGCCCGCGCCCATGGGCACGAGCATGGTGACGTTGCCCGTCGGGGCGCCGTCGGAGGCTCCGCCGCCGGCGGACGCGCCGCACGCGGTCAGGCCGAGCAGGGACGCCGCGGCCAGGCCGGCGACGAGGGGTGTGCGTGACTTCATCGTCTTGATCTCCAGTGATCGGGTCCACCCGGGCTCTCTCGCCCGCTGCAGGAACTATCGCATATCCTATCGGATCTTCGCCAGCCCTCCGCCGTGTCGGGTCGGCGGACGCCCGCCGACCGACCATGCTGGGACACGTGACAGGTGTGCTCATCGGCTTCGGGATCATCGGCGTCGTCATCGCGACGGGCTGGGTGGTCGCCCGCGTCGACCTCCTCGGGCCCAGCGCCCACCGGGTGCTGTCGCGCCTCGTCTTCTTCGTGCTCACGCCGTGCCTGCTGTTCTCGACGATCTCGCACGCCGACGTGCACGTGCTGTTCTCGCGGCTCCTGCTCGTGTCGGCGATCGCCTCGCTCGCCGCGGCCGTCGTCGGCGTCGTGCTGCTGCGGCTCGTGCTGCGCCGCAGCGCGGCCGAGACGACGATCGCCACGATGGGCGGCTCCTACGTCAACGCCAACAACATCGGGCTGCCCGTCGCCACCTACGTGCTCGGCAGCGCCACCTTCGTCGCGCCCGTGCTGCTCTTCCAGCTGCTCGTCATCACCCCCGTGGTGCTCGCCGTGCTCGACACCGTGACGAACCGCGGCGGCGGCGTCGGGCGGGCCATCGCCCGGCCGTTGACCAACCCGCTGCTCATCGGCTCGGCGCTCGGCGTGCTCGTCGCGGTGACCGGCGTCGAGGTGCCGGCCCCCGTGATGCAGCCGTTCGAGCTCGTCGGCGGCGCGGCCGTGCCCGTCGTGCTGCTCTCGTTCGGCATGTCGCTGCACGGGTCGCGGCCGCTCGCCGCCGGGTCGCGCCGCGTCGACGTGCTCGTCTCGACGCTGCTCAAGCTCGTGCTCATGCCCGCCGTGGCCTGGCTCGTCGGCGCCCTCGCCTTCGGGCTCGAGGGCGAGGAGCTCTTCGTCGCCGTCGTCCTCGCCGGCCTGCCCTCGGCGCAGAACGTCTTCAACTACGCGCAGCGGTACGAGGTGGCCGTCGACACCACCCGCGACACGGTGCTCGTCACCACGGTGCTGTCGGTGCCCGTGCTCGTCGTCGTCGCCGCCCTGCTGGCCTGACCGGCGCCTCCTGCTCAGTCGAACAGGGGGGCGAGGTTCTCGACCCAGACGTCGTGGCCGACGGTGACGACGAGCGCGGCGACCACGACGAGGAACGCCACCCGGATGAAGCGGTTGCCCCGGGCGACGGCCGTCCGCGACCCGAGCCAGCCGCCGAGCATGTTCGCGGCACCCATGGCGAGGCCGAGCGCCCACAGCACGTGGCCCTGCGGCACGAAGAAGGCCAGCGCGCCGGCGTTCGTCGCGACGTTGACGATCTTCGCCGTGGCGCTGGCGAGCAGGAAGTCGTAGCCCAGCGCCGTGATGAGCGCGATGATGAGGAACGTGCCGGTCCCCGGTCCGATGAGCCCGTCGTAGAAGCCGATCCCGACGCCCAGCACGCCCGCCGTGACGTGGTGCCGCCGGGTGCCCTCGTGCCGCAGGGCGACGACGCTCCCGAGCGTCGGCCGCGCCACCGTCACGACGGCGACGACCACGAGCGCCGCCACGATGACGGGCTTGAACACCGACGCGGGCAGCAGCGCGGCCAGGTTGGCGCCGCCGTAGCTGCCGGCGAAGGCGATCGCGGCCATGGGCAGGGCGGTCCGGAGGTCCGGGCGCGCCCGCCGGTAGAAGGTCACCGCGCTCGTCGTGGTCCCGAAGATCGAGGCCGTCTTGTTCGTCGCGAGCGCCTCGACCGGGGTGATGCCCGGCACGAGGAGCAGCGCGGGCAGCTGCAGGAGGCCTCCCCCACCGACGACCGCGTCGATCCAGCCCGCCGCGAGCGCCGCCACGAGCACGAGGACCACCACCCCGGCGCCGAGGTCGCCCAGCAGCGAGAGGGGGTCCATGCCGCCATTCTCCCGCAGCCGCGGGCGTCCGCCGCCCGGCTGCGGACCGGGGCGAGAAGGGTGTCAGCGATCGGCGGGCGGCACCAGCCGGGACCCGCCCTTCGTGGACGCCCATCCTTCGACGGTGTCCACGATCCGCGAGCCGCACCGGCCCGCCCGGCCCGGGCCCCGAGACCACTCCGGCTGGGAACGCGCCCCGAGTCCCCGGCCCTGATGCTGTGATCCCGGCACCGACCCCGGCGTAGACCCGGAGGCAGCGGCAGCGAGGCCAGATCGGCCGGCCGCGGAGGAGCATCTCATGGCACACGGAGTGGCGACGGTCTGGGTCCCGGTCACCGACATGGCGCGCGCGGTGGCGTTCTACCGCGACGTCCTCGGGCTCGAGGTGAAGGACCAGTCCGACGACTGGTCGGAGCTCGATGCGGGCGGCCTCATGATCGGCCTCAACGCCCGCGAGGACGCCAAGGTCTCGCAGGACGGCGGCGCGGTCATCACGTTCCAGCCCGACGGCAGCATCGAGGACGAGCTGGAGGAGATCCGCGGCAAGGGCGCCGACGTCCAGGGCGAGATCAGCGAGCACCCGTGGGGCCGCATCGTGCCCTTCAAGGACTCCGAGGGCAACGACCTGCAGTTCTACACGCCCCCGAAGGGCTGACGAGCGCAGGAGCCACGCCCCCGCGGGCGAGGGACGGCCGGCCGGGCGCACCCCGGCCGGCCGTCGTGCGCTCCGCACGGGCAGGCGCCCGCCGCAGCACGGGCGATCGCGGCGGTCAGCCCCTCCGGCGCGGCACGACCATCGGCGTGCCGGTGACCGGGTCGGGCACGACGAGGCAGGGCAGGCCGAAGACGCGCTCGACGAGCTCCTCGGTGAGCACGTCGGCCGGCGTGCCGGTAGCGACGACGTCACCGCCGTCCATGACGACGAGGTCGGTGGCATAGCGAGCGGCCTGGCCGAGGTCGTGCAGCACGGCGACGATCGTCGTGCCGCCCGCGTGCAGCCGGGCGAAGAGGTCGAGCAGGTCGTACTGGTGGGCGAGGTCGAGGTAGGTGGTCGGCTCGTCGAGCAGCAGCACGGGCGTGCGCTGGGCGAGCGCCATCGCGACCCACACCCGTTGGCGCTGGCCGCCGGAGAGCTCGTCGACCTCCCGTTCGGCGAGGTCGACGAGGTCGGCCTCGGCGAGCGCCTCGTCGACGGCGGCCTGGTCGGCGGCGGTCCACTGCCGGAACAGCCCCTGGTGCGGGTACCGCCCGCGGGCGACGAGCTCGGCGACGGTGATGCCCTCGGGCGCCGTGGACGATTGGGGCAGCAGGCCGATGCTGCGCGCCGCCTCCTTGGGGGCGAAGGCCGCGAGGTCGCGCCCGTCGAGCAGGACGCTGCCCGAGCGCGGGGCCAGCAGGCGGGCGAAGGCGCGCAGCAGGGTCGACTTGCCACAGGCGTTGGGCCCCACGACGACGGTGAACGAGCCGTCGCGCACGGCCACGTCGACCCCGGTCGACACCGTCCGACGGTCGTAGGCGAGGTGCGCCGATCGCGCCGCGAGCCGCGGGACCTCGCCCGCGGGCGACGTGCCCGCAGGCTGGGCGCTGGCAGGCCGCGTGCCAGCGGGCTGGGCACCGGCAGGCCGGGCACCGGCAGGCTGGGCACCGGCAGGCCGGGCACCGGCGGGCCGTGTGCCGGCGGGCTGGACACCGGCGGGCCGGGTGCCGGCCGCTCGTGAGGTCATTTCGTCCTGGAACGAAATGCCGGGGACACCGACTCCCGGTCGGGACGGACGATCCCTGGCAGGCACGGCACCGCCGGGCGCGGCACCCCCGGGCGCGGCACCCCCGGGCACAGCGCCCCCGGGTGCAGCGCCCCCGGGCACAGCCCCACCGGGCGCAGCCCCACCGGGCGCAGCACCCTCGGGCACGGCACCGCCGGGAACACGGGGCACGGTCACGACGACCTCCGGGTCTCTCGGGCGAGCAGGCTGACGAGGTACGCCCCGCCGAGCACCAGCGTGACGAGCCCGACCGGGATCGGGCTGGGAGCGACGTGCTGGGCGACCAGGTCGGCGACGAGCAGCAGCAGGCCGGCGGTGAGGGCCGAGGCACCGAGCGGGACGCCGGCCGACCGGGTGAGGCGGCGGGCCAGCTGCGGGGCGGCGAGCGCGACGAAGGCGATCGGCCCGGCGATCGCGGTCACGGCGGCCGTGAGGGCGACGCCGACGAGGACGACCGCGAGGCGGGCGCCCTCGACGCGCGTGCCGTGGGCACGGGCGGCGTCGTCGCCGAGCTCGAGCTGGCGCAGCGGCCCGGCGACGGCGAGCACCGCGGGCACGAGCAGGGCGAGCAGGCCCGCGGTGGGCAGCAGCTGCTCCCAGCCGACGAGCGCGATCGAGCCGGAGCCCCAGAAGTTCGCGGTGAGGGCCACCTCGGTGCGGGCCCTCAGCAACAGCCAGCTGTTCACCGAGTGCAGCACCGCGGTGACGCCGATGCCGACGACGACCAGCCGCAGCCCCTGCACTCCCCGCCGGTACGACAGCAGGTAGACGAGCAGCGCGGTGCCGAGGCCGCCGACGAGCGCGCCTCCTGCCGTGGCGGCGGTCGAGGTGCCCCCGGCGACGAGGACGACGATCGCGCCGGTGTACGACCCGGTGGCGAAGCCGATGACGTCGGGCGAGCCCAGCGGGTTCTGCGTGAGCGACTGGAAGAGCGCGCCCGAGACGCCGAGGGCGGCGCCGAGCACGAGGGCGGCGAGCACCCGGGGCAGGCGCCACTCGAGCACGATGGTGGAGGCGAAGCCGTCGCCGCCCGCGAGCGCGCGGAGCACCTCGAGCGGCGCGAGCGGGTAGTCGCCGACGCCGAGCGCCGCGACGCCGACGACGAGCACGGCCGCGACCAGCACGAGCGACGCGGTGCGTCGACGAGTGCGGGGCCGGAGCCGCCCGGTCGCCCCCGTCGCGGACGTCGCCCGGGCCGCACGCACGCCGCGCACGCCACGCACGCCGCTCACGCGCCGGCCCCCCGACGTCGGCGACGGGCGACGAGCACGAGCACGGGGGCGCCGAGGGCGGCGGTGACGAGGCCGGCCGCGAGCTCGCCCGGAGGCGCCACGACGCGGCCCAGGACGTCCGCGAGCAGCAGCAGGGCCGGTCCGAGCAGCACCGCCAGGCCGGTGACCCAGGGCTGGCTGGGGCCGACGAGGCCGCGGGCGGCGTGCGCGACCATGAGCCCCAGGAACGCGATCGGCCCGACCACGGCGGTCGCGCCTCCGGCCAGCAGGGTCACGACGACGAGCGAGACGACGCGCACGCCCGTGACCGAGACGCCGAGGGAGCGCGCGTGGTCGTCGCCGAGCGCGACCGCGTCGAGGGGGCGCGCGGCGGCCAGGGCGAGGACGACGCCGACGGCGACGAACGGGGCGACCGTCGCGACGGGGCCCCAGCCTCGGTCGGCGAGCGAGCCGACCTCCCAGGCGCGGACGGCGTCGAAGCGCCGCGGGTCGGCGAGCACGATGCCCGAGGTGACGCCCGCGAGGACCGAGCCGAGCGCGAGGCCGGCGAGGGTGAGGCGGGCCGCGCCGCCGCCTCCTGACCCCGAGCCGCCGATGAGCGACACGGCGACCGCGGCGACCGCGGCGCCGGCGAACGAGGGCCACAGCCAGCCGGAGGCGGTGGTCACCCCCGCGAAGCCCACGGAGAGGGCGACGGCGAAGGCGCTGCCGGAGGTGACGCCGAGGATGCCCGGGTCGGCGAGCGGGTTGCGGGTGACGGCCTGGGCGACGGCCCCGGCGACGCCGAGCGCGGCACCGGCGAGCAGGGCCGCGACGGTGCGCGGCAGGCGCAGGTCGACGACCGCGGCCACGTCGGCGGGCGCCAGGCCGGAGGTGCTGCCCGTGACGATCCGGACCACGTCGCCCAGCGCGACCGGCCGTGCTCCGACGGCCAGGCCGAGGCCGACGGCGACGACGAGCACACCGGCGGCGATCGCGACGGCGGCGAGACGGGTCGCCAGGCGGCGCGAGCGCGGGCGGACGGCCGGCGTCGCGACGACGGCAGGACCGGACATCACCCCACGATCTTAGGCTAGCCTCACCTACGTTCCCACCCACCTCCTGCTAGGACCACCATGCGCAGACCCCTCGCCCTCGCCTCGATCGTCGCCGTCTCGGCGCTCGCCCTCACCGCCTGCTCGTCGGGCGACGAGGCCGCCGGCCCCGCCACGAGCACCTCCGGGGCGACCGACGCCTTCCCCGTGCAGGTCGAGACCGCGTTCGGCGACGTGACCGTCGACGCCGAACCGCAGCGCGTCGTCGCGCTCGGCTGGGGCGACGCCGAGACCGCGCTGGCCCTCGGCGTGCAGCCCGTCGGCGCCTCCGACTGGCTCGCCTTCGGCGAGGAGGCCGACGGCGTGGGGCCGTGGGCGCAGGACCTGTACGACGAGTCGCCCGAGATCATCGGCACGCTCGAGCCCTCCTACGAGGCGATCGCGGCCCTCGAGCCCGACCTGATCCTCGACACGAAGGGCTCGGGCGACCAGGAGCGCTACGACCGGCTGTCGAGCATCGCGCCCACCGTCGGCATCCCCGAGGGCGGCCAGAGCTACCTCACGAGCTTCGAGGACCAGATGGAGCTCGTCTCCACCGCGCTCGGCCGCGAGGACGAGGGCGACCGGCTCGTCGAGCAGAGCGAGCAGGCCGTCGAGGACGTCGCCGACGCCCACCCCGAGTGGGACGACCTCACCGTGACCGCGGCGACGCGCACGAGCGAGGGCTGGGGCGCCTACGTCGAGGGCTCCGAGCGCGTGCAGCTGCTCGAGGAGCTCGGCTTCGAGCAGAACCCGAGCATCGCGGCCCTCGAGCCCGACGCGAGCGGCTTCTCGGTGAGCGTCTCGAGCGAGCAGCTCGACACCCTCGACGCCGACGTCATCGTGGCGTTCCCGATCTTCATCGACACCACCGAGATCACCGACGACCCGCAGTGGCAGGCGATCCCCGCCGTCGAGGCCGGGCACGACGTCGTCATCGACGGCGACGTGGCGAGCGCCTACTCGCTGGGCACCTCGCTGGCGCGGCAGTACGCGCTCGACCAGCTGGTGCCCCTGCTCGAGGGGGCGACGAGCTGAGCGCGCCCGAGCGCCCGGCCCGGCGGGCGGCCGGCCAGCACGTGCTCGTCGTCGACCGGACCGAGCGGGCCTCCGCGCACCTCGTGCGCGTGCACCTCGGCGGGCCGGGCGCCGAGGCGTTCCTCGCCGAGGCCGACCCCGAGCGCCTGGCCGCGACCGACGCGTACGTGAAGCTGCTGCTGCCGCCCGCCGGGTCGACGCTCGAGCCGCCGTTCGACCTCGACGCCCTGCGCGGCACCGTCGCCCCCGACGAGCTGCCGGTCCGTCGCACCTACACGGTCCGCTCGGTCGACCGCGCTGCGGGAACGATCGCGATCGACTTCGTCGTGCACGGCGACGAGGGCGTCGCGGGCCCCTGGGCCGCCGCCGCCCGCCCCGGCGACCGGCTGGCGCTCAGCGGCCCCGGCGGCCTGTGGTCGCCGACGCCCGGCTCCGGGACCTGGCACCTGCTGCTCGGCGACGAGGCGGCGCTGCCCGCGATCGCCGCCGCCCTCGAGGCGATGGGGCAGGAGGCGCGCGGCACCGCCGTCGTCGAGGTCGCCTCCGCCGCGGACGAGCTGGCCATCGCCCGCCCCGACGGCGTCGAGCTGCGCTGGCTGCACCGCGGTGCGGGCACGCCCGGCGAGCTGCTCGTCGACGCGCTGCGGGCGCTGCCCGTGCCGGAGGGCCCGGTCAGCGCCTTCGTGCACGGCGAGCGCGCCGCGGTGAAGGCGGCCCGAGTGGTGCTGCAGGAGGCGTGGGGCCTCGACCGCTCGGCACTGTCGCTCTCGGCCTACTGGGCGCTCGGCCGCGCCGAGGACCGCTTCCAGGCCGAGAAGCGCGAACCCGTCGGCGACGTCTTCGCGGCCTGAGCGGGCGGCGCGCCCGGCGCCTCCTGCACCCCGTTGTCAAGCGCCCACGACCGCCGATCTGCGGACGTACGGTGGCGAGGTGATGCACGTGACGTACGGCGAGAAGTCCCTCCTCATGGGCGACGACGTCGCGGGCGTGCTGATCGAGTACGCGGCCGCCCTGGGGGCGAGCGGCGGGGCCGACAGCGTGACCGTGCAGGCCGTGAACCGGGACGGCAACGCGGTGGCGGCGAGCTTCCTGCTCAACGGCGGGGTGTCGCTCATGGCCGAGACGGCCACCTCCGACCTGCCGGCGCCGGACGACGCCGGCGCGCTGGCGGACCTGCGGGCCCGCCTGCACCTGCTCACGGGCGACCGCCAGGTGCTGCCCGAGGACCCCGCCGACCTCGCCGCGCGGCCCGTGCTCGAGGCGCAGGACGAGGGCCACGCTCCCGACGGGCCCGACGCCCCCGGGGTGCCCGACCCGTCCGACCCGCCCGCGCTCGGGGGCGACCACGGGACGATCGCCGACAAGGTGCTCGCCGAGCCGTCCGAGCACGACGAGGGCGCGTCCGAGCGGAGCTAGGGGCGGCGGAGCCGTGCGGCGAGCGCCAGGACGGCGCTCCCCACCTCCTCCGGGTGCGAGTGCACGAGGTTGTGCACGGCGCGGGGCACCTCGAGCACGGTGCCGTCGTCGACCCGGGCCCGCAGCTGCTCCGCCCAGCGGGTGGGCGCGATGGGGTCGCGCGAGCCGCGGACGACGAGCAGTGGCGCCTCCAGCCCGGCGAGCCCGTCGAGGGTCGACCAGCGCAGCATCGAGCGCACCCCGGCGCCGTAGGTGACCGGGCCGCAGTGCACGTACTCGCGGCCGACCATGACGGCGGTCAGCGGCGGCTCGACGAGCATGTCGCGCGCGAGCCGGAGGCCCTGCCCGACGGCCGTGGGCGCCGCGGGGTCGACGACGGGGCCGACGAGCACGAGGCCGTGCACGAGCTCGGGCCGCTGCCGGGCGAGCGCCGTCGCGACCTCGGCGCCCAGCGAGTGGCCGAGCACGACGACCGGCCCGCTGCCCAGGAGGCGCGCGGCCAGCCCGGCGCCGACGCTCGCCGCGATCTCGTCGATGGTCGTGCGCCGTCCGGCACCGGGGGCGCGGCCGTGCCCGGGCAGGTCGGGCGCGAGGACGGTCCCGTGCGGGGCGAGCACCGAGGCGAGGCGGCTGAACGAGCGGTGCGACAGCCCGACGCCGTGCACGAGCAGGAAGGTCGGGGCGTCGGCGGCGCCCTCCCCGGGCCCGGTGGCCGGAGCCGTGCGGTGCCAGCGCAGGGGCGGCAGGCCTGCTCCGTCGGGACGGTGCTGGGTCATGGCGGGCCTCCTCGTCGCGCCCGCCGACCGGCGTGCCGCCCGAGCGTACCGGGAGCGCACCGGGCGGCCCTGGACCGGGCACGTCGGCCCCCGCGTCCGTAGCGTCGGGAGCATGACCAGCACCGATCGCCAGACCACCATCGCCATCGTCGGGGCCGGCTCCGGCCTCGGCCTCGAGACCGCCCGCCGCTTCGCCCGCGAGGGCTTCGCCGTCGCCCTGATCTCGCGCCACCAGGGACGCCTCGACGAGCTCGCCGCCACGCTCCGCGCCGAGGGCGTCACCGCCGAGGGCTTCGCCGCGAACGTCCGTGACCAGGAGTCCCTCCGCGGCGCCCTCGAGCGCGCGACCGAGCAGCTCGGCCCGATCGAGGTCCTCCAGTACAGCCCGCTGCCCGCCAAGGAGTTCATGCGCCCCACCCTCGAGACGACGGCCGACGACCTCGTCGGCCCGATCGAGTTCTCCGTCTACGGCGCCGTCACGGCCGTGCGCCAGGTGCTGCCCGGCATGCGCGCCCTGGGCAGGGGGACGGTCCTCTTCGTCAACGGCGCCAGCGCCGTCCGCCCGATGGACCGCGTCACGGGCACCTCGGTCGCCTTCGCCGCCGAGAGCGCCTACGCCCAGCTGCTGCACGACGCCGTGGCCGACGAGGGCGTGCACGTCGCCCAGCTCATCATCCCGTTCGGCATCGACGACGGCCAGGACGACCACACCGGCGCCGCGCTCGCCGAGCGCCTCTGGGGACTGCACGCCGAGCGCGACGGGTTCCGCACCTACGCCGAGCCGCTCGCCGACTGACGCGGCACGGCAGGGGCGGGCAGGAGCCGCGGCTCCTGCCCGCCCCGGGCGTCACGCCGGGTGCGCCCCCGCCCCCGGCGGTCGGTACCGTGCTCTCGGGGCGCACGGCGCCCGCCGACCACGACGAGAGCGACCATGAGCACGAACAGGACACCGGTCCCCCGGCCGAGCAGGCAGGCGGGCGTGCACCGCGGACGCCTCGGCCGCGAGACCGCCCGCCAGCCCCGCACCCCCTCCCTGCAGGGCGGGGCGAAGCGGTTGATCGCGCTGCCCTCGTTCCGGGTGGGCTTCGTGGGCACGCTCGGCGTCGGCGCCGCCCTGGCCCTGCTCGGGGCCGTTCAGGCCATCTCGATCGTCGTCACCTACGTGGGCGTGGCGTACTTCCTGTCGCTCGCCCTCGAACCGGTCATCGACCTCCTGGCCCGGCACCGGATCCGTCGGCCGGCCGCGGTGGCCCTGATCTTCGGCGTCGCGATCGTGCTCGTCGCCGCCGCCGTGCTCGTCGTCGCGCCGCTCGTCGGGCGACAGCTGCTGTCGCTCGTGCAGCAGGCGCCCGGGGCCCTCACCCGGCTGACGCAGCAGCCCTGGTTCGACGACCTCACGGCGCAGTTCGGCCTCGACGCGTCGGTCGACGGGCTGCTCACGGCGGCGACGGACTTCCTCCGCGACCCCGAGCACCTCGCCTCGCTCGGCGGCGGGCTCGTCGCCCTCGGGTCCGGCGTGCTCGACGGCGTCGTGGCCGTCTTCGTGGTGCTCGTGCTCACCATCTACCTCACGGCCACCATGCCGCGCGTCGTGCGCAAGGTCTTCAAGCTCGTCCCCGCGTCGCGCGCCGACGCCTGGCGGCCGGTCTACGAGGAGATGACCCAGTCCGTGGGCCGCTTCGTCGTCGGCCAGGTGGCCCTCGCGGTGGTGAACGCGGTCCTCGTGCTGGCGCTGCTGCTCATCTTCGACGTGCCGGGCGTCGCCCTGCTCACCGCCGTCGCGTTCGTCGGGGCGCTCATCCCCATCGTCGGGACCGTCGTCGCCGCCGTGGTCGTCATCGGCGTCGCCCTGCTCACCTCGCCGCCGGCGGCCATCGCGATGATCGTCTTCTACGTCGGCTACCAGCCGCTCGAGTCGTACGTGCTCACGCCCAAGGTCATGGCGCGAGCCGTGCACGTGCCCGGCTCGCTCGTGCTCGTCGCCGTGCTCGCGGGCAGCGCCCTCGGCGGCGTGCTCGGGGCGCTCGTGGCGGTGCCGGTGGCGGCCTCGGCCACGGTGCTCGTCGACCGCATCGTCGTCGTGCGCCAGCGCCAGCGCTGACGTAGCGCGCTCAGCGAGCGCGGGCGGCGCAGCCTGCCCCAAGACCCGGGTCCCGATCGCCCCGGGTCGAGCCAGGAAGTGCCCGTCGAGCCAGGGATGTTCCTGGCTCGACGGGCACTTCCTGGCTCGACGGAGCCCCCTGGCGCTGGCAGGAGGCCCGCCCCGCCTCAGCGCACGCGGCTCGCGCAGCCGCCGTCGGGCCCGCAGGCCGCGGCGAGGGTGCTGGCGATGCCGGCCAGCTGGCGCACCTGTGCGGCGCTGAGGTGGTCGAAGACGAGCTCGCGGACGCGCTCGACGTGGCCGGGAGCCGTCTCGACGACCTTCGCCAGGCCGGCGTCGGTGAGGACGGCGAGCGTGCTGCGGC
>Ga0265797_10004488_pt1 | contig 21256 bp, 23 predicted proteins | sample P2T30metagenome_FD_192433 | JGI IMG/M metagenome (GOLD analysis project Ga0265797, IMG submission 192433) | Plant litter microbial communities from East Loma Ridge, Irvine, California - P2 T30 | ecosystem: Environmental > Terrestrial > Plant litter > Unclassified | place: USA: California...
GTCACCGGGGCGGGCGCGGCGCCGGCGGGGGCGTCGTCGACGCCGTCGTCGTCGACGGACCGGTGACGACGGGGACTCGGGTCGTGGTGCTCATCGGTCGGATCCCTTCACGAGCCGCAGCTGCACTCCGTTGATCACCACGAGGGCGACGAGCATGATGATCGACAGGGCTGCGGCCTTGCCGAGGTCGAACGAGGTGAACGCCGTGTTGTAGATGGACATCACCATCGTCACGGTGCTGTTGTCGGGCCCGCCCTGTGTCATGACGGCGAACTGGTCGAAGGCGAGCAGTGAACCGGTCACCGACAGGACCAGGAGGAGCGCGAGGGTGGGGCGCAAGAAGGGCAGCGTGACGAAGAGGAACCGTTGCCACCCGTTGGCCCCGTCCATCAGCGCGGCCTCGTTGACGCTCGACGGGATCGACTGGAGGGCGACCAGCAGGATGACCACCTGGAACCCGACGAACTTCCACACGATCATGAAGGTCACGGCGAGGGTGGCGCTCAGCGGCGTCCCGAAGAAACCGACCGGGCCGTCGACGATGCCGGCCCAACGGAGCGCCTGGGCGAAGATGCCCACCTGGTCGTCGTAGTTCACGACCCACATGAGGCTGGCGGTGGACAGGCCGACGACGTAGGGCGCGAAGATCGCGATGCGGTAGAACTTCGCTCCGCGTCGCGGGGAGTTGAGGAAGGCCGCGAGCACGAGGGCGAGCACGAAGATCGAGACGGTCGCGAGGGCGGTGTACCCGAGCGTGAAGAGGATCGCGCCGACGTAGCCGGGATCCGTGAAGATGTCGACGTAGTTGCCTGGTCCGATGAGGGTCGGGGACCCCAGCAGGGGCCAGTCGCTGAGCGACATGTAGACGACGATGCCCAGCGGGAGCACGAACAGCACGAGGATCGTGGCGGCGGTCGGGGCGACGAAGGCCCAGCCCGCGAGCTGGTCCCGCGAGGCGGCGGTCCGCGCGCGGGGCCGGCGTACGGGCGCCGGCCCCGCGGAGAGGGTGGTGGTGGCCACGGTCAGTAGGCCCCGTCCAGCAGTGCCTGGATCGAGTCCTGCCCGGTGGCGAGCGCGTCCGGGTCGTTGTCGAAGACGGCGCCGCGGACGGCGGTGAGCCACGGACCGTTGGGCGAGTTGATCGCCTCGCCGTAGGCGAGGGTGGAGGGCGTGTAGCCGTTGGCGAGCCCTTCGGTGACCGCCACGAGGCGCGGGTCCGCTCCCGTGTTCTCGTTGTCGGCGAGGTCGACGCGGACGGGGAGGTCGCCCGCCTTGGCGACGATGTTGACCTGGGCGTCGTCCTCGAGCGTCCACTCGATGAACTCCCACGCGGCGTCGGCGTTCGGCGAGGTGCCCGAGATGCCGATGACGTCGCCGCCGACGAAGGTGCCCGTGCCGCTGCCGTCCGCGGTCGCGAGGGGCATGTAGCCCCACTCGAAGTCGACGGTCTCGTTGACGACGGGGATCGAGTAGGAGCCGTTGGGCCACATGCCCGCCTTGCCCTGCAGGAAGGGCTCCTGCTGGGTGGTGCTGTCGCCGGTGGTCGCGCCGGGGGCGACCGATCCGTCGGCGTAGAGCTCCTGGTAGAGGCCGAACCAGTCGGCCAGCGCGTCGTTGTCGATGTCGACCGTCGCCCCGTCGTCGGTGAACGGCACCTCGTCGCCGGCCTTGGCGACGCCGAAGGCGGTGTAGGCGTTGCAGCCGGCGCAGTTGCCGGGGAAGTACGCGCCGTAGGTCCCGTCGCCGAGCGCGGTGATCGCCGCGGCGGCCTCGCGGATGCCCTCGTACGTCGTCGGCGGGGCCTCGGGGTCGAGGCCGGCCCGGCTGAAGAGGTCCTTGTTGTAGAAGATGAAGCTCGAGTCGACCTTGTGCGGCACCGCGTAGGCCTTGCCGTCGACGGTCGCGGCCTCGACGTGCGCGTCGACGAGGTCGTCGGCGAAGGGGAGCTCGGCGATGCGGTCGGTGATGTCGAGGAAGACGGACTGCTTCGCGTAGTTCGGTGCGTAGACGACGTCGGCGGCGAGGATGTCCGGTAGCGAGCCGGCTCCCGCGGCGGCGCCGGCCTTCTGCTGGAAGCTCTCCGAGGCCACGATCGTCAGGTCGATCTGCGTCTCGTGGTCGGCGTTCCACGCGTCGACGAGGGCCTGCGTGTAGTCCTGCGTCGAGGACCGGGCCCACATCGTGAGCTGCTCGGGGTCACCGCCTCCGGCACCGGCGTCGCCGCCGGACGCCCCGCAGGCGGTGAGCGCCAGGGTCGCGGCCACGAGGGCCGCACCACCGACGACGAGTCGCTTCGGTCTGTTCATGATTTCTCCTCTTCGAGATGACAGGGCCGTGGGCCTCACCACAGTGTCCGAGGGCCCCTGCGACAACGCGAGAAATTTCCCAATCTTTCTCACTTAGGCCTTGCATTCTTCGATCCGTGCTGGGAAAACTTGCTGCGCAAAGGAGGTGCGTCATGGAAGGACGACGAGTGACGCTCGCCCACGTGGCGGACGAGGCGGGGGTCTCGCAGAGCACGGTCTCGAAGGCGCTCAGCGGGACGGGCCGGATGCGCGGCGAGACCCGGGTGCACATCGAGGGCGTCGCGCGGCGACTCGGCTACAGCTACGGCACACCTCGCCGTGACGTCCGGTCCACCCGCGCGTACACTATCGGGCTGCTCACCACCGACAGCTTCAGCCGCTTCGCGATCCCGCTCATGCTCGGGGTGGAGGACGCCCTGAGCGCAGGCCGGATCTCCGTCCTCCTCGCGGACGGTCGGGGGGATCCCATCCGCGAGGACCACCATCTGCAGACGTTCCTCGCCCGGCGGGTGGACGCCATCATCGTCACCGGTCGCCGTGCCGAGCCCCGGCCACCGATCGCCGTCTCGACGAGGGTGCCCGTCTGTTACGTCCTCGCACCGTCGCAGGACCCGGACGACCTCTCGATCGTGATCGACGACGAGCACGGGGGCCGTCAGGCGACGGCGCACCTGCTGGCACTCGGACGGCGGCACGTCGCGTACGTCTCGGGACCGCAGAAGCACCTCGCGGCCCGACTGCGCCATGCCGGCATGCTGGCCGAACTGGCGGCTGCCGGGGTCGAGGCCGGGGCCGTGACTGCACTCTGGGGCGGGTGGAGCGAGGCCTGGGGGCGTCAGGCGGCCAGCATCCTCGTCCGGGACGAGCGCCCGTGGGACGCGGTCTTCTGCGGCAGCGACCAGATCGCGCGCGGTGTGGTCGAGCAGCTTCAGGAGGAGGGCGTGAGGGTGCCCGAGGATGTGTCCGTTGTCGGCTTCGACGACTGGGACGTGATGGCCCTGGCGACGCGTCCGCCCCTCACGACGATCGACCCGCGGCTCGACGAACTGGGCCGGCTCGCGGCGGAGTCCGTGCTGGCGATGCTGGGGGGCGAGCAGCGTCGGGGGATCCTCCCGCACGAGTGCGAACTGGTCGTGCGGGGCTCGACGTCGGTGAGCCCGACGTGATCGCGCCGCTCGACTCCCTGGTCCGGCCCGACGACGTGCGCCAGCTCACCGAGCACGTCCATCTCGTCCCGGACGGGTCGCGTCGGGGCGTCCCCAACGTCGGGATCGTCGCCGGACGACGTCGCGCCCTCGTCGTCGACACGGGCATGGGGCCAGCGAACGGCGAGCGTGTCCTCGAGGCCGTGCGGGCCGTCGCCGGTGACCGCGCGCTCGTCGTCGTGAGCACGCACACGCACCCCGAGCACGACCTCGGCGCCCAGGCGTTCCCCGTCGACGCGGTGATGGTGCGCGCCCGGAGCCAGGTCCGCGAGATCGAGGGCACGGCGCAGACGGTGGTCGAGGACTTCCGGGCCGCGTCGGCCCACTGGCGGTCGCTGCTCGAGGGAGCGAGATTCCGCGAGGCCGACGTCGTCTTCGACGACCACCTCGACCTCGATCTCGGCGGGGTGCGGGTCCAGCTCACGGCCATGGGGACGAACCACACCGAGGGGGACACGGTCGCGCACGTGCAGGAGGACGGCGTGCTCTTCGCGGGCGACGTCGCCATGGCGGGTGCCCCCGCCTTCGCGAGCCCGCACTCGCGCATCGGACCGTGGCTCCGCAGCCTGCGACGGCTGCGGGCCCTTGCCCCCGAGATCATCGTGCCGAGCCACGGTCCGACCGGGGGGACGGAGCTCGTCGACGGCTACGAGGCGCACCTGAGTCGCGTGCTCGACCGGGTCGCCCGGCTGCGCGCCGCCGGGACTCCTCCGGACGACGTCCTGCGCACGGTCGTCGCCGAACGCCTCGACGACTACGGCGACGAGGACAGGTTGTCGGGCGCCGTGCGGGCGGCACTCGCGGCCGTAGCCGCGCAGCACGACGACGATCACGACGGGAGCGGGGACCGATGACCGACGAAGCGCTGCTCCGGGACGACGCCCTGGTCGAGCCCCTCGGAACCGGTGCCGGCTGGAGCGAGGGTCCCCTCTGGCTGCCTGCCGAGGGACGCGTGCGGTGGAGCGACATCCCCCACGACCGCATCCTGCAGTGGGACGCCGCCACCGGTGCGACATCCGTCCACCGCGATGGGGTCGAGTACACCAACGGTCGCCTGCTCGACACCGACGGGAGCGTCGTGCAGTGCTCCCACGGTCGCCGACGACTCGAGCGCGAGCACCCCGACGGCACCGTCGAGGAGATCGTCTCGACCTGGCAGGGACGGCGGTTCAACTCACCAAACGACGTCGCGCTCGCACCGGACGGCTCGTTGTGGTTCACGGATCCCGACTACGGGATCAGGCAGCCGAGCGAAGGCCACCCCGGCGAGCCCGAGTACGGAGCCCGCTGGGTGTTCCGCTGGAGCCCCGGCGACGGCGTCGCCCCCGTCGTCACGGACATCGTGCAGCCGAACGGCATCGCCTTCTCCCCCGACGGCGCGACCGTCTACGTCACGGACACCGCGATCGGCCTGGACGACGGACCCGGCCACTGGATCCGGGCCTACGACGTCGTCGACGGTGGCGCCGGGGCCCGCGACGGGCGACTCTTCGCCGTCGTCGACGTCGGCCTGCCGGACGGCATCGCCGTCGATGAGCAGGGCCGGGTGTGGTCGTCCGCGGGCGACGGCGTCCACGTCTTCGGCGTCGACGGTGCCGAGCTGCTGTTCGTACCGGTCCCGGAACCGGTCGCCAACCTGTGCTTCGGCGGCGTCGACGGCACCGACCTGTTCATCGCCGCGACGACAAGCCTGTACCGGCTGCGGACCAGGACTCGGGCAGTGTGACCTTGAACAGGACGGCATCGCACCTCGTACTGTCTGCGCCGCTCATCTAGAACAGTTGCAGACGGCCCTTCCCCGTACATGCAGATGTCGCTCCACAAGCCCGCACCTGCTTGCTGTCGCATTCGCTGGCCGACCATGACCGGCCAGCTTGGCTCACACGGCGCGGCCAAGCCCCGGCTCGCTCCCCGCACCGCCCCTACGCCTCGCCCACCGCTCCGCACGGCCACCTCCGCCTCGCCGTGGTAAGGTCCCCGCATCGGTCGCTCCGGCGGGCGGGCCGAGGAGCGAGCCGGCCCGAGGCAGTGTGCACGTCGAGGATCGCGCTCGTGCTCGTTCAGCGGCACGCCGTGGCGCTGCCCGGCGCTGGTCTCAGAAGTCGTCAGCTCGCGCGGGGACGTCGTCCGCGTCGTCGCGCGATCCAGGACTGGCCTGCCCGTGCGGGTGTCGTGGCACGTGTCCGCGGTCGACGTCGTCGTCCGTCTCGCGGTCGGCGCGACGGCCCTCCGGCAGGTGTGCGAGGCGGTTCAGGTTCTCGTGGTTGCGGAGGGTGAGGGCGAGGCGGCGCAGCAGGTAGGGCAGGGTCGCGGCGACACCACCGACGAAGCGCTCGCCCATGGTGACCGTGCAGCCCCGCGAGTGTGGGCGCACGGTGAGGACGATCACGGCGCGGCCGAGCGGGCCGACCCGTGCGCGGAGCGAGATGGTGTCGTCCGGCGACCACTCGACCACCTCGGTGGTGTCGTCGAAGAGCACAGGCCAGATGCCGATCGAGTGGTGCAGCGCGGTGCCCGGTCGCGGCCACTCGGCGTCGACGTGCCGCACCCGGGACGCGCCGACGACCCACACGGGGTAGAGCCAGCCGTCGGCGAGCACGGCGAAGACGTCCTCCGGGGAGCAGGCGACGACCCGTGCCGTGCGGGACATCAGGCGGCTGCCTCCGTGTCGGGACGCGCCTCCTGCGACAGGCGCGGGAGCACGCCCTCGGCCATCCGTCCGACGAACGCCTCCTGGTCCTGCGTCACGCCGTGGACGTAGACGCGGTCGGCACCGACGTCGGAGAAGGTCTCGAGCAGGTCGACGAGCTCCGTCGGCTCGGCGGTGCAGAAGACCGACTCGGCGACCGTGTCGGCGGTGACGTGCTGGGCGGCCTCGTCGAAGTGCTCCACGGTGTCGAGGTCCCAGCACAACGGCGGCGAGAAGATGTTGGTGCGCCACTGGTCGTGGGCCATGGCCCGAGCCGTGTCGAGCGAGTCCTCGAGGCTCACCTGCGCCTGCACGAAGACCTCGCCCCGACCGCCGGCGTCGCGGTACGTGTCGATCATGCGCCGCAGCTGCTCCGGAGGCTGCGAGATCGTGATCATCCCGTCGGCCCATCCGGCCACGCGGCGGGCCGTGGCCTCGGTGACGGCGGCCCCGACGAGCGGGGGCGGCGTCTCGGGCAGGGACCACACGCGCGCCCGGTCGACGGTGACGAGCCCCTGATGGGTGACCTCCTCGCCGGCGAGCAGCGCCCGGATGACCTCGACCGCCTCGAGGAGGCGCGCGTCCCGCTCGGCCTTCGCCGGCCAGCGGTCACCCGTGACGTGCTCGCTGATCGCCTGCCCGCTGCCGAGAGCCGCCCAGAAACGGCCGGGGTTCATCTGCTCGAGCGTCGCGATCGCCTGCGCGACGACGACCGGGTGGTAACGCTGCCCGGGCGCGTTGACGACACCGAAGGTCATGTCGGTCGTCGCGAGGGCCGCGCCGAGCCACGACCACGCGAAGCCCGACTCGCCCTGCCTGGCGCTCCACGGGGTGAGGTGGTCGGAGCACATGGCGGCAGTGAAGCCGGCCTGGTCCGCGAGCCGAGCTGCCCGCAGGAGCTCGCGCGGGCCGATCTGTTCGTGGGAGGCGTGCCAGCCGTACGTCGTCATGGTGCCGAACGTACGCACGGGGCGTGTCGCCGCCCCGGCTCCGGTCCTGCCGATCACCTGTGGAACGGCCGGGGCCGTGTGCTGCACCACGGATCGTCACCGATCGCCTTCGTGTCCCGGCAGTTCCCCAGCAGGCCCACGCGAAGAGGTCGCCGAGACTCGCTCCTCGCACGGCCCCTCTCCCCTGACCCATGCTCTTGAGGTGCGGCGGCGCAGCGGACGCGCTCGCGTCCGATGGATCGTCATCGAGCGAGCACGGCCCGCCACCCGTCCCGCACCACGAGACGACGCCCTACCGCCCGCGATCCTGACGCGGGCCGCTCGACGACGTCGAAACGAGGTCTACTCGAGCGACGACTGGAGGATCCGGATGTGTGCCCCGAGGGCACCGGTGGTGAGCAGGCCCGGACCGAGGGGCCCTGCCCGGTCCTCGCCGAGCGGCGGCAGCAGCGCCAACGCCGTCCGGACGGGCTCGGTCATGGTCGACAGCTGCCAGGCGAGCTCGTCGGCGCCTCCGGTGCCGGGTGCTGCGAGCTCGGCGGCGTGCACTGCGTACGCGGCTGCGCCGAGGGCATGGGCGCCGACGTGTGCGACGCCGGAGGCCTGCCCCGCTGCTCGGGCTGCGGCCTTGCCGGCGGGCGTCGTGGCGGCTCTGGCGGCGCGTCCGGCCACGAAACGCAGCAGGATCTGGTCGGCGGCGTCGACGTCTCCGCACGCGTAGGCGCGGGTGCGCGCGAGGCCCTCTCGTGGTGCCGGTTCATCGGGCGCTTCGCGCTCGAAGAGGTGGAGGACGCGTTCGGCGCAATCGGCCGCCCAGGCTGCGACGATGCGGCGCTGGTCGTCGCTCAACGTCTGCGCGGAAGCCATGCACGCATGGTGGCACCGTTGTCCCTTGCTCGCCCCGCCTGTCTGGCTCGCGCCGGTGCTCTCCTGCGAGGATGCAACCGTGCCCCAGTCCCCGTGGCCGGCTCAGGCCGGCGCTCTGGTCCACCGTGACGCCCGAGAGCAGGATCTCCACGCCGTCGTCGAGCTTCGGAACGACCCGGCGGTCAACCGGTTCATGCTCCGCACCCACGTCGACCCCGAGGCCTACCGATAGGAGTGGGTGGCGATCCCCGAGAGCGAGACCGACTACTCCTGCGTCGTCGAGCTCGACGGTGTCCTCGCGGGCCTCGGTTTCCTCGACGTCGTCGACGGCATGGGTCAGCCCGGGATGCCGAAGGGCACCGAAGCCGTGATCGGCCACATGCTCCGTCCCGACCTCACCGGGCAAGGGCTCGGTACCGGGCTCGTGCACGGCCTGCTCGTCGCAGCGTTCGACGGGCTCGGGCTCCGGCGCGTGACCGCGGGCTGCAACGCCGACGACGTCGCCAGCGCCCGCGTCCTCGAGAAGAACGGCATGCGACGTGAGCAGCACGGCATCCAGGACTCCTGGCACGCAGAGCTCGGCTGGGTCGACGGCTACACGTACGCCATGCTCCGTCACGAGTGGGAGGCCGGCAGTCGCTGAGCGGCTGGTCCAGCCTGCCTTTCGCTACATCTCGAGCTCGACGACGAACCCGGGTCCGAGCTCCGCCTGCAGGTCACGCGCCAGCCGCGCACCCCGGGTGCTGCACGTGGGGTGAGATGCGGTACTCATGGGACTCCCACCACGCTGTCCAGTCGTAGAGCTCCCTGGTGAGCCGCGCAGACAGTCCGTACTCCTCGGCCGAGTACGTGATGCGTTCCTCGTCGTCGAGCGTGAGGTCCTCGCGCAGCGGCCAGGACAGCCCTTCGACGAGGACCAGGCGCACCTGTCGTGTCATGGACGCGAGCATGCCAGTGTCCAGGAGCCGGCTCGCTCCTTGCACCGCCGCCCGACCCGCTCCCCCGTCCCGGGGAAGGCACCTCACCCCTGCCACGTTCACCTCGGTGCCCGAGTAGCGCAGCTCGGGTGGGGCAAACGGGCGGTCCCCTGGCTCAGGTCGGACAGCTGCTCGGGCTCCTGGTGTAGCCGCGGCAGCCAGGAGCCGCGCCCCTCTCCACCGCCCTGTCTGGGTAGCCGTACGCTCGGAGCATGGCAGCGTCGCGCACTGAGCAGATCCGTCAGCATCTCGACGCTCCTCTGCCCTACGAGCGTGAGCGCCTGATGTCGTTTCCCGCCGTGGTGGAAGACCTCCGACGCGCGCAACGGGATCGTGACGCTCGCCTGCGGCCGGGTGCCGCCGAGGAGTTCCTCGAGATCGCTCTCAAGTACCCCCTGTGGCGGACGGTCGGTCGTGAGCGCACGGCAGAGCTGTCCCACGCGACGCGGGCCACGCGGTTCACCCGGTCCCTGACGGACACTGTCGACATCGGGCTGCGCGAGACCCTCGACACGGGAGACTTCGCCGGCGTCGCGTCGGGGATCGTTGCGCTGCAGCGCCTACTCGTCGCCCACTCTCTCCACTCGCCGAGCGGCACCGATCACAGCCGTCACCTGTTCACGGCCGTCGAGGCGTGCGCTGCAGGTGACGTCGACCTGCTCCGCGAGTGCTTCCCGCTGGCGGCCGGACCGACCAGCGACGGGTACCGGTTCTTCGTGGTCGGGTCGAACCTCCTCTACGAACGCCTCTGGGGCCTCATCGGACCGTCGTCACCTGCGGTGGTCGACGCGGAGAGGTACCTCGCGGCGAAGAGCCATCCCGTGATGGAGAAGAAGATCGTCGCCTACCTGCTGCCCGTGGTCCTCGGCGACGTCGCCGGCGCCTCGGTCGCTCTGGCTGCAATCGACTCCGTCTGGCTGTCGTCGACGTGGCTCCGGGTGCGCCGGGAGGGCTGGCGGCAGCACTTCAGCCCGCTGCTGCACGGGCTGTTCATGGTCGGCGTCGAGTTCCTTGCCGACGGGGCCGAGCTCCCCGCGCCTGAGAGTCGTGCCTTCTGGCCGGAGTACTACGCGTGGCTCCGGCACCCGGCGTGGACTCCCCCGGAGCGCGCCCTTCGCTTCGACGACGACGAGGTCGCGCCACTGGTCCTGATCTACGGCCCGTACCTGGTGCCGGCGCTCGACGACAGCCCTGCGGCGTACGCCCGCTGATGCGAGAGGTCCACGTTGCCTTGCGGCCGCACTGGCTCAACGGCTGGTTCCTGGTGCTCTTCACCTCGCCACGCATCGTCGTCGGGTCGACGGAGCACCGGGCCCGGTGGGGTCGAGCCGTGACCATTCCTGTCGCTGCAGGGCAGCGCGTCGGGGCAGGCATCCGCTACTTCGGCCGCGGCCGCCTCCTCGGAGTCGAGGATGTCGAACTCGACGACACCGTGCCGGCCGGCTCGACGCTGCTCTTCCGCAACGGACCCTGGAACCACGACCCCTTCCGGCTCGTGCGGGTCGGGCGGTCGGGTGCCTAGCCCCTGCCTCGCCGCCGCCGCCTGAGGAGCCTGACGGCCTGCGTGCCCCAGATGAGGAAGAAGCCGCTCCCGATGAAGATGCCGTTGAGGACCGAGAGGTCAGTAAAGGCCAGGAGGAGCGCACACACGACAGCGATGACGAAACCACCGATGGCCCCGCCGACAGCCGCACGGAGCTCGTTGCTGAGCGTGCCCGGGTCGAGGTCGTCGGCCATGCGCTGAGCCTGCCACGCCGTCGCCCTACCCGGGTCCGGCTCGCTCTCCGTCCCGCCTCACCGCAACGAGCGTGCATCGCTACGCCGTGGGGGCAGAGAAGCGGTGCTGGCCGCCGAGAAGTCGACGGCCAGCACCAGACTGCGTCGGATGCACCTAGTCGAGGCCGATGGTCTGCACTGCCTCATCCGTTGTTGCTGCCGCGAAGACGAGGGCTGCGTCGAAGGCTGTCGCCGCTGCTTCCGTGGTCGCGCTCTGGGAACGTAGGTGTAGGGCAGGTGCGTCGCCTCGGCCGTCCCATGCCACGACTGCAGCTTCGTGTGTGAGGAGCACGTTGGCGGCTGCAGCTTCGACGCTGTGCTCTCCGAGTGGAGCCGCGGTGACGCGTTCGACGCGGAAGCCGACGTCGGTCGAGGCGGGGAAGCTCATCTCGGGTACGTCGTCGGCGGCATGCGACAAGGCGATCGCGCGGTACTTCGGCCCCAACGTGTCCGCGAGGAGGCTGCCGGCCGGGTAGGCCGTGAGGACGCCGTCGAACACGACCGGTGCCTTCTGGATGTGGTTGTTGTGCGCCACGTAGGCGATGCGATCGCCGTCGGGCAGACCGGCCAGCTCCTCGGCAACCCGGCGCGCGACGAAGACTTCGCGGATGGTCGTGTCGTCGATGCGACCTGTCTCGGTGAAGAGGTCGGCCATCGCGCGCAGCATGACGTCGGTTGTTGCCGCGGCGTCGATGAGCGCTCGCGCTCTACTCCAACGCTGGCTGTCGTCGGCGCGCGCGTGCACGGTGCCGAGCGCGTCGACCCTTGCTCTGAGGCGTGTCAGGTGCACCGTGAGGCTGTCCTGCATTGCAGAGTCGAGAGCCAACCATGAGCTCGCACTCGCGGCCGCGGAGCCTCCGACGACCTGCGACGCTAGCTCCCGAGTCGCCTGCACGAGGTCGACCGCAGCTGGATCGAGTTCGTCGAGCACCTCGGCGAGAGGTGTGAGGCTAACGTCGATGGTCAAGGAGTTCGGCAGGTCGACGCCCATCACGTGCAGGCGGCGGTCGCTTGGCAGCCGCCGTCGAAGGTCGGCGAGGAACGCGCCGTAGAGCGCCGTGGTCAGCGTCCCGACGAGCGCTTGCAGCTCTTCTGGCCGCTCGCCGGCAAGCCACTGTTCGACGAGGGGCGCTTCATCGTGACCGATCTCGAGGGCAAGGTTTGTGACGCCCTTGGGAACGAGCGCTGCTACGACGGCTGCTCGTGCCGCGTTGAGTTCGGCGATGAAGTGGGCTGATTCGCCGATTCCGAGGACGCGGGCGTCAGCGGCGAGACCGGTCAGGTGCTGGTGCGCGAACGGGTGCCGCTCGTCCCAGCTAGCGGCGGAGAAGGACGTGGCCGCAGGCGTCGCGGCATGAGGGTTTTGAGGCATTGTGAAGCAGTTCCTGTCTGAGTCAAAGGGCATGCGGACGCGTCCGGCGGAGCCGGACACGGGTCGACGCGATTCCGATTCAGAGGAGGATGCTTGCAATCACACCTCGACTCTACAAGGTGTGTCAGTCGTCGGGTCGCTACAGGGTGGTTGGAGCGCCGGGGCAACGCCAGTGCTCAAGGTCGATCGAGCAGGCCCGGCTCGCTCCCCGTCCCGCTCCCCCGACACGCGCCCCACTCCCGCTCGGAACACCCCTGTCGGCGCCGGCGTTGCCACACTGGACGACGAGCACCGGAGGGGGCGCCATGGCCAGTGCAGTGGATGTCGCGGGCGCTGTCTGCCGTCGCCTACAGCTGCCGCCGACGGACGTGCCGGCGCTGCACGAGCTCGTCTACCTGTGCCAGGCGTGGTGCCTGGCGTGGACGGGGTACGCGCTCTTCGACGACGAGCTCGTCGGCGGCCCGGACGGTCCTGTCGTGCCGGCGGTCGCGGCCGCCCTCCGCGGCCCGGGGCTGGTCGAGGTGGCTGAGCCTCTTGCTGAGGACGACGACGACGTCGTGCGCTCGGTCGTCGAGCACTTCGCGTCCCACAGCCTCCGCGAGCTTGTCGACGTCGTGCTGGGCGACGGTGTGTGGTCGGGCGCGAGCACGGGAACGGCGATGTCCGAGGAGACGCTGCGGCAGGTCTACACACGGCACGGCCTCGCAGGCGAAGGCGTCCCGCCTCGCTTCGGTAGGCCGCGGTCGATGCGCGACGACGACGCGGCCGCCCTCGGCAGGGAGGCGTCGCGAGAGTGGGCTGAGGGCTTGGCGATGCTCCGAGACGCCTGACGCACTCTTGAACTCCGTCGGAGCGAGATTCAAGCTCATCCGCATGAGCGCGCGTAGTCGCCGCGCATGCTCCTACTGACCGCCACTCGCCCCGCCACCTGTCCGCGCCGTACGCTTACTCCCACGATCCGATCGGAGCCGCCCATGCGACGTCGCCTCGCGACCACCACGGCCGTCGTGCTCGCCGCCACCGTCAGCGCGGCCCTGTCCTCGTGCGTCCCGGGCGCCCAGAATCTCGGCATGGCCGCTCCCCCTGACTGCCTCTCAGACGGGCCCGCCGAGATCGCGGCCACGCCCGTTGCGGGCGAGCCGAAGGTGCACCGGGTGCTTCGCGAGAACGAGCTCTGCGGGCAGGACGCTACGTCGGCGCGCGAGATCCTCGAAGACGAAGGCATCCCGGTCTCCTTCATGTCTCGAGACGGCGCAACGCAGCTGGACGAACCGTCCCCCGGTGCCCGCGTCATCGACGTGACCATCGTCGGCCTCGAGTCGTATCCGGTGATCTACACCGTCGACCTGACTCTCGACGAGGAACCCTGAGGACGACGCCCAAGTTCCTTGGCTGCCTGCAAGAAGACTTGGTGATGCCGGTGGCGCGAGGTTTCGCACTGGGTGCCTCCCGGCCTGGGGTGCCCTCACGACACCTCGCGTACAGCTCGCGCCCAGTCCCGCCCGCCGACCCGGTGCGCCGCGCATGCCTCTTCCGACAGCACCGGCCCCGCACATGGGGTCGGAACGAGCATGGGATGAGGGGGCAGCGATGACGCTTGCAGGGAAGGTCGGCCGCGGTGCGGTCGTCGTCGGCGGGGCCCTGCTGCGTGGGGTCGCCGCCGGCCTCCACGCGGTAGCTGCGGCGGCGAGCGGTCTCGGTCAGCCGCCGGCGCCGGGCCCCGGGCTGACGCCGAAGCGGCGCGAGTACCGCCCGTAGGCAGGGCCAGCCACGGAACGAAGGGTGCCCGCCCGCACCGTCCCGCTCCGCGGCGCATGCGTACCGTCGACCGGCTCGGAGGCGTTCTTGCGTCTTCTGTGGCCGTTGGTGCCTGCATCCCTGCCCGTGAAGCTCATGCACATCACCGGCTCGAGGGGTGCCGCGCGATGTGCTTCGCCGGGATCCCTCACTCCCTTCGTGGTGCAGGTAGCCGCTCAGCGAGGTCTCCAGGAGCGCAACTCGCGCGTGGAGTGCGCCAGACGTAGCCTCGCGGCGTCGCGTCTGTTCGCGCGGCACCTGATGCCCCTCGTACCCGTGAAGCGCGAGGGGCTTCGTTCTGCCCGCACGCGCAGCACCGGTGTGTCAGAGTGCGGACGATGCCGACGAGCTCGGTGCTGCGTCCTCCGCCGGCGCGACCACGACGTCGGGCGGCGACGCCGGCGCGACGGAGCTGCCCACCCTCTCCGCCGACGAGGTCGAGGCCGAGCTCGCGGTGGCGACCGAGGCCCCGGCCGAGCCCGAGGAGGCGACGACCGTTGGCGTGCCGGCCACCCACGACGACGAGCTGGAGTCGATGACGGTCGCGAACCTCCGGACCCTCGCGAAGGAGCGCGGGCTCACGAACGTGTCGCGTGCGACGAAGGCGACGCTCGTGGAGCGCCTTCGCGGCTGACGCGCGTCGCAGGTTGCTCGCGCCGACGTGCGCACGCGTCGGCACCCCTGCCGCACCGTAGGAGTGTCGTGCGGGCGCGGTCCCGGTGCCGCCGACCGTGCGCGAGCGACGCCCCTGGCACGACGAGGGCCCCGCACCGGGTGGTGCGGGGCCCTCGTCGTGCGTCAGGCGCGCCGGCGACGCGCCAGCAGCGCGCCCGCGACGAGCAGCAGCAGGCCCGCCGCTGCCGCGCCGTTCAGCGAGGCGCCCGTGTGGGCGAGTGGGTCGGAGCCGGTGGTGCCGCCACCGGCACCGGCCACCGTGACCGGGGTGGTCGCCACGTCACGGCCGTCGACGAGGACCGCCACCGTGTGCGTCCCCGCGGGCAGGTCGGTCGGCAGCACCGCTCGGAGCACGAGGGTGCCGTCCGCGGCGACCGTGGCCGATCCGAGCGACCGTGGCGTCGAGCGCACCTCGACCGTCGCCCGGGCCGCGGGGTCGAGTCCCGCGGCGCGGACGGTCACGACACCCCCGGCACGCAGGTCGCCGGTCACGGCCACGACCGGTGCAGTGGGGGCGTCGTCGCCGGGCGTGCCGGGCTGCTCGGGCGTGCCGGGCTGCTCGGGGGTGCCGGGCTCGGGGTCGCCGGGCTCAGGGGTGCCGGGCCCGCCGGGCTGCTCGGGCTCGCCGGTGCCGGGCTGCTCGGGCTCGCCGGTGCCGGGCTGCTCGGGGGTGCCGGGCTCGGCCGGCGCCTCCGGGTGTGCCGCCCGCCACGCGAGGGCGTAGGCGAGCTTGCCGGGCTTGTCGTCGGCCATGGTGCGCGAGAGCTTGCCGAACTCGCCCTTGTCGGCGGCCTTGCCGTCGTTCCAGCGCGCGAGGCGGCCGAGCTCGTCGGCGGTGCGGTCGCCGATCGGGGCGTCGCCGGGCAGGGCGACCATCGCCTCGCTCACGGCGCGGACCGTGGCGAGGTAGCTGCCGAGGTCGTCGCGGTCCCAGCCCGAGAGGTCGATGTCGGACTCGTCGCGCAGCCAGGCGCCCCACGCGAACTCCTGGAACTCGACTGTGCCCGCGGTGAGTCCGATGTCGCGCGAGTAGTAGACGAGGCTGCGCAGCGGGTCGTCCTGGAACCCGGCGAGGCCCACCTGCGCGGGCAGCTGCGCCGGGTCGACCCGCTCGCCGGCGGGGTCGCGCAACCAGGTCCAGCCGCGCGCCTCCATGGTCGGCCAGAAGTCGGCGGGGGCGACGTCGCGCAGGTCGCCGGACACCCGCAGTCGCACGTGCAGGTCGAGGCCTCCGTCGGCGGTCTCGGCGAACGAGGTGAGCGTGTGGTGGCCGTCGGTGAGCCAGAGGCCGCCGTCGGGGCCGAGCACGACGGTCTTCATCGCGGCGAGGCTCGTCGTCGTCTCACCGCCGAGCGGCACCGTGCAGGCGAAGCTGGCCGGGTCGTGCAAGGTGGCGCCGGCCGGGGCGGTGGCGGCCTCGCCCTGCCCGTTGGCCTCGCACCAGTCGTCGAACCGCTTGTTGACGGCGTCCTTGCCTAGCTCGGAGTACCGGCCCAGCTTGTACGACACCTGGTCGAAGCCCACGGCGGGCTGGGTGGGGTGCACGTCGCCGATGCGGACGTCGAGCAGGTCGCCGACGGCGACGTCGCCGGGCACGGAGGGCGCGGCGGGCGCGTGCACGGCTGCGCCCGCGGAGGTGCCCGCGGGCGCGGGCACGGTCGCGGCCAGCGCGGGCACGGTCGCGGCCAGCGCGGGCACGGTCGCGGCCAGCGCGGGCACGCCGGCGAGGACGGAGCCCGCGGCGACGGCCGTGATCACCGCGGAGCCCCAGAGGGTCCGGGTCCTGGCGTGGGTCATGGTGTCCTCCTGGGACGGGCGCCGGTGGGGCGCGGTGCGGGGCGCCGTGGAGCGGGTGCGCGGGACGCGGGGCCGTCTCCGTCGGCGGGACGGTCCCGAGGACCCTGCTGCACGACGGTGTCGCGCCCGTGACCGCCAGGTGAACGACGCCTGTCGTCCATCGCACCCGCCGCCGGTCCTCGCCCGCCGGACGCGCGCCTCCGGCCCCCGGGGTTCTCGATTCGCCGGGTGTCTGGACCACCCGGATCCTCTGGCTGGCCGCCGCGATGGGTGCGGCTGGCGCCCTTCTGCAGATCGGCTCCATGGTTTTCAGCCGGTAGGCCGGCCCGGCCGTCAGCTGGCCGGCGCCGCCGCGGCGAACTCGCGGAGCCTGCTCCCAGCGAGAGCGCGACGCACCTCATCGACGACGCCCTGCCCGAAGAGCTCGAGCACCGCCCTGTCGTCGAACCGGGCCAGGAACAGCGGCTCGAGGGGTGCGTACTTCGTCGCCTGCCTGGTGATGAACCCGGCGTCCATGGAGTGGTGGAGCGACAGGGCGTTGTCGACGAAGTCGAGGAACTTGCAGACGACGACGCGGGGGTTCTTGCGCATCGCCCGGTCGACGTGCTCGACGTAGCGGGCGTTCTTCTCGGCCCGGGTGAGCCCGGCGGCCAGCAGGTCGTTCGTCATCCCGCGGACGGCGCGGGAGGTGATGTACCCGAAGGGGTGGGACAGGTACCCGAACGCGATGGTCCGCGCTGCGTCCTCGTCGGCGACGGGTGTGCCCGGCCAGGTGGCGAGGCGGGCGAAGTCGAAGACGTGATCCTCGACGGTGTGGTGGAAGACGGCGGCGAGGAGCGTCGCCTCGTCAACGCTAGGTGACGACGATCACCTCGAGAGGAAGCGGACCTGCGGCCAGCTTCCTGAGCATGGCCAGAACCCAGCTCCACCAACATCACACCAACACGACATCCGTACCTGGCGGCAGCAGCCCTCAGCCGGAACTCTACGGAGCTTCCTGGCCGGCATCTTTTCTGGTGGGCCCTGCCGGGATCGAACCGACGACGTCCACGGTGTAAACGTGGCGCTCTACCAGCTGAGCTAAAGGCCCGCGACGACGGACGTCGTGCGCGGTCCAGGGTACCCGTCCTCCCCAGGGGAGACGGACGCGGCGCGGTGCACGATGCGGCCGGTCCTCGGGCGTGTCCCGGCGCCTCCTGCGTACGCTCGTCACGTGCGTTCTCGTCGTCTCCTGCAGCAGGTCGCCGGCAAGCTCGGCGGGCAGGGCCCCGCCGCGCCGGTCAGCCGCCGCACCCAGCGCGCGGACCGCGCCGAGCGGACCGTGCGCGGGGTGCTCGAGCTGGCCGTCCGCCTGGGCGAGACGCTCCTGTCGCTGGGCGCCCCCGCCGCCGAGGTCACCGACACCATCCACCGCATCTGCCGCGCGTACGGCATCGACTGCCAGGTCGACCTCACGTTCACGTCGATCCTCGTCGTGCACGACGGGCAGGACGACGCGCCCGGCGTGAGCGTGCTCCGCGTCGTCGCCGACCGCAGCGCCGACTACGAGCGGCTCGCCCGCGTGTCCGCACTCGTCACGGCCATCACCGAGGGATCTCCCGAGGTCAGCGTCGCCGACACGCTCGACGACGCCGCCGCGCGGGGCGAGGCACGAGCGCAGTTCGACGCCGCCCACGAGCGCCTCGACGCGATCCTCGTCCAGCCGCACCGGTACCGTCCGGCGGTCGTCACGCTCACGCTCACCGCCATGGCGGCGGGCGTCGCCCTCCTGCTCGGCGGCGGCCCCCTCGTCGTCGTCATCGCGGCGGCGACCGCGGCCCTCATCCACGCCTCGACGCGCGCACTCGGCCGCTGGGGGCTGCCCGCGTTCTTCCAGCAGATCGCCGGTGCCGCGATCGCGACGGGCGTCGCCGTCCTGCTGCTCGCCCTCGTCCCGCAGCTGCCGCTCGACTTCGCCGCCCTGCCCCCGGCGCTCGTCGTGGCCTCGGGCGTCGTCGTGCTGCTCGCGGGCCTGTCGTTCGTGGGTGCCGCCGACGACGCCATCAACGGCTTCCCGCTCACCGCGAGCGGACGACTGCTCGAGGTGGGGCTCCTCACCCTCGGCATCGTCGTGGGCATCGCCGGCGTCCTCGACCTCGCCCGCACCCTCGGCGTCGAGCTCGTGCTCGTGGACTCGTACGCCCGCCCGTGGCCGGCGGCCGTGCAGGTGCTGGGCGCCGGCATCGCGGCGGCGGCCTGGGCGCTCTCGTCGCACTCCCCGCCGCGGGCCGCCCTCGTCGCCGGCCTCGGCGGTGCGGTCGCCTGGCTCGGGTACGACGCCCTCACCGGCCTCGGCGCGTCCCCGCTCGTCGCGAGCGCGGTCCCCGCCCTCGTGCTCGGTGCGGTCGGCGAGGTGCTCGGCGAGCGCACGCGCGTCCCCGCCATCATCATCACGGTGTGCGGCACCGTGCCCCTGCTGCCCGGTCTCATGATCTACCAGGGCGTCCTCGACCTCACCTCGGGCGAGTCGGCCAGCGGCGGCACGCAGCTGCTGCTGCAGGCCGGCATGGTCGCGGTGGGCCTCGCCGGAGGCGTCACGCTGGGACGGACCGCCTACCGCCGGTTGCGGACGCCCGTCGTGCGCGCCGTGCGCCCCGCGCGACGCCGCCGGGACCGCGACGTCGCGCAGGCCCTCGCGGCCGACACGCTCTTCCAGGAGGGCGGCGGCGCCGACGCGGGCACCGTGCTCGCCGCCGTCACGGGCGACGACCACGCGTCGTCCGACCACGGCACCGACGACCAGGACGCGGCACCGTCGAGTGAGGACGGCACTGCTGGACCGCCCGCGGACGACCGGCACCGCCCGCTGCCCACCCCCGAGGAACCCCTGGTCCGCACCGGTTCGATGCCCATCGTGAGCACGATCGGGACGGGACCGATCCCGCTCGTGGGCGAGGAGCAGGCACCGCACGCCGACGACGACCTTCGCGCGCACTGACGCCACGGCGACCACCGTCCCGTCAGGTGAGGGCCCTCCGGGCGGGTCAGGTGCTGCCGGGGTCCCCGAGCGCCGCGACCGACGCCCGGTACGCGGCGAGGGGGCGTTCCTCGCCCGGTCCCGACGAGAACCGGTCCCGGACGACGCCGGACCGGTCGACGGAGACCGTCACGCGCCGCGCCCAGCCCTTGCGCTCGTCGAAGGCGTCGTACGCCCGGGCGACCTCCCCGTGCGGCCAGAAGTCGCTGAGGAGCGGCAGGTCGAGCCCCTCGGCGTCCGCGAACGCGGCCAGCGAGGCGTGCGAGTCGACCGAGACGCCCACCACCCTGACGCGACGCGCCGAGAACGACGCGGCTGCGCCCTGCAGCGCTGCGAGCTCGCGCGTGCAGGTCGCCGAGAACGCGAGGGGAAAGAACACGAGCACGAGCGGCGAGGCCGCCCACAGCTCGGACAGCCGGAGGCGCGCCCCGTGCCGGTCCGTGAGGGTCGCGTCCGGCGCCGGGTCGCCCGGTGCCGCGCCGGGCCGCTGCTCGCTCGCCATGCCGCCGATCCTCGCACGACAGCCGGGCGCACCGGGTGCGCCGGGCGCGCGGTCCGCGCCGGACGCACGGCGCACCTCCGGCCCCCGCACGGCGCGGCACCAGGCGACGGGGACCTAGACTGGACGCGCCCTGCCGAGCGTCGCGCGCGACCCGTGCGCGGAACCCGGCGGCAGTTCGTCCACACCCGCAGTGCCCACGCGCTGCACAGCACAGCAGCCCTCCGGCCCTGACCGGGTGGTGGGGCTCCCGACGATGATTGAGGTCAACGGTGACGTTTGACGACCAGGACCCGCGCGCGGCCGACCAGGACCCGCAGGAGACCGCCGAGTGGCGGGAGTCCCTCGAGGGGCTCGTCCGTGACAAGGGGCCGGAGCGTGCCCGCGAGATCCTCTCGAGCGTGCTGCAGCGGTCGAACGAGCTGCACCTGGGGGTGTCCACTCCCCCGACGACGGACTACGTGAACACCATCTCGGCGGCCGACGAGCCCGACTTCCCCGGCGACGAGGAGCTCGAGCGCAAGTACCGTCGCTGGATCCGGTGGAACGCCGCGGTCACGGTGCACCGCGCCCAGCGCCCCGGCATCTCGGTCGGCGGCCACATCTCGACGTACGCGTCGTCGGCGGCGATGTACGAGGTCGGCTACAACCACTTCTTCCGTGGCCAGGACGCCCCCGGCGGCGGCGACCAGGTGTTCTTCCAGGGCCACGCCTCCCCCGGCATGTACGCCCGTGCGTTCCTCGAGGGCCGCATCGGCACCCAGGACCTCGACGGCTTCCGTCAGGAGAAGTCGCAGGAGGGCCACGCGCTCAGCTCGTACCCGCACCCGCGGCTCATGCCCGAGTTCTGGCAGTTCCCGACCGTGTCGATGGGCCTCGGTCCGATCAACGCGATCTACCAGGCGCAGCTGGCGAAGTACCTCACCAACCGCGGCATCAAGGACGCCTCCGACCAGCAGGTCTGGGCGTTCCTCGGCGACGGCGAGATGGACGAGGTCGAGTCGCGCGGCCAGCTGCAGGTCGCGGCGAACGACGGACTCGACAACCTCAACTTCGTCATCAACTGCAACCTGCAGCGCCTCGACGGGCCCGTCCGCGGCAACGGCAAGATCGTGCAGGAGCTCGAGAGCTACTTCCGCGGTGCCGGCTGGAACGTCATCAAGGTCGTCTGGGGCCGCGAGTGGGACGACCTGCTCGCCCGCGACACCGAGGGCGCGCTGCTCGACCTGATGAACGGCACGCCCGACGGCGACTTCCAGACGTACAAGGCCGAGAGCGGCGCGTACGTCCGCGAGAACTTCTTCGGCCGCGAACCGCGGGCGCTGGAGCT
>Ga0265797_10004489_pt1 | contig 21250 bp, 20 predicted proteins | sample P2T30metagenome_FD_192433 | JGI IMG/M metagenome (GOLD analysis project Ga0265797, IMG submission 192433) | Plant litter microbial communities from East Loma Ridge, Irvine, California - P2 T30 | ecosystem: Environmental > Terrestrial > Plant litter > Unclassified | place: USA: California...
TGCACTCGTTGATTCCCCCAAAAGAATTGTCCCCTTGTATAGAAGTGTACCAACGCCATGAAAACAAAAACTCCTATACTTGCAACCCATTATAACCAGATTATGACAAGAATACCCTCTCCAACCTCTCAAGCAACAAATCAGCATGCTGTTTCTGGAAAATCAACATGGGCCTCAACCGGACCGCCCTCTCTCCACTCCCACCAATATTGACACCCTCGCCCTTTGCCTTCTTCAGCACCTCATCCCTTCGCACATTATCAAACGCAATAAACGTGCCCTGGCCCTTTCCTCTCAGATTCTGAATCTCCTGGGGGAACCTCTCACTCAGCCTCTGGAGACCGTCGAAGAGGTAGTCACCAACGGCAGCAGTACTATTGACCAGATCCATGCGCTTGATTTCCTGAATGATGGAACGGAAGAGGATCGCGCGCGCAGGATCACCCATCCAAGTGTTGAACTGACGGTACGGCTTGTTGGGACGGAGATCGTTGTTGCCAAAGTAATAACCAGCAGTCTGCGCCTTCTTGGAAAAGGTAACCATGTCCGGTGGCGTGCTCAGACCCCAGTGTTCGTGGGCCCAGAACTTTCCCGTTGCACCGACACCGGTTTGCACTTCGTCGACGATGAGGAGGACGTTGTGTTTCTTGGTGATTTCGCGTAGGCCGCGGAAGAAGTTTGGTGTGGCGTGGTTGTCGCCGCCTTCGGATTGAATGGGTTCGATGACTACGGCGGCGGGTGGGTTGTGGAAGGTGGTGATGATGTGTTCTGTTGCGTCCAGACATCTCTGCTCTTCTGCTGCATTTTCTGCCTCGTGTTCATGGAGGGGGTACTTGAGGACTGGGAAGGGGGCTTGTGGCCAGTCAAAGGCGGGGATGTCGAGCTTGTGGATGGGTTTAGAGCGTGTGGTTGACAGACTGCCGAATAGACGGCCGTGGAAGCCTGTCTTGAAGGATAGAATAGACATGTCGGGGGCGCCTGGGGCTTTGTTATTCATGGACGAGTCGATGTCTTCTTGGGAGAAATCGGCCGAGGCGCCACCGCGTTGTTGTTGACGCCTCCACATGAAGGCGGCTTTGTAGGCGAGTTCGTTTGCGTCGGAGCCGGCTTGGGCGGTGAAGACTTGGTTGAGACCCTTGGGAGCTACGGAGAGGATACCGCTCTCGAGAATGTCGGCCCAGTCGTGCTGGGGGAAGTTTCCAAGCGCGGGGCGATTGATGATGGCAGAGGCCATTTCGGGGGATGTGGCTGCCAGGAGGAGAGAGGGGTTGTTGTAGCCTACGGGGATGGAGGCGATCTGGGCGTATACATCGAGAAGGACGTTGCCGTCGAGGTCTGCGATGCTGATTCGTGTCAGTCTCGGTTCACTTCTGGTAGCATGCCAAACATACTAGTTGCCATAGCTTTGGGAGTAGTCGGCCATCATGTTCAAGCTCCTGGTATCGAAGACCTTGCTCAGTCTCTCAATGGCCTTTTTGCTCTCTGGGCCGGGGATTGCCGTCTTGACAATTGGCTGTCGGGGCTCATCTGGGAAGAAGGAATGCTCTCCGCTGTCTGCAACGGCCGCTGCTGCTGCCGAAGCATATCGTCTCTGTGGCGCAATTGGTGCCTTTGGGGCTACACGAGCATTTGCACCAAGAACTGGGGCTCGAAGACGTCCAGCATTGCGGATGAGCGACGCCATCGTGGTCGTTGCCGGTGTTGTTGTTATTGGAAGAGGAAAGATGGCGCAAAGTGTGATGATGCTGCGGGGAGCTCGAAGCTCGAATGCGGGGAGACGCGACGCGTAACAGTAGCTGCTCTGCCACAACAAACAGTCAGAACGGCCCAAGTAAGAGGATACAGTTGGGAAGAGCGGTATCGCATCTTATACTACTCCAGAGCCTTTTATCTACTACCCTCGATACAGCTGATAGAGCTCCATTACCAACCGGCCCTAACCCGTTGCTATCCCCGCAAAAGCTCGTCCAAGCGAGCTCTCCAACGCTTGCCCCACATTAGACCCTTGTCTAAACCAACTCCAGTCGGTAGAAATTGGCAATGTGATCCGCTACACGCCGCACACGCCATGCACGCCAGCGACCTCCTCAACGTCCAGACATCAAACAGGGGGCTTGTTTCCGGAACCGTTGCCTTGCTCCTGTCGCTGTCGCTCCTTGAATGCATCCGTCGAAGCGGGTTTGTAGAGATCACTAGAGTCATACTCTGGAAGCGCTTCGACCTTGCAGCCGAGCAGGGCTCTGCTCATGATAGTCACGTCCCTCTTGCCCTGCTCCTCCGAGATATGAATTCTTCCTAGCTTCTGCGCCCAGGTGATACCTTTGATCTTTCCTCCGGTATTGCCGTCACCGTCATTCGCCTCCAAATGAAGTATCCACACTTTCTGGCCTGTCCAGCTTCGAGCAAAGTGGACGAGCATGTCCCCGTCATGGCTCCTCTCTTCGCTCCAGACGTTCCATTTATCGTCCATACTTTGAGATTCGATACCGGCTATGAGCTTCGTAAAGTCGGCCTCGCTGATGCTCACATGCCAGGATGTTGTCGCAGGCTCGGTCATGGTGGAACGATCTTTCCATGCCTGATTAGGATATGCCATATCGCTTGGTCGTATCTTGAAGGCGTTATGTACCGCTAGAGGTTGTGGAAAGGTAGACTTCTGCTTAAAAGATGAAATTGGCGATGGAATACGTTTCCAGTGCGTTATCCTGTTATTCGCAGCAAGGCAGCCAACTTTAGGCAACAACCAGCTAGGCATGTGTGCGCATGTCGAAACTGGATGCCAGTCGATCCTTGGCCATACTGTAGTTGGCAGCCTTAAACATCAGCCGCAGATCGCTGTGCCCACCAAAGGCGAGCGAGGCGCAGCTGTGCTGAGTTTAGACTTCATGGTGTCGTGATTGGTCCCGGTCCTTCTCAGCAGGATTCAGATCAGCTGAAATGGACAGTATTCTATTCTTTCCTCCTGAATGTAAGTGTATCTAGGCATCCACCTAAAGCCTCCTCATATCTTCGGTGCTTAGAAGCAGAACCGCTAACGACTTCGTAGCATAAGCATACTTCTAATGCGACACGCTTGGCAGCTCGTGTCGAGTTTCTGTTCTAGCTGGATTTGATTGCATCTCATGATATTGTGGAGCTCCCTGATACTCATGCCCGTACTTGGCAGCACCATGTCCGGGAATGTCATATGCTTGGGCAGGTGGTGTGTCCTCGTAGCCTACGTTATATCCTTGGCTATGTGCGGTGTTACCATTAGCTGTTTGATGTCTTCGTTTTCTTTTCATGAGAAAAAGCCCAATCGCTAGCAATGCGATAACAGCCACTGGTATGCCAACGCCCAACCCGACCTTCGCACCTGTCGACAGACCATTTGGCGATGGTGCATGAGTCTCGTTTGCCGAAACAGTGTCCGTCGGAGATGTGGTTGGCGATGTTCGTGTTGTGTCCTCAATTGTTTGACTTGACGACGTGATAGTAGCGCGCTCAAGTACAGCAGAATCTGTTGCTTGCCACATGATAGGCACGCCGTCGCCTACCACATACGATTCTGAGACTTGCGTACTTATGCTCAAAGCGCTGGAGCTAAATTGATCATCGTATACTGCTAGTGTCAACACCTGGTCAGCTGTGATTCGGGATGAGCAGAGATGACCCTGCAGATATAATGAGTACCCACTAAGAACTGATCAGAATCTCTACATCGCGGACTTGGATTGCGGATTCTTACGATGGACAGCAGATAACTGCTGTAGTAGCGGATCCAAGAGCGAACGCCGATGGCGAAGGGTAAATGGGGACAACGTCTGTGAAAGTAGTAGCAGCAGTCCAATCGGCAGGGCATAACGCCGGGCTATCTTCCTAGTATTAGCTGGATACATCTCGACTGAAGGGATCCTTGCGCACAATAATACGCATCCCATCCAGCAGTCGGTGCTGGTGCTGCAGATGGATTGGAAGCGATAGGATAACACGCTTGGTCAAAGTCGAGTCCCCAATGTCCGAGGAACAAGGCACTCGAGGCAAGAGTAATAGTTTCGGTGCATGATGGTGGAGCTTCGAACACGGAAGTAATAGAACCGCGGTTGTAGCCGCTGATAATGTCTTGGTCGCTTATAATTGTCGTTGCTTCTGGTGATGATGTTGAAGTCATGATTGTATTTCATGTACAGGAATTCCCAAAAAACGCCTGAACTATATGTAGACGGTGCACATTAAGTAGAAACCTAGTAATTGTGCGATGATACGCTCTTATCACTTCCATGGGGGCCGAATGGCACCCGGAGCCAATCTTCAACACTCAACGAAAGCCACAATATTGGTGGCTACAGTGCTAGTACAGCCCACACGGGAAGATCTTTCTTACATTGCTTCTACCTATCTATGGAGATTCTGCTTCTAAGGTTGCTTTCTCACATAATAATTCTCATTAAGATACAAATGTGAGATTAAAACATTAGTAGTTCTTTTAGCGAAGACTTCGAGTGCGTCTGTGGACTTGGTTTAGAATGCCACGTACCAGGCGAAGGCAACCTGTATGCGAAACGTCGCGAGGCTGAAAACGCCACGACGCACCTGCATGCATGCGCAGCCCGCCTTATCCTCGACGACGATCAAAACACCCCCGCTTTTGTTTTTCACGAGTCCTCGTGAAGCCAGTGTCATATGTACCTGTACAATGTTGCTCTTGCGCTATACAACTGCTAAGTCTACAGTCGCACGATCTCTACGAAACCCCGCCCTCAACACCATACACGTGTTTGGTAGGCTCTGTTCCACGACAAGTGAATACTGTTGCAGACCGCAAACAACCTTGATACGTAGGTATCATCATGAAGCAGTGATAGGACATGCGCCCTTTCCTCAGCAATACCGCCACTATAGTTCGTCTTCGATAGATCACAAGATTCCTGCAGTCTTTGTCGACGCATCGAAAAATGCTGGGATCTGGGAGCAGGACTGGAGATTCGTTGTGTATCGAGCGAGTTTCTCAGACAGTGATGTCTGGGAGAGATTCAAAGAGACGTTCTCAAGAATTAACGACCGAAGTTTCGACAAATTGGTGACTTTCTATTCGAATCCAGACGATGTCCGGGTCTCTCAAAGGTTTTGGCGTTGCAGGTTCGTTGACGAACCAGGATTGGAAGGCAAGGACCCTGCAACAATAAGAGAGTGAGTCGCACAAAACACACGTTTGTTTTCCTGCCAGCCTGATCTCGATAGACACTATTCTGCGTTGTGGAAGGATTTGCCATCGGGCCTGCAACATCCCCTTTGCCTCGTTGCCACGAAAGAGGTCTTTGAATCGTTCCAGCGATACACAGCTTCATATTCTGACGCTACTAGTGCGACGATCGCTCGAGCCGACCCGTTCATAAAGGTTCTTTACCGGTCGCATCTGGTGGACAACGATACGGATGACTACGACGACCCACCTGTTAAGATGTTCAACGCAGGAATGCGAGCGTTGATCGACGAGCTGTTTTCTATATCGATACGAACAGAGATGAGTTCCGATAAGGTGGACCCTGGTAACGAGGACAAGGTTTGGTTGGGTGTTGCATGGGAGGAGGATATCATTCGGGGCGATAGCTGATCACGAATACATGTAGCAACAAGCAAGGGGTGTTGACGGTGGAGATTTGCAGACGCGATGTCGGAAGAGGGGTCCGTCTGGAGGAGTAGTGTTCAGATAGAATGATATCTGGTCTTGATAGAATGGGAATTCTTTGACATTAGTTCACAACTAATGTTGGTAGATGTGGACATGAGCTTTACACGAATAAACCTTTCACTCTAACCAAATATTCTCCAGGTTCTGGTCGTTTGTCAAGGATTTGAAGACTTGCTCGTCTATATCGCGAAACTGCAACGCTCCGATCCGCCGATATACGCTTGCAGTGTTCCCCTTCATATTCATAATCCTCTCTGACTGCTGGGACATGAGTTTTGAGAAGGCATCTAGGCGCCATTCTTGTTCTCGAGATGGCTTCAAGCCTGATAGCGCGCTTTTGTATTCATGGTGCAGTATTTCCTGTTTGGAGAACCAGGCAGAGTGCGTGATGAGAAGAAGACCTATACCAGAGTACGTCTGACATGTTTCGGAAGAAGAAGGTAGGCCTAATCGGAGGCCACTGGTGTTGTTCGAAGTGACCGATGCGGCAAGGATCATGAATGCGCATTGCTGCGGGTTGATTGCTGTAGTCGAAAGTGGAGCATCGGGAAAGGCGTCCATTTCGATGGCGCCGCTGGAGGTTTTGCCCAAGACTTGAAGACGATATACATCCTCTTCCACACTTATCAGTCGACCAAAGCTGATGTGAGTCCTCAGTTTCAACGCTTTCCTCTCTAACGTAGGCTCTCTATCGCCTTCCCTAGTTTCCTCGTCGACTGTGAATTTGACCATAGCTCCGTCATGATCCGTGACTGTATATGATCGCAAAGCCAGCCGGTGTTGAGGCACGATAGAGCCTTTTACACTTGCCCATGACCAGCTAGGAATACTGGCATCGAGCTCTGGCATGTTCTCACATTTTTGAGTTTCTCGTACTCTCCAGGCCATTTGCTCCTCGAGCGCTTCAGACCACATACCCACAGCGTATTGCTCCCTCATAACGTCGCGCAGCAACTTCGCGATACTCCAGATTGCGATAGTCTTGTCACCCTGACTAGTCAGATTGCATTCCGTGTAGTTTTGTACTGCGGACATCCAGAAAGTGTAGGAGCTTTCGTTGTCATTGACACCAGTCAAGGCGTTTGATGAGACAGTACTCCCGACTAGCCGTCCTCTCCAATGTCGATCTGTGCTTGCTTTGTGATCGAGAGGGAAGGGCAGGCCGTTTGGGAACACCTCGCAGGCAGAGAGCGTACCACAATCCCAAAAGATTTGATGTTTTGTGAAGTGAAGGATGCGAGGAGAGAGAATACGTTCTGTTGATTCCACCAAGTCAGCTCCTGGTGAATCAAGATATTCTGGCGACGGCAAACATATCAAGAAGCGATGAGTTTTGCTTACCTTGAAACACCCACGCACGGTAATATATGACGGAGTTAAGAAGTTCCTTTTCCCAAAGATCCGCTGGGACAATCGTCCAAGTTTTCGTCCCCAAATGGTGAGATGCATTAGTACCATGATATTTGACCGGAAGGGTCTCATGAGGCGTACGGTCCCTGAAGAGGCCGCCGTATGCATCCTCTGAGTCCGCTGCGACAATGTTACAATGCGAGTATCGGTAAACCTTGTGCATGAGATTGGCTTCTCTGGCAAAATCACCAAATGGTTCCTGCACGATAGCGAGACTATCGATCCAGATATACCGCACCTTCAAGAAACGAGTCACTCGTATTGCGTGCTGGAAGTTAAGTGGAAGCTCGTCTAGAGAAATACCTGTGATCAAATGCTTTGCCATATTCCACACAGTAGTAGTAAGAAACGGCTTCTCTCGTGGTCCCCACGCGTGACTCAACGTGCAGTAAGGTCCCTTGGCTTTGGTTATCTGGGTATCTACCAAGCGGATAATATCGTCATCTCCAGTGTCAACATCCAGAAGTCGTGATGGGAGAAAGAAAGGTTTGGATCGCTGGGCGTGCCAGGCTTTACTGCAGCCTTGATGGTCGCGCATGCAAGTTTCCATCCATTTGTTAACTTGAGTCCCGCCACTAAGGTCTAGATCTGTTGTTCCTGGTAAATCATCGGACGCAGGCACATCCAGATCATTTCCTGGTAGGAATCGGAAAGACTTGGTTGTGATTGTCGGATGAGAAGACCAAAAACGTAACATCATCGATCCTCTTAACTCTCTGCCGCGTGGCAGTGCTCGAAGGGTCCAATGATACAATGGCCAGTTTCCAGTGTTGGGCAAAGGATCTCTCATACTACCGTAGAGCGAGGTACAAAACGTGCATTGGTTGAAGACAGAACTCAGATCATCCATTGAAAGACGATGCTGACCGGAGGATGCACCGGACTCTAACACATTCCTGACACAAAACTCGCACAATCGTATCTGGGGCTGAGTTGATACCGTGTCCGGTTGCGTGACTTTTCTTTCAGGCTTGTGGACCGGAATGATACCCTGAGCCATTCTAGGTACATACTCGGTGCTGTCGAGTCTAGGTGGCGATTGGACCAGTCTTTCGTCCTTACTGAGGAATATCGCCCGATCGAATGTACCGTCGAGTTCACGGATGCGGAGACCATCTTCGAAGCTCATCAATGGAGTTGGAGGAGGCCTTTCGCTTGCTAACGTATCGAATGTGCTCCCTAAAAGATCAGGTGTTTCGACCGGTGAGGATATCTCTTCGAACTGCTGTGGTGTAACAGCACCACGTCTTCCCTTTGCGCTAGAATTAACTTGGCGTCTTGCCCATTCTAATGAGTTATTGTACTTCTCTCTCACATACAGAGGAAACGTGGGTTTGCAACAAATATCCACCCTTTGATCATCGGTGAGCGGGTTAATCAGCCATCCGTTTCCTGCACTAAAGACATCTTCAATAGATCTGGGGTAGTCTAGATTCGAACAAGTGTTCTGCGCGAGGCGTATACAGTGTTCTAGTTCTTCGAATGGAATTCCATCCTGCTGATCTAAAGCAGCAGCGATCGCAAGTAATGGTGGCAAGCGCTGAGGCTTCGGTTTACGTTCGATGAACTTCACTTCGGCGTCGAAATAAGCGATGATATCCCTGGGTAGCCTGTCGTCGACTCGATCCACGCTGAAAGTGGAGATCTCGTCCTGAGTAAAGATATCTTCCAAATACAATAATGCGAGTGTTATGTTGCCAGCGGCCTTCGACTCGATATAGGCAACAATTCGATTCGCAACCTCCGGTTGAATATTGGTATAGTGCATGCTCAGTTTCTTTCCGAGCAGGCGCTCGATGTTGAAATAACCTAACTTGATGCTGACATGCTGGTAGGTTTCCCTGAAACCGTCCCTCGGGCAGATGTGGGTTTTGCCTAGGTGTTCCCTCTTCTCACAGCCATAACATAGATCGAACATGTTGCAGGTCGTACATGATAACCAAACATCAAGGGGGTCCTGCCCGCATCCGTCGCATTGTCGATGGGGAGATGCAGAGAAGACTGGAACTCGCCGAGTCATCATTACCTTAAATCCGCTGGATTCTAAAGCAGAGAATTGTGTATCAACAGACGCCTGTAATGCTTCGTTGATGCGATCGTATCCATCAAGAATGAGAAACTTGCAAGCCCCAGAGGCGACGTCACTCAAAGCTCCAATCAGCTTTTGAATCCGCTCAATTGCCGGATCACCAGAGTAGCACGCAGCCTGATATGCTTCATACTCTGCACTGGGCCCAGCGCCAAACTCAGTGTATATGAGCTGGAACAGGTCCTCAACAAAATTCAATGATGTCGACCACACATGTTGAGTGATGGAAATCGATGCGACGGCTGTTTTGGCTCCGTTTATGCTAGATGGTAGATGATCGGCGGCGAGAGCGGCCATAGTCGTCTGTTATGGTGAGCGATATCCTCTGTCATGTCCCCAGGAACTCACTTTGCCACATCCAGGCTCTCCATAGCAATGTAATTGCCAGGATCTACTGCCTGAAGACCATGCGCGGAAGGCTGGGGATGCGAAGAACTTGTCAAATAAATTGCGATCGTAGTCGCTGCCATGTAGCGTGTTTCGGCTTAAGGCTGAGTGTAGTACGTGACTTTGTGGCGCGAAAGGATCTGGAACGACTCCAGCTGCGGCATCCGACATGTTTACAGGCGCCACAAAACCGCGGAAGCTTCCAAAAAGAACCTGTCACCCATTCATTACTGTTCTTTGCAAGTTACAGACATTGCTTTTGAGAGTCAGACGGACAAGGTGTTTCAGTGGGTCGGCCCCGTTCCCTTAACGTCCGTGCATGTGGCTTATGTCAGGCAGCCGGTCAACTGACCCGGCGCGTAATCGTCAAATAGACACCTCTCAACAGCTTGTGTGCCACCGGGCAGCTCAGCCAATGCAACGCTACAAAGGCCAGCTATATACAGCATTTTCCTTTTTGATCCGACATCATATTGAAAAGATCTGTCTGGTCCCGAATTCGATCCCTCTTCCCTTCTGCCCTCTTTTGCATTCTTTTGTCTTCTCAAATCCTGAACGGTTCCATCTGTGACTGGACGAATACTCCGTTCCACGAGATGCACCCCTCAGCTATGTACACTGTTGGTTTGACAGGTGCTAATCTGGGCCGTGTTCATGTATTGGACTCCAAGACGGGTTCCTGTTGCCCAGCTTCCATCTACGGTTGGAATAATCAGCTAGTAGTGGGGCTATGCAACTCCTAGCCAGCTTCACAGGGGCCTTAAATACATCTAACCAGGAAGCTGTGCTTCTAGGCAACCTACCTAGTCGATTTCCCGAGGTTGAGGGGGCCAAAAGGTCCTGTGGGGGCCAAGTGCGGCTGACGGGCAAGATGACTGCGCCAGGCCTTGTGCTCCATGCAAGCACCCACACATCAATAATAACCTTCTAGCGCACTCTCAGTAAAGGCTTAGAGCATATCGTGATCTTATTTACCCCTGCAGCTCTCATTCCCCTGCGCATGTGGCAATTGGTGGGTTCTTAACTTGGCAGGAGCAAGTGTTCCTCAATTCGCTACTAGATGTTGGCAGCCTACCGTTCATGCAGATTTTCGATTTCCGCAATAATCGTGGGGGCTAGAAAGATGCAAGCCACTGATTTAAATCGCCATCGGTAAGCTTTGTGAGTGTCACACGAGATGCAATACATCAGGTTTAAGAGTTTAGAAAATCCACTCCGTTTAAGAGCAACATAACCCTTTTCGGTTGATATTTTCTAGTCGCTCGCCATGTCGTTCATTAAGCTTCTGGGTATATTGTACCTATCGGTATATGGGTCGGCGAAACCTTTGAAGGGTGCCTTCGCCCCTCGGCAAGTTGAGCCTCCTACAGGTTCTTCAGGCGCTGTCTCTACCGCTTGTGGAGACATCATTGTCGCTGTAAACAATGGTGAATATCATGTTTCGAGACTTGAGGAAATGCCTTGACTGATAAGTGGAGAAGATTATACGCTATTCCGTGCATCACTGGTGTACGAGTGCTTGCAGAGTATCCCCTTCAACCCAGCTGTCGCAATACGCTTCCTCGACTATTACAACATGACGTTGCAATTTCAATCTACACTGGGATATCTCAAAGCGCCACCCGTGGGCTACCAACAACCACCATTCGACGTCAACCAAGCCCTGGAAGAGATCAAGCAGAACGTGACCGGGGCTGTTTACAAGAATCAATACGAGTTTGAAGCACAACTTCAGCTCCTGGTCCATCAACTACGTGACACACATGTCATTCTCAATGCGGGTGCTCTCTCGGCGTTCTCTTTTGTTGGCTCATTTGGGCTTGTCAGTGCGTCCGTTGATGGCAAACAAGCCCCGGAAATTTATCTTGACGAGGACTTGTACGAAGCTTGGGCATTGGAGGAGTATGAAGCGTCACCTGTGACCCATATCAACGGGATTGACGTGATCGAATATCTGGAAAGCTTTGCCGAACAGAACTCTCAAGGCTTCTTAGAACCAAATGCCGACTGGAACGGAATAATGGATAGCCCTGCAATGGATATTCAGGGGTTCTCGAGTACATTCCAATCAGCGAAGCTTTACCCTGGGAACGAAGCCTTTTCCGATGCGCTCAACTTCACCCTCAAAAACGGTACCGTCGTCGAATCCGTCTGGTGGGCACTCTGCGTCGGTTGCAGGGAGACAGGACCTATTACCACTGGCGGCGATTTCTATAATTACTTTGTCCTAGGATTCTTGCCGGACAGCTACCGTGAAGGCGAGAAGTGGTGGCCAACCATGGAAGACGAGGTTGTCCCTCCAACCAACGACAGCGACGATGGTTTAAACTTTACAGCGATACTGGAACGCTATTGCGCAGAAGGAGCTACATCAAACCAAAACTGGTGCATGGACAGTTTTGGTGCATACCCGAATAACCCCATGACCACCCAAGCCGATCTCTCGGTTGTGGGAGGAGGCATCGTATCTAGCTATATGCTAGATTACAAATCCACCGCAGTCCTTAGCATACCCTCCTTCTTTCAGGACAGTGACGATTCATCCGATTTTCGGCAAGCGATCCACGACTTCATCGGTAATGCGTCACAAAGCCATGCTTCCTGTGTCATCATTGATCTGCAACAAAATTACGGAGGCACTGTTTTCCTTGCCTACGATACCTTCAGGCAGTTTTTTCCGAATCTCGAACCTAACGGTGCAAGTCGTCAACGCAGTCATGAACTGAGCAATATCCTCGGTGAAGCTTATACAGAGTGGTGGGATCAGTCAGGTCACAATCAACCTGAGAACTACTACTGGGCGTCGAACGAGTGGATCGTCACTAATCGAATCAACGCCGCTACTGGGAAAGACTTTGCGTCTTGGAGCGAGTTCTACGGCCCAGAAACCAGCAATGGTGATAACTTCTCAGGCAGTCAACAATACAATTTGTCCGATACAGATTTTGACTATGCCGCATTCGGCGATTATCCATTTGGATACAACCCCGACGATCCCATCACCAACACTTCGCCACCTTGGGCTCCTCAAGACATTGTCATTCTTACTGACGGCCTCTGCGCCTCAGCATGTGCTGTCTTTGTCGAGTTCATGACCTACCATGCCGGAGTTAAAACCATTGTCGTTGGTGGTCAGCCTAAGCCCGGTCCTATGCAAGCAGTCGGCGGCACTCGTGGCGCCGCCTCGTACTCTTCTGACGATCTCGACTATGATTTCGAATCAGGACTGCAGTATTCACCCGTTGAAAAGCCTGAGGTAGCTTCGCAACTGCCCAACCGAACGGATACAGGAATGTGGATCAATTACGCCGGGTTCACAATCCGGAATCAAGTACGCGGCACAGACTTAACGCCGCTGCAGTTCCAATATCAGGCTGCCGATTGTCGTATCTATTACACGCTTGAGACGGTCTATAACATGACGCAACTTTGGAGCTACACTGCTCGTGCAGCGTGGGACGACCCAACTCTTTGTGTCCAAGATTCAACAGGATATCCAACGGCCCGTAACGAGACGTCTGCCAAAATGCCTCCATCAGCTACGCCAGCCGCACCCGCAGTTTACGATTTCTCGCCGTCGCCACTTGCCGACAACACAACCTTTGAACTTCTCGACGCTCTTAGCAGTAGAAGATCTGCTGGTGCGATCACGCTCTGCAACAGCAATTGCCAGTGTCATGACATGGAGTTGACATGCTCCGGCCGAACGAAGATTGTCTCTGCTTGTCTTCCATCATGCCTAACTGTTTCGAACGATCCAGTCGGTGATTGTAGAGGAAAGGGCTACTTTTGCTCTACGATTGGGGTCCTGCAATCGAAATATAACGAAAAGGCTACGTCTAGGGGTACTAACGTTGTGACATACTACGGTGTCTGTAAGACAAAGGATCAAAAATTCTGCCTGGGGTAATGTGGGTGAATTGAGTAGGGATGCGCATACACCTGGACAATGACCAAAGTAGTTGCCATTGGATGAGGACTCCATGCATGTGATCTGATGACTGTAAAATTACAGGCACACTGTAGTCTTAATTGTTCTAATCACGTGCTAAATATATCCCTATGACTGACGTAGCTACAGGCCTAGAGAATTGACTATACTTACCATAGCATGTGGACATAGTTGCTCTTGAGACAGCAAGAGGGTCGATGTCAGTCGACTTCTCTCCGAGAACTCCCGAGGTCCTGTGTCTTGGATACACTCATTTGGCCATACATTCGTTTCACGAACCATTATCAATAAATAATCACATCCCAAGCATGTACCTTCGAAAGGTGACTAATGTCTGCTTGTCTTGTACTCGCCACATATTCATCGCTGTACCTAGAAGATACATCTGAGCAGCTGCTGCAGCATTGTATTTCATTCCTCACCAACAAGCAAGCAACTTCAAGCGCTCCTCAACCGCTTCTGAACACCATGTGCCTCCGCAGCGCAAAGCACTGTATGTGCGTTTGTCCCCCCATATCCCAAGCTTGTCACACCCACCCTGTCATCCTGCGCCAACTTAAGCTGACCAACTAGTGGACGCAACCTGCCCTCGAAATTGCACATCGGATTCAGCGCATTCAACTTGGGCATCGGCGGGATGAAGCCATTCGAGATAGCCAGCGCCATCTTGATCAAACTCAACATACCACTTGCCGCCTCTGTGTTGCCAAAAGCACCCTTGTTGCTGCCCACATGGACGACGCACCCATTAACCTCACCAGGTTGTTGCACTTGGTCAAGCGCTTGCTCCAATCCGCTCACCTCCAGCGCGTCTCCCATGCTCGTCCCACTTCCATGCAACTCAACGTACCTGAACGCCTCGGGGGCTACGCCTGCGCTCCTAATGGCCTTAGCTACTATTCGCGCCTGGCCTGTGCTCGATGGCACGGTGAAGCCAACCTTATCGACCGAGCCGTCAGACCCCGTCGCGCAACCCTCAATCACCGCATAGACGGCGTCATTGTCACGGCGCGCTGCGCTCAGCGTCTTCACAACTACGGCAGCTACCGCATCAGCTGGCACTGATCCATCGGCAGCGGCGTCGAGCGGGCGGCAATGACCCGTCGGACTGAACACTTGGCCTGGCGCTGTCACGTACCCACCCAACTGTGGGAAGGCGACGGTTACTCCACCGACGAGGGCAGCGGGACACTCGCCGGCGCGTAGAGCAGAAAGAGCGTGCTGTAGCGCGACCAACGCACTTGAGCAGGCTGTGTTGAGCGTCGCATTAGGACCCGTCAGGTTGAGCTTGTAGGCTGTGAAAGTAGAGATTGGCGGGTCAAGCAGCGTGCGGTGACGCGCTTGAAAGCTGTCGGCGGGCAAGGGCGTGTTAGGCGCATCTTTATGTGTGTTGTGTGCTGAACCGATGAAGACGCCGGTCGGATTGGGTACGCCCTTGGTGATGGGGATTCTGGCATCTGCGAGCGCTTCGGACGCAATGGAGAGGAAGAGCAGTTTCTATAGTTTTTCTCTTAGCAAGGGTCTTCCGAATGAAATTAGCACCATACCTGCGGATCCGTAAGGCCAGCCTCCTCCGGAGTCATGTTCCATGCTCCAGCTGTGACTGGTGGAAGATCGGGCATAGAACCGTATCGAGGGACAAAGATCTCATCCTCCGCCATATCAGAGGGCGCGACAACTTCATCATGACTTTTGACAGCTGTTTTACCGTTGATGATCATCTGCCAGAAGCTATCCACATCAACAGCACCGGGGAAGTATCCAGCCAGACCTACAATGGCGAACTTGTTGTCGTCAAGGTCCAGAGAGTTGCTGAGAGATGTAGCAGCTGTAGGAGCCTCTGAATCGCTGTCACTACCAGAACTAGAACCATAATTACTCTCGGAGAAAGGAGGTCTTTGTTCGGATACTTCCATCTTCCCAGCGAGACACGCAGCTTGTTTTTCGATGGTGGGTGCTTGGAAGATGTCCAGTAAGCTTATCTCACAGCCAGGAAAACGGCTTATGATACGCTTGTGAAGCTCGATCAAGGTGATGCTGTGTCCGCCAGCTTCGAAAAAGGATATATCGGAGCTGGGTGGACTTGTCAGACGAAGAGTCTGCGTCCAAAGATCCCTCAGAACTTTTGACACGCTCTTTCTACGGCTTGAAGTTGCGCCTGACTCGATTGACTTCGAGTTCGTGCTTGATATCTTTTTTTGTGCAGGACTTGTCTTTGGAGATGACGCAAGTAGACTTTCTAATTGTTCAGAAACCTGCGCATGGTCTATCTTCCCATTACTATTCAATGGCAGAGATCGCACTGCAAAGAATCGAGCAGGGAGAGAGTAAGACGGCACCTCCAACGCCAATCTTCCACGAATGACATCGCATGGGGCCGTTTCTGGTACAACAAATGCTACCAACGAATCTGCATGCACCTGCACGGAGGCGACTTGCACCTCGGGACTATTGTCCAAAATGCTCTTCTCAATCTCGTACAAGTCCATGCGGTAGCCTCGTAGTTTGATCTCGCGGTTCTTCATGCGTCCGCCGATACATAATTTGCCATCTGCATCCAGAAATCCCCTATCGCCTGTCCGGTACATTCGCGTATTGTGACCGTCCAGCTGGATGGTATGGAAGTGTTTCTGCGTAAGCTCGGTTTGGCCTATGTAGCCACGAGAGACTTGAGGGCCAGCGATGCAGATTTCTCCGTGGTCGCCAGTTGGGAGTTCGTCGTTGTTACCATCGGCGCAGATGAGGATTCGCGAGTTGGGGAACGGCTTTCCAATCTTGGATGGCGATGGGAGCGGAGCGTCGCTGCGCTGGTCTTCGCCAATGACTTCAACTGTCACGATAACACTACGTTTGTTAGCTTGTCCTCCTAAGCAATGTAACAGGCCACAACATACGTTGTTTCCGTCGGGCCAAAAGCGTGCAGGAGCTGGCTTCGCTGCCTCCACTTTCCAAGCAGTCCTGCAGAGGACGGCTCACCCCCAACGGATATCATCCTCAGCGAAGCCAAGTACCTGTCCGTCGGAATTGTGGCAAGCACTGAGGGTGTAGTGTGGAAGAAATTGACCTCGTTCTTGTCGATGACAGTCGCGAGATAGTCTCCTACAAGCAGCTCCGGATGATCGACAAAGCACAGAGTTGCGCCATACGATAGCGTAACTGCCCACTCCAAAACAGATGCGTCGAACGCGAATGTCGCGAACTGGAGCACTCGGCTGCCCGGGCCAATTTTCACGACACTGCTGGTGGCACTCACGTAGTGGCTCAGGTTTGACTGCTCGACCATAACCCCCTTTGGTTGCCCGGTTGAGCCGGACGTGAAGACGACTACGAATAATTAGTATAGCCGTGTGAGCTTGCGGAAGACGGGGCTTACTGTAGGCAAGATCATTGTCTTTCGTGGTACTATCTAGGGTCGTCACCGGCTGCGTCTGTATTTCTCGATCGACAACATCGAGGCTCACCACCGTGATGGCCAGGTCAGACAAAACCTGCTGGATTTTGAAGTCGTCAGTCACCAGGAATCTCGCTTCGGAGGTGGCGGCAATGGCGGCTTTCCGTTTGTCGGGTAACTTGCTGTCCAACATGACATAGTAAGCACCCGCTTCGAGGATTCCAAGTAGCCATACGACTGTGTTGAACCCTCGAGCAATGTGCAGCAGCACGCCTTCACCTGAAGATACACCATTCGCCACGAGGTAATGTGCGACCTGACTGCTACGCTCCGCTAGCTCGCGGTATGTCATTGTCTCGTTACGCTCGGCCGTAGACAACGCGATGGTGTTGGGTTGCTCAGCGGCACGCTGCTTGATCCAAAGATGTACTCGCGAACTGCTTATAGTCTCGACATCCTCCACTGCCGGGCCGTTGGTGATGCTGGCTACTCCACGGTCCCGAAAGAACGGGAGGTCGCGAAGTCTGAACGAGTTGTCTTGTTGCGATAACTTCGCCGTGGTGATGAACTCCGCTTGTAGTTTCGCCATGGCTTCATTACCAAAAACATCGGGATTCGCAATGACCTTGAGACATCAGCCACTGTTGGAGAATACCTCGAGAAGAACTTACGCCAAGTGAAACCCCATCATCATGCTCGAGGAAGCAGAAGAACAGGTCCCAAACGCCTTCCACGGGGTATATCGAACACGCCTTGCTAGCCAGCTTGGGCGAGAACGTCACGGCTACCTTGAAGTTGAGTTGCCGCTCGTCCATCTTTTTTCGCGCTTCCTCGATCAAGCTGAGGAACGGGTACATCTCGTGTTTCTTCGCTGTGGAGAGGTTCTTTCCAAACGCCTTGACAGCTTCCAAGAATGTGGCGTTGTCCTGCAGTAAGCGTGCAAGCGGGACTTTGACTGGCATCTGTCTGGGTCAGCTTACGCACTCATTATTGTCTCTTCAGTACATACCGTATTCGCCATATGCGAGACGCAATTCTGGAATTCTTTGGGGCGAGCGCCGAACGCCACGAACAGCGCCCGATCGTGATGCGGGGCGGGTTCTGCATTCCCATCTGTAACTAAACTGACGACAGTAGATGCAACACGGAACCACGATGTCTTGTACAGTTCACTCCACTTCTGGAGCTGCTCGTTGGGGAAAAATGCCCATGTGTGCATGCGCCGGTAGTCAGCGGTGGTCCTGACTGGAGGTGCGACACGCCATGAGAAAGGCGAGGTGTGCATGACCTGCGACAGCCAAAATTCTTTTGCTGTTCGTCCGCTTACGCTGCGTAAGTATGCGTCCTGGATTGTGTTAGTGGGCTGGATACCAAGCAGATGATACGATTTACCTGTCTTTGCACGTATTCTCCGTATGAAAGGCCTGACTGCTCAGCAACAGGGTGTTGCGTCTGAACGTCCAGACGTTGCAGTATCTCTTTAGATAAGATACTCAGACTGAAGCCATCCACGGCGATGTGGTGACCGATAGCGAATAGTTTGCACTTGGTCTGTAGGTTCCCCGCTTCGAACATAACGCTATGGTGTATAACCCAGCGCACTGGGAATTCCGCCGAAAGGTTGAAGCCGCGACGAAGAGAGGAGGAGAGCCTTGCCTCGTCGTTGATGATCTCGAACCGTTGGACTGATGTATCCTGTGAGTGAACAGCCATGAATGGCCTGTTTACCTGGTTATCGCCATCAAGATGGAATGTTGTTCTTAGCATTTGATGGTTGTTTCCTAATGTCTGGATGACTACAACTCTGTTGTCAGCAACGCACGCTGTTCAAACATAGACATACTCACCCTGAAGGATTTTCTCCAGGCTTGGGTTCAGGTAAGATACGTCAATTTCAAGCCTCAGATGGTAGTGAGACACATGAGGTCTGACCAGGTAATCTAGCCAAAGTGCCTGTTGCACTTTCGACAACGGTATCACAGAAACAATATCGCTGGGTGGATCACGATGCTCATGAGGCCCTGCGTTGCTCGCAACGGGGCCGCTCAAAAAGGGCATGGGCTCGAGAGACATGGTGGAGATGTTCTTGCAAAAGACTTGCTTGACGGATATTTAAGCTGGCGACATACCATTTATATACGCCCTTTCAGCTTGCCTTTCCGGATGCATCACCGGTAAGTCGAATATTCCTTCGCCTACCCCCTTTGCATGATCCATGGTGGAAAATTCTCGGTTTCATCATGGTTGTATGCAACCCTTACTCTTGTGGCGCTCACTAAGCGTGGGCGGAAAGTAGCTTACGTGCAGGAAAACCTCACATGGGAGAAAATCCTGTATCAAGGGTTTAGCGAGTGCTTGGTGGCCTTAGAGGTGTCTCGTATCTGCGGCGGATTATTGATTCGGATGAGAACGCTACTCCACTGGAATGCAGTGACGATGGACCGAGGTTTGGGTTTCACGACTCGTAATGGTGCTGGATTCTATTCTTACTGGGTCAAGATGTCGCTGATCGAGTACAGTTCGATTTTTGATCACTAGAAAGACTACCGAGGGTAAGCGTGATGCGACTCTCTATGTCCAATGAACGCCGTTGAGTAGCTTGAGTTGGCGTGTCAGCTCCTCATGTCGTCTTGTAAATCCTCTTGATTTTGACTGATTCAACGCACAATAAACCCCACCAGACCAGGTTTTGTGAGGGTTTGTTGAGCTCTGCCAACACGCATGAAATTGCGCCGACAGGACACAAGACTTGAGGCAAGCGGCCGGTGGATTTGGTGACTTAGTGGGCCGGGGGCCTGAGCTGTAGCGCCACGATGGTGTCGGAGATGACAGTCGCCTTGCAAGCTGTACATTGCACCATACGAAAGCAAGTACCCTGTCTCTTGAGCTCGCGAGAGCAATTGTGCTCTGTCAGATACGGTGACTCGCAGTGTTCTCCGGACATAATTGCTTACCTGTCTTGAGATGAAGCACGTCAGGACGATGTTGCAACTTTCCTTTCTCAGAATAGAACATGAAAACTTGAAGATACCTATTAGAATAGGGAACAGTGGCGCGTGCAGCAAATATGGCTCCTCATGCTGCAATCTGCGAGTCTTACTTGCAGCTGCTATACATTTCGGCCCGTCAGCAACGTGAGCTACAATGTCATGCAGTTGCCGCCAGGGTTCGTACAGCAAGCTCGGCGGTTTGGCACATGTTGAGACGCTGGTGATCGTCACCGCCGAGCTAAGCACCCGTTTTACCTCGATGGGTCATTCCAGTGCGGATCCTCAAATCTGCTACACGCTTGCGTCAGCAGAGCACCTACGTGAAAGGACGAAGAAAGCAATGCGAGCTTATATTACCTTCTTCTAGCTTGGCCTGTGCCGTGTCTTTCGTGGTGGTTTCGCTCTTGAAGCATTTCAGGCATCAGCGATCGACTTTCATGGACAAAATCAAGAACAGGACAAAGGGCCGCCAAGCAAGTCGGTTGTCACCCCTGTGTCCCGGTCCATCAGACGGGCCGTCCCATACCATGGCAGAATCAAGCTTTTGCTAGCAGGAATTCTCACCATACGTATGTACAGAACAACCTGTTGTCGTGCAGCGCACGAGTTGTAGATTGGTTTTTAAGATGAGAATTCTCGCAGCCTCTAATAGACATCATGTTCTCGCCTCCGGTAGAAAGGCTGTATGTAGAAAAGGGCGCTTTCTGAACATCATTTACGCCCTTACGGCCTTTCGACAATCAGGCGTGCCGTCCAAGCTCTTGAACCACTTAAGCTTTATTCCCGCAGCTTAACTTCGTTTAGCGGGTTCCTAGCCTCATGGGTATAGATGTACGTAATAATGGGCCGTTTGTGCGCTCGGGAAACACCTCACTTGAAGCATGGACGAGCTTGTCCTATGTGGTGGAAGCCTGCATAAGCCAACCGGAAGTGGCGCCGGCCGCACAACTTGGCAGTCCCGCTTTCAATCAACATTCATTTAGAACGCGGTGTTCGTTGGGGAGCAGAGGCGGTACGAGGGCGCTCCCGTCTGGGCCATGGTGTTTCGGTGCATAGCCAGGCATGGGGATCGAGGCGAACGGCCCGTGGCAAGCTGCCTTCGTTTAACCCTGTGTTTTTGACTCCCTGCGCTATGCCATATCAGGGCTAGCCCGGATGAGTCGACGTTACCACCCTGGGATAAACCGTCGCCGCTTCGCTCGATCCATCTAACGATATCGTAAATATCTTCTGGTGTTCTTGAGCTGTCTGTCTTCCACCCTTTGCCATAGTCTGCAGCTCAAGACCACGCATGATGGTTTTCCGACAAGTTCAGGCTCTCCCTGATCGCATGGCAGGGAGCAGTCCCTACCTCATCCTG
>Ga0265797_10004492_pt1 | contig 21249 bp, 16 predicted proteins | sample P2T30metagenome_FD_192433 | JGI IMG/M metagenome (GOLD analysis project Ga0265797, IMG submission 192433) | Plant litter microbial communities from East Loma Ridge, Irvine, California - P2 T30 | ecosystem: Environmental > Terrestrial > Plant litter > Unclassified | place: USA: California...
TGGTAAGATGACCGCCGCCGCAAAAACCGGCCCGGCCAGGCAGCCGCGCCCAGCTTCGTCGAGGCCGGCCTCGTGCGGCTGGCCAGTGTGGGTTGCGAGGAGCACGTGAGGAAGTATGAGTGTTGGATTATGAGTTTTGAGTTGCCAAAGAAAGTCCTTTTCAGCAACTAAAAACTCATAACCCAACACTCATACTTTTTTAAAACTCCAGCGTTTGCAGGAAGAATACGTTGCGCACGGTCCCGTTTTCGCCCTTAATATTCTGGAAGCCACTGGCTACGTACTGCCGGCCCGCCCAAGGCTGAATATCGGGCTGGTAGGTATCGAGCACCTTCTCCTTCACGCCAGGGCCAGCCGTGAATAGCTCTATTTTTAGGTCATTTGGGGACGCCTCGTCCTGGTTAACCAGCTTGTAATGCAGGCCCTCCTCGGTAAGATAAGCCAGCACCACGCGGCCATCGGGGAGTGTAATGGTGCGCACGGCTTCTTCGAGCTGGTCGTGCAGCAACTCATTCTCCACCACGTAGGTATTATCCCAGAGCAGGCTACCGCGCCGGTCAAAGCCGCAGACTAGCACGTGCGTGGTGCGAAAGCCAACTAATGCGCGGCCCGCCACATTGGAATAGGAACCTGTGTAGTAGGGCACTGGCAAATTAGTATAATTACTCAACGCCGGGATATTACTCGAGTTACTATAGTTGTAGCGCGGATAGTACACCTCGGCTACCAGCGTGTAGCCGCCATCGGCGCGGGGCAGCAGCTCGTGCAACAGCAGGCGGTAGTGCCAGCGCAGGGGCGACATCTCTTCGGCATCGCGGCGGGCGGTGCGGTCGCGCAGGCGGGCCTCTTTGCCAGGGCCGAGGTAGTCAAAAAAGTGCCTTAGCCGCCGAAAATCATAGAATTTCAGGGCCGGGCGCGGGTCGGCCGGGTTGGCGGGCGCGGCCGTGAGGTCGGTAGTAAATAACCCCTGGGCAAACTGCGGACCACGCAAGCCATAGGTGCCGGCCAGCAACCGGGCGCTGGTGTCCTGCAAAGGGCTGAGCTGGGCCGTGATGAGCGTGCGCTCGCTCTCGGCCTGCACCATTTCGGAGCGCAGCAGCTCGCCGCGCTCGGCCGACAGCTGCTTGAGCATCAGGCGCTGCTTGCGGCCGTTGGTTTGGCTGGCCACAAACTCGGCCCGGCCCGCCGGGGCATCGGCCACGCTCGTAAATTCGGAGCTGATGGACTCGTAGAGCGAGGGCAAAAATTGGAAGCTACCAGTGGCTACGTCGAGTAGTAGTACCGTCTGGTGCTGGCCATCGTCCATGGCCACAGTGGCCAGCAATTTGCCATCCACGGCGCGCACGGCGGCGATGTCGCGGCACTTCTTGGTTTTAAACTCTTGCAGGTGCACTCGGCCATCGCGCACATTATAGGCGGCCACCAAAAGGGTGCCCGGCTCTCGATGCGAGCGGCAAACCGTATACATTACGCCCGGCTCGGCGCACAGGCGCTCCACGTCGTACTCGTCGGCAATTTCCAGCGGCTGCTCGCGCTTCAGAGCCAGACCGGCGCGGTAGTGGGCCAGCGCGTATTGCGGCTTACCAAACAGCTTGGGCTGCCGGCGCAGCAGCACTACCACGGCCGTATCGGCGGGCATGGCCTGCACCCAGGCATCTTCGCTGGCGTGGTCGAGCAGCAGCTCGGTACGAGCGGTTTGGGCGGGAGCACCGGGCGGCGGGGCGGGGGTCGTAATGGTAGCCTGCGCCCACGCAGCCAGCGGCGCGGCCCACAATAAGAAAGCGGAAAACTGTTTCATGGGAAGGCGGGAGGCGGGAGAAAGGACTGTGCCGGGGCACGCAGGGCAAGTGCTACGAAGATAACCCATTAGGCCCGCCCCGGCAATCCCTTTTACTGCCTTAACCAGCCCCGAGTTCGAGCACAACATCAAATTCGTCGGGCCGCACCGGCGTCACCGACAGGCGCGATTGGCGCAGCAGCGCCAGCTGGCTCAGCCTAGCCTCGGCCTTGAGGGCGGCCAGCGACACGGGGCGGGCCAGCGCCTCGTGCGGGCGCAGGTGCACGGCCACCCAGGGGCTGCCGGCCTCGGCGGTGGCATCGGGCGCGGCGGCCGCGTGCACGCTGGCCACGCCCACCACTGCCTTTTCGGTTACGCTGTGGTAGAAAAGCACGAGGTCGCCGGGCTGCATACCTTGTAGGTTATTGCGCGCCTGGTAGTTGCGCACGCCAGTCCAGTCGGTGCCAGCGTCGCGGGTAAAGTCAGCCCAGGAATAGGCTTCGGGTTCCGATTTAACGAGCCAATAATTCATGCCCGCAAAGGTCGGGAGCCAGGTGAGACATGAGACATTAGAATTATTCTAACTGCTTTTCTCATATCTCATGTCTAACGCTACTGCGGCGCTCGAATAACCTCCACCGCCGGGCGGCTCTTGAGGCGGCGCAGCTTCAGTTGCCCGTCTTTGTAGCTCAGTACCTCTAGCTCATAGTCGGGCTCGGGCGGCTCTAGGCCGGGCAGGTGAATGAGCAGGCGGCCATTGCTGGCCTGGGTCCAGGTGCCTTCTTCGGCCAGCAGCCCGCCGCCGGGGGCCACATCAAAGCGCGTGAAATGCCCCGCTGGCCGCAGCCGGAAGCCCGGCCGCCCGTCGGGCCGGTATTTAAAGCGATAGGTATTGCGGCGGTACACCAGCGTATCGGCGCGGCTACTTTCGGGCACCAGCAGCCAGGTACCGTGCAACGGCTCTAGGGTGCCCACCGGCAGCCCGGCCGGATGGTTGGGCTGGCAGGCCAGCAGCCCGGCCAAAGGCGCCAGTATGGCAAACCGACGAGTAAAAATTGGAAGTAACATACCGGAAGCAAAACAACTACGCTACGTTGGTACGCAGCGCGGCCAGGTCGTGGCTAGGTGGGCTTCTGGCCCTCATTTTTGCCCCTGAATAGCGCTTGCAGGTAGCCGACGTTAGCAATAACCAATACCGTAGTGAAGTAAGACAGCGCCATTTCGACCATTACGCAGCACTGGGCCAGGGCATTAGCCGGGTGCAGCTCGCCGCCCCCGGCCGTCGTGAATTTGCCCAGGCTGAAATAAATAAACGTGAGCAATTGTGCCCAATCGCCTGGCTGGTCCGCCGCCATAACAAAGGAGGCTGGATTGATACGGTGCAGGCAGTAGTAATCGATACCAAACGAGAGTATCAGCAGCAGCACGTGCAGCACAAAAAAGCCCGTCATGTACGTGAGATGGTAGTTGGAAACGACCGATTTGCGAATCCAGCCCAGGAGCGCCCGCACAAAGTAAGCCGCCTTCAGCAGCAAAAGCAGCAGCAAAAGCAGGGCGTTGACCTTCGGGCTATTAAGCTCATAAAAGTCGAAGCCAAATAGCAGCAGGCCGCCCATAATAACGGCGACAAACAGCAACGTAGCGCGCACAATCGGAAAACGCATAGCGGCTGGCCGGGTAAGAGTAAAGCGGGGAACGGGTAAAATTTTGCTGGCTCAAGCTAGCCACGTAGCCAGCAAACGGCCGCACCGGTGCCGGGTGGCCGGGCGTACTTTTGGGTTCTGACAAACCTGCTCGCCGGCCCGGCCTCATCTGCCCAAAATCGCGTAAAGCTACCCGCCGAGCACCCCAACTACCGTACTTCAGCCCCCGCCACCCGTGGACAACCGCGCCCTTATTCGTGCTTTTCGCCTCACTGCCCAACTGCTGGAGCTGCACGACGAAAATCCCTTCAAAATCAGAGCTTACGATGGCACCGTGACTGCCCTCGAACAGCTGGAGTTTCCGGTATCGGAGGTAGACCGCCCTGGCCTGCCCGACCGCACCGGCCTCTCCAAAACCCAGGCCGCCAAGGTAGCCGAGCTGCTCGATACCGGCACCTTTAAGGAGCTGCAAGAGCTGCTGAACAAAACCCCGCCCGGCGTAGTCGAGCTGCTGAACATCAAGGGTATTGGCCCCAAAAAGGTGCGCGCCCTGTGGCGCGATGCGGGCATCGAAGGCCCCGACCAGCTGCGCGAAGCCGCCGAAGCGGGCCTGGTGGCCAAGCTCAAGGGCTTCGGAGCTAAGACCCAGGAAAGCATCTTAGCCGCGCTGGAGTTTACGGACCAGAGCGCGGGCAAATTGCTGTTTTCGCAGGCCGAAGCACTGGCCAACGACCTCACTGCCCGCCTGCGCCAGGTGCCCGGCGTGGCCGAGGCCGCCGCCACCGGCGACATTCGCCGCGCCCTCGAAATCGTGGAGATGGTTGAAATACTGGTGGCCGCACCCGACCCCGCGCTCGTGCACGCGCTGCTGAATGCTGCGCCCGGCCTGCAAGCTGACGTGCTCCGTTCGGGGCCGTGGGTGTGGGCCGGCGCGGCCGTGGAGGGCGGCGTGGGCATCGTGGTGCGCGTGGTGGCACCCGAAAGCTTTGTTAATCAGCTCTTTTTGGGCACTGGCACCGAGGCGCACCTCGGTGCGCCGCTACCCAATGCGGCCCCGCCCGCGCCGCGCACCCTGCGCCAGTGGGCCAAGCGCGAGCAGTTCGCCAGCGAAGAAGCCTTGTATGAAAAAGCCGGCTTGCAATACGTGGTGCCCGAATTGCGCGAAGGCCTGGGCGAAATAGAGCTGGCCGCCGAGCACAAAATCCCGGTCTTGCTGCAAGACAGCGACTTGCGCGGCTCGCTGCACAACCACAGCACCTACTCGGATGGCAACCACTCGCTGCGCCAAATGGCGACTTTCCTGCGCGATGGCGGCTACGAGTACCTTGGCATCTGCGACCACTCGCAGGCCGCGCACTACGCCAACGGCCTAGGTCCTGAGCGTGTGCGCCAGCAGCAACGCGAAATCGACGAGCTAAACCAGGGGCTAGCACCGTTCCGCATATTTAAGGGCATTGAGGCCGATATTTTGGGCGATGGCAGCTTAGACTACGACGCCGAATTGCGCGGCTCGTTCGACTTCATCGTGGCAAGTATCCATTCGAACTTAAAGATGGATGAGCGCCGCGCTACCGACCGCCTGCTGGCCGCCATTGCCAACCCGCACTGCACCATGCTGGGCCACCCCACCGGCCGGCTACTGCTGCGCCGCGCCGGATACCCCATTGATTTCAAAGCCGTTATTGATGCCTGCGCCGAGCACCAAGTAATCATTGAAATTAATGCTAACCCTTGGCGGCTCGACCTCGACTGGCGCTGGGTGCGCTACGCGCTCGACCAAGGCGTGCAGCTCAGCATCAACCCCGACGCCCACCACACCGATGGCTACGCCGACATGCGCTACGGCGTACTAGCCGGACGCAAAGGCATGTTGACCAAAGAGATGACCTTTAATGCAAAGTCGGTAGCTGAAGTGGCGGCGTATTTTGAGGCGCGGAAAGCCCGATTTGCTTAGCGATAAACGCCTGTCATTGCGAGCGTAGCGAAGCAATGACAGGTAAGACCCCCCCATGAAAATCCTCGTTCTGCGCTTTTCCTCTATCGGCGACATCGTACTCACGACGCCAGTGGTGCGACAGCTGAAAACCCAGGTGCCAAACGCCCGCGTGCACTTTGCCACCAAGCCCGCCTACCGCAGCCTGCTCGAAGCTAACCCGTACGTGGACAAGACACACGTCCTCAGCGGTAGCCTAGGCGAACTAGTGCGCGAGCTGCGCGCCGAGCGGTTCGATTTTATCGTGGACTTACACAACAACCTGCGCACGCGGCTCATTCGGCTGCGGCTGCCGGGCGTGCCGGGCCGGGCCTTCGACAAGCTAAATTTTCAGAAATGGCTGCTGGTCAATTTTAAGGTTAACCAAATGCCACTCGTGCACATCGTGGACCGCTACCGGGCCGCCGGCGCTCCGCTCGGCATCCGCGACGATGGCGGCGGGCTCGATTATTTCGTCCCACTTGGCCAAGAGGTGGACATAGCCGCCGCGCTGCCCCTCGGCTTCCGGCCGGGCGAGTACGCGGCGGTGGCCATCGGGGCACAGCACGCCACCAAGCGTATGCCCGTCGAGAAGCTTATTGAGCTGGTAGCTAAGCTGGCCCCGCGCCCCGTGGTGCTGCTCGGCGGCTCCGAAGACGAAAGCACTGGCCACGTCATCGAGTTAGCCTTCCAAGAATTACCAGCTCACCAATTCACCAATTCGCCAATTTTTAACGCCTGCGGGCAGTTTTCGCTGCATCAGTCGGCGTCGCTGGTGCGTCAAGCGGCGTTCGTGGTGAGCCACGACACGGGGCTGATGCACATTGCGGCGGCGTTTGGCAAGGAGATTTTTAGTGTGTGGGGCAACACCGTGCCGCAGTTCGGGATGTACCCGTATCGCACCGCTTTTCAGGCCCTCGAAGTGCTGGGCCTGCCCTGCCGCCCGTGTTCCAAAATCGGCTTTGCCAAGTGTCCGCAGGGCCATTTTAAGTGCATGCGCGACCAGGATTTAAACCTTAACCTACCGCCAGCATAAGGTAATAATTACCCGCTCAATTGGGGCGGCTCATTCATTATCATAGCGTTACTCCGAAACTATACCTATCCCCCGGCCGTTATACCGGCATCCCACCCCGCCACTGGCCAACCGCCAGTGAGTGGGGTTTCTGTATTTTTACCTCAGCAATTAGCCTTTTCACTAAGCCGCTTTATTATTATGACCACTTATGCAGCCCCCGCTAACCATCCTACGCTAGCTCCTATCCGCCGCACCCACGAGCTACCCATTTGGCCCGATTCGTTCGCCGCCGTAGCCAATGGTTCTAAGCCCTTCGACGTGCGCCTCAACGACCCCAACTTCCAAGTGGGCGACGCGCTACTGCTGCGCGAGCTCAACCCCACCACCCACGAGTACACCGGCCAAACGCTAGTGCGCTGGGTGAGCCATGTACTGCCCGGTAATACCTTCGGCGTTGAGCCCGGCTGGTGCGTACTCGGCCTGAGCACCTCGGCCCCACTGCCCCCCGGTATCATGGATACCAAGCTGTGGTAACTACATACTTAGCAGTTAGCTGCTAACCTTTTTGAAGAGAGCTAACAGTCTAATAGTAGCTACCAGCCGGTTACGGTCTTCTCCCCTTCCGGCTTGAGTAGCCGGAACTCTACACGCCGGTTCACCCGCGCATCGGCCTCGTTCGTTTCGTCTTTTAGCGGCTTGCTGGAGCCGTAGCCAAAACTCTCGATGCGGTTGGATTTCAGCTTGCCTTTGCGCTCGATGTAGCGCCGGATTTCCTCGGCGCGGTCTTGCGAAAGCTTCTCGTTTACCACGGGGTCGCCCTTGCTATCGGTGTGCCCCGCAATACTGAGCCGAAAAGCCGGGTGGTCAACCAAGAATAGCGTAATGCGGTCGAGTGTGGGCTGCATAGCCGCCTGAATGCCCGACTTACCGTGTTCAAATTCAACGTTTTTAAAGATGAGCGGCAGCTTGTAGTCGATACTATTCGTGATGAGGGCCATCACAGTATCGCCTTTTAGGGCAAACTGCTTTTCGACCGTGAAGGCGTCGGGGCTCTGGATGAGCATGGCGTAGTGCGAGCCTTCTATCAGCTCGAAGTCAAACGAGCCATCGGCTCGTAAGTATTTGCTGGCTACCTCAATACCATTATCGAGGTCAATGATGCTGATGAGCCCTTTGAGCGGCTTGTTGCTCACCGAGTCGAGGAGCGTACCGGCCACCTGCGTAGTGGCTTGGGGCTGCGCCTCCATTGGCAGTGGAAAGGAATAGAGGTCGAGGTTGCCGATTTCCTGCGCCTCGGAGCGGGCGTAGTAGAGGTTTTTGCTTTGGCTATCAATGGTGAAGTAATATTCTGACCCCTTGCCATTTACCAGCGGGCCGATGTTGCGCGGCTCTTGCCAGCGGCCACCCACGCGGTAGGTTTTGTAAATGTCAAAATCGCCAAAATTGAGCAGTTGCCCCCGCGAGCTGAAATATAGCACTTGGTAGAGCGGATGGAAAAACGGGCTCACCTCGCTCTCGCGGGTATTCACGACCGGGCCCATGTTTTGGGCACGCCCCCACTGGCCGTTTTTCTGTTTGACTGTAAAGTATATATCCGACATACCGAATCCGCCCAGCCGGTCAGAGGCGAAATACAGCGTGTCCTCCTTGGGCGAGAGCGTGGGCTGCGAGTCCCAGCCCGCCGAATTAACCAATAAGCCCAGACTTTTGGGCACGCTCCACTTACCATCTTTACCCAATTTGGCGGTATATAAGTCACAGTTGCCGTGGCAGGTGGGGCACTCGCAGCGAGCGAAGAAAATGGTGCGCCCATCGTGCGAAAAACACGCCGAGCCCTCATTGTACTGCGAATTGATGGGCTTGGGCAGCGGCTCGGCCTCCGACCAGCCGATGGCCCCGTCGCGGCGCGACACGAACAGGTTCTCGTCGCTTTGCTCTTGCAGGCCACGCCGCGGCTGCCGCTTGCTGCTAAAAAGCAATAGCGAGTCGCCCCCACCCAGCGTGGGGCCGTAGTCGGCCAGCTTCGAGTTTACCAGGTCGCCCATGTTGGTGTACACGTTTTTGGGCGGGTGAAAGGTGCTGATACCCTTGCGGTACTCCACGATGTCGTAGTACACCTTTAGGGGCACGTAGAGGTCCACGTTTTTAGCGTCGAGCGAGTCGTAGTACTGCTGCACGCGCGTCACGTCGGTGCGGTGGTGCTTGAGGGCCAGCCGAAAATACGCCTTGGCGCGCTCTTGCTGGGTGCTATCGCGCTGCCAGAGCTGGCCCAAATGCCACAGCATATCAGTATTGCGGTAGAAATTCTCGATGCCAAACTGCGCTACGTACTGCGTCAGCAGCGTGCGCGCCTCGGCGTAGTGGTGCCGCCGCTCGGCCTTCCTGATGGCTTGCAGCGCCTTTTTGTCTTCGTAAAACGGCAGCCGATTAACGTTCACAAAGTCGGGCGTACCGTCGGGACGCACGCGCAGGCGGCGGCCCATGTGGCCTTTCAGAGCACGGGCCTGGTAGGCGGGGCGCGGGGCGGTAGGTGGCGGAGCTGGGGCGACGCTAGGGCGCTGTTGCGCCACTACTTCGCTGCTGCCTAGCAAGAGCCCGAATAAGCAGGCGCAGCTATAAAAAATATAATTTAAACACGAACGACTCATAGTAGATAACAGATAATTAGCTGGAAGGCGCAAGTTCGTACATAACAGTTGGTATATAAGCTCAGCAGCCCACGCAAGCGTTTTACGGTGCCTGCCACCGGGTTACATCATTCCATTATCAGAGCTCGCAAAAATCATCGTTTTAGATAATTTCTGCCCCGTTTACGCGCTGCCTAGTACCTTGAACCTCGCCTTAGCCGGGCGAGCCGCCGCAAAAAATATTTTTGAAACTCATCTGTTCTCGTGTCGTACCTCACCGCCCGCGTAGTGCTTGCTGCCTGGCTGCTGCTAGCCTGGGGCACCGTGCGAGGGCAGCGCTCGGCGGTCAATAACCTGCGGCGGCGGCTGGCAGCTACCCGCGCCGATACCAGCCGGGTATTGCTCCTCAGCAAGCTGTGCCTGAGAGCTAGCGTGCAAAGCACCGGGCAGGCGCTGGCCTACGGCCGGCAGGGTCTGGCGCTGGCTGAGCAGTTGCACTACCAGTATGGCAAAATCAGCTGCCTGAATGCCTTGGCGCAGGCTGAGTCGATGCGCTAGAACTACGTAGCTACCACCCACTACTACCACCAAACAGTGCGCGAGGCGGAGCCAGTGCTACGAGCGGCGCGGCAGCTCACCTTCGCCCTGATTGGGCTGGGCCAACTGGCGGTCCAGCAGGAAGAATTTACGGCTGCCGACGGGTATTTTCGGCTGGCCCCTGAGCGCATGCGGCAGCAGCCCCCGGCCAGCCTACTATATATCACGCTGGTAAAAAGCCATTTGAATACACTGTACCTGGGGTGGCTGCAATCGGGCTGCGGGGTCCTTTACGCAGGTTTTTTGTGCCTCGGCGGGGGCTAGCAATGCGGCCTTTGCTACGCCGCTCGTGGTGGGCGGCCTCACGGCGAGCATACGCTACTAAGTAGCCATGAGCGGCTTCGCCAATGCCGACACGACCGGCGCCTTTATCATTAGCGCATCGGCAGTGCTGGCCACGCACACCAACGCCGCTGCCACGGCCGCGCTGAGCGTGTACCCCAATCCCAGCGGCACGAGCCAACTCGCGGTGCAGTTGGCTTCGCTCACGGGTAGCACTTCGGCCGAGCTGCTGAACGCGCTGGGCCAGGTAGTGCGGCGGCAGGTCTTGGCTGCACCTAGCGAGCAGGTGCTCGTGACCGAGAGACTGGCGGCGGGCCTGTATACCCTGCGCGGGCAGGCCCCGATGCGCTGACCCGCAAGGTGGTACTTCAATAAGCTAGGCCCGGCGAGGCACAGCTTCGCCAGGCTATTTTGGCAGCCCTTACTCACTCCCAGCGAAAACGCCGGCGGTTAGCAAGGGCGGCTTTCATTTGCTGGAAATGCTATTAGCTAGCCGACTAAGCGTGCGTTTTAGCCGGTGATAGTAGCCGCAATAGGCATAAAGCGCGCCGCTTTGGCGGCCTAACTGGGCTGGCACGTACCTTGAACCAGTATTCTCCTGCCTCGCCCGTACCTTAGGCACGGGCTTTTAGCTGCCACTCTGGCAGCCGCTGCGCGCTTCTGCCGCGCCTACTTCTTTCTGCTAATGACCTTTGCTACTTCACGCCGCAGCCAGGCGCTGGCTGGCGGCTCCGACTCGGCCCCCGAAGCCATTGCCATAATGGCGGCTGACCCTGACCACCTGATTTCGGGCGACGATGCGCCCGCTACCCTGGCGCTGCTGCCGGTGCGCAATACCGTGCTGTTTCCGGGCGTGGTGCTGCCCGTTACGGTGACGCGCAAGAAAAGCATTCGCCTGATTCGCAAGCTGACCTCGAAAAATGAGAAGCTAGTGGGTGTGGTGGCCCAGCGCAACCCCGACGCCGACGAGCCTGGTCTCGACGACCTGTACCCCATCGGTACACTGGCCCGCATTCTGAAGCTCATCGACCAGCCCGACGGGCAGGTGACCATTATTATTCAGGGGCAGGTGCGCTTTCGGGTGGAGGAAGAAGTGTCGTTTTCGCCCCAGCTGACGGCCAAGGTTTCGTACTTCGAAGAGCGCGGCCTGAATGCCGACAACGACAGCGAGCTGGTGCTGCTGCAAAGCCTGCGCGAAGCCGCCAGCAAGGTGCTGGAACTCACGCCCGAGATTCCGCCCGAGGCGCGGGCTATGCTGGAAGGCATTCAGTCGCCCGCGTTTTTGATTCATTTCCTGTCCTCTAACGTGCAGTTGGAGCTGCCCGCCAAGCAGGTATTGCTAGAGCTGGCCGACCCCGAGGCCCAGGCCCGGCAGCTGCTCGAAGCGCTGCTGCGCCAGGCCGAATTGCTGGAAATCAAGAACGACATTCGCTCGAAAACCCACACGGGTATTGATGCCCAGCAGCGCGAGTACTTCCTGCGCCAGCAACTCAAAACCCTGCAAGATGAGTTGGGCCAGGGCGAAGGCACGCCCGAGCAAGATATGGCTGGCCTGCGTGCCCGCGCTCAGGAGAAGAAGTGGCCTGAATCCGTAGGTAAGCACTTCGAAAAAGAGCTGAGCAAGCTGGCCCGCATTAACCAGATGTCGCCCGATTATCCGGTGACGCTCAACTACGTGGAGTACCTGCTTGACCTACCCTGGGGCGACGTTACGAAGGATAAATTCAACCTCAAGAACACCAAGAAAATCCTGGATGCCGACCATTTCGGGCTCGAAAAGGTGAAAGAGCGCATCCTGGAATACCTGGCGGTGCTGAAGCTAAAGCAGGACCTGAAAGCCCCGATTTTGTGCCTCTACGGCCCGCCCGGCGTGGGCAAAACATCGCTGGGCCGCAGCGTGGCCACGGCCCTAGGCCGCAAATACGTGCGCCTGAGCTTGGGCGGCGTGCGCGACGAAGCGGAGATTCGCGGGCACCGCAAAACCTACGTGGGGGCCATGCCGGGCCGCATTATCGCCCAGATAAAGAAGGCCGGTGTGAGCAACCCGGTTATTATTCTGGATGAAATTGACAAGGTAAGCAGCGACTTCCGGGGCGACCCATCGTCGGCGCTGCTGGAGGTGCTGGACCCCGAGCAAAACTCGACTTTCACCGATAATTATCTGGAGGTAGAGTACGATTTGAGCAAGGTACTTTTCATCGCTACGGCCAACTCGCTGGAGACCATTCAGCCGGCGCTGCGCGACCGGATGGAGATTATCGACCTCACCGGCTACACGCAGGAGGAGAAAACGCAGATTGCAAAAAAACACCTCTGGCCCAAGCAATTGCGCGAGCACGGCCTGGGCGAAACCGAGGTCAAAATCACCGACCAGGCCCTGCACCGCGTGGCCGATGACTACACCCGCGAAAGCGGCGTGCGCAGCTTGGAGCGGCAGCTCGCCGCCCTCACCCGCAACCTGGCCCGCCGCAAGGCCGGCAAGGAAACGCTGCCCGCCCAACTAGAGCCGCAAGACGTGCTCAAAATACTGGGCTCGCCGCGCTTCGACCGCGACTTGTACCAAGAGGCCGATACGGCCGGCGTGGTTACGGGCCTGGCCTGGACGAGCGTGGGCGGCGATATTCTGTTTGTGGAAAGCCTCTTGAGCCGAGGCCGCGGCAAGCTCACATTGAGCGGGCAGCTCGGCGACGTGATGAAGGAATCGGCCATTACGGCCCTCTCCTATCTGCGGGCGCGGGCCGAAGAATTGGGCATCGACTACCGCCTATTTGAGCAGTACGACCTGCACATTCACTTCCCCGAGGGCGGCATTCCGAAGGACGGGCCGAGCGCGGGCATCGCTATTTTCACCAGCATCGCATCGGCATACACCCAGCGCCGGGTGCGCCCGCACCTTGCCATGACCGGCGAAATAACCCTGCGCGGGCGGGTGCTGCCGGTGGGCGGCATCAAGGAAAAGCTACTGGCTGCCCGCCGCGCTGGCATCCGCGACGTGATTTTGTCGCCCAAAAACCGCAAGGATGTGGAGGAAATCACTGCCGAATACCTGAAAGGCCTGCAAATCCACTACGCCGAGCGCGTGGACGACGTGCTAACCGTGGCGCTGTTGCAAGAGAAAGTTGCTCGCCCGCAGGCCCTGCCCGTGCGCGATGAAGCGCCCGCCCCAGTAGGCCCGAGCGTGGAAGTGCAGTAGATTTTGTGTGGTAAGCTTTAGCTTGCCGAAAAGACGAATGAATTGGCGTATTACCCCAATTCATTCGTCTTTTTGATGAACTGGTTCGGGTACGAACCGAATTCGCTTCCCTTTTTGACGAATGAGTTGGGGTCCGACCCGAACGTGCTCCCCTTTTTAGCGAACCGGTTCGGGTCGAACCCCAACTCATTGCTCTTTTTAGCGAACTCGCCTGCCGACATGCTGGCGCGACCAGCTAAGTCATCTATCCACTTACACGGAAAAGGCCGGTCGCAACGTTGGATGGTCAACCACCGCTCCACGCGTAATTTTAAGCCCATGAAACAGCTCTCCGCACGTTACATTCTAGTAGTAGCATTGGCTGGGGGCAGCACGGCGGCCCACGCGCAAATTGGCGGGCGGGCCGCTTTTCCCTTTCTCAGCCTGCCGCCTTCGGCCCAACTTGCGGCCAGTGGCGGTATGAATGCTTCGGCCCGCAGCAGCGACCCCACGCAGTTTTACGGCAACCCGGCGCTGCTAAATACTGATATGGACCACGTAGCGGCCATCAGCTACGTGGCCTACGTGGGTAACATTAAGCAAAGCACGGCCGCTTATGCCTTTAATACGGAAAAGCGCGGACGGTTTGGGCTAGGGTTTACGTACTTGAATTATGGCGATTTGCAGAGCTTCGACGCGGCTGGCAACTCGCTGGGCACGTTTGGGGTAAATGAATACGCTTTCACGGCGGCCGACTCCTACACGAAGGGCAAATTCACGTTTGGAGTAGCGGCCAAATTAGCGGTTTCGAGTATTGCCGACAACCGCGCCGTGGCCCTGGCCGGCGACGCGGGCGTGCTGTACAAGCCCGGCGAGCAGGACTTTACGGTGGGCCTAGTCGTGAAAAACGCGGGCTACATGCTGAAGCCCTACATCGCAATGGGCCGCCAGCCGCTGCCGCTCGATGTGCAGCTTGGCACCACCATCAAGCCCGAGCACATGCCGCTGCGGTTCACCATTACGGCGCACCACTTACAGCAGTGGAATATTCAGTACCTAGACCCTAACGACCGCGGCACTACCAATGCGGCCGGCGATACAGTGCGGGCCAGCAAGAACTTTGCGGATAACCTGGCCCGGCACTTCACGGTGGGGGCCGAACTGATACTCGGGGCCGGCTTTCGGGTGCGGGCGGGCTACAACCACTTGCAAGCCCGCGAGCTGCGCCTCGACAACACGAGCGGCGCGGCGGGCTTTAGCTTTGGCGCCATGCTCAAAATCAGTCAGTTTCAGCTCGACTACACACACGCCACGCTGCAAGCGGCGGGGTCGAGCAATTATTTTACCCTCAGCCGGCGCTTCGGTGCCAAGCCCTGATTTATTTCGCGCCGCGTTGCGCTGGGTTTAAACGCAGGGTTGCGTAGTGTTGTTAAGAAGAACTCTGCGGAACACGGTGCGTTAATCCCCCGCAACCCTGCCCGAATTTTGTTTTATGAAAGATTTCCTTACCCCGGCCCAAATCGTGGCCGAGCTTGACAAATACATCATCGGCCAGCACGAAGCCAAGCGCCACGTGGCCATCGCGTTGCGCAACCGTTGGCGGCGGCTGCACGCACCAGCCGACATGCAGCAGGAGATTGTTCCCAATAATATTCTGATGATTGGCGCTACCGGCGTGGGCAAAACCGAGATTGCCCGCCGTCTGGCTCACCTGGCCGACGCGCCGTTTGTGAAAGTTGAGGCCAGCAAATTCACTGAAGTTGGCTACGTGGGCCGCGACGTGGAAAGCATGGTGCGCGACTTGGCCGAGCAGTCGGTGAGCCGCCTGCGCCAGCGCCGCCAGGAAGAAGTGAAGGCCCAGGCCGCTCAGGCCGTGGAGGACATCATTTTGGATGCGCTCATTCCGCCCATGAAAGCGCCTGCTAGTGGCAACGGCGGCGGTTTGGGCTTTGGCAACGGGAGCGACAGCAGCGCGGCCGACGCGGTACCCACCTCCGACCAGGAACTGAATGAGCGCACCCGCGAGCGCTTCCGCCAGAAGATTCGCAATGGCGAGTTGGAAGACCGGCGCATTGAAATCAATGTGGCCCAGGGCAGCCCGAGCGTAGGAATCATGGGCGCGCCGGGCATGATGGATGAGGCCACTATGTCGGGTCTGCAAGACATGCTGGGCAATATGCTGCCCAAAAAGTCGCGCAAGCGCAAGGTCTCGGTAGCCGAGGCCCGCAAGCTGCTACTCGAAGAAGAAGCCGCCAAGCTCGTGGATATGGATGAAGTAAAGGAGGAAGCCATCCGGCAGGCCGAAAATGCGGGCATCATCTTCATCGACGAAATCGACAAGGTAGCCACCAGCGGCAGCGGCAAAAGCGGCGGCCCCGACGTGAGCCGCCAAGGCGTGCAGCGTGACTTACTGCCCATCGTGGAAGGCTCGGCCGTGAACACTAAGTACGGCGTGGTTAACACCGACCACATTCTGTTTATCGCCGCCGGCGCGTTTCACGTGAGTAAGCCCAGCGACCTCATCCCCGAGCTACAAGGCCGCTTCCCCATCCGCGTGGAGCTGCAAAGCTTGGGTAAGGATGACTTCTACCGCATTCTGAAAGACCCCAAAAACGCGCTTACCAAGCAATATCAGGCGCTGTTGGCGGCTGAAGACGTGCAGCTCGACTTTGAAGACGATGCGTTGCTACGCATTGCCGAAATCGCGTTTGATGTCAATTCGGAGGTCGAAAACATCGGCGCGCGCCGCCTGCACACGGTGATGAGTCGCTTGCTAAACGACCTGCTGTTTGACGTGCCCGACAAATTACCGGCTGGCACGCACCTCACCGTGACACCGCAACTCGTGGAAGAGCGCCTACGCGACATGGTGAAAAACCGCGATTTGAGCCAGTATATTCTGTGATAATCTGACGGACATAACGCTGTTGGCTATCTGAGCAACATCAACGGAGCCGGTAGTTAGCACGTAGCTAACTACCGGCTTTTGCATTAGCCCAAATCGCCTGCTTTTCCTCTTACATATGCACTACTACCTCATTACTGGTGCCAGCCAGGGCCTGGGCCGGGCACTGGCCGAAGCTATTCTCGAACGACCCGATACGCAGGTGCTGGGCATCTCGCGCCACGCCACCATTGAGCACCCGCGCTACCAGCACCAGCCACTCGACCTCTCCGATATTGAAGCCGTTGAGCACAACCTGAGCAAAATATTTGGGCCGCGCCCCGACGCCCAAAGTCTCATGCTCATCAATAACGCGGGTACGCTGGGCGAAATTGGCTACGTGGGCGAGCTGCCCAACGAGCACTTTCAGTTTGTCTTCGACCTCAATGTAGTGGCTCCGGCCATGCTTATGAATACCTTTTTGAGCGTCTACGGCGGCCAAACTAGCATTCCGCGCACGGTGCTCAACATCAGCAGCGGCGCGGCCCAGCGCCCGGTCGATGGCTGGGCAGCCTACTGCGCCACGAAGGCCGCGCTGAACGCACTATCGGAAACTGCGCAGAAAGAACAGGACCTGCGTGGCTCGGGCGTGCGCGTGTGGGCGCTGGCACCGGGTGTGGTTGACACGGATATGCAGGCACACATCCGCACGGCGGAGGCGGGGAAATTTAGCGAGGTGGAGAAATTTGTGGGGTACCATGCCGAGAGGCAACTGCAAACGCCCGAAATGGTAGCGAAACGCATACTGACATGGCTGCTCACTACCTCAAAAATTACTCTGCCAGTACTTAGTATCACGGATTTACCACCGTTGTCTTAAGACGTAAGCTGCCAGTTAATATTCTTTAAAACATAAAAAAGCGCCCCGGCCGATTAGGCCGGGGCGCTTTTAATTTACTGGCTATATCAAGTTTAGTAGCCAGGATTCTGCACCAGGTTAGGGTTTTGCTGAATGTCGACCAGCGGAATGGGGAGCACTACGCGGTTGTCACCGTAGCTTACGCGCCCAGGATTGCCTTTGTAACGCAATACATCATAATAGCGATGGCCTTCAAAAGCTAGCTCGATGCGACGCTCAAATAGGATAGCATCAATCAGTGCTTGCTTATTTGCAAAGCTGGCAGCCGTAAATGACGGATAAGCCGGGATATTGGGAAGCGAGCGTCTGCGTACTGTGTTGAGCAGTGTAATAGCGTCGGCGCTGATTGCAGCGTCAAGTTGAGCCAAGGCTTCAGCGCGGTTAAGCAATACTTCCGAATATCGGTGAATTGGCACGTAGTCAGCTGAACCATTGCTGTATTTAGTAGTAAACACCAGTACGTTAGCAGCTGGATACGTACTACCAGAAGTCAGCAGCTGCGTTCGACGAAGGTCTTTACTACGAAACCGAGTTGAGTCAATACGAGCATAAGGAGTCACGGTGATATCGCGACGGAAGCCCGAGCCATAATGCTGCCCCAACGAATTGTTAGTGTTAGGGTTATCCGAGGTATTCATTGCTACCGAGAAGATAGATTCGGTAGTCTGGTAAGAGGTCGAGGTAAAGGGTATGGCCGGGCTGGAATTCAGCGCGTGGCGTGCACCCGTAATTACGTCACCGCTATACTTAGCCGCGTTGGTATAATCAGCTTTGTAGAGATACATCCGCGAGAGCAACGTACGTGCAGCGTCCTTCGTGGCACGGCCTGTACGATCGAAAGCAGTAGCATAGTTATCGGGCAGGCCCGGCAATGCTTCCAACAAATACTTCTCTATCTGGTCATATACCTGCTTTACCGTCGAGCGGGGCAGATTCTGGCTAGGCTCGAAGGCCTGTACAGAGTTGGCAGCCATGAGTTGGATGGGTACTCCTGCGTGCGAAGCGTCGGCTGTAAAATTGTACGGCTGCGCAAATAGGTTTACTAGATTGAAATAAACCAGTGCCCGAATGTATTTGCCTTCGGCTGTGTACTGGGTTTCTAGGGCAGGCGTAGTCTTGCCTGTGTTCAGGGCAAGCTGCTGCAGGAAGTAATTTACGCCGAATATGGTACGGTAACCGCCTGTCCAAGCATTAGTAGCATAGGCATCGTTGGGCAGCGTGGCCGCAGGGTTGGTAATGGTTGAGAAGTAAGACGAGGCATTAGTGTCGTCGCTACGCGCATCGCCATAGATGAGTGCTCGGCCACCAAGAAATTCCGCATTCTGTAGCGCGTCGTACATGCCATACGAGGCACTGGCAATACGGTCTGCATTGGCAAAGGCATAATCGGGCGTTACGGCAGTAGCCGGGTCCTGATTCAGCACATTACAGCCAGTCGCGCCCATCAGCAACACGGTACTCAGCGCCGAAGCCCGCATTAGGTTAGTACGTTGAAACATATCGAGAGAAGAACAAAAATTAAATACCCAAGTTGATGCCGAATGTGAAGCTGCGGGGCTGCGGCGTAGAGCGGTTGTCGGTACCGAACGCAATGTTGCTGGTACGGTTCGAGTTAACCTCGGGGTCGGTGCCCGAGTACTTAGTGAAGGCGTATAGGTTTTGAACCAGTGCGTAAACACGCAGATTGTATAGCCCGAAACGGGTAGCAAGAGTTTGCGGTAGGCTATAGCCCAAGCTCACTTGGCGGAAGCGCAAGAAATTACCATTTTCGAGCCAACGAGTTGACGCTTGGGTCGATACGTTGTCCTGCAACACCAGTTTGGGCACGTTAGTTTCCTGACCAGCGGTCGTCCAGCGGTCTTTGATTTCGCTGATATTGTTATTCAAGAAGGTAGTCATCAGGCCCGCACGGGTGGCATTGTAGATTAGGTTGCCACCGCTGTATTGCAAGAATATTCCTAGTTCAAGACCTTTATAGCTGAAAGTGTTATCAAAGCCACCATACCAGGTTGGGATACCACCTTTTTCCTGGTATTTGTAGTCAGCAGTCGTAATACCACTAGAAGCTACGTCACCATTTTGGTTTAGCCAGCGGCCTGTAGTGGAAGTAACGCCAGCGCTATTCGTAGTAGCATAAGTCGCATCGTACTGCCTAATGCTGCCATCAGCCGCGTAAAACTGCGCGTTTCCGTTGGCCGAATTCACACCAGCCCACACGGGTAGGTAATATACACTCAGGGTCCGGTCTACGCTAGCGCGCTGAACGCCACTGATGATATCAGTTGGAGTTGCTAGGGCTTGAATACGGTTCTTAATCCAAGTGGCATTGAAGTTCGTCGACCACTGAAAGCCGTTCTCCAGCTTCACGTTAATAGTATTCAGAGTTACCTCTACCCCGCGGTTATACATTTCGCCCACGTTGCGGGTGATAGCAGCACTGGGGATACCCGTGGTGCGCAGCACTGGCGCCGAAAGGGCTAGGCCACTAATCTGGTTGTTGAAGTAATCGACAACCAAGCTTACCCGGTTCTGGAAAAACGAAGCGTCCAAGCCAATGTCGAGCTTCTTGCTGGTTTCCCAACGTAGAGTTGGGTCAGCAATCTGCGAGATGCTGAGGCCGTTGGCATCAGCATACTGCCCGCCACCAACCAATGTGCGCGAAGCGTAAGAACCAATACCATTAGAATTGCCCACGAGGCCATAGCTGGCGCGCAGTTTCAGGTCATTTACTCGGCTGGAAGAATTGATGTTGCGGAAAAAGTCTTCTTCCGAGATACGCCAGCCCACCGAACCGCCGGGGAAGAAGCCATTACGGTTACTTTCGCCAAATACGGACGAGCCATCGTAACGAGCCGAGAACGAAGCGTAATAACGACTACCAAAGTTGTAATTGGCCCGGCCGAAATAAGACCGGAAGCCGTTGCCAAAGCGCGTGCCGCCACCCGAGAGGGTTGAGGAGAACAGTCCGTCGAGAATCTCCCGGAAGCGGGGGTCAACGAAGTTAGCAGCGGGCGTGAACGTTTGCTTTTCGTCGGTTTGCTGAAATTCAACACCGGCCGTTAGTCCCAGATTGTGGCTAGTACCAAATGTGCGGTCGTAATTGACATAGTTCTGCCAGTTAAATTGCTGGCGGTCCAATTGGTTGTCCTGTACTAGTCCTTGGCCGTATGCCCGGCCCAGGCCCGAAATTACGGGGCTACTATACTGGTCTTCAAAATTAGACAGATAGTCAATGCCATAACGGGTCGTCAGGCTCAGCCCTTTAAGCGGAATAACCGTGAAGTAGCCATTGGCGATGATACGCTGCGAGGTGTTGTCATTACGCTGTAAGTCCAGCACACCACGCACGTTATTATAGTTATTGAGCACATAGCCAACGTTATTACCACCGTTACCTAGGTTGCCGGCGGTATTGAGATAGTACGTGCCATCCGTATTGAATACAGGCACGTTCGGCGGAGCATTATAGCCCGAAACTGTGGCACCGGCCAAGTAACCATCCGTAAGTACACCGTTATTCAGCGTCTTAGCGTAGCTGCCGCTCAAACCGGCTTTCAGCCAGGTTTTTGGTGTTACATCTACGTTGAGGCGAAACGAACCGCGACGCAAGCGGTTAGCTTGAATAATGCCTTTCTGGTCAGTCCAGTCGCCCGAGCCGTAGTACGATGCTTTGTCTGTACCACCCGACAGCGACATTTGGTAGTTCTGCATAACGCCCGTGCGGAAAACCTCATCCAGCCAGTTTGTTTCTACTCGGTCGGGGGTTCCGTCGCCATTCAAGTCAGGATAGGCAGCAATAGTGGCCGGAATGTTTGGGTTACTAATACCATTGAGCACACTGCCTGCCCGGCGGTTAGCAGATTTCTCATTACTAATAGCAATAAAATCATCAGCCCCAAGCAGATTAGGCTTACGTACTGGCTGTTGAAAGCCAATATATGAGTTTAGCGAAACCCGGTTCTGACCAGATTTACCACGCTTTGTGGTGATGATAAGGACGCCATTGGCAGCTCGCGAGCCGTAGATAGCGGCTGCTGAAGCATCCTTTAATACATCCACTGACTCAATATCGTTTGGGTTGATGTCAGTCAACGGGTTATAGCGCGTGCCGTTACCGCCGTTGAATACGTTGGTGTTAGTAGGTGTGTTAATTGGAACGCCATCTACTACAATAAGTGGCCCAGCACCGTTACTGATAGAGTTTACCCCACGAATGCGAATAGCTGTTTGGTCAGCTAAAGCGCCACCTGTAGTATTAATCTGCACGCCAGCAACTCGGCCTTGTAGCGCTTGGTCGAAGCTCTGCACTGGCTGTAGAAGTAGCTTTTCCGAGCCAACTTTAGCGACTGAGCCAGTGA
>Ga0265797_10004494_pt1 | contig 21243 bp, 26 predicted proteins | sample P2T30metagenome_FD_192433 | JGI IMG/M metagenome (GOLD analysis project Ga0265797, IMG submission 192433) | Plant litter microbial communities from East Loma Ridge, Irvine, California - P2 T30 | ecosystem: Environmental > Terrestrial > Plant litter > Unclassified | place: USA: California...
AGCGGTTGCTGCCGTCGGCGCGCTCGAAGGTGAGGTCGTCGAGGACCGCCTGGGCGAGCGCGAGGCCGCGCCCGCTCTCGCTGAGGTCGTCGGGCATGGAGACCTGCGTGAGGTCCACCTCGGCCGGCTTCCCGTCGTCCTCGAACAGCGCGACGATGCGGTCGTGGCCGCAGATGACGGTGAGCGTGAACGTGACGACGGCGCCGATGCGGCCGCCGACGGCGACGCCGTGCTCGACCACGTTGCCGGCGATCTCCATCACGGCCGTCTCGAACAGCATCCGCTCGGTGTCGTCGACGTCCGAGGCACGGTCCCACACGCCGCTGACGAGGGCGTGCACCGCCTCCAGGCTGTCCTCGACCGCCGGGAGGGTCGCGGAGGCGCGGACGGGCGCGACGGCGCCGTGGCGTCCCTCGTCGACCGCGTCAGCGGTCACCGAACACCCCCTCGGGGGCGTCGTGCACCGTCAGGACGCGGTTGAGGTTCGTGAGCTCCAGCACCGCGCGCACCTGCGCGTTGGGGCGGGCGAGGCGGAGGTCGCCGCCGGCCTGCCGGGCGCGCTTGAGGCCCGAGACGAGGGCGCCGAGGCCCGAGGAGTCCATGAACTCGGTGCTGCCGAGGTCCACGACCACGTAGGGGCGGCCCCCGTCGATGACCTCGGTGACCACGGTGGTGAGCTGGCGGGCGGACACCATGTTGAGGCGTCCGCTCGGCGTGACGACGCTGACGTCGGTCCCCTGCTCGGTCACTGCGATGTCGATCATGCGTCCTCCTTGGCCGGCGTGAAGCCCCGGTAGCGGGCCGCACGGATGATGATGCTGAAGATCGCCAGGTCGAACACGACCCAGGCGAGGTTGGTGAACGTGCCGAGCGGCGTGGCCTGCCCGACGGCGAGCCGCAGCAGGCCGATCGCGGAGGCGACGATGAGCGCGCCGATCACGTAGAGCTGCGGCTTCACGAGGTCCCACCGCGGCTTCCCGCTCTCGGCGCGGACCTTCGGCGTGACCGCGAAGTCGAGGGGCTTCCGGAAGAACACGTTGGCGACCGCGGTGGTGACCGAGGAGATCCAGACCGGGAACAGCGCCAGGGAGTACTGCTGGCCGCGCCAGGTGCGCTTGCCGCGTCCCACCACCGCGAACAGCAGCTGGTTGACCACGAGGAACGGGATGAGCCGCACGAAGAAGTCGGTCGAGAGCGCCTGCACCGGCAGCACGCCGAAGACGAGGTAGATGATGGGCGCCGCGACGTACACGACGGCCGTGAAGCCGGAGAAGTAGCTCCACATGGTGGCGAAGTACATGAGGCGCTGCGGGATGGACAGCGCCTTCTGCAGGAGCGGGTTCTCGCGGAAGAACACCTGGATGGTGCCCTGCGCCCAGCGGAGGCGCTGGGTGAGCATCGTGGGCAGGTCCTCCGGGGCCAGCCCGTAGGCGAGCGTCTCGTCGTGGTACGCCGACTTCCAGCCGAGGCCGTGCAGGCGCATGCAGGTCGCCATGTCCTCGGTGACGGAGATGGTGGCCAGCGGCATGATCGACTGGGCGTCGTCGTCGCGGTGCACGTCGATGTCGCGCACGAGGGCGCGCACGGCGTCGAGGGCCCCGAGCGGCGACCAGTCGCGCTGGGAGAGGCGCGACAGGGCCGAGTCGTCCACGAGCGACACCGCGTCCCGGTCGGCGGAGTGGCGGCCGGCGAGGGCGGCGATCTCGGCGAGGTCGGCCTTCAGCGCCGCCATGTCGTCCTGCACCATGCGGGCGGCGATGGAGTCGACGCGCTTCTGGAAGCGGTAGGTCACGTCGGCGAGGCGCTGGCCGCGGCGGAGCTCCGCGCGGGCGCGGCGCACGTCGTAGGCGACGTCGTCGAGCGCCTTCCGGAGGTCGACCTGGTCCGGCTCGAGCTCCGCGCGCGCCTTGTCCAGCACGTCGCCCGCGGTCCGGAGGGCCCGGAACACGCTGATCTCGATGTCGGTCACGTAGCGCGAGACGCCGAGGAGCATGAGCGCCTCGCGGCGGAGGATCGCGTTGGAGCCGCAGAAGAACGCCGCGTTCCAGCCGTCCTTGCCCTGCTGGATGGGGCCGTAGAACAGGGGCGCCTGGCTGCCGAGCGGATCCGAGTCCGGCACGTTCACGAAGACCTGCGGCGTCTGCACGATCGCCATGCGGCGGTCGTCGAAGTACCCGAGCGTGCGGTCGAGGATCTCGGGCTCCGGCACCTGGTCGGCGTCGAGGATGAGCATGAACTCGCCCTCGGTCGTCAGCAGGGCGTTGTTGAGGTTGCCGGCCTTCGCGTGCCGCGCGCGGCCGCTCCAGTCCGCCGACCGGGTGATCCAGCCGATGCCCTCCGCCTCGGCGAGGTCGCGGAGCTCGGTGCGGTTCCCGTCGTCGAGCACCCACGTCTTGTGCGGGTAGGTGATGCGCTGGGCGGCGCGCGCGGTCTCCATCACCAGGTCCAGCGGCTCGTTGTACGTCGCGATGAACACGTCGACCGTGAGGCCCGGCTGCGGCGCCGGCGGGCGCGGCCGCTGGCGCGCGCGCCACATGGTGAGCCCGAACAGCAGCGAGTCGATGAGGCTGTACGTCTCCGCGAGCACCAGCGGGATGGCGATCCAGAGCGCCTCGGGGTTCACCGAGAACAGGAGCCGCCACACGATGTAGTTGAGGCCGAGGATCGCCGTGACCACCGCGAGCAGCCGGATGACCGCGAAGCGCAGCGTCATGCGGCCCGAGCCGGCACCCGTGCCGGTCCCGGTCGTGCGGGCACCCGTGCGCGTCATGCGCGGCTCACGGCGAGGACGGTGACGTCGTCGAGCGGCGTGCCGGCCGAGGCCAGCGTCCGCACCCGCTCGACGAGCGCGTGCACGCCGCCGGCCTCGCGCACGAGGCCGCCGATGAGGTCGAACGCCGGGTCGCTGCCGCCGAACATGTCGAAGAGGCCGTCGCTGAAGGTGACGAAGGTGTCCCCCGGGGCGAGCACGACGTGGCGCTCCTGCCACCGGTGGTCGGGGTCGATGCCGACGGGCAGGTCGGTCGTGCAGAGGTGCGTGACGGCACCGTCGGCATGGACGACGATGGTCAGGCCGTGCCCGGCGTCGGCGTAGCGGAGGAGGCCGGACCCCTCGTCGAGGTGGCCGTGCTGCAGCGTGACGAACGCTCCCGTGCGCTCCAGGTCGGCCTCGAGGGTGCGGGCGGCGTCCGTGACGAGCAGCCCGGTGTCCTCGAGCGCACCTGCGCCGAAGCGGTCCGCGGTGCTGGCGATCCCGCGGAGCACCGCCCGCACGGTCGCCGTGAGGATCGCGGCACCCGTGCCCTTGCCCATCACGTCGGCGATGGAGAAGCGCAGGCCCGAGGGGGTCCGGGCGTAGTCGTAGAAGTCGCCGCCCACCACCTGCGCCGGCACGCAGACCGCGGCGATCTCGTAGCCGGGCAGCTGGACCTCGGCGGCCGGCAGCAGGGCGGCCTGCACGGCCTGCGCGCGCTCCATCTCGACGCTCGCGATGAGCTCGCGCTGCGCCCACTCGGCGAGCTCCGCGAGGAGGGCGAGCTGGCCGTCGTCGAGCGACCGCGGACGGAGGTCGTAGAGGCAGAAGGTGCCGATGACCACGCCCTCGGCGTCGTGCAGCGGCTGGCCCGCGTAGAACCGCACGTGCGGCTCGCCCGCGACGGAGGGCAGGTGGCGGAAGAGGGGGTGCTCCCGGGCGTCCTCGACGACGAGCACCCGGTCCTCCCGGATGGTGGTGTCGCAGAACACGGCGCTGATGGGCGCCTCGCTCATCTCGGCGCCCGCGCAGGAGGCGAACCACATGCGGTCGTGGTCGGCGAGCCCGATGGTCGACAGGGGCACGTCGAAGGCGGTGCGCGCGAGCCGCGTGACGCGGTCGAAGCGCTCCTCGGGCACCCCGTCGAGCAGGCCCAGGGCCTCGACGGCCCGCTGCGTGGCCGTCGCCCGCGCGTCCTCGATCAGACTCATCCCCGCCCCCTCGCCGTCATGGACCCCCGTCCACGGCACCCGAGATCTCGGGCGCACTCAGCATACGTGCCCGGATCGATGGGGCGCGTACCAAGTAGCGCTACCGGCTCGTCCCCGGTACCGGTCCCAGTGGTCCCCGCGGCGCGCGGCATGCGGTGACGACGACGACGGATGCGGTGCCCCCGCAGGGAGTCGAACTCCACTTCAGCATTGAGGGGGAAGGGCGCCTGCGCTCGGTGCCTCTCTATTAAGGCAAAGTACGGTCACACGCACGGACTGGGATCAGTAGCTCAGGGGAGCGAGTGTGGGCAAACCGTGGGCACGCATGAGCACGTTGATCCAGAACGCGCGCGGGGGTGTTGGCTGCCGACGGCAGCATTGACTATGGCGAGATTCCGGGGAGGAGGCACTACGTCGGGTCTCCCCCTAGAGGCTTCACCTCTCGACCTTCGAACCAGGCGTCTTCTACCTGACCAAGTCGCCACTGTGTCATCTGCCAGCTGAACTCCGCGTGCCGCTCGCCGATCTCGTCAAGGTGAATGGCGCGCCCTTGATCGTCTCGCTCATGGACGACCTGCAGCACGGCGTTCACGGACCCGGACGCCCAACGGTTGACGGCTGCGTGGTCCGGCTGCAGCTTCAGCGTCATGTCAAGCAGGAGAAGACGCATCGGCATCAAGTGCTCCACGCGCCGATCCTCGTCTCGCTCAAGCGCCACCCATGACAGCCGCTCCATCATCTCCAAGGCGTGCGCGCCTCCTGCCTGGCGAAGGGCTTCGCGCGATTCCTGCTCACGAAGGCGGCGTTCGTCGTTGCGCGCTTCGTCAGCAGCTAGCCGCTCCCTCCTCGCGAGCCAGATGGCGATGAGCGTGGGAACGAGGATGGCCGCCACCGGGATCAGGACATCCTTGAGAATCTCCAGCCACGGTCCGAGGGTGTGTGCGTTCACCCGTAGACGGTAGCGCCGGTCAGCGACCGGCGACGGCGCCTCGCATCGGGTTCGACTCGAGCGGGTGCAGCTTCTGCCGGGCCGGATTCGCCTTGAGGTTCGCTCGGTAGTGCAGCAGCAGGTCCTCGAGGCGGATCATCTTGCGGCCGCCCTTCCAGATGAAGCGCATGCCGTCCTCGTTGATCCACCTCTGGATGGTGCGCTCGGTGCGGTGCACGCGTTGCGCCGCCTTCTTCATTGACAGCAGCTCGGCCTTCTCCATGCGCAGATTCTATGCGTCCAGCCAGGCGTTCGCGCAACGATCGTGCGCGTCAGCTCCTTGGCCGTCGCGGGCGGAGCGGCGAGACGTTCTGCTTGTGGATGCACGGGTCGCCGTCCATCCACGCGAAGAGGCACTGGCGCTCGATCATCCACTTCCCACGGGCGACTCGCTGCACGCCGTGGAGCTCTCCACCCTCGAGCGCGACGCGGATCGTCGCGTCGTGCCTCCGGGCGGCCGCCGCCGCTTCCTTCACGCTCATGCGGTCGGGCATGGTGCCACCGGTCGCCTGCTCCGCCTCGGTGTGTGCACGTCGGTCCTCGTCGAGTGCACGGGCGATGATGCCGGGCATCTGCTCCTGCAGCTCCTGGCGGACGAGCTTCTGGATGATGGTCTCGAGGTCGGACATCCCGCCAGAGTGCCCGAATCGGGACGCACCATGTTGGTGCACATCTGCACCACGGGCCGCGGTGTCGGCGCCAGTTCGTAGCCTCCTGGGATGACGAACAAGGTGCGCTGCGACTCCAGCGCCTCGACACCTGCCGCGGCTCCTCAGGGGCCGGCCCTGTACCGGACGTCACCGGGCGGCGCGAGCATCGAGGACCGGTCGATCGCGTGGCCGTCCCGTCGGTACCTCGCGACCCTCGTCCTCGACTGGGACGGGTGGATCCTCACACCGCGACTCGGTGACGGGGCGCACGGGCCCTTCAGCAGTGCGGAGGCCGCGTACGTGTGGTGGCTGCAGCACCGCGACGCCCTGCCGGCACCGCGGCGCGTGTGGCGCAACGGAGACGAGTGGGAGCCCCGGGATAGCGAGGAGTAGCAGTGTGCGCAGCCCCGGGTGGCAGCATCGTCGGCGGCCAGCCATAGGGTCCCGAGCATGAGCCGATCCATCAGCAACCTGCGCGCCCTGACAGACGACCAGCTGATCAAGGAGCACGACAGCCATGCCGCCAACACGATCGTGGGCACCGACTACTACGTAGAGGAGCTCGATCGACGATCGCGAGAGAGGGCCACGGAGGCAAGCCAGCGCCTCGCGGACGAGGGCGTGAAGCTGTCGCGGCGCACGTATGTGCTGACCTGGGTCAGCGCGGGTACGTCCCTGCTGGCCGTAGGTGTTGCGATTCTGGCGCTCTTCGTGAGCTAGCTGCTGGCGGAGGGCTCTGGTCCACTGCCATCAGGGTTGATTCGGAACTCGCCTCGCTTCATCAGGCCCAGGACTGGAGCCGGTTGGCCGAGGCGCGTGGCAGTACTGAAGGTCCCTTCTCGAAGGAATGGGAACACCACCATGAAGGCGACTTCCTCCACGAACTGGATCCAGGGCTGCGGCTGTAAGGCGATCGGCTCGCTGAACGAGTACTTCGCTGCCACGTCGACCAGATAGTCAGCAACTTCGCCTTGGAACGTGAGTCGGTACCGAGCGAGGGCTTCGGTCGGCTGGATCAGCTCAGCCACTTCGATGCTGTAGGTGTTCGGAGTGAACCCCTCGGGGCGCCCATCCACGCGATTGCCACGCACCTCGTAGTGGACGACGTCAGTCAGGTCCGCCACCTCAACAAGCTCTTCGATCGTCGAGATGGTGCGAACGGACTCTTCCTCCACGCCTACGCCGCCATCGCAAAATCAGTGCGGCGGGAGCTAGGAACGTACATTGCATCGCCCCCGTGCCACACCGCTACTGGGGTTGATCCGGCTGACATCACGGCGCGCTTCTGCCACGCCTGCAGGAACGACTCATCGAACGGGCGTTCGGCGTGCCCCTCGCTCACTCCGGGGGCAACTACGTGAGCTATGGAGCATCCGACCACAGCCGCATACTGCCTGATCGTCGACAGCCGAGGGTCCCCCTCTGCATGCTCGAACTTGGACACGGCCTGCTGTGTGACGCCGAGTGCGTCAGCGACGTCCTGCTGTCGAAGACCTGCCTGGACACGCGCCGTCACGAGGTCCTCGATGAGGGCGTAGTCGTTGTGCGCCTGACGCTGAGCTAGGCGGTACTCCACGCTTTCGCGCGCCCGGGCAATGATCTCAGTCAACTTCGGCATGGGTTGAGCATACGGGTACAACCTGGGGGTTGTGCTAGCTCTTAGGAGCCCCAGTCGTCTGCGGCCCCGTTGTGGTACCGATCCGCTGCCTTCTGGATCTCTTGCTCTTGACGCGCGCCGGCAGACGGATCGAAGTGTCCAGAGTCAGCCTTCATGTGAAGATGCAGTCGCACGAGGCTGTCGGGGTGCGATACGGGCTCTGCATGGTATTGACGCACTTGCTTGGAGAGCATGGTCCACCGGAGCTCGAAGAGGTCTGGATCAGCCCGAATCGCGTCAAGCTCCCCGCGTACCCGTAGGTCGGTTGGGAGCACTAGCTCGCCTCTGGCGGCTATGGCCTGCCGCGCCTCCATGCGGGCGATGAGGTCGTTGCGAGCGAAGTGCTGGAGACTGAGGAGCCAGTCAGTGAACTCCTGAACGGACGAATCGTCCTCGTCCACGTAATCGATCCACGTCATGGGCTGTGCCCGCTGCTTCACACAGCGCGAGCGAGCCGCGTCTCTAGGTGTCACAGCTGGTCCGCCATGTGGGCACTGTACTTCACGAGCGATGCGATCGATCGCGAACGGTTAGCCCCGGACGGTCCTGATGAGCTCGGGCAGCTTCGCCGCGAAGGCCGCGACCACCGCTGTCGACTCGTTACGGATGATGTGCAGCGTGGCCAGCTCGAGGCCCTCCACGGCGACCTGGGCGCCGTACGCGGGCGTGAGCGCCGGATCCTGCTGCACCCCGCGCAGAGCCGCCACAGCCGCTCCTACGGGCCCCGGCATGATGATGCGGGACGCGAGCGCCCAGATCCTGTCGAAGTGGTCAGCCGGCAAGATGACGAGCTCATCGTCGTCTTCGCCGAGGCCAGAGGTGAACGTGGTCAGGGGCGGTTCTCCCATCAGCGGACCTGCCTTCCCATCCGGCCAGCGAGCTCGGCCTGCGCGTCGGCCCGCTCGAGGCGGACGTCGATGTACTGCGTGAGGTCGATGCCTCCCTTGCTCTGCACGATCACGTTGAACTGCGGAGCGACGGCCACGGCGGGGGCGGTCATGTACATCTGCGCGGGACGGTCGTACACAGGCCGCGGCGCGTACACGCCACCGTCGGCGAACTCCTGCACGCCCATCCGCTTGCCGGCTGCCTTCCAGATCTCGAGGGACCGTGCACGCTTCGACGGGGCGAGAGGGATGTACGCCTCTCCCCCGGTCTCGTCCTCCGCCCACACCCGCCACGTGCCAGCCTTCGCGATCTGCGCGACGTGGTTCTCGCGGAGCCCACCGTTGGCATAGAAGTCGAGGACCCCACCGTCGGCCTCCTGCTTCTGCGCGTACGCCGGCCCAGTCGCAGCACCCGACGCGCGGATGGCGAGGGTGATCGTGCGGCCGTTGTAGGAGCGGATGAATGTGTCGACCTGGTTCGCCGCGGACGCCGTGTTCGCGAGCAGCTCGAACGACTTCGACGACGGGATCCCGTAGACCTTGTCGGTGAACCGCTGCGCAGCGTCGGCGTTGCCGGTGAGGGCGAGGACGTTGTCGTAGAGGGTCTGCCGGCCGGAGTCGAGGGACGCCTTGTACCGGTCGGTCGCGTCCTTCGCGGACATCGTCTTCAGGTCCAGGTCGTACTGCGCCGCAGCCGCCTTCTGCGAGTCGTCCGCCAGACCCGCCAGCATCTGCGCGTTCGCGGACCCTGCCACTGTCGTCTCGTCGAGGGAGGTGGAGTACCCGTCCGCCCCAGCCTTTGCCTGAGCGATGGTGTCCCTCACCTCCTGCAGGGACTTCTGGTAGCTGGCGTTGGCGGACACAGCGTCCTGCCCGACCCCATTGGCCTCGTTCGTCGCGTCGATCAGCTGCTTGATCTGGTCGACGACGCCGGCGGCCTCGTCCGCGGCCGCGAGGTACGCTTCCGCGGCGGACTGCGTCGACTCCGTGTTCTGGTCCGTCGCCGCCGACAGGTCCTCGTTCTTCTGCTTCGCGTCCTCGAGCTGGCCGGCCTGCTTCTCGATGGTGTTCGTGAGGTTCGTGGCCGCGGAGTCCTGGTCGTTGTACGACCCCTCACCGGTCTCCCCGTACGCCTTCAGCTTCGCGGTGACGTCCTCGAGCTTCCTGCCGCCGTCCACGATGGCGTCAGTGAGCTCGCGCTGGCTGATGCCCGCCTTCTTGGCGGTCTCGAAGGAACCGTCGTCGGCGAGGCGCTTGGCGATCGTGGCGCGTGTGAGCTCGGTGACAGCGCCTGTCCCCTCGTCGAAGGTGTCCACGAGCTCGGAGACCCCAGCTGCAGCGTTCGCGGCGCTGCTGACCAGCCCACCGATGACGAAGGCGGCGATGCCGACGGCACCGCCGAAGGCCCCGACACCGAGGGCGGCCCGCTTGCCGCCGATCTCGAGCTGGCGCATCGACGAGACGAAGCCGGCGACCTTGGGTGCAGCGACCAGCGCAGCACCGCCGGCAAGGGCGATGGATCCGCCCACCCCGAGGATGGCCACCCCAGCCGACAGCACGGGCTCGGGGAGGTTGCCGACGATGTCGACCAGTCCGGTCGCGGTCTGCACGAGACCACGGATGGCGTCATTGCTGCCGGACCCAGCCCGGATGAAGGTCGTCTCGAAGGCCCCGCCGAGCTTCTCGACGTCGCCGGCAAGGTTGTCCATGCGGATGCGGGCGGTCTCGGCCGCGTACCCGCTGTCGTTGACCTTCCCCTCCCAGTCCGCGATGCCCTCGGCACCCTCGGAGTACAGGACGGACGCGGCACGGACGGCGTCGGAGCCGAAGATCGTGGCGAGGGCGCTGTTGCGCTGCTCGACGGTGAGGTCGGCGAGGGAGGTCTGCAGATTGCCGGCGAACTCGGACAGGCCGACGAAATTGCCCTGGCTGTCATACGCCGAGATGCCGAGCCGGTCCATGGCCGCCTGCGCCTCAGCGGACTGCGGGGTGAGCCGCTGCAGCATCGACTTGAAGGACGTGCCCGCGTCGGAGCCGAGGAGGCCCGCGGATGCGAACGCGGAGAGGCCAGCGGTGGTCTCCTCGATGGTGAGGCCGGTCTGGTTCGAGACCAGGCCAGCCTGGTTGAGCGCCCCGGAGAGGTCCTGCACAGACCCCATGGCCTTGCCCGCGCCAGCAGCGAGGAGGTCCGCGACGTGGGGGATGTCCTCACCGGCGAGCTTGAACTGAGTCAGGGCGGTCGACGCGATGCCCGCAGCGTCCGCGACGCCGAGGCCGCCAGCTGCGGCGAGGTCGAGGGCCCCCGCGAGGCCACCGCTGAGGATGTCGGCGGTGGAGACGCCCGCCTTGGCGAGCTCCTCGATGGCGCCGGCCGCTTCGGTCGCGGAGTACTGGGTGCTCGCCCCGGCCTCGAGTGCCGCCTGCCGGAGGACGTTCTGCTCCTCGGCCGCGGAATGGGTGGCGGCCTGCACCTCGGACATGGCCTTGTCGAACTCGGCGTACTTCGCGATCGCCGCACCAGCCGCGAGGACGCCAGCGCCTCCGAGGACCAGGAGCCCGGCGCCGGCAGTGGTGAAGGCCTGCTCGTTCTTCTGGACGTGAACGGCCAGCTTGTTCGAGAACTGGGTCGTCTGCTCCTGGGCCTTCTTGAGCCCAGCGATGTACCCGTCGACCTTCGCACCGATGGTGACGAATACGGACCTGTCCGCCATGTGGCGCTCCTGCTCATGTGGTGGTGAGGACCCGGCGCCGCCCCGCGTGTGCGGCGCCGGGAGTACTAGGCCAGAGTGCGGCCGCTTCCGCACCTCGTGCATCTGTGGTTCCGGCAGCGGAAGCCGGGCGCCCCTCGAGTGGGGGCCTTTAACTGGGCTGGGGTCGTGCACGAGGCCCGTACGATTCAGCACATGGGGAATCGCAGGGGTCGGGGAATCAGTCGCGCGTGGGGCATCGGCGGGGTCGCGGTCGTAGCAGGTGGCGTGCTGCTGCTGGCCGGACTCGCTCTCGGCGAGGCTCGCAGTGAGCAACCCGCGAACGCGGGCTCGGTGCCCGCGCTTCCCGTGTCGTCGCCGTCAGCCACCGCCGAGCCGCTCCGGATCGCTGCCGTCGGCGACTCCATCACCCAGGGCAACAGCCCCGACTTCTCTGCCGGGAAGATCGGGAACGGCTCCTGGGTGTCCTACGCGCTCGGCGACGGCATCACATTCGCGGGCGGGTGGGCCCTTGGAGGCGTGCCGACGCAGGCGATGGTCAACAACGTCACCGCGTACCTCGACGTAGACGTGCTGGTCCTCCTAGCCGGTGTCAACGACTACGGCACCCGCGTCCCCTTCTCGGAGACGACCGAGAACTTCGACACGATCGTCGGCACGGTCGCACCCCAGAAGGTGCTGGTATCGACCGTGCCGCCCCGCGACGCAGATCCCGCGCTGGCCGTCGCGTACAACGAGAAGCTTCAGGAGCTCGCGTCCACCCGCGGTTGGTCCTTCGTCGACGGAACAGCCGGTGTGCGCGGAGACGACGACAAGTACCTCCCGGGCCTCACGAAGGACGGTGTCCACCCGACAGCCGAAGCCGCGGAGATCATCGGAACCGACGTCCGTGAGGCCCTGCTGACGCTGCGCTAGGCGATCGCCGGGTAGTGCGCCTTCAGCGCTGATCGGACGCTCGCCCGGTCGGCCACGGAGAGCGCGGTCGGGAACGTGAGCACCTCCGCGATTCGCACGTCCGTGGCGGCTGCCTCAGACCCGCCGACCATGAAGGTCGCCGAGCTCGTGGTGGCTACGGCGCCCGTCGCCGTGACGGACGTGCCATCGGCGTCGAGCGTCACTGTGCCGGCGACGTCGTCGTAGATCGCGAAGACGACCTTCCACCCGGCCGCCTCCGCTCCGCCAAGCGGAGCCACTGCCTGCGCCGATCCCAGCCTGGCGACCAGAGCGCCAGACGCCCCTCTAAGTACCGACAGCCCGGGGTTGGCGGCCGAAGCGAACGTGAACGCGGACGTAGCCGGGGTCACGTTGTTCAGCAGCACAGCGAGGGTGCGGACCTCGGGCGCGCCGGTCGTGTTGAAGATGCGCTGCGTGTTCGCGGACTGCGCCACTCCAGAGGTGACGACCGCCTTGTCCACGCCCGCGGGTCCGGTGGCGACCTTCAGGTTCGTCGTCGCAAGGGCGAGGGACAGCGACCCGATGGCGTCGGGCCAGGGCGTCGCCAGCGCGTCGACCGCAGGCAGCTGCGCGCCGATGTAGCGGTGGCTGGCGGTAGTGAGGCCGTAGCCGTGCATGGTCGGCGTCGGCGTCGGTGTGCCGGTGTCGACAATCGGCTCCGACCAGGTGATCGTGCTACGGGACGCGAACTCCCGCAGCGTGAGAACCCCCAGAGCGACGTACGCCGCTGCGTTGTAGTGGAGCAGGTCGCCAGCGCCGCGGAACGACGTCGGAGTGACGCTGTTACCGATGTCGGTAGTGTCCTGCGCAGTGGGCGTGATGCCGGCGGAGCGGAGCGTCACCTCGGACCGGAGGTACGCGGCCGCGTCGACCCAGTTGCGCTGGAACGCCTTTCGGATCGCCGCGTTGGCCGCGTCCAGCAGGATCCGGTTCGCGGTGCCCGGGGTCTCCTCCGTCGTGGGCGGGATGCTGAACACCAGGTGGTCGTCGGGGTTCCTGGTGCTCCACGCGATCATCTGGCGGATGAGGTCGACGATCTTCTCCGGAGAGTCCCGGTTCGGCTCGGGATAGGAGAACCCGTTGCGACCGACGCAGATGACCATGATGCGGTCGCGGTAAGCGTGGCCGGTGGCGAAGGGGATCCCGGCCCCGACGGGGATGGCGTTCCCGGCCGCCTTGCGCGTGAAGGTGTAGGCGTAGGTGCCCGACGTCTTCACCATGGAGAGGGTGCCGGGAATGCCGGCGAGGACGCCGTCGATCGACCACGAGCCGCTCGTGGAGTTGATCTGGAGCAGGTTGACCTCGACCGTGACGGTGACGCCTCCCGACCCGGGGATGATGCCTCCCGCCACGGTGACGAGCGCGGGCGCCCCGCCCTGGCGCGCGGCGACCTGCGCGGCGGTCTGTCCGCCCTTCCCGATGTTGGTGACGGTCGCCGATCCGAACGCCGTCTTAATCGCGGCGCTGTTCGTGCCAGTACCTTGGTTCTCCGTGAGCGAGTCCCCGACCTGCAGGAGCGCGCGTGAGGGCTTCGCGACGTAGGTCGCTGCAGCCTTCTCGGGGCTCAGGATGGTCACGCTAGATGCTGCCATGGTCATGCTCCTGTCTTGGTGAGGACGGTGTCCCCGACGGTGTTGGTGGTGATGCGGGCAGCGAGGCTGCCCTCGGCAACGGTCAAGACCGTGTCGCCGCTTGGGTCGGTGGTGACAATGACGTCCGACGGCAACGCGTCAGTCGGCACATTGCCGTCGCTCGAGAGCTGGGCTCGAGGGCGTTCGTCGTTCATGTGGTGCCTTTCAGGGCGTCTACGGCGAGCTTGCGGAGGGGACTAACAGGCCCGGATGCCAGTGATTCAGAGGGAGGTAGAGGGTTCAGCGGCCGAGGGGCCGTGAATCTTGAACCCCCCGCATGTTCGAGAGCCATCACCGGCGGTGTTACGTGCTCTTCGCTCGAAGGGGGTCCCCCCACCCTCTTGGCGGGTTGGGGTCGGTTCTGGTGGTCAGGTGGGGTGTGCGTGTGCTTTGGTGCCGCCGGCGCTGTCGTTGCACCGCTTGTGCGAGGGCCCGAGGTAGGTCTCGCGGTCGTCGGCGTGGTCGAGCGCCCATGGTGCTGCGGGTGCGATGGTGCGGTTGCAGCGTGCGCACTTGACGGTGCCGGTGGCGACGCGTGAGGACCATGAGGTGCGGAGCTTGGTGTGCTCGCTGCCGTACCCGCGCTGTGCCTTGGTACCTCGTGCTCGGTGGTGCTCGCGGCGGTGCGTGGCGCAGCGGGGGCCCTCGGTCTTTGGGTAGAGCTCGGGGCATCCGTGTGCCGAGCAGACGCGGTTGCTCACGTGGTTCTCCGTGCCCGCACTGTGTGGCCCTGTGCCCTCTCAGCAGCGGCTCGAGCAATGTCCGTTGCTTGGGCCTGTGCGAGCGCCTCACAGCCTCGATGCGGGTGCGATCCGGGGCGGATGCTGAGACCCCCAATCCCGTACACGGAGAAGTTCTGTTCACCGTCGGTGTTACGTGAAAGTCGAGGGGGGAGGCATGCCCCACCCCTTGGGCGGGTCGTGAGCTGCTGCGTCATGGCCGGGGTCAGCGTCGGGCGTTGGCCTGCTGGCGTGCGTACTCGTCGCGGATGGAGTCGGTGATCTCGGGTCCGCGGATGACGTCGGTGTACACGTCGGCGGGGTTGCGGGTCGATCCTCCTGCGACGAGCTCGCGCATGCCGGCGATGGTCATGTTCGCGATCTCGCTCGGGGGCTTCACGTTGTACGTGGCGTGGGCCATCTGGCTGGCGAGCGGGTCGTAGTGACGGAGCTGGGCGTAGTCCTCCAGCGGGCCGGTGGCGCCGGGATTGGCGTCACGGTAGGCGCTGATGAAACGGGTCCATCCGCGGCCGACTGCGGTAGCGAGGATGGCGCGGACGAGGCCGTCGTCGTGTGTGGCTGCTGCCCGAGTCAGGAGCTGCGTGGCCTCTCGTTCACCGTCGGCCGTGTTGGGGATCTGCTCGACTCGGTCGTACGCGTCCCTGGTGGAGATGATGTCGGCCCCCGTGCTGATGGTGCCGAACAGCTTCTCCTGGGTGCGGACGATGGCGACGTCGTATGCGTTGCGCTCCCGTTCCTTGAGTCGGGCGACGCCCTCGAGGACGGGAATGAACCCGGCGGCGATGAGGATGCGCTTGCCCTCGGGGGAGGTCGTGTGGTCGGCGCGGATGGGCGGGAGTGTCTGCCGCTCGAAGGTGCGCTTGAGGTCGGACGCCTGCTGCTGGATGGACGTGGGGGTGTTGAGGTCGGTGGGGAGCTCGAACCCGGCGATGACGGTCACGCGCTGGCTCCCGTGATGACCTCGGTGCGGCCGCTGTCGAGGTTGTGGCGCATGCGGACGGCGCTGCCGTCGGGCGCCGTGGTGTCGTACTCCTCGAAGCGATCCTTCGACGTATCGCGGACCGGGACCGGGTTCGGCGCCGGGACCGGGACGGCGGCGTTGACGGTGCCGGCAGCCAGCGCGGCGGCGCCGGGCTGGGGCTTCCGGGAAGACGCGTGCTCCGTCGGGTCCGTGGTGTCGGCCGGGCCGTCACCGGGGGCGGTGGGATGGGGCTTCGTGACGTCGCTGCTGAGACGGGTCTGCGTGACCATGGTGGCTCCTGTCAGTGGGGGCGGTTCGCCCGGTAGTGCTCGAGGTCGGTGCGTGAGATGCGCCAGCTGCGGCCGACTCGTGTCGCGGCGAGACGCTTCTCGGCGATCGCGCGGCGGATGGCCCTGCTGGTGACTCCGACTCGGGCGGCTGCCTCCGTCGTTGAGAGCCATGCTGCGGCTGGTTCCGGACGTACGTCTTCGGCGGTTCCTACTGCGGAAGTGCGCCACTGCAGGGCGACGAGGTGGAGCGCGATGAGGGCAGCGTCGAGCTCCGGGTCCTGTCCTCTTGCACGGAGTCGGAACTCGTTGAGGCCGGCATGGTGGTCGAGGTAGGCAGCGATGCGTCCAGGTAGGACGACCACGGATCCATGCAGTCCATGGACGTACGCTTCGGGTGGTCTTGTCGTCACTGCTGCTCTTCACCACCTCGGGACGTTCTATGCCTGAGGTCATGCTCTTCACTCGAAGAGAGGGCGAACGGTCGATTCGGAGAAGCGACCCTGATTGTTGTCACTGGTCTAATGACTGGTCTCACTGGTAGTGCGCAGAATCTGCCGCTTCCCACGACGTTTTCTGCCGGTTCGACTTGCGGGAATCTGCGCACGGCGTGTCGGAATCTGCGCATGGCTACCGGCAGATTCTGCCGGTTCGGGACAGTCCCCGGGGACATCAGTTGCTCCTCATCCATGCCGGGTCGTTCTCGCGGTACGTCTCCGGCACGTGCAGCACGTACGTGTTCCGGAGCCAGCGACCGTCCCGGGATCGGTGCTTCTTCTCGATGCGAATGGCGCCGGCCTCGACCAGCGTGGCGATGTGCACGTTGACGGTGCGAGTCGACTGTCCGGTGTTCTCGGCGATGGTCGCGATGGTCGGGTACGCGCAGCCCTCTTCTGCGTTCTCCATCTCGGCGAGGTACAGCAACGTCACCTTCTCGCCGCCCTTCAGCGGCACGCGTCGTCCTGTCTCGTCCGTCCGGGTCCGGACGGCCCATGCCCAGTTGCGGGCGGAGATCGTCACGCATCACGCTCCTCGGTCTCGTGGCGGTTCACGCGACGCCCTCCGCACGCGCGACCGGCTGCAGGAACGCCGAGTGCACGATGAAGAAGAAGTCGTCGATCTCGAACCACAACCCGGCGTCGATGAGCTCTCGAGCGGCAGCTGACGCCTTCCTGGTGCGGTCGAGGTCGCCCTTCGGGATGCGGAGGTCGAGGCCGTGTCTGTTGGACCACACCAGCGCTTCGACGTGCAGCCGGAACGCAGCATCGGACAGGTCCCGCAGGTCGTCCACGAAGCCGGCGGACAGCCGCGTCACCGCGCTCACGCCTCGGCCTGCCCGGTCAGGACGCGCTCGAGCAGATCAGCGGCGTCGATCAGCTGGGCGGCGAGCTTGCGGGCCTGCGCCGGCGTGCGGATGTCGTCGTCGGCCGCGTCATCGCCGGCGGTCATGACTCGAATGCCCGGGGCGCTGCTCTGCACTGTCCCGTCGACCTCGAGGTAGTCCGTCCGCTCCACGGACACCGACCACGGCCGGACGACGGCGGAGCCAAAGACAGCGGTGCGCTCACCGCCATGTGCGTCCTCGCGCGGCTGTACCTCCACGCGTGTCGCCCACGAGGGCGCGGACTCCGGCCAGGGCACCACGTACCCGACCTGCGCCTGCAGGGTGCCCTCCTCGACGTCCGGGGCGGGGCACTGCGACCACGGGATCCAGCTGCTGTCGTCGCCGTCGAGGAGGCCGCAGACGATGTTCGTGACCCGGTCGCGGTCCTCCTTGGTGCCGCCGCCGAACTCCTCGACGTAGAGGGTGCCGGTGGCCGGCCGGTAGACGAGGCGGGCGAGCATCTTCTCGCACGTGCCGTTCTTCGTGAGGTACTGCACCTCACGGCGGCTCGCGATCATCTTGACCTGGAGGTCGCGGCAGTCGATCGGCGACGTGCTCTTGCTGGCTGCGGTGCGGCTCTGTACGGTGATCATGATCTGCTTCCTCTGCTGGATGTTGGATTCATGACCCTCGAGCGGCTGCAACCGCGCGGGGGTCTTCGTGTTGGTGCTCATCGTGCGGAGAGCTCGCGGTCGCGAACCCTGCCGAGTGACGCCTCGAGGTCTGCGACGAGCTTCGGGAGCTCCTTCAGCAGGTAGGCGGCGTCGACCTTGGCCTTGCCACTGCTCGCGCGGACAGGAAAGTGCGCGTGCCCCGCGGAGATCGCGAGGACGACTTCGCCGACGGCAGCCATCAGGCGACCGAGGCCGCGGTGCCGGTCTGCACGCGGCTGTCCAGCCACGCGCGGATGGCAGCCTCGGTGTACCTGATCTTTCGGGGGCTCAGCGCGAGGTAGGCAGGCCCCTTGCCCGTGTAGCGGAGCTGGGCGAGCTGGGCGACGCTCATGCCGAGGTAGTCGGCCACTTCGGACGGAGTGAGCAGATGATCCATGAAGTCCTCGTTTCTTGTCGGGGGCGACTTCGTTTGCTAGTAGACCATGCCAGCTGGTCGAAAGCAACTAGATTTGTCCCTAGTTCGACAGGACGATGATTTCTAGTACAGTGCCCGCATGACTGTGACGGATGAAGAGATCGGCGAGAACGTCGTGCGTGCGAGAGGTGGCTTAAGCCAAAAGGACCTCGCGTCACTGATGCGCAAGCGGGGCTGGAAGTGGTCGCAGGCCACCGTGTGGAGCATCGAGAAAGGTGAGCGCCCGCTTCGCCTTGCCGAAGCGGACGAGCTTGCTCACATCCTGGAGGTGGACGTTGCCTGGCTCGCGGGTACAGGCATCGGCATGGACGTGGAGCTGGCGCTGCAACGCATGGCGGATGCACGTGAGCGCCTCCAGGCGGCGATCGGCGATTGGATGAACGCGAAGGCCGTCCTGGCCGTCACGGCCGATGCCACCAATCCGTCGGGCCCGGGAGTGCCCCGCATCCGAGCATGGCTGGCAGAAGGAGTGACGGAGCTTGAGGCAGCGGTGGCGGCTGGCCGGCTCGAGGGCGTCGACCCCGCGGCGCACGCCGAGCACAAGTCGCCCGAGAAGTCGTACGCCGCAGTCGTTGAACGTCAGGAACAGGCGCACCAGACGCCGGACCCCTCGCGTGGGTAGCGTCTCCGCGTACGACACCGCCGACGGCAAGAGGTACAGGGTCCGCTACCGCAAGCCCGACCACTCGTCGACGGACAAGCGCGGCTTCCGGACGCAGCGAGAGGCCCGAGCGTTCCTCGCCACCGTCGAGGTGTCCATGCACCGCGGCGAGTACGTCGACCCCACCGCGTCGCGAGTCACCATCGGCACCCTGGGCGCCGAATGGCTGACGAACCAGACCCACCTCAAGCCGTCAAGCCTCGACCCCGTACAGCGCGCCTGGCGCCTCCACGTCGAGCCGGTCTGGGGAGCGCGTGCGCTCGGGCAAGTGCGGCACTCCGAGGTGCAGGCGTGGGTCGCCGAGCTCAGCAGCAGGAAGAGCGCCACCGTCGTCCTCCGCGCCCACGGGGTGCTCGCGTCGATCCTCGAGACGGCCGTGCGCGACCGGCGGGTGATGGCGAACGTGGCGCGCGGGGTGAACCTGCCCAGGAAGGTCCCGAAGGCGCGTGTCTACCTCGGCCACGATCAGGTCGAGCTTCTGGCCCTGCAGTCGGGGCAGCACGCCACCCTCGTCCGCACGCTCGCGTACACAGGCCTCCGCTGGGGCGAGGCGATCGGCCTCCGGGTCAAGTCTCTCGACTTCCTCCGCCGGCGCGCCCTCGTAGAGGAGAACGCCGTGCGCGTAGGCGGCGGTATCTCCGTGGGCACGCCGAAGGGGCACGCGATCCGCAGCGTCCCCGTGCCGGCGTTCCTGCTCGACGAGCTCGCGCACCTCTGCGAGGGCAAGCGCCCGACGGACCTGCTCTTCGGTGACGGCCAGCGACACCTGCAGACACCGTCCTCGCGTGACGGGTGGTTCGACCGCGCCGTCGTAGCCGCGATGGCCCAGGACGCGACCATGCCACGGGTCACGCCGCACGACCTCCGGCACACGGCCGCGTCGCTGGCGATCTCGGCCGGCGCGAACGTGAAGGCGGTGCAGCGGATGCTCGGGCACAAGTCCGCGGCCATGACACTGGACACGTACTCAGACCTGTTCGACGACGACCTCGACGCCGTTGGAGCGGCCCTCGATCAGGCGCGTACGGCGTCGAGTGTGGGCAAAGTGTGGGCACGGGCCGGGACGGACGACTCTGTGGTACCCCTAGTTCCCCGTATTTCCGGCGCTCCGAGCACCTAGCCGGTGGTGCCCCCGCAGGGAGTCGAACCCTGACCTGTAGCGATTTTAAGTCGCCTGCCTCTGCCGATTGGGCCACGGGGGCTGGGCGCCGGAGCGCTGCCGACAGCCTACGGTCGACCCGTCGGGGCGGCGTCCACGCCGCGCGCCGGCCGCGCCACGCGGCGCGGCAGCGGGGTGCCCGCACACGGCGACGGCCCGCAGGCTGCTGCCTGCGGGCCGTCGCACCGATCGTGCCGGCGGATGATCGAGTGGATCAGGCCGTGCGGTCCTCGCCCTTCGTCTCCGCGGTGGGCGACGTGCTGTAGCTGCCGGCGAGGGCCGGGGACTTCTCGCCCTCGCTGGGCGCATCGGCCTTCTCCTCGGCGGCCTTCTTGGCGGGCGCCGCGTCCTCCTTCTTCGGGGCCGGAGCCGCGTCCGCCGCGGGGCGCGGGCGCGACGCGAACGTCTCGAACGCGGTGCGCGGGGTCTCGCGGGCCTCGATGGAGACGATGTCGCGGCCCCACACGAGGTTGTTCAGCCAGCCCGTGACGACGCGCGCCTTGCGCTCGAAGCTCGGGATCGCGAGGCCGTGGTAGCCGCGGTGCATGACCCAGGCGGGGAAGCCGGTGATGCCGACCTTCCCGGACTGGAACGCGCCCTGGTACAGGCCGAGGCCCGCGACGGCGCCGAGGTTCTTGTGGAAGTAGTCGGTGATCCCCTCGCCGCGGATGCTCGCGGTGAGGTTCTTCGCCATGAGCTTGCCCTGGCGGACGGCGTGCTGCGCGTTGGGGACGCAGAACCCGCCGACGCCGCCGCCGGTGAGGTCGGGGGTGGCCGCCACGTCGCCGGCGCCCCAGGCGTCCGGGACGATGCCGTCGTCGCCCTCGACGCGACCGTCGGCGCGGACGCGCAGGCGTCCGCGCTCCTCGATCGGGAGGTCGGTGTTCTTCAGCATGGGGCTGGCCATGACGCCCGCGGTCCAGACGATGACGTCGGACTCGAAGGACTCGCCGGTCGACAGCTCGACGACGCCGCCGACGGCGGACTTCAGCTGCGTGTCGAGGTGCACGAGCGCGCCGCGCTCGGCCAGGTTCTTCAGCACCCAGTGGCTGGTCTCGAGCGAGACCTCGGGCATGATGCGGCCCATCGCCTCGATGAGGTGGAAGTGGGTGTCCTCGAAGTCGATCTCGGGGTACTTCTTCACGAGGTCCGTCGCGATGCTGCGCATCTCGGCGAACACCTCGATGCCGGCGAAGCCGCCGCCGACCACCACGAAGGTGAGGAGGCGGTCGCGCTCGGGGCCGGCGGGGAGCGTCGCCGCGCGGTCGAAGTTCGCGAAGATGCGGTCGCGGATGGCGACTGCCTCCTCGATGGTCTTCAGGCCGATGGCCTCGTCGGCCACGCCCGGGATCGGGAACGTGCGCGAGACGCTGCCCGCGGTGACGACGATGATGTCGTACGAGAACTCGTAGGGCTCGCCCACGGGCGGCGTGATGGTCGCGGTCTTCGACGCGTGGTCGATGCCGGTGACCTTGGCCGTGACGACGTTCGTGGTGCGGAGGTGGCGTCGCTGGGACACGACGG
>Ga0265797_10004496_pt1 | contig 21233 bp, 13 predicted proteins | sample P2T30metagenome_FD_192433 | JGI IMG/M metagenome (GOLD analysis project Ga0265797, IMG submission 192433) | Plant litter microbial communities from East Loma Ridge, Irvine, California - P2 T30 | ecosystem: Environmental > Terrestrial > Plant litter > Unclassified | place: USA: California...
CATCGCCAGAATACATCGTGACCTACTTCGGTCAGACCAACACCCAGATCGTCAACAACATCTATCAAAACCTGTTCGGTCGCGACGCTGATGCAGCTGGCCGCACCTACTGGGCAAACCTGCTGACCAACGGCACCATCAAGGTCGACACCATCGTTGCTGAAGTCGCAAAAGCAGCACTGACCACCGACAAAGAAGCAGTTGAAAACAAGGTCGCTGCTTCGACCGCCTTCACCGCTCAGCTGGACACCACCGCTGAAAACGCAGGCTACGCTGGTAACTCGGCACTGACCTTGGCTAAAGCGTTCATCAAGTCGGTCACCACCGACGCAACCCTGACGACCGCAATCACCCCAGCTAACCTGACCGCACAAGTCGCTGCTGTCGTCAAAGCCGGCACCCCATTCACGCTGAGCGGCGGCCTGGCTGCTGTTGAAGCTGCTGATGACAACCTGGATTCGTTCCTGGACGCCAACGAATTTGCTGATGCAACTGCTGCTGCAACGGCTATCGCCACTGCCGAGAGCGATGCAATCGACGATATCGCTGCTGAAATCACTGGTGGCACCTACACCGGTGCTGACACCGCAGTGCAAGCTGCTCTGATCACTGACCAGCGCGCTGCAAACACCGCAGCGCTGGCAACTGCCAACGCCTCGCTGACCACCGCCAACGCTAACGCTGCTGCTGTTCCTGGTCTGACCGCTGCAATCGCTAACCAGCGCGCTGCAGTTGCTGCAAACGCAGCTGCAGAAGATGCTGCTGAAGAAGCGCAAGTTGAGCTGGATGTCGCTGCCGCTGCCCTGAACGCCCGCGTCGGCGGTTCGTTGGACGTGGAAACGACGATTGTTGCTCCTACCTCCGGCACCACCGTGGTCGCCTCCTTCACCGGCACGAGCGGTGTTGTTAACCTGATTTCGATCAATGCAAGCGGTAACTTCGTGCTGGCGAATGGCGCAACCGAAGCCACCTACCCAGGCGTGACCGCGCTTCGCGAAGCACTGGCTGCTGACTTCGATGCTGACACCGATGCAGACTTCGCTGCTGCTGATCTGGTTGATGCGAACGCAGATCCGCTGCTGTCGACCAATGCAGGTCTGGTGAGTGCTGTTACTAATGCCAACACCGCAATCACCGCTGCTAATACCAACATCCGTGAACTGGCTGCTGGAATTGCCGATCTGGCCGAAGCTCGCGCTCTGGGCGACGAACTGGACGCGCTGAACGAAGCGATTGCTGATGCTGCTGAGGCATTCACCCTGGCTGGCTATTCCACCCCAGTGCCACTGAACAGCGCTACGGCAGCTGCAACCTCGGGTTCGGACATCTTCCTGCTGGGCGATGAAGCCGCAGTGACCATCAGCGCCTTCGGCCGCTCGGGTTCGGATGCTCTGGTCATCGGTGAAGGTTACACCTCGGTCACCGGCGCTCTGAGCACTGGCAACGATGATGTTCTGGAAGTCTTCTTCGTCCAGAACGGTACCCGTACCGAAGTCCACATCGAAGACAAAGTCTACGGTTCGGACAGCGGCGACGTTACCGTCATCACCCTGATCGGTGTCGACGCAGCTGACCTGCAGCTGACCGACGGCATCATCTCGATGAAGGCAGGCGCCTAATTATCCAGCCCGCCTTGGCGGGCTCGGTAACGTCAAAACCCGCTACCGCAAGGTGGTGGGTTTTTTTACGCCTGCCATGTATGAGTCTGTTGTGGACACCATGCGACTGAATGTAGTCAGAAAGCTCATAATTTGTGATCTCTGTCACAAATTTTTGAGGTTATGCGGCATAATGAACGCGCCAAGTGGTTGCTTGTATTTCGGCAACATGCAGGGTCAACCAGCCCTGGCCCCGTTTCTGCCTTCAGACCATCGTCTATGAAAAAACTGCTAAACGCTAATAACGAAATCGAACGCGCATTGCTCGCGTTCAAGAGCACCTTTATTACCATCGGGGTGTTCAGCGCGATCATCAATGTCCTGATGCTCACGCCATCCCTGTACATGCTGCAGGTGTACGACCGGGTGCTGGCCAGCCGCAACGAGATCACGCTGCTGATGCTGACCTTGCTGATGCTCGGCGCGTTCCTGTTCGTTGCCTGCCTTGAGGTCGTGCGGTCGTTCGTGCTGGTACGTGTTGGCGCCAAGTTCGACATGATGCTCAACAAACGCATCTACACGGCCGCGTTCGAGCAAAACCTCAAGCAGAGCGGCGGCAATGCCGGCCAGGCGCTGAGCGACCTGACCAGCCTGCGCCAGTTCCTGACTGGCAATGCGCTGTTCGCGTTTTTCGATGCGCCATGGTTCCCGGTCTATCTGTTCGTGATCTTCCTGTTCGAGCCAGCACTTGGCTGGTTCGCACTGAGCGGCACGGTCATTCTGATCGTCCTGGCCGTCGTCAACGAACGCGTCACGCGCGCGCCGCTGTCCGAAGCGAACTCGATGGCCGTGGCTGCCAGCGCGATGGCCACCAACAATCTGCGCAATGCCGAAGTCATCGAATCGATGGGCATGCTGCCAAACCTGATGGGCCGCTGGTTTAAGACCCATGGCAAGTTCCTGTCGCTGCAAGCCGATGCGAGCCAGAAGGCTGGCACGATTGGCGCGATCACCAAATTCGTCCAGACCGCGCTGCAATCGCTCGTGCTCGGCTTTGGCGCACTTCTGGTCCTGGAAAACAAGATTACCCCCGGCATGATGATTGCCGCATCGATCCTGGTCGGCCGTACGCTGTCGCCGGTGCAGCAAGTCATCGGCGTCTGGAAGAGCTGGAGCAGCACCCGCAGCGCGCATGAGCGCCTCACCAAGCTGCTGGAAACCAACCCGGCGCGTGCTGCCGGCATGGCGCTGCCGAAACCGGAAGGCAAGCTGACGGTCGAAGCCATCACCGCAGCGCCACCGGGCGTGACCACACCGATCGTGCGCAATCTGAGCTTTGGCATCGTGGCTGGCGACGTGCTGGGCGTGATTGGCCCGAGTGGCTCGGGCAAATCGACGCTGGCACGCCTGCTGGTGGGCGTGTGGCCGGCGATGATGGGCAAGGTCCGTCTCGACGGCGCCGACATCTATCAGTGGAACAAGGCCGAGCTGGGCCCGAACATCGGCTACCTGCCGCAGGACATTGAACTCTTCAGCGGTACCGTCAGCGAAAACATCGCCCGTTTTGGCGAAGTCGATGCCGAGAAAGTCGTCACCGCCGCCCAGCGCGCCGGTGTGCACGAAATGATCCTGCGCTTGCCGAAGGGGTACGACACGCCGCTGGGCGACGCGGGCGGCGGCCTGTCCGGCGGCCAGAAGCAGCGCCTTGGCCTGGCCCGCGCGATGTACGACGATCCAGCCCTGATCGTGCTCGACGAACCGAACTCGAACCTCGATGAAGTCGGCGAACAGGCACTGGTCACCGCCGTGCTCGAACTGCGCAAGCGCGGCAAGACCATCGTGCTGATCACGCACCGCCCGAGCATCCTGGGCGCTACCACCAAACTACTGGTTATGAAAGACGGTTCAGTCCAGGCCTTCGGCCCGACCCAGCAGGTGATGACGGCGATGCAGGAAGCCAACAAGAAAGCAGTCGAAGCAGCGCAACAACGTATTGCCGGGCAGAGCGCCGGCGTACCAGGTGCGGGTGCACCTGGTACGTCAGCGGCGCCCAAGCCACGCGGTCCGCGTTACGCCGTGCCCGAGCGGCTCGCTCCCGATGCCGCCGCCACGCCACCGCAAGCCCCAATCGCACCCGCTGACCCGGTAGCCCCTGCTGCCCCTGCTGCCCCCGCTGCCACTGCAGCGCCAGCACCTGGAGAAATTAACTGATGAAGTTGCTTAAGAAAGATGCAGCGGACGTCATTACCCATGACGTGACCCCGCTCGAAGTAAAGACGGATGCGCGCGCATTTGCCCGCATCGGCTGGCTGGTCGTCATATTGGGTTTTGGCGGCTTCATGCTGTGGGCCCTGCTGGCGCCGCTCGACAAGGGCGTGCCATTGTCCGGTACCGTGGCCAGTGAATCGAATCGCCAGGCCGTGCAGCACCTGAGCGGCGGTACGGTCCAGGAATTGCTGGTGCGCGATGGTGACGTGGTCAAGAAAGGGCAGGTGCTGGTGCGCATGAATCCGATCGTGGCCCAGTCCGCAGTGCAAGCCACTGAGGCGCAATACCTGTCGGCACTGGCGAGCGTCTCGCGCCTGCTGGCCGAGCGCGACGGTGCCCGCACGATCAAGTGGCCTGCCGACCTGGAATCACGCCGCAATGAACCGCGCATCAGTGAGTTGATGAGCTCGCAAGAGCAGTTGCTGATGTCGCGCCAGGGCGCGCTGCAGAACGAACTGTCGGGCGTCGACGCCAGTATTGAAGGCCTCAAGATGCAGATCACCGGTCTGCAGGAATCGCGCGACAGCAAGAAGGAGCAGGTCGGTTTCCTGAAAGAGCAGCTGGGTGGCATGCGCGATCTGGCCAAGGAAGGTTACGTTGCCCGCAACCGCCTGCTCGACCTGGAGCGCACCTATGCCCAGCTCGGCGGCGCCATTTCGGAAGACATCGGCAATATCGGCCGTTCGCAGCGCCAGGTGGTCGAACTGACGATGCGCCGTTCGCAGCGTATGCAGGAATACCAGAAAGAGGTGCGCACCCAGCTCAACGAACAGCAACGCGAAGCCGAAGGGCAGCATGCCCGTCTGATGGCCCAGCGCTTCGAGCTGACCAATGTCGCGGTGCGTTCGCCTGCCGACGGCACCGTGGTGGGCCTGGCGGTGTTCACCAATGGCGGCGTCGTGCCGTCGGGCTTCAAGATGATGGACATCGTCCCGAGCAATGCACCGTTGATCATCGATGGCCGGCTGCCGACCAATCTGGTCGACAAGGTCCATGCAGGCTTGCCGGTCGAACTGATCTTCTCGGCCTTTAACACCAACAAGACCCCGCACATCGACGGTAAACTGACCCATATCTCGGCCGACAGCGCCGTCGATGAAAAAACCGGTGTTCCGTACTACAAGGTGCACGTCAAGGTGGCGCCGGCCGGTGAGAAGAAAATCATCGCGCACAATATGGATATCCGCTCCGGCATGCCGGTCGAACTGTTCGTCAAGACGGGTGAGCGCACTATGATGAGCTACCTGTTCAAGCCGATCATGGACCGTGCCCACACGGCCCTGAGCGAGGAGTAAGCGATGACGTCCATTCGTACCTCCCGCCTGCGCACCCTGGTGGCCGGCGCGCTGCTGCTAGCGGCTGCCGGCAGCGCCAGCGCAATCACGCTCGAGCAGGCTTACCAGGCCGCGCTCAAGAACGATCCGGTGTTCCGCATGCGCTACTTCGAGAACGAGAGCGGCAAGGAGAACCGCATTCTGGGCCGCGCGCAACTGCTGCCGCAGATTTCGGCCAGCCATTCGTTCAACCGCAATATCACCGACCGTCTGCAGCCATCGCAACGTGTCGCGAACACGCTGGTCCTGGACCACCCGCGCTACCTGAGCCGCTCGTCGGTCGTGCAGCTGCGCCAGCCGCTGTTCAATATGGATGGCATCCAGCGCTACCGCCAGGGCAAGGTGCAAAGCGAGCAGGCCGAACAGGCCTATGAAGCAGGCCTGGATGAAGTCTCGGTGCGCGTCGTCAGCGCCTATATGGACGCGCTGTTCGCCGAAGACCAGCTGGCGCTGGCGCGCGTGCAGCGCGATGCCTACGTCGAGCATCAGAAAGTGAACACCCGCCTGTTCCAGCTGGGCGAGGGCACCCGCACCGACATGCTGGAAATCCAGGCACGGCTCGACCTGGCCGAGGCCCAGCTGGTCGAGGCGCAGGACAATGTGGTCGCCGTGCGCAACACGCTGGCCGGCGTGATCGGCACCGACCCCGGCGCGCTCGACCAGCTGGCCGAGAACTTCCGTCCGGTCACGCTCAATGTGGGCAGTTTCGAAGAATGGCGCAGCCTGGCGCTGGCGCGCAACAACACGCTGGCCGCCACACGCCTGGGCGTGGAAAACGCGCGCCTGGACATCAACCGCAACCGCGCCGGCCACCTGCCGCGCGTGGACCTGGTCGCCGCTTACAGCAAGAGCGACAGCGAAACGTTGAACTATCTGGGCGTCGAGTCGACCAACCGCGCGCTGGGCTTTCAGATCAACTTCCCGATCTATTCGGGCGGTTCGGTCAATGCCACCACGCGCCAGGCCGCGGCCAATCTGGGCCGCGCCCAGGCCGAGCTCGATGCACGCAGCAACGAGATCCTGATCGAGCTGCGCCGCGCGCATGACCTCGTGCTCAGCAGCGGGCGCAAGATCGATGCGCTGGTCAAGGCCGTCGATTCGGGCAAGCTTCTGATGACCGCCACCCAGCAGAGCATCAAGGGCGGCGTGCGCATCAACCTCGACCTGCTCAATGCACAGCAGCAGCTGTTCACCAGCCAGCGCGACCTGGCCCAGGCCCGCTATTCCTACCTCGTCGGCCTGATGCGCCTGCGCGCTGCCGCCGGCACGCTCGAGCCGGAATCGATTCGCGAGATCGCAGCGTTCTTCCGCTGATCCTGCGAGCGGATTTGCGCCGCACCTGCCTCGATTGGATTAATATCAATTTATTACCAATCGAGGAACCTTCCCATGGCTGTCAATGCACTCGAAGTCCAGCAACTCTACGTCGCCTACTTTGGCCGTCCGGCCGATCCTGTCGGGCTCGATTACTGGATGGATACACTGGCCGGCAACGTGGTGACACCCGACGATATTTCGCGCTCCTTTGCTGACTCGCAGGAATACCGTGACAACTACAGCCACATGGACAGCCGCACCGTGGTCACCAGGGTCTATGACCACCTGTTCGGGCGCGAAGCCGAAACTGTCGGTATCAACTATTGGGCTGACCTGATCGACCGTGGCGTTATCGCGATCGACGACGCGGTCCGGGAAATTTCAGAAGCGGCGGTTGGCGCCGATGCGATCGCCTTCAACGGCAAGGCGGCTGTCGCCACCGTCTTCACGCAGCGCCTCGATACGCCGAACGAAGTGGCAGCCTACAGCCGCGATGCGGGGTTAGAGCTGGCCATGGAATTTCTCGCCACCGTCAAGGATGCCAAAAGCGCGCTCAATGCGGCCGACCCGGTCGTGGTCGATGCGTGGATCGCACGCATCGTGGGCGCCGACGGCACCGCCATCGAGGATGTGAGCCTGGTCGGCGTGACGCCGCTGGTTTGAATCAGGCTGCGGCTTCGCCGGCTGCTGCCTGGCCGGCTGCAGCCTCGCCGGCTGCTGCCTGGCCGGCTGCAGCCTCGCCGGCTGCTGCCTGGCCAGCGTTGCTGCTGCCGATGCAGTGCGGGCACGACACCTCATACACATAATCAGGCGATAGCTGCTGGCGCGGCGTCACGACTGCGCGGCAGGCGAAGCACTGCACGGTTTCGGTCGGCTCGAGCTTCGGATTGAGCGCGGTGCGGTAGTCAAACACGAAGCAGTCGCCCGTGTAGTGCGCGCCGCCGACGTCCTCGAAGTACTTCAGGATGCCGCCTTCCAGCTGGTACACGCGCTCGTAACCGATTTCCTTCATGTGGATCGCCGCTTTTTCGCAGCGGATGCCGCCGGTGCAGAAGGTCACCACCGTCTTGCCAGCCAGCGCATCGCGGTGCTGCGCCGCGACTTCGGGAAACTCGGTGAACTTGTCGATGCGGTAATCAAGCGTGTTCTCGAACGTGCCGACGTCGACCTCAAAGGCATTGCGCGTTTCCATCATCACGACCTCGACACCGTCGTCATCGTGGCCCTGGTCGAGCCAGCGCTTGAGCGTGACGGGATCGACTGCCGGTGCGCGGCCCAGTTCGGGCTTGATGAGCGGCATGCGCATCGTGATGATCTCTTTCTTGATCTTGACCAGCATGCGCTTGTGCGACTGTTCGGTCGACAGGCTTTCTTTCCACGTCAGGTCGGCTAGGCGCGCGTCGCTGCGTACCCAGTCCAGGTACGTGTCGATGTGCTCGCGCGTACCCGACAAGAACATATTGATGCCTTCCGGCGTGAGCAGCACCGTGCCCTTCAGGGCAAGCTCGTTGCACAGCGCCTGGTATTGCGGGCGCAAGGTTTCCAGGTCGTCGAGCGTGACAAATTTGTAGGCGGCGATGTTGACGTACTGTTGTGCGGAGGACATGGCAATAAAGGAGAAAAGCGTTGAACGAACAGGCCGATATTATAAGTCAGCCAGCCGCGCCAACCACCAGGTAAGCGCCATATGCTTGTCGGATAGATTTACACGATTGCACCAGAGCATTGATGCGTATCAAATAAGTCATTGATTTTAATGGTAAGCACTTAGCTGGCATCAAGCTTGCTTATAGGGGGCAGTGCTGTTCAAACTTTGATCTACTAGGAAAACAACAATGATCCGTAATATCGCTCTGCTGGCCCTTTCGCTGACCGCTGGTGCCGCTTCTGCCGCTACCATTCCTGCTACGCTGACCTTCAACTCGGACAGCAACACTGCCTACACCAACGTGATGCCAGCAGCGCAGAGCGGCAGCGTGCTGATCGACTTCAACCTCACCTACACCGGCGCCACGGTCGACAGCAACGACTTCATGGCTCTGTGGTTCGGCAACTCGAACAACACGTCCGAGGGCTACAAAGGTCCGAACATCGGCTTCAAGGCAAACTGCGGCACGGGTGGCCCTTGCACGAACGACCTGTTCGCACGCCTGGGTGGCGAGGGTGGTCCTTTCCTGAACAACAGCAATCTGGTTGCAGGCACGACCTACAACATCTTCGCCAACCTGTACAAGAGCGCTGGCTCGACGACCTACAACCGCTTCGACATGTGGCTCAATGCAACGGCTGACGAAAAGTCGTCGCTGACCGGTGCTGATCTGATGGCAACCGGCAACTCGAACCTGACGTCGTTCAACGCCATCGGCGTTCGTACCCTGGGCCTGGACAAAGGCCTGACCATGACCGTGAGCAATCTGAACGTCACCGGCCTTGAGGCTGAAGTGCCTGAGCCAAGCAGCGTTGCCCTGATGGGCCTGGCGCTGGCTGGCCTGGCATTCACCCGTCGCAACAAGCGCGGCTAATTGCCCGGCGCGCGCCATCGGCGCGCTGCTGAAGCTTGTCATAACGCCGTTCCTGCGCAGGCAGGAACGGCGTTTCGCGTTAACCACCCCCGCAACACCAACCATATGCGGCCCGGATAGGCCGTGCTAGAGTGCCTCGCATTGCTCCATCATCGACAGGAACGCCATGCACGACTGGTCCGAAGGCTACATGACCGAGTTAGCCTATACCTACGGCTACTATCCCGAACTCAACCCATTGCGTGCACGGCTGGCCCTGCTTGAGGCGGGCATCGTTCCGCCGGATGTCCAGACCGCTTGCGAGCTGGGCTTTGGCCAGGGCATGAGCATCAATATCCATGCGGTCGCGGCCGGCGCGGCCTGGCATGGCACCGACTTCAATCCGGCCCAGGTCGGTTTTGCGCGCGAGCTGGCGCAGGACTTGCCGCTGGCAGCCAATTTGTCCGACGAGGCCTTCGAGGCGTATTGTCAGCGCACCGATCTGCCGCAGTTCGATTTCATCTCGCTGCACGGCATCTGGAGCTGGGTGTCGGATGCCAACCGCCGTGTGATCGCCAGCTTCATCGAGCGCAAGCTCAAGGTGGGCGGTGTCGTCTACGTCAGCTACAACACCCAGCCCGGCTGGGCCGCGACCGGACCGCTGACCGAGTTGATGGCCGGTTTCGACGCAGCCCTCAATCCGCCCGGCATCGGTCCCGCGGCGCGCATCGATGCGGCGCTCGACTTTGTCGACGGGCTGGTCGCAAGCGGGGCGTTGTACGGCAAGGTCAATCCCCAGGTGGCCGAGCACCTCAAGCGCCTGCGCAGCCAGGACCGGCGCTATCTGGCGCACGAATATTTCAACCGCGACTGGCAGCCGATGCCGTTTGCACAGATGCGCACCTGGATGGAAGGGGCGCGGCTGAGCTACGCCACGTCGGCCCAGTTCATCGACCACGTGCCGATGCTGAACCTGACCTCGCAGCAGCAGGATTTGCTCGCTGCGATCCCGGACGCCGGTTTTCGTGAAACGGCGCGCGACTTCATCGTCAATCGCCTGTTCCGGCGCGATTACTGGGTGCGCGGCGCACGCCGGCTGGCGCCGGCCGACCGCACCGAGCGCCTGCGCGCCATGCGCGTGGTGCTGGCCACGCCGGCCGCCAGGGTCAAGCTCAAGGTCAGCGGCGCGCTGGGCGAAGCGAACCTGCACGAAGACGTCTACCGCCCGATCCTCGATGCGCTGGCCGACCACCGGCCGCACAGCCTGGGCGAACTCGAAGTCACGTTGGCCCCGCACGGCGCCACGCTGGCCCGGATCGTCGAGGCGGTCATGCTCCTGACCGGCGCCGGCAACCTGCACCCGGCCCAGGCCGACGAGGCTATCACCGCTGCCAGGGCCGGTGCGCTGCTGCTCAACGCCCGCCTGTGCGCCATGGCGCGCTACGCCGAAGATGTTGGTTGCCTGGCCTCGCCGGTAACGGGCGGCGGCTTCCCGGTGCGCCGCATCGACCAGCTGTTTCTGCTGGCGCGCAGCGTTGGCATGGCCGGCGTTGAAGCCCTGGCCGATTTTGCAGCTGCGGCGCTGCAGGCGCAGGGCCAGCGCATCATGAAGGATGGCCAGCCGGTGCTGGACGACGCCCTGCAGACCGACATGCTGCGCCGCCAGGCGCATGCGTTCGACACGGAGCGCCTGCCGGTCTTGCAGGCACTGGGCGTGGCTGCCTAGAAGCCGTTCCAAAAAAGAGGCGCAGTCAGCGTTAAATAGAGACTAGCTTTGAACTGACGAGCAGTCCGGTGGTCCAACCCCTGTCCCCAGCGTCAGGAGTCGATCATGAAAGCGCCACGTTTCAAGGGCTGGTTCGCAAAACTGCCTTCGCTGAACCAACCCCAGCGCCGGCAAGTGCTCGATGCCCTGCATCCTGCAGCCGGGCTCGATCAGGTGGTCGCACTCATCAGTGAGGCCAGAGCGCCAGGCCGCTGCTGTCCCAGATGCGGCAACGAGCGCTGCTACCGCCATGGCTTCGCCAATGATTTGCAGCGCTACCGCTGCTGTGCCTGTGGCCGCACCTTTAACGACCTGACCGGTACGCCATTGGCGCGGCTGAGGCTCAAGGCCAAATGGCTCGCGTATTCGCAGGTGCTACTCGATTCACTCCCTGTGCGCAAGGCGGCAGATCGGGTCGGGGTACACCGCAGCACGGCCTTTCGATGGCGCCACCGCTTCCTGCACTGGGTCAAGCTCGACCGGCCCGGAGCGCTCAATGGCATCGTCGAAGCTGACGAGACATTTTTGCTCGAATCACAAAAAGGTTCGCGTACCCTCGATCGGCCACCGCGCCATCGCGGCGGCCATGCTGCCAAACGTGGCATTTCCAGCGAACTCGATTGCATCCTGATCGCGCGCGACCGCGAGGGGCGCACTGTCGATGCCGTCACTGGCCGCGGCGCGCTCACTGCTGCGCAACTCGAGCGTGACTTGCTGCCCAGGCTCGACAGGCAGGCCTTGCTGGTCAGTGACGGCCATCCCGCCTATCGCGCCTTTGCACGCAAGCACAGGATCGCGCACGAGGCGGTCAACCTGCGCGCCAGGGTGCGCGTGAGGCGTCTGGGCAGCCTTGCCATCCACGTGCAAAACGTGAACGCCTACCATCAACGCTTCAAGGCTTGGCTACAGGGCTTTCGTGGCGTGGCGTCGCGCTACCTGCCCAATTATCTGGGCTGGCGCTGGGCGCTAGATGGTGAACGGGTCATGTTGCCGGGGCAATTGCTTTGCATTGCTATCAGCGTCATCAATAGATAACACTGACTGCGCCAAAAAGACGATTGCCGGTCGATACAGGCAACGGCGATGGCACCTTGTCAGTTACTATATTGCATTGTGCACAAGCTCCAGGTCATGTCATGCGTTCGCTGAACATCCAGTACAACCCACGTATTGATCAGCTACGCTGGTTGGCGGCGACGCTCGTGTTCATGTTCCACTTTCACCTGGAATATCGCCGCCTCGGCGGCAATGGCCTGGTCAATCCGTGGACCTCCCTGATCATCGAAGGCCATACCGGCGTGGGGCTGTTCTTCACGCTGTCAGGCTTTTTGTTCATGCAGATCGCGCTGCGCCAGCGCCAGATCCGGTACGGCGAGTTCCTGCGCAACCGCGTGCTGCGCATCGCGCCGCTGTACGCGGTGATCTTTTTGGTGGCCACGTCGATTTCACGCGACAAGTTCCAGCCGCAAGACCTGCTGTTTTTCTTCGCGTCCAACCTTGGCATGCCGCCCACGTCGCAGACCGTCATCACCGGCGCGGCCTGGACGATTTCCCTTGAATTCCTGTTCTACCTGGTGTTTCCGTTTCTGGCGCGTTTTGCGATGGAGCGGGGCATGCGTTACCTGGCCGGCTGGCTGGTGCTGCTGCTGTTCTTCAAGGCAGCGGCATTTACCGTCAACACCAACAGCACGCTGATGTATTTCAGCACCTTCGTCGGGCGCTTTGACCAGTTCATCATCGGCATGATCGCAGCGATGACCTACGCGCGCCATGAGGCTGCCCTGCGCCGCTGGGCGCCTTTCCTGGTGCTTGCCAGCGCCGCGGTGGTGGTCTGGGATACCCGGCTCATGCACATCAACGCCAGCTTCCTGACCGCCCCGCATGCGTCGTTCTGGATCATCTGGACGATGCTCGAAAGCGCCGGCTGGGCGCTGCTGATCCTGGCCTGGGTCGCTCTCAAGCCCGGTTTGCAGGGCCCGCTCGGGCGCATGCTCAGCCATGGCGGCAAGATCAGTTTTTCGTTCTACCTGCTGCACATGGCGGTGCTGCACGTGCTGGCCGAAGCGTTCGGCCTGGCGCGCCCCACCGGCATTGGCTGGCTGGACGCCGCTTTCATGGCCGCGTGCGCCTATGCCGTCACCTGGGCGCTGGCCACCCTCAGCTTCCATATCGTCGAAGAACCATTCCTGCGCGGGCGTCGCAGCTATGGGGCGCTGCCTGCCGTTGGCGAGAACGCCACGCTGACCCGTCCCCCGGAACCGCCAACCCCGCCGGCCCCTCCGCGCGAAGCCCGGGCGCGGTAAAATGCGGGGATGACTTCTCCGACTTTTACCCATCTGCGCATCCACTCCGAATACTCCATCGTCGACGGCCTGGTCCGTATTGACGAGCTGGTCAAGGCTGCGGTCAAGGATGGGCAGCCGGCGCTGGCCGTGACCGACCTGGCCAATACCTTTTGCCTGGTGCGCTTCTACAAAGAGGCGCGCGGCAAGGGCGTCAAGCCGATCGTCGGGGTCGATGCCTGGATCACCAACGACGACAACCGCGACAAGCCGCACCGCCTGCTCATTTTGGCCAAGAACCACACCGGCTACCTGCAGCTGTGCGACCTGCTGGCGCGTGCCTGGCTCACCAACCAGCACAAGGGCCGCGCCGAACTGCGCGCCGAATGGCTCGAAGCGCTGGCCACGTCCACGTCCACGCTTAATCCCGAGCAGTCGCAGGCCAATGGCCTGATCGTGCTGTCGGGCGCGCATTTTGGCGACATTGGCCAGGCCATCGAGAACGGCGACATCGCCCGCGCCGAAGCCAATGCCGCGCGCTGGGCGCGCGTGTTCCCGGGCCATTTTTATATCGAGATCCAGCGCGCCGGCCAGCTCAATCAAGAGCAGCAGGTACGCCACTCGGTGGCACTGGCGGGGCGCCTTGGCTTGCCGGTCGTGGCGACGCACCCGGTGCAGTTCCTCGACAAGGACGAATACATCGCCCACGAAGCGCGCGTCTGTATCGCCGAGGGCGAGATGCTGGCCAACGCCAAGCGCGTGCGCCGCTTCAACGAGAACATGTGCTTCAAGTCGCAGGCCGAGATGGCCGAGCTGTTCAGGGACCTGCCGGGCGCGCTGGCCAACTCCGTCGAAATCGCCAAACGTTGCAACGTCACGCTCACGCTGGGCAAGCCGCAACTGCCGAACTTCCCGACCCCGGGCATGACGATCGACGAATATTTGATCGCCGAGACCAAAAAAGGCCTGGAAGACCGCCTGCTGCAGCTGTACCCGAACGAGGCGGAGCGCGAACGCGAGCGCCCGCGCTACGAGGCGCGCCTGGATTTCGAGAATCAAACGATCATCAACATGAAGTTCCCCGGCTACTTCCTGATCGTGGCCGAGTTCATCCAGTGGGGCAAGAACAACGACGTGCCGATCGGCCCTGGCCGCGGTTCGGGTGCAGGCTCGCTGGTGGCGTATGCACTGAAGATCACCGACCTCGATCCGCTCAAGTACAACCTGCTGTTCGAGCGTTTCCTGAATCCCGAACGCGTCTCGATGCCCGACTTCGACATCGACTTTTGCCAGGAAAAGCGCGAACTCGTCATCCAGCACGTGAAAGACCTGTACGGGCGCGATGCAGTTTCGCAGATCGCGACCTTCGGCACGATGGCGGCCAAGGGCGCGATCCGCGACGTGGGCCGTGTGCTCGACTTCGGCTACAACTTCTGCGACGGCATCTCCAAGCTGATTCCGTTCAAGCCGGGCAAGCAGGTGTCGATTGCCGAGGCGATCGAAGAAGAACCGATGCTCAAGGAGCGCCTCGAGAACGAAGAAGAGGTCAAGACGCTGCTCGAACTGGCGCAGAAGGTCGAAGGCATCACGCGCAATATCGGCATGCACGCCGGTGGCGTGCTGATCGCGCCGGGCAAGCTCACCGACTTCTGCCCGCTCTACACGGCTGGCGGCGATACGGGCGTTGTCTCGCAGTACGACAAGGATGACGTGGAGGCCGTGGGCCTGGTCAAGTTCGACTTTTTGGGCCTGACCACGCTGACGATCCTCGACCGCGCGGTCAAGTACATCAAAGAGCTCGATCCGGCCGAGAGCGAATTCGATCTCGCCAAGCTGGCGCTGGACGACCGCGCGTCGTACAAGCTGCTGTCCGATGCCAAGACCGTCGCGATCTTCCAGCTGGAATCGCGCGGCATGCAGGGCATGCTCAAGGATGCACGGCCCGACCGCTTCGAGGACATCATCGCGCTCGTCGCGCTGTACCGTCCCGGCCCGATGGACCTGATCCCCGACTTCTGCAAGCGCAAGCACGGCGAAAAGTTCGACTACCCCGATCCGCGCACCGAGTCGATCCTGTCCGAGACCTACGGCATCATGGTCTACCAGGAGCAGGTGATGCAGATGGCGCAGATCGTCGGCGGCTACTCGCTGGGCGGCGCCGACATGCTGCGCCGCGCGATGGGCAAGAAAAAGGCCGAAGAAATGGCCGAGCACCGCGAGATTTTCCGCGCCGGTGCGGCCAAGGATGGCCTCACCACCGCCAAGGCCGACGAGATCTTCGACTTGATGGAAAAGTTCGCGGGCTACGGCTTCAACAAGTCGCACGCCGCCGCCTACGCGCTGCTGTCGTACCACACGGCGTATCTGAAGGTGCACCACACCGCCGCGTTCATGGCAGCCAACATGTCGCTGGCGATGGAAGACACCGAGAAGATCAAGATCCTGGTCGAGGATTCAAAAGAGGTCTGCAAGCTCACGATCCTGCCGCCGGACGTCAACGAATCGCAGTTCCGCTTCACGCCGGAAGGCGAGGCGCGCTCGAAAACGGGCAAGCCGGTCACCAATATCCGTTACGGCCTGGGCGGCGTAAAGGGCGCGGGGCAGGGCGCGATCGAAGCGATCATCGCCGCGCGCACGGCGGGCGGCAAGTTCAAGGACCTGTTCGACTTCTGCAACCGGGTCGACCGCAAGCAGATCAACCGCCGCACAATCGAATCGCTGATCCGCGCCGGCGCGATGGATGCATTCGGCGTGGACCGCTCGGTGCTGCTGGCGTCGGTGTCGTTTGCAATGGAAGCGGCTGGCCAGGCTGCGGCGGCCATCAACCAGGTCAGCCTGTTCGGTGGTGACGATGCCGACCTGGTCGCGCCGCCCGAGTACGTGAAGGCGCTGCCGTGGACCGACCGCCAGAAGCTGTCCGAAGAAAAGATCGCGCTGGGCTACTACCTGTCGGGCCATATGTTCGACTCGTATGCGCAAGAGGTGCGCCGCTTTGCCAAGACGCGCATGAAAGACCTGGAGCCGTCGCGTGACCCGCGCATGATGTGCGGCGTGATCTCGGGCATCCGCACGCAGATGACGCAGCGCGGCAAGATCCTGATCGTGGCACTGGACGACAAGACCGCCGTGCATGAGGTGACGGTCTATAGCGAGGTGTTCGAGGCCAACAAGAACGCGTTCAAGGAAGATGAATTCTTGCTCGTGGTGGGCAAGGTGTCCGAGGACCGCTTCAACGGCGGCCTGCGCATCACGGCCGAGAAGGTGTACGACCTGGCCACGGCGCGCATCCAGTACGGCCACAAGCTCGAGATGGACCTCGACAAGTCGGTCAGTGCGGCCCGCCTGGCCGAGATCCTGCAGCCGCACCGGGTGCATGACGGGATGCCGGTGAGCCTGCGGCTGCAGACGCAGGATATTCCGTTCACGGTGCAGCTGGGCGACGACTGGCGCGTGGCGCCATCCGATACGCTCAAGGCGGCGCTGGAACTGTCGCTGGGTGCGAAGGACGTCGCCGTTGAGTACTAGCGCGCGTTCGACCGACGGCAGATCGGCCTTTGGCCGCATCCTCATCTGCCGCACCGACAATATCGGCGACGTCGTCCTGACGTTGCCGCTGGCGGGCTACCTCAAGCAGCGCTTTCCGCAGGCGCGAATCGACCTGCTGTGCCGCGCCTACGTGGCGCCGGCCATGCGCCACAGCCGCCATCTCGACCGCGTGATCACGCTCGAAGCGTCGGACGACCTGGCCCGCCTGTTTGCCGAAGGCGACTACGACACCGTGATCTTCGCCTTCCCGGATCGGCGCCTGGCGCGCGCGGCGCAGGCAGCGCGCGTGCCAAACCGGGTGGGCACCAGCCACCGCGTGTATCACTGGTTCACCTGCAACCGCCTGGCGCGCTTTAGCCGCGCGAAATCCGACCTGCACGAGGCGCAGCTCAATTTTCTGCTGCTGCGCCCCCTGGGCATCGATCATGTGCCGACGCTGGCCGAGATCCCGCATCTGTACGGACTGGCCGCACCGCAGCGCGCCGCCGTCGACGCCTTGCTGGCGCCGGGGCGGCGGCACGTCATCCTGCATCCCAAATCGAATGGCAGCGCCCGCGAATGGCCGCTGGCCCACTTCACGGCGCTGGCGCGCGTTCTGGGGAGCGACCCGGGGAGCGATCCGGCCATGCGCCTGTTCGTCACCGGCAGTGCGGCCGAGGGCGTGCTGCTGGCCGCGCAGGCGCCGGCCTTGCTGGCGCTGCCGAACGTGTACAATCTGTGCGGCCGGCTCGACCTCGATGAACTCCTGGCGCTGATCGGCGCCTGCGATGGCCTGGTGGCGTGCAGTACCGGCCCGATGCACCTGTCGGCAGCGCTGGGGCGGCCGACGCTGGGCCTGTTCCCGCCAATCAAGCCAATGGATCCGGGCCGCTGGGCGCCGCTGGGGGCGCTCGCCGAGGTGGCGGTTGCCCGCCAGCCGTGCGCCGGCTGCACGGACTCGGCGACCTGCTCCTGCATGCGGTCGATCACGCCGCAGGACGTGGCCGCGCGCGTGCGCGCCTGGGGTGGGGCGGGCGCGCAGCGCGGGGTGGGCTAGGTTTTCATCGGTGCATCAGTCGACCTGGACCTTGCTTAACCGGGCATAGGACTGCACGATCACGACGCCGGGAATCCCGGCATACAGCGACACGGTGCTGTTTTGCGGTGCAGCCCCGGCAAAACTCAGCGCTTTTGCCACCGTGGTAACGACGCCGGAAGGCGTGATCTTTCTCACGTTTCCGGTAAAACTGTGCTTGTACAGGTTGCCTGCAGCATCAATGGCCATCGGGCCATTACTGCGGAATAAGGCGGCGTTGCCCGTACCATCGACATCATTGACAAAATCAAAACTCCGGGTTGTTCCACCGGCAAGCGTCGTGACCACACCTGCAGGGGTGATCTTCCGGATCAGTTCCAGATCGCTGACGTAGAGATTTCCGGCCTTGTCGGTAACGATCTGATCCGGCCCCATGAATCGTGCCTGTTTTCCAGAGCCGTCCACCGGATTGGTTCGTGGTGCGCAGGCCGATCCTGGAATGACGTCAGCCTCGCAACCGCCTCCGGCAAACGTCGAAAACGAACCGTCTGGCGCGATCTTGCGAACCCGCGACCCGTCGGTTGCGTAGATGGTGCCGTCCGGCGCCACCGCGACCCTCAATCTAGCGGCGGTAGCGACGCCGGAGGCGCCATCGATCGTCCCGGTTGCCGCATCATACGGCGCGGTCTGCGTCAATGTGGACACCGTCCCGTCGCCTGCGATCCGGCGGATCGCGTACGCGGCAGTGCCCAGCTTGTCCACGACGTACAACAGGCGGTCCGGTCCGAAGGCCAGCGAGATCGGTTCGCCCACGTTGGCGTAGCTCGTGATGCTGCCGTCCGTCGCCACCTTCTTGATGTCCGACACGGGCGATGAATATGCGATGTACAGATTGCCGGATTGATCGGCTGTCAAGTCAACCGGGCGCGGTCCCGTGAGATAAGGCGGATCGCCGAAGGGAACCTCCCACGTGACCGGCAGGGTAACCCAGGGCACCAGCACCGGCGCTGGCTTCACGTTCAGCTGAATCGAGTTCGAGATGCCGCCTGCGCTGGCCGTGATCGTGACCTTGTCCGTCGCCAGGTCGTGAGGCGCCGCGTAGATGGCGGTCGCCTTGTTTGGATCCGTGTACAAGGTCTCGCCAATATTGGCCTTGGGCGTCACCGACCAGGTCACCGGCCCCGTGACACCCGTCAGCGTCGGGGTGATCTCGACCGCCGCGCCGTTCTGCATCATCGACGTCGTCGAAGCGGCCAGTGCAATTGCCGGTGCTGGCGGCGACGATGACACAGGCGCCGTGTCATGCGTGCCGCCACCACATGCAGTCAGCAATACCGCAGAGAACATCGCAAGATGGCGCGCATTGATCATGACAAGTCCTTCGGTATATGGCGATTGCATGGATATTACACATGTGGAACGGCGCAAAATACACGAAAACTTGCACTGGTCCGTTGCCAGCGCCCATCCTGTTTCATGAAGACCGCATCTGTTGAACGATCGCCATGGGACGAATGCTGATCGAACGCCGCGCGATCCGGTTGGCGATTTCATGCCCACGTCATATTGAAAAAATAAGCTTGTCGGTTCTTACATGAACGGAGCAGGCATGACTTCATCGCATTCGCGTCGCACTTTTTTGACCCAGGGTGGGGCATTGGTGGGCAGTTCGGCATTGGGTGGCTCCCTGCTGCTCGCAGGTTGCGGCGGCAGCAGCCATGCCGCCATCGGTGTCAGTGACACCGAACGGCCGAAGATGCCGTCGGGGATCCAGTTCGGCGACATCACCGATCAACGGGCGGTCATCTGGAGCCGCAGCGACCGCACTGCGCAGATGATCGTCGAATACGATACCAGCGAGCGTTTCAGTAACGCCAGCCGCATCGTCGGCCCCATGGCCAGCGATGCCACCGATTTCACGAGCCGTATCGACCTGGGCGGCTTGCCGGCCGGCCAGACGGTCTTCGTGCGCGTGCGCTACGTCGATCCCAATAATTCGAAGATCGAAAGCGAAACCATCTCGGGCCAATTCAGGACCACGCCGGCTGCGGATAGTACCCGGGCCGTGCGGTTTCACTGGAGCGGCGACCAGTGTGGCCAGGGTTGGGGCATCAATACCGATTTTGGCGGCATGAAAATCTATGAAGCGATGCGGTTGCGCGACCCGGACTTTTTCATCCACAACGGCGACACGATTTATGCCGACGGGCCGATCCTGGCCCAGGTGACGGCGGAAAATGGCCAGGTCTGGCGCAATGTGGTCACGGAGGAAGTGAGCAAGGTCGCCGAAACACTGAAGGAATACCGCGGCCGCCATGCCTACAATATGCTGGATGCGAACTTTCGCAAGTTTGCCGCCCAGGTGCCGCAGATCTGGCAATGGGACGATCACGAAGTCACGAACAACTACAGCGCCGCCAAGGATTTGTCAGGCGACGCACGCTATACCGAGAAAAGCATTGCCACCCTCACGGCCCGGGGGCGCCGCGCTTTTCTTGAATACGCGCCGATGCGCTATTACAAGCAGAGCGAACCGCAGCGCATTTATCGGACTATCTCGCACGGCCCGCTGCTGGACGTGTTCGTGTTGGACATGCGTACTTATCGTGGTCCGAACAGCGCCAATCTGCAAACCGGGGAAGACGCGAGTTCGGCGTTCCTGGGTAGTGCACAGGTGGAATGGCTGATCGCCGGGCTGAAAGCCTCGACCGCAACGTGGAAAGTCATTTCCGCCGACATGCCCATCGGCCTGAACGTTGGCGACGGCAAGAACGCCCGGGGTGAAGATGTCTGGGAAGCGATCGCCAACGGCAACGATGGTGCGCCACTCGGCCGCGAACTCGAAATGGCCCGCCTGCTCAGCAGTATCAAGGCGATCCCGAACGTGGTCTGGATTACCACCGACGTCCATTATTGCGCGGCCCACTATTACGATCCGGCCCAGGCCCGGTTCACGAATTTTTCGCCATTCTGGGAATTCGTCGCCGGCCCGATGAATGCCGGCGCCTTCGGTCCGGGCGTGCTGGACAAGACTTTCGGCCCCACGGCGGTTTTCTCGAAAAGTCCGGTGATCCAGAATTCTTCGCCGTTTTCTGGCTACCAGTTCTTTGGCGAGGTCAATATCGACCCGCGCACCAAGGCGATGAAGGTCGAGCTGTTCAATCTTGACGGCGTCTCGCAGTTTGCGCAGACATTGCCTGCCGTGGGCGTCTGAGGCCTGGTTAGGTCAAGTCAGGTCAGTTCGCGGCAGCATGTTCACGCAGCCCGACGCTGGCCTGCGTGGTGCCGTTGGCGGCGCGCTCAAGCACGGTGCGCCGGTTGCTCGAGGCCTGATCGCGCTCGGCTTCGGCATGCCACAGATGCAGCACTTCGGTTGCCATGGCGCCATCCTTGCGCAGCACGCCGGCATGAAACAGCCGCACCACGAGGTCGGAATCCTCGTGGCCCCAGCCGGTAAAGCTTTCGTCGAAGCCATTGACGGCCATTAGGTCGGCCTTCCATACCCCCAGGTTGCAGCTCTTGATGCGGCGCCAGCTGAACTTGCGGCGCACGCGGGCGATGTCGGGCCAGCGCACGACCGTCTGCAGGAACTTGTTCATGTCGCCGG
>Ga0265797_10004497_pt1 | contig 21231 bp, 31 predicted proteins | sample P2T30metagenome_FD_192433 | JGI IMG/M metagenome (GOLD analysis project Ga0265797, IMG submission 192433) | Plant litter microbial communities from East Loma Ridge, Irvine, California - P2 T30 | ecosystem: Environmental > Terrestrial > Plant litter > Unclassified | place: USA: California...
TTTTCTGCGTTGATGCGGACGCTAACCTCCTTTGGGTGCGACCTTCGACGTCGACGCTGTTCAACGGTTCGGCTGATGCGAACCCGGCAACTGGCGTTGGCGGCATCGATATTTCAGCCATTCGCACTCTTGATGTTGCCGCTGTCGGGGCTCGAAACTCGGGCTACTCCGCGTGCTGTTCGTTCCGCGGGGCCGGAAACTTCGTTGCCCGCTTCAGCGCTGCGGCGATGACTATTCCTATCCCCCCTGGCTTTAAGGCGCTCGACCAATAATCCGAGGCGTCGTTTTCGCCATCGCCACCCTGCTTTCCACGCCGGTCGCAGCGCGTTTCACGGCACTGATCTCGAGCGATGTGGAGCGGCTGACGGAGCGCTAATTGCTTAGAATGAAAGGAGGTGCTGCCCATGACCGGGTACACCGAGTTTCGCCAGTCCGGCCCCTGCCTGATAGCATGGCAGGGGCCGACACCCGTCGCGCAGATCGCGTGGGATGCCGCCGAGAGCGGCTGGTACATCAATTTCTTATCCGTCGAGCAACCCCAGCTACTTGCGCCGCTTCTGTCGAAATTTCGGAAGCTATGGCGCCGCAGCGGCAAGCCGATCCTCTTGTTTCACGCATCCCCCGATAATCAAGTCATCGGGAGGCTTATAGGGATCCTCGGAGCCGAGTGCTCTGCGGGCCTCTATACCATTGTCGACTTGGACCATGAAAATAGGAAGAACACCCATGAGCAAGACCGAGAACGCACGTTATAAGAAGCTCTCCGCCAAGGGTAAGACCGAGTACGGCCGCGATCGTGCGAAGGATGCGGATGCCAATGGCGGCACGTTCGACGCCACTTTGGCGAAGCTGCACGCGGGTTATTACGACGCGATGTGATTAAGGCGCCCGGTTCGAAAGAGCCGGGCGTTTTACCGGAGCAACAGCGCCTCGTCCCCAGGGAGGTAGCGCTCTTCCGTCAAGTTCATTGCTCTGATCGTCGTCGGCCCTACCGCGCCCCGATCCGGTCGCCCAGGTCGCGCGGTCTTTGGGCGCTTGCCGCACTCGCTGCGACGGAAGAACTGGGTCATCAACGTCACAGCCTCAGCCCCGGAAAACTGGTCGACGTAGACCTCCTTATGCCGTCCACAATCACAGATCAGATCTATGGTCCGGACACCGAGGGACCGCATGTTTCCAACGTCCATTGGTGCTGGCGTGGCAGTCACGTCGGTTTTGGCCTGACTGTCTGATCGGTTCAGATCGCGCAGGTGCACCTGAACTGCCTATTCCCGCGCATTAAGTCCTATACCATCCGATTCCTGTCACCTGCCCGCACCGGCATCGTCACAGTCGAAGCGTCCAGACATCAGGGGTCAAAGTGCCTGACGGTGTTCGCAGCGCGTTTGACATATGCCGTACCGGAGCCGCCTGGCATCATACTTTGAGCTGCCTCCAAACTTCCAAAACGAACAACCGGATCGAACATGTGAGCCTCAAGCTCACTGTTCTGAATCCTGTTTGCATTAAGTAAATCTGAGACTTTATTCATCCTTTCAACGATACGTCTCTCCAGAATGCCGCTAGCTATCGGCAGCATGATCCTCAGGTTCTCCCATGTTGGGCCATGCTTTAGCGTTTTGCGGCTTGCGCCTCCCACTGACCAACCGAATTCAGCCTCTACCGCGATTAGAAGGTCATCGTGCCAGATATCCCCCGCAACTGGCGACGAGTAAACGTGAGCCAACGCCTTGTTTCTCACGTCTATGATTTCACAATGCTTTGACAGCTGATCGGGTGATAGCTCGTGAGCTATATTTATTGATCCACGAGCACCTTTATTCGTACTTGTCCACGTTCCGCGCGAATAAAGGGACACGCATGCAAATAGTTGCGCCGCCTCGGTAGCGTTACGATTCGGAGTCCCGACTCCTCGCGGCGATTGACGAACGTGATCCCACGCTACGAAAATCGATTGCGCCTGTTTAAGGTCGCTGCCGCAGGATTGAGCAAGCAGCGCCCTTTTGATCAACGTACCGAGCCGTGCATAATCTCGCTGCCCTTCGACAGCGGCTGCTAGCGCGGAAAGATCCGTGCAACGTGGTAGAGTCATTGACGGCTCCTTTCGAACTGCTCGCAAGCAACTGAGTAGGGCCTGTCGCTCCTTCCGCCAACCGCGCAAACTTGTCCCGTTCGAGGTTAGCCATCTAGCGCGGGACGCCGCGGAACTCCGTGCGAGTTTAGCAAAGGTTAGACAATCCAAGCCGTGGATAAAGCTGGGTTATTGAAGGCCCTCCGGGCGCGCCATCTCCTTCTTGGCAACTAAGTTTCGAAAAGGAGATAGCGTACCCCGCCAACCCAATAGGCTTCGAGCGCTCCGGCACCGATAGCAACCAAATCCTGTTATCAATCGCGCCATTCACCGGTGCGATTCTCTCTCGTCATTTCGTTCGCATATGTGGTGACACGTGCAATCACGTCGAGCTTTTTGACGATGTCGCTTCCCACGACTAGAATCGTAACAATGATAGCGCCCGTCGCAATGGCAATAGCCCAAATGGTCGGTGTCATAAGCGTTGTCCCAAAAGCCTCGCGCAGCATACGGAGACCGTAGATCAGTTCAACTGCCTACGCTGTCCGATAGCGACCAAATCCTGTCCTACCACGAGCCCGCATCGCCAAAGCTGTACACGTAGCACAAGGGTGCGGTTGACGTTGACGCATCACATCGTGATGTTATCGATCAATATGAATACCCAACGAACCGCATCGCTATTGGCTCTCGCTGCAACCTTCCTCGCTTTTTTTGGCGGCGACGTAAATGGGGCGACGGTCATCGGAACGCTGACAGCCATTGTCGCGATCGGCGTGAACTGGTGGCTGGCAGAGCTTCAAGGTTCGAAAAACACGGCGCTACTTCGCCACGTCGCTCAGCTGGAAAAACGGTCCGAGGCGGAAAAGGCCACCGCTGCCGCATTCTATGGCCAGGGCCAGTTAGCAACGTGGAATTACGATCAGCTGGTGGCTCAGCTTCGAGCGGATGGGCTTATCGCCTGAAGTTTTTGGAACTGGGTTGGTATCCACACTCGCTTAGTTGCGGTAACGCACAAGCTGCTTCGGCAAGCTCGTCGGCATACCATCGCTGATGCCCCCTGCCCCGTAACCCATTGATAAACATGACGCTGGTTTTGAGGCTCATTCGGGCAAGGATCATTGAAAACAAAGAGAATTACGGCTCCACGGCTGAAGCACGGGTTCGATTCCCGTAGGGGTCACCACCATTGAAAACGTTAGTTTTTCTTGGTGGTGGTATTGGGGTTTGCCCCCGCAGCGATATGCAATTTGCCCCTGCCTACGACCAGGCTTGCTTCGGCTCCCGATGGCAGCGATGATCCCCGACTATGCGTTGGATCAAACGAACCATACTCGCAGCGAACATAATCATGTTCGGGCTGCTTTTGCTTCTTCTTGATGTTCAGGGGGCGGCGCTAATCAAACCAGGCGCATGGGAATATAAAGATCTCATTGCGATCATGCTTTCCGTCGTGTCGCTGATCGTCACGTTTATCGGTTTCATCGTTGCCGTCGCAGCGATTTGGGGATTCCAAACGCTTCGCGGAATGGCAGAAAAGTTGGCGGTAGAAACCTCTCAAACTGGAAGTGATACCTATCTTAATTCTGACGCGTTCGGCCAGCGTATCGATGCCGCTTTGACCGTCGCGATGGAAGCGCGGGCGCGTGATGCCGTCCAAGATGCTCTTGGAGCATCGATTCTGACCGCTGACGCCGCGCCCGAACATCAAGGACAAGATGAACAATGGCACGATTGAGCATTTCCCACCTCCCGTCCTACGCCGCGGAAGCGATCACCCGAAACCAAGAAAGCGCGCCCGTTAAAGTCGGAGCGATTGCAGCCGACCTAGGCGTAAAGGTCGTGATCAGCGACCTTCCATTGGCTGTGTCAGGCATGCTTGTTCTTGATAAAGAAGACAAGAAAACATGGACGATACGGGTGAATCGCCACGAACATCGCAACCGCCAGCGATTTACTATCGCCCACGAGATAGCTCATTTCGTCCTGCATCGCGACGTGATTGGAAACGAGCTGGTGGACGACACCTTTTACCGAAGTGGGCTATCTGAGAAGCGCGAGTTTGAGGCGAACGCGTTGGCCGCAGAGATTCTGATGCCTTGGCCTTTAATTAGCCAGTTGATGAGCAGTGGTGAAAGGCAAGTTGAAAAGCTTGCGGAATCATTGCAGGTTTCTCCTGCGGCCATGAATATAAGGCTTGGGGTCTTAACCTAAGCCGGGGCGCCGGGAGATAGATCGCTTGCCGACGCCACAGTATTATCCAAATTTGACCATTCGTATGAGTGAATGCGAAGCGCTGCTGCGGCTAGCTGAACCGGTCAAAAATGCGTTATTTCCGATCGTTAGGATGCAGGCGTGGCCACATCCTAAGAAAGGCGAAGGCGGTCCCATTGTTCGTTCGGCAGATCACATAGAAGAGGCCTTCGGGGCTCGGGCACTCGGCATGGATTTGGCTAGTCCGTTTTTTAACGAGCAAAAGCTTTATAAGACACAGACGCGTAAAGAATGGGCGGCCCTTGGATTCGCCGAAATGCAGGCTTTGCATAATCCCGTGGATGGCTTCGACGCCTGGTGCCGCTTCATAGAGCAAGATCCGCGACGCATCCCCGTTATCCAATGGTCAAGCGACGCTAATGCGGTGCGGCTTCAGGTCGAGCGCCTAGCGAAACTAGATCGCGGGATCATTCTAAGGTTCCGTCGTACCCGCGGTTGGAATCTATCCGAGGCGGCCGCGCTTACTGCTATCCCACTAGGCAAAACACCGATTCTGATGGTCTATGACTATGAGCAGATCAAAGCGGGCGACGATCTGACGGCTATCGGCATCCCTGCTCAGGGCGCGATCCTATCAGCAAATAGCATTGTCATTGGCGGCCTACGTGACCACGTTTTTGTAGCGTCGAGTTGGCCTGCGGAATTCAAGTCGAGCGGTGAGGAGTACGCTCGCCTTTTGATTAAGGAACGACAGCTCTTCGACCTGCTTCGATCGAGTCCGCCGCTTGTACAGGCCGGTATCAAGCTCGCTTATGGCGATCACGCGGCTGTATACGTTTCTGAGCGGGATCAGGCTTTCAAAGGCGTACCCCGAGTAGATTATCCTTCACCTGGAGACTGGATCTACCACCGCCGCAGAGAGGGATTCCAGAAGGCAGCTGAGATGGTGAGAGCTGATCCGAAGTGGGATGACACGAATAATTGCTGGGGTGCCCATCGCATTCGTGAGGCTGCGTCGGGCCAAATGAAAGGCCTGGGAGCGCCAGGACGCTGGACGACAATCCGCGTTCATTTGCATATGCATGTTCAGGCTCAATCGGCGGGCGCTCCCCTTACGACCGACGAGCCTTGGTCGGACTAGCTCAAAAGCAGTCGACGGACGTCATCTGGAACCGGACTGAAGCTTCTCCCTACCTGCCGATACATATGCACATCCGCGCAGCCCGAACTGATGATGGGCGGTTGCTCGTCCAATTCTGCAGCAGGCTGTTGCACTTTGAGCCACCGCTGCAAATGCACCAAGTCTTTCGGCAAGATGCTGCGTCGCCTTGCGGCTTTAAGGAGAGCCATGGTTGTCGACGAATAGCGCTCGCGAAAAAAGCTTCGAACGGCTGTCTTTTTTTGCTCCGCGTCTAGCAGTTGGGCGGCTTTGAGAACATCGGCCCGCAGGCGACCTTTTATACCAAGCCGGATCACCATTTCACCGACAGGTAGGATCGATAGCATAGCGTCAGGATCCTGTACCGGTGATGCCGACGCTTCGCGGACGACGCGAATGCCCGAGAATGACAAAAGCTCGAACACGCCAACATAGTCAGGCACCCGCGAGAGCACGGCATTGATATGCTTCGTGGCAGCGACAACGGTGACGGAGTCACTATGTGTGGCGTAAGTTGCTACTTGGTTATCTAGTCTGGACAGCGTGTCCCGCTGCGTTTTTATCTCGAAACAGTGCAGCCCATCGCTGCTGCACAGAACGACGTCTGCTCGGACGGAGTGCTTGTCGAGAATCAACTCCGTGGTGACTGCGTGTTCGCGTGTCAGCCGGTTATTCTCACGTAAAAAATTGAGCAGGCTAGCTTTCGCAACTGGCTCAGCGAATGAGCGCGTTTCAGCCACGATTCGCACCGTTCGGAAAGAGAGTGTTGGGGCAAAGCATCATGTTCTGAGGCCCGTATGCGCTGCGGAATGCTGCTTCAAGCACCATCAAGCCGCTTGGCCAGATCCATACCAATCGACACGATTTTTCCCCCTGTCATCCGAACGGCGGCTCCTCGCGCAACCATCAATGCCCTCGCTCGCTTGCTGTAGTGCCGCACCATCTCGGGTGACATGCCGAGGATCTCGCCGATCTCGCTGTCGTTGAGCCCGCACTCGACCAGGTAGCAGCATGCGTTTTTACGAAGACCATGGAACGTGAACGTCGCGCCTTCCGCGATCGTCTCGCGCGCGATTAGGTCGGCGATCACCTCTTGCACGGCCGGCGCCGACATCAGCTTGCGCAGCCGCTCCTGGATTGCGGCGGTCGTCTTGAACGGCGCGCCTGAGCGTTCGTACAGCAGCGTCACGGACTTGCGAGGGAGCTTCGCCAGCTCCTCCAGCCAGAACGGATGCATCGGCACCGCCACGTCCTTGGTAACCCCGCCGCGCCGCTTCTTCACCTGCGTGAATTCCATGATGCCTGCTGTGATCCATCCGTACTGCATGCGAACGCAGTCACTGACCCGCTGACCCGAGCAGAGTCCGGTGACGATCGCGAGGCGGGTCATGGGTGTCGCCTCGGCGAGGCAGACGGCCAGCAGGTCGGCCGGCCACGGCTCGTGCTCGCCGATCGCAAGGATTGGAATCTTGTCGGTCGGATTGTCGTCGCGCAGGCCAAGCTTGATCGCGTGGCGCATCAGCGAGCCAAACGCGCTCAACCACACGTTCGCCTTGCCGGGCGTGTCGGCATACTGGTCGCGCATCTTAAACAGGCTTACTGGCCGGACGCCCGATACCGTACGATGCCCGTGAACCGTGGAGATCAGCTGGAGATAGCGCCCCTGATTCTCGCGCGTCTTCATGCCCTTCGCTTTCCACTCGGCGCTGGCGCGATAGTCTGCGACCAACCAGGCGAGCGTGCCCCGTGCGGGTCCGACGACCTTCGTCTCCGGCTTCGACAGGCGGGCATATTCCTCCGCGAAGTCTGGGCTGTCGATGGTCGGCAGGCGAATGTACGTGTCCTTCCCGGCGATCTTGCGCCGGAAGTAGAGCAGCCCTTTGCGTTCGGTGACGTTCTTCACCGCAAGTCGTCCCACGAACTGTCTCCATCGCCGTTGGCGACAGGCTGGGCGATGGCGAACTGCTTGGCAATGATGCTGTCCAGCTGCACGCGTGCCCACAGGACGTTGGCGCCTTCCTTCACCCCGATCGCGCCGAAGCGCGTAGCGAAGGTCGACTTCGATATCCCCATGTAGATAGCGGCAATGTCGGCCGTCATGCGGGCCGGCCAGTCCGGCAGCTTTTCAAGGCGAGCCAAGTTCATGCTGCCACCCTTTCCTGCTCGACATATCCCATGGCTCGAAGCTGCTGATTGACCATCGTGATGAAGCGCCGACCCTCGTAGCGCGGGCGCTCCTGCCACCAGAGCATCGCCTCAATCGCGGCCGCGTAGCTCTCCCAATGAAGGTACGGCAGCACACGCAGGGACCGCGTGTCGTGCGAATCATGGATCGTCCAAAGCTCGTTAAGCGATAGGTCGCCAATCGCGAGACCGTATTCGTGGATCATCGCGGCCTTCGCATTATCCCGGCGTTTTTCGGCGCCGGCCAGCACGCCCTCTAGATCAGCGATCTTTTCCGCGTCCGTCGTATGATCGAGCGGCGGTAGTTCCATGCGGGCGTATGCCTTCCAATCGACTGCAAGCGCCGTCGAGATGCGAAGCCGCGTGGCTGCCGCATCAGTCGACAGCTTGCCGGCTTCGACCAGTGCCGGGTCGCCTTCCGCCCGGTTGCGTCGGACGTCATCGGCGACCAAAGCCATTTCGGCGTAGGCGTACATGAAGCGCGGTCGGGTCGTTCCCGGTGCCCCCGTCACCACCGGGTAGCCCCCATCTCTTCAAGCCATTCCGAGGCCTCGTCGTCAGCGATTAGTCCGTGAAGGTTGAAGCCCCCCTCCCCAAGATCTGCGTCGATGCTAACGAACCGCGTAGGACCGTGCGGTGATGGCGAGCCGTCGTTGGCGTCCAACGATCTGGCCTGCCGCCAGCAATAAATGGCGCGCGCCGTGCAAACTAGCGCTGCAGCCATTTGGCGGTCAGTGCGGCCCAGCTTATACAGCCGCATGCGCTGAGCTTCGACGACTTCGTTTAGCTGGCCTTTAGGGACGCCCCTCCCCCCATTGGAGGCTAGCCCACGGAGTTTGCGCCATTTGCGAATAGAAGCAGTGTCGACGCCGTTGATCCGAGCAATCTGGCAATCCGTAAACCGTCGGCGATATAACGCCAGCCGTTCCGCTTCCAGTTTCCGGCTTAGACCAGGCCGTCCATTCGCCTGAAGCTTTTCCCTTTTTCGCCACTGACGGATACTCTCTCGAGTTGTCCCAGTCGCTTCAGCGATCTGCGCATCGGTACGGCCGCGCTGATAAAGGGCGAACCTATCGCTGTGGCCCATGTCTTTCGCAGGCACAGGTTTGGTTTTGAGGTTGGCGGTCATGAACATACCCTTCCGCGCTTAGGCAATGCTGCGCCCGCGCGATGACGGACCGTCATAACGATGCACGTTTTCATCCTGGTCGCGATCCGATCTGCGGCGCGATCGACGATAGCTTCTGCGGTTCGCGTCACCGCCCAGCTGATCAGCTTCATAGTTGGATCGGGGATCACCGGACCCTCCCGAAGCTGATCTCAACCATCAAGCCCAGCCACTGGAGGGAAAGAGCGCGACCCGAGACTTCGTCGCGCTCCGGCGTCGTGGTAGGCTTCCTAGCCGCGAGTCGCATGCTGCGTGCGAAGCCGATCGGCAGTTCCACACCACCGTCAGGATCGAACGTCAGCGCCTCGCCGCCCCAGCTGCTCCATGCGGCGCGTGGGATAAGATGCCGGATCATTGCCCAGCCTCGCTATTCGCGGGCTTCGAGACGCTGACCGAGAATTCCGAACCGATGCCGTGAACGTCATCATAGTCGGGCAGAAACACCGGCTTCCGCGGTACCTGAATATCGTCGTTGTCCGATGCCGACAGGTGGACCGAGCAGGACCAGACATCTGCCTCCCGGCACTGTTCGTCGGTCCAAGTCGCGATCGTTCCCTCGTCAACCGTGACGCTCGCCATCAGCAGTCGAAGCATCGTTGCATTGTCGTTGCGCGGCCAAGCCGGTAGCGCGGTCATCACGCCATCATCCGAAACGGCAAAATGCGGAGCGTTTGGGTTGATCCAACCGGACAACTCTGCGAAGCGCTCCAGAAAGGCTTCCCGGGCCGTGTGCGGACGCCAGAACGCGATCTCGATTGGGGCGGCTGTCACGCCCGCCAGTACGGTCCAGTCGAGACCGTGCTTTGGCATCATGGCAAGCTGCTCGGTGGCCAGCATGGCGAGGTCGATCTCTTTGACCTCCGGGACGTTCCAGTCTGGGATGCCGAAGCGCTGCATGATGGCAGTCTCGACGGAGCGCTCAATCGCCTTGTATTCGGGTAGAAGCGACTTGAGCGGCCGTGTCACGTCGCCGATGAACGCTTCGGCCGCGTCGTGCATCAGTGTCTGAAGCGCGAACTCGGGAGCCACGACGTGACTGGCGAGCACGCAATGCTCGGCGACCGAATAGAAGCTGGCGCACTGACCGGCGAAGCGGCATGTGTTCGAAAGTCCGTGCGCGACATCTTCGATCGTGAAGGGGCTGTTCGCCGGGTCGAGCAAGTCGAAATAGGCTCCGCTCTGGAGCAGGATCGTCGGCCCCACGGCCGTCTTAATACGGGCGTCTGTCATAGCGCCTCTCCCTGAAGCTTGTTTTGAGCTACGGCATCGGCTGCGAGTATGGCGTGGGCGAGCTTCACCCAATCCGACCACGGGCCTTCTGCATTCTCGTTATCGTTGCGAGGCGACCAGCCGACGAAGAAGCTCGGCAGCCACGCCGAACGCTGAATGCCGCAACGACGGGCGCCTCTGACTTGTTCGGGTAAATGCGAGTCCAGAGCGTCGTCGTCCGGCCGGTTTGTCTGGCCTAATGTAGGGACGTGAGCGTGCTCCATTATCGCCGACAGGGCTGCATGAGTCCGTTCGAGTTGATCGACGATCGCGACCAGCACCGGGCGTTCGTCCGCGCTGTAGGCCATGCTCGTGAGGTAGCCTCGTGCCGTGGCGATCAGCTGTGTGGTGTCCTGTGCCATCAGAACGGCATCTCGCTGTTGCGGTCGGTTGCCCTCAAAGCCGCCTTGGCGTGGTCCACACCTGCCCGGTTGACGATATACTGGAGTTCTTCGAGCATCTTGACGTCGATCGGACGCAGCATCTCAACCAGCCGGATCGCGCGCTCCGCGAGATCCATATCATTCGCTCCGCAGGTTCCGGTGTGACACCGGCAAGGGCATTCAGTGACGGTCGAAAGGGGCGCAGGTCGGCGCCACATAAACCGGCTTCCGCTGTCGACCGTGGCCGCGACCCGAAATTTGATGAAGCCATCGCTCGTTAGCGAATGAGAGAGGCCAGGAAGGGTGCCTTGCCAATTCAGCAGGTCCGCTGCTTGCTCGGTGCTGAACGTGTCTGGCAGGACGTCGGGGAAGATCGCCATCAGAACCGCCCCGCGGCGTAAGCCACCAAGATCCCGAACGCGATCCAAGCCAGAAAGCTGAATGCGGTCACGCCGATCGCGAACAACAGGCGTCGCTGCCGGCTGGACTGCCCATCACGCGCGAGCAACGGCAGGTCGGGTTGAGGATTCCCCTGGATCGCGCGCAGGCGCGCCACCCGGTCTGCCAGATTGTTCGGCTCGTTTCGCTCGATCGCGAAGACGTTACCAAACGCGGCGAACGGTCGTGCGCTAACCTGGCGGCGCAGGCTCTGGGGCGGCCCGGCGTAGGCGGGCGCGGGATTACCTAAAACTGCGAGGAAACAGTCGAAGGAGCAGGGTTGAGTGCCCTGCCCGAGCTTGGTGTCGATGCGCATTCGCAACTCCCATCGGGCGGGGTGCCCTGATGAGAGCTAAATGCGTTAGATCAATCTAACAGTCAACTACCGTGTTAGATTGAACTACCGTCAGAAGTAGTTAGCCCTAACGACGTGTATGTGAGCGACGCGTTTCCGTTCCACGCGAAAAACACTGGATGGGTTATGTTGCCGAAGTTCGACGAACGTCGACGTGAACCGGACCAGTTCCTTGATCAGCACCATCTTGATGCGTTCCCCGTCGTTGCCGTCGTCACCGCGCAGCTGGACGATCACGTCGTCGCCAATCGATACCGTGGCCTTGGGGTTCACCGACACTCGCTCGCCAGGCTTAAACCGAGGTGCCATCGAGTCTCCTATGATCCGAAGCGCATATGCCTTGGGATCGTTTGCGAGAGCGACGGGGCGGGCAACTCGATCAATGACCTCATCCATATGCAGTTCGGTAAGCTCGATATCGCTATCAAGATCGCCGAACTCGCCGCCCATTGCCGTTCCGCGAACCTCCAAATCCGGTAGCCTCTCACCGTGGAATACAGATCGCGCCGTGCCGGGAATGGCTTCGACCTCGGAAAGAACGGTACCGGCAATCCGGCCCTTCTCCCTGTCGTAATCTGCCATCGTTTTACCGATCACAGCTAGTAACCTGCGCAGCGTTTCCTCGCCCGGATTGCCATGCGAGCGGAGGTCGTTGAAATAATTGCGCGCCAGTTTTGCCTCGGAAGCCCAGCGCCCCAAGGCAAGATCCTCGGGCTTCAGTGCGATCAGAGCGGCATAGGTAGGCGGATCATTGTCGGGTTTTGGCATGTGAGAATTTTCTAACATTACCCATCGCGGGGCAACGATAGAAGCATCTAACAAATCTGGTTGACCGTTAGACGAATCTAACGCATTCAGCATGCATGATTGTCCCGTCGCATGCAGAGCTGATCGCGTCGATCGACGCGTTCCTTAACCGTCATCCCGAAATCGGCGAAGCCAAGTTTGGCCGTTCCGCAACCGGGGAGCCGGGTCTGTTGCAGCGCCTGCGCGCCGGTAGCTCGCCGACCCTTCGCGTTATGACGAAGATCAGCGAGTTTATGACGGCTACCGATGGCGGTGCTGAGGGTGGCGATGTCATCCATAGGGCAATGGATACGGTACAGTGAGCGTCGCTGTCCGCCCGCCCGTCGCGCTTTTGACGGAAGAAGGCGCCCGCGAGATCCTGTCGCGAGCTCAGGCCGGCGCTAGTGAGGCGGCGCTGATGTCTGCCGCCCCACATGTTTTAACCTTGGCCTGCGGTAGAGCCGCGCTGATCGTTGTATCCGGAGGTGTGGCCGACGTTGTCGGGGATCTCTGCTTCCAGCCGGTATCTACGTCCGAGGATGTCCACGTATCCCAGGCTCGTCCCCAGCAAGTTGAGAAGCGCAAGAGTCGCCTCGCCTCCGCGCAGATCGAAGGTGACGTTCCCTTCCGCGCGGAGTCCGCTTTTGATTTGGAAGGAGCCTCCTTCGTGAACCAAAATGCAGTCCCGAAAGACACATTGCTCGAACGTGTTGCCGTCAAGCTGGACCCGTTGGTTGGCGAAGGTTTCCCGGACGTAATCCATAATTCAACTCCCGTGTGTGGTGGCGACCCCACGGTAGCCAACCGGGGAGGGGTCGCAAGCCCCTCCCCCAAAGGGCGCAATCAGTGAGCGTCCTGCAACACCTCATTCATGGCATGATGGATACCGAACGATGACGCCTGCCGTTCGACCACCCGTTGCGCTTCTGACGGAAGACGACGCCCGCGAGATCCTTTCACGGCCTTTGCGCAAACTATGCTCCGATCACGGTCCTACCCGCGTCGCCAAGGCGCTGGGCGGCATTGATGAAAAGACGGTGCGTAACGCGCGCGACGAGCGGTCCACGCTGTGTCTCGACACGGCTGCAAACCTCCTTTCGCTCGATCCTCACGCGCTGGACGGCTTCCTCGCCCACTACGGCCGGCGCTCTGTTCCCGCGGACGCAGTCTGCGACACCGATGCGCTGCCGGCGATGACCGGCGCCGTTCACAAGCTGGTCGTTGCCGCGGCCTCGTCGTCGGAAGGTGGCGCCGCACTGACGAGAACCGAACTGCTCGAAGCCAAGCCGGATATCCGCGCAGCCTTCGACGCGCTGGGCGCCTTGCTCAGCAGAATTGACCGTTTCGAACGAGGGGTAGCAGCGTGAAAAAGAACATTCTCTTGCGACTTGGCGTCTCCGTGCCGAACGAAGGCGCCCGCCGCCTTGCCAACTGGATCCAGCGCGAGCCCGTGGGGACCCTATACAAGCTGCTGCGCAAGACCGGCATCGGGCAGATCTCGATGGAACGCATGATGGCCGGCGACGTCGTGCCCGACGCGCCGATTGCCTACCAGATCTTCGCGTTCACGCGCTGCGCCGTTCCGATTAACGACTGGAACGCCAAGCCCGAAGGCGGCTGGTTTGATCCGGTCGCAACTCGCGAGCACCTGCGGAGGGCTGCATGACTGCCGTTCGTAAGCCGGCCGAGCCGCCCTTTGCCGTCAGCGTCGAGGAATTCGATGCCTGGGTGGCTCGGGCCGAGCCCAAGGATGCGCTGATCTACGCGCGCGGTGCGGACATCCCTCGCGCCGCTCCTGCGTGGAAGCACGCGATGGCGCTAGTCGAGGAGGGTATGATCACCCTCACCTATCAGCGCGCCGGTGGCGGCATCACGGAATACCTCGCGATCCGCCTGACGACTGCCAACGCCCCTGCGGTGCCCGTCGTCGCGGTGCCCGAGGTCGACGAAACCAACCCCGCCGAGCTCGTCCTGCGCGAGATCCGTCGCGCCGCGGGGTTCAGCCTCCCCTGCCCCTCCAACGCGGTCATCGCGCAGCGCTGCGGCTTGAGCGATGCAGCCGCAGCCAGCTACCGGATCCGCCAGCTGGTCGCCGCGAAGCGGATCACGATCGAGTCGCAGGGGCCGGGCGAGCCCCGCGTCGCCACGATCATCGGCAGCGGTAAGACGACTGCGAGGGCACACTGATGGCCTCGCTAGACGCGCGTCCGACCGGAGCTGGCCTGTACCGCGAGATTCGCGGCTATTGTGGCAGCGTCAGCTGCACGATCGAAGACTTCTCGCGCGCCAGCGGCATTGCGAACACCACCATCTCGTCGATAAGGGAAGCATTCTATCCATCGCCGCGGACGGTCGAGCGGGTTCGCGGTTTCATCGCCGCCAACCCGGGCGGGATCGCCGGGCGTACACTGCCAGCGCGCGGTCCGAAGACGACGTCGCGCGATGGGGCGCGAGCAGTCGCACTGGCGCGCGTGATCAGCGTTGCACCGGCCCGCCCGGATCCCGCTGCCGTCGCGGCCGCAGCACGCGAGTCCGCATTTCGTCCCGGCGCACGATCGATGGCCGAGAAAGCGCCGGCCTACCTGAACACACTGCGCCGGGACCTGACGCCGGCAGAGCAGATCGCGACGTTATGCGTCGCGACGCCAGGCGATACGGTCGGCTTAGTTAAGCAGCGCTGGCCTGATGTTTGGAACCGCGTCATCGATGCCGCTCGTGACGTCGGTCAGGCACCGGGCGCGATGCTTGTCGCGCTGATCGAGCGCGGACTCGACGCTGATGCGGTGGCCGGCTGATGGCACATGCGAAAATCAATCTTTCGCGCATGTTCGACTGGATCGAGTACAACATCGAAACGGACGTAGCGCAGCCCACCGACGCTGACATCATGCAGCGGTTCGGGTTCGATAATCCGGAGCACGCCCGCACTCTGCTTGCCGAACTGGCGGATTGGGGTCGCATCACGATCAAGGGTTACGGCGAGACGCGAGCGATCTCGCTGGGCCGCACGAAGTCGGCGCTGGAACCAGCCGCCCGCCCGATGCCAGCTGCCAAGAGGTCAGATCCGACTGTCGATGCCGGTGTTGCGAAAATTGCCGCGATCGTCGCGCGCGGGCCAACGGCGGGAGCGTCCAGAGCCATACATGCGTCGGTCGCGCTGACCGCCGTTCGGGCCAAGCCCTTACGTGCTGCCAAACCCGCGCAGCCCACGCCGATCGCGGCGCCGGCACGCGCACCAACAAAGGAAGCGCCTCTCATGCCCGCAAAGTCGGTCCAGTTGCCCGCTTCGGCGAGTGTCGCCATCCAGGCGATCGAAGCGTACGCCAAACAGAACGACGTCTCGTTGGGGGCTGCGACAGCATCGTTGATCGAGGCCGGACTGACGGCGCCGGCCAGTGCTGTCCCTGCGCCCATTCTAGCGACGATGTCGATCGACGATCTGCTCGCTACCATCAAGGCCCGTTTCGAGAGCCTCCTCAATCTGCCTGATCGGTCCGATGAGGTCGCGGCACTCACCATCCGCGCGGAAACCGCGGAGCGGAAGCTCGAAGCCATGCGGGCGGCGCTCGCGTGAGTTTCGCAACTGGCCCAGCCAAGCCCGGATGACGTCTCGGTCGGCCGGGTCGCCTTACGGCCGTCAACATTACGTCTCGTCTCCGGGTGAAAGTTAAGCTGTGTCCGCCAACAACCTGCCGTCCGCCATGTGTTCGGCGGCGCTCCAATTTGCACGTCGTGGCTGGGCCGTGTTTCCCTGCCGCGAACGTGATTTCACAACGGAGCCGAACAGCGCTGGGAAAACCCGGACGTTCAAAGCCAAGGCGCCGTACACCGGGCAGGGCCTGAAAGACGCGACCACCGACGAGGGGCGCATCCTCGCGTGGTGGCGCGATCATCCCGAGGCGCTGATCGGTCTGCCGACGGGGGTGAACGGTTGTTTCGTCCTGGACTTCGATCCGCGCGAGGATACTGCGACCGGCGAGATCTGGACGCTTGAGAGCCTAAAGGCGGATCTTGAAGAGCAGATGGGTTGCGCTTTGCCGCGATCGGTGACGGCCGTCACCCAGTCCGATGGCGTCCACGTCTATTTCCGCCAGCCTTCCGGCGAACCCATTCGCAACCGCGGCAATCTGCCGGCGCATGTCGATGTCCGCGGGCTGGGCGGATACGTGATCGCACCGCCAAGCATCATGACGGAAACCGGGGCGCGGTATCGTTGGCTCGATCGCGGCGACTGGCGTGATGACGCGGCGATCGCCGAGGCCCCGGCCGCGCTGATCGAGATCCTGCGCAGCCCGAAGGCTAAAAAAGTCAGCCCGGTCGCCACGTCGGCCGACGCGGCCGATCGCGGTTCCGCCACGCCTGCGAAGCGCGAGGCGGACGTCGACGAGGATATCCGCAGGTACGGAATGCGGGCGCTCGATGGCGAATGCCGCGAGATCCGGCAGGCGGCATCGGGAAGGCGCAACGACCAGTTGAACGTAAGCGCCCTGAAGATCGCCAGCCTCGTCGCTGCGGGGGCGCTCGACGAGCGGTTTGCGCGGTCGACGATCGAAGCGGCCGCGCGCGACAATCCCGGCGACGATGATGATGCGCAGCTGCTCGCCACGGTGAACAGCGGCTGGACCGCCGGGATGAACAGCCCTCGTGATCTCGCAGAGATCGCGGCCGCATCACGTTCCCGGCGGGAGAGACCAGCCCGCGCCGCCTCCCGCCCTTCGCCCCCCGCCCCCGATTCGACTGATGATGGCCAGCCAAGCTCCCACGAGGGAGGGCAGCGCTTCGATATCGGCAGGAAGGGGCTGGGGGGCGACGGCGCGGAGGCGCTGATGCGTACGTGCGCGTTCCTGCCGCACACGGATCTCGGCAACCTCGAACGCTTCCTGAAGCGCCACGGGCGGGATTTCCTGTTCGTCGAGCAATGGTGTTGGCTCGCGTGGGACGGCCGGCGCTGGAACCGCGATATGGCGATCTCGCTGCTCGGCCGCGCGGTGCAGGACACAATGCGCACGATTCAGGAGGAAGCGGAGCTGATCCGCGAATCAGGGATCAAAGAACCGCCGATGCCAATGTGGGACGCTAAGCAGGTGCGAGCGCACGAACAGCAGCAGCGCAGCCGGTACGATCGCGTCGTTTCCGACAAGCGCGGCGTGATCACGCTGTTTTCCGACACGATCGCGAAGTGGGGCAGGACATCCGAGGGCGCCGGGCATATCGCGTGCATTGCCAAAATGGCGGAAGCGCGGCTGTCATCGCGGCCCGACGACTTCGACGCGGATCCGCTTTTGCTCAACATAGAGAACGGTACGCTGCAATTTCGGCGTCCCGGCGATGGATACGATGCCGGCGTGCGGCTGTGCCCGGCAAACCGCGATCACCGGATAACGAAGATCGCCAACGTGTCCTTCGACGCCGACGCCCGGTCGCCGCTGTACGATGCCTTTCTCGAGCAGGTGCAGCCTGACCCGGAGATGCGCACGTTCCTCGACTGCTGGGCGGGATATAATGCGCTCGGGTTGGCGGACGCGCAGAAGATGGCGCTGTTCTACGGGCAAGGATCGAACGGCAAGGGCGTCTGGATCAATACGCATGCCGGCATCCTCGGCGATTATGCCTGGGCTGCCGGCATCGAGACGTTCATCGATCAGGGCAAATATCGCAAAGGCAGCGATGCATCTCCCGATCTGGCGGCGCTCGCCGGTCGGCGCATGGTCTACGCGAACGAGCCGGAGGACGGGTCCAAGTTCTCCGATGGTCTGATCAAGGCGATGACCAGTGACGAGCCGATCGGCGGTGTGCGTGAATTGATGAAACCGCCCTTCCAGCTGCTCGTCACGTTCACGAATACGGTGTCGGCGAACAACATGCCCAAGATCGGCACCGATCACGGCATCCAGCGCCGCGTGCAGGTCATCCCGTGGGCCGTGATCATTCCCGACTCGCAGCAGGACATTCAGCTGAAGGCGAAGCTGCAAGCGGAGCGGAGCGGCATCCTGAACCGCATGATCCGCGGTGCCATTGCATACCTTCAAAGCGGCCTGCCGACGCCTGAAGCCGTCCGGGCGGCGACAAGGGAATATCAGGAGGAGAACGACATCCTCGGCCAGTTCCTGACGCTCTGCATCGAGCGAGCGCAGGGGCAAACGATGGGTGCGACGCCGCTGCACCAGCTGTTCGCCGCGTGGCAGACGTGGGCGCAGCTGCTCGCCGGCACTGGGAAGCCGTGGTCGGCCAAGTATCTCAACGCTCAGATGCAGCGGAAGGGCTTCAAGATCCGCAAGTCGAGTTCGATGGTCTGGGACGACATCGCCGGCCGCTACGATCCCCACGACTTCGTCGACAGCGATGGGAAGGCCGTCACGCGGGACCTCCCCCCGCCTCGCAGTGCGGCCAATGCGGTATCCCCTGACCCCTCTCCCGATTACGGCAGCGACTTTGACGAGCCGCTTTAATCCTCCCTCACTCCCGCCATTGGGAGGTTTGGTGGCACACGGGAAGCGCGGCTTTCTGCGGTTCCGGGAGGGTGCGGGAGCTTGGGAGCCAAATCCCGACCCTTTCACCTAGTGCGCGCGCAGGCGCGCGCACGGAATTACCCGTGATTTTACTCCCATCTTCCCGGAGCAAAGCTAAATGACTGAAACAACTACATTCTATCCTCCCAATAAGCCTCCCATTCATGGGAGTGACGACGGTGCTGTCACCTTCGCGCTTGTTGAAGAGCGCTTGGTCGAGGCCTGGGGCTTCCTGCGACGCATGCCGGACCGCGAGGCTGGCTGGCTGATGGATGTTCGCGCGTCGTCGATCTACGAGCGTGGGCAGCTATCGCGGCAGGAACTGTGGGAGCTGTATCAGATCGACAGCGCTGACTATGATCGTGATGCCCTGCCTCGCCTGCCCGGTCTTCGCTCCGTCGAGGTCGACCGCATGGAGCAGGCGCTTGCGTGGATGGGCTACGTCGATGCGCGGGATCGCAAGCTCGTCGGGATCATCCTCGGGCAGCTGGATCGCGGCGCATCACGGCCCGCATGGGTATCGGCTGCGAAGGCCATCGGCTGGGCGGGCCATAGCGATACGCTTGCCAAGCGCTATTCCCGCGCCATTACGCGCATCGCGACGAAGCTTGATAGTGTCGGGAATGGCTGTTTTGCGCGCCTAGAGCGTGTGAAGCCCTAGAATGCTGATCGTGGCGAAATAAACAATTCGGGCTCTAGGGGTCTGTGGGCCTATTCACCAGTACGTTCGGCGAGACGTACAAGCGCTTCGATGGACTCCCCCTGATGATACCCTCGAAGGGCGGCGCGACTTCGGTCTCGCCGCCCTTCGCTGTTTCGGGGCGGGAGATCAGCGGCACCCCCACCCTCAGCGGGTCCCTTCCGGGGGTGTACGGGTCGGGCGGTGGAGTGCGTCGCCCCGTTGCGGTGTTCAAGGGCATTTTCGAATTTTGAACTTCGTGAACTGAACTCGTTCACGGCTATGAACGGGGTGTTTTATGACGCTGATGACGAAGGGCGAGTTCGCCGTTCATCGCGGCGTCGGCAAGTCGGCCGTCTCGAACTGGGCCAAGAAAGATCTGCTGGTCATGGGCGAGTGCCCGACCAGCGGCGCGATCAAGGTCGATGTCGAGCGGACGGAGGCGCGCATCAATGCGCGGGTCGATCCGATGCGGGGCAGGCCTAGCGCCAGTCTCCCGCTCGCCGTGCCCGCGCCGGCTGAGGAAGGGGGTGATCTTCTCGACGGTCGGCGGAGCGCTGCGCATGTACGCGCGGACCTTGCCGAGGAAACGCTGGCGAGCATGCGCCGTAAGAACGCGCGCGAAGCCGGCGAGCTCGTGCCTGCGGTCGAGATGCTCCGGCGTAGTGCCGAGCTAGGCCGGGTGTGCCGCGAGCGAATGCATTCGATGTTCCGCGGGATCTCGGAACGGCTCGCTGTCGAGCGGGACACCCGCACGATCATGGCGATCGGCACCACCGAGATAAACCGCGTCTTCGCCGAACTGGCGGATCAGGTCGACCAAGGCGTGCTTACCGCTGAGGACGACACGCCGGACGACGCGGCAATCGAAAACGAGGTGGCGGCAGCCGAACAGACGGAGGTGTAATGGCGTTCGATTACGACCGCTTCGGCGACGCTGCCGCAGCGGCTCTTAGGTCGAACGTCGCAGGCCTCGACAAGTCGATCGCATCGGGCCTGCGCCCGCCGCCCGACATGTGGCTGTCGGAATGGACCACCAAGTTCCGCCGCTTCGCCGACGACGATCCCATCCCCGGCCCCTGGCGCCATACGACGGCGCCGGAATTGGTGGAGATCATGGACTCGATGTCCCCGCAGGACCCCTGCGAGGAAGCGGCCATCATCAAGTGTGCCCAGTCGGGCGGCTCCGCATCGGCGGAAAACTGGATCGGGTTCATCTCGGATCTGGCGCCGGGGCCGATGTTGTTCGTCCAGGCGACCTTGAAGGCCGCGCTCGACTGGGCGGCGGAGAAGTTCTGGCCGATGGTCGAGAACACGCCGCGGCTCAACCCGGACCGGGGCGGCACGATCCGCGCGCAGGGCACGCCGGACGGAAACGGGTCGACTAAGAGCAAAATCAGGTTCTCGCGGTCCAACGGCTTCGTGCTGCTGGCCGGCGCGAACTCTGCCGCGTCGCTACGCCAGCGCACCGTGCGCTACGCGGTCGAGGACGATCTCGACCAGTTCCCCGAGGATCTCGACGGGCAAGGCTCGCCCGAGGTCATGGTCGACCAGCGCCTGAAGGTCTGGCGTCGGCAGGGTTTGTCGAAGCGGCTGAAGATCTCGACGCCCACGATCAAGGGCACGAGCAAAATCGGGCGCGCATACGCTGTTTCCGATCGGCGCCGCTTCCATCTCAGGTGCCCGCAGTGCGGTAGCCGGTTCGTCCCCGAGTGGGGCGACATCCAGTGGCCGGACGGCAAGCACGAACAGGCCCATCTAATTCCGCCCTGCTGCGGCTTCGATCACATCGAGCATTGGCAGAAGGCGGGCATGAAGCTGCCCGATGGGTGGCTGTCGGACGAGATCGATGGCGTGAAGACGCCGCGGATCCTGACCGAAGAAGAATATCAGGCTGCCCGTGGGCGGATGCCGGCCAGTGTGAAGCGTGGCTTCCATCTGACCGGCATCATTTCATCGTTCCAGACATGGGCTGACATGGCCGTGTCGTTCCGCGATGCGCAGGGCGATCTGAAC